>Ga0183099_1000099_pt1 | contig 88150 bp, 68 predicted proteins | sample Biomet1_FD_127788 | JGI IMG/M metagenome (GOLD analysis project Ga0183099, IMG submission 127788) | Microbial communities from bioreactor (seeded with anoxic lake sediment) at LBNL, California, USA - Biofuel metagenome 1 | ecosystem: Engineered > Bioreactor > Anaerobic > Unclassified ...
AGGAAAAGGCAATTGATTTTCACTAATCATACTTTATAAGTTTACTTTATTGGTTTATAATGTGTAAACTTTTTTCAGTATAAGACATATAATAATTAATTCTCTGTTCCCTATAATTAATTATGATGAAACTAAAAGTAAAACAAAGACTTATATGGAAAAGATTAGTAAATAAAAAATTAATTAATCTTGTGTTTATTGGAGGATCTTTTTGATATAAAAAACAGAGGACACCTGCAGAAAATACAACTGTTTTTACAGACCGGATGAAAAGCTGGATAAATACAGACAGGAGTGGTTGAAAATACTCAGAGAGGAACTCTTGTCTTTGATGGAAAAATAAAAAAGGTAGTTTGATTAGGTAGGAAGATTATAGGTTAATTTGTTTTCTCAGTTTTTCTCAGTTTTAAACGAGCATGTCGCAGGGACTCTGGGCATGCTCGTTTTTATATCTTATTTACTCATTAGGTATTTCTTGAAACTGTCAAAATCCTTGCTCATCGGAACGGAACGCTTCTCTCCTTTCATGAAAGCCTGCAACTTTTCTGGTATTTCTACCTCAGCACCAATAATGCCGGAAACAGTATCCTTGAACTTGGCAGGATGGGCCGTTTCGAGGAATATGCCTGTCTGGCCCGGCTGGATCTGTTCTTCCAGAGCACGGTAACCACAGGCTCCGTGAGGATCGAGCAGGTAACCGGTTTCTTTGTAGACTTTCTTCAATGTTTCGGCTATCTGGTCATCGTTGTAGGTCGCACCGCTAATATCGGCGGCAATGGCAGCATGAGCCCCCTGGTAAAGGTCGAGTACACGGGCAAAGTTGCTGGGATCGCCCACATCCATGGCGTTGGCAATGGTTGAAACGGAGGGCCTTGGTTTGTATTCACCCGTTTTCAGGTATTTGAAGAAAATATCGTTGCGGTTGTTGGACGCAATGAAGTGCTCAATGGGCAAGCCCATTCTTTTGGCAAAAAGTCCGGCGGTGATGTTGCCGAAGTTTCCGCTTGGCACACAAACGACCACATGACCGGCTTTTCCCATTTTCTTCAGTTGGGCATAAGCATAGAAATAGTAAAACGCCTGCGGCAGAAAGCGGGCCACATTGATGGAGTTGGCCGAAGTCAGTTCCATGTGCGCTTTAAGGTCTGCATCCATAAAGGAGGACTTCACCAGTGCCTGACAATCGTCGAACGTTCCGTCCACTTCCACGGCCGTGATGTTCTGCCCCAGCGTGGTGAATTGCTTTTCCTGAATGTCACTGACTAAGCCTTTGGGATAAAGTACATAGACCTTGATGCCTTCCACGCCGAGAAAACCATTGGCAACGGCGCTGCCGGTATCTCCGGAAGTTGCCACCAACACGTTCACCTCTTTTTGGCCTTGCTTCTTGATGAAATACGCCAGAAGCCGGGCCATGAAACGTCCGCCTACATCCTTGAATGCGGAGGTCGGGCCATGAAACAGTTCCAGGCTGTAGATGTTTTCCTTCACTTTTTCCAGCGGGGTGTCAAAGCTCAGGGTATCGTAAACGATTTTTTTCAAAGTGTTCGGTTCAATGTCTTCACCGAAAAAGGCGTCCGCCACCCGGTAGGACATTTCCTGAAAACTCAGGGTGTCGATCTCGTCGAAAAAAGAAGCCGGTAATACGGGTATGCGCTCCGGCATGTACAAGCCCCTGTCGCCGGCCAAACCGTCCACGACTGCCTTTTGAAGGGAAGCCGGGGCAACTTTCTTATTGGTACTGTAATATTTCATAAGTAACTTTTTTGATCTGGAGAAAAATAGGGACATCAATGGTTAAAGACGGCCTGTATAAATTCGTTATCTTTCAGTAGTCCGTAAGACCCCTTCATGACAGAAAATTCATCGTAGACCTTCACGTCATCAGCCGGCTTTCCCGGTTTAAAAATTAAGAACGGCACCGCCTCCTTTACGTGAGTCTTGATGCGGCAATAGGTCGGATGGTCGGGCAAAACGGCTATGGTCACAGGTTCGTCCCAGTCTTTGACCGCTTCGTAGATGGGGCCGACAATGCGCTTGTCCAGATATTCGATGGTTCTGATTTTCAGGTCTACATCGCCTTCGTGACCAGCCTCATCGGATGCTTCGATGTGCAGAAAGACAAAATCCTTCTTGCGCAATTCCTCGATGGCAGCAGCAGCCTTGCCTTCATAATTCGTATCGTAGAGACCGGTTGCCCCTTCCACTTCAATGGATTCAAGTCCGGCATAAATGCCGATGCCTTTGATCAGGTCGACGGCCGAGATAACGCTGCCTGTCTTGATCTGGGGAAATTGTTGCATCAAGGTTTTCATCATCGGCTTGTATCCCGGAGACCAGGGCCAGATGCTGTTGGCCGGATCTTTGCCTTCTGCCATTCGTTTCAGATTGACCGGATGGTTGGCCAGAAGTTCCTGAGACCTGAGGATTAAACGGTTCAACTGATCGGCTGTAGCCTGGGCATCTGGCACCAAAGCTTTGATCAGAACGTCTTTGAACGGCGTTCCCGGCACATCGTGCGGAGGTGTACAGTCCAGAAACTTATTTCCACCCTTCATCACCAAAAGATGACGGTAAGAAATGCCTTCGTAAAATTTAATCCGGTCGGACCCCATTTCCTGATCCAGGAAACGGATCAACTCACCGGCTTCTTCGTTGGAGATGTGACCGGCCGAGTGGTTTTTGATCAGGCCGTTTTCGATACAGAGGATGTTGCAACGCATGGCCATCTCTCCCGGCTGTATCTTCACACCCATACTGGCGGCTTCCAGGGATCCACGGCCTTCAAATTCGGTACGGACGTCGTATCCCAGTAAACTCATGTTGGCAATTTCGCTCCCAGGCAAAAAACCATCGGGAACTGTTTCCAGCTGACCGCAACTGCCCATTGCAGCCAGCTTGTCCATATAAGGGGTATCCGCTGCCTGTAGCGGCGTCTTGTCCCCCAGTGCGGCAATGGCCTCATCGGCCATTCCGTCACCAAGTATCACAATGTATTTCATGTTATCGGATATTTGCGATACTGATTATATCGGCAAACACTCCGGCAGCCGTTACACTTGCGCCGGCACCGTATCCTTTGATCATCATCGGATATTGCAAATATCTTTCCGTGGTGATTTGTATGATGTTGTTGCTGCCTTCCAGATCGTAGAAAGGATGAGAAGCGGCTACCGCCTGCAAACCGACGGAACATTCTCCGTTCTCCATCCTGGCGACAAATCTCCAGTGCTTCTTTTCACTCTCGAGGACCTTGCGTTTTGCTTCAAATTCAGCATCCATTTCACCGATGGAAGCCCAAAAGTCGTCCAGACTGCCTTCGAAATATTTGTCAGGAATAAAAAGATTTTTGACCACATCTTCCTGCTCCACCTTGTAACCGGCTTCGCGGGCAAGAATTACCAATTTGCGGATCACATCCTTTCCACAAAGGTCAATGCGTGGATCCGGTTCCGAGAAGCGTTCTTCTTGAGCCATTTTGATGGTTTTGCTCAATGGAATGTCTGCGCTGAGTGTATTGAAAATATAGTTCAGCGTACCGGAAAGCACAGCCTCAATTTTCAGGATACGGTCTCCAGAGTTGATCAGGTTATTGATGGTGTTGATGACAGGAAGTCCTGCACCTACATTGGTTTCAAAAAGGTACTTGATGCCTTTCTTGCGGGCAAGATTCTTCAAACCCTGATAGTTTTCATAGGATGAAGACGCGGCGATCTTGTTGGCAGCAACAACTGAAACGTTATGTTCCAGCAGGTCGTGGTACAATTCGGCAATCTGGCCACTGGCGGTACAATCCACAAAAACCGAGTTGAAGATGTTCATCTTGATGATTTCATTCTTCATCAGCTCGGGTGAATTTGCCTGACCTTGTTTGTGAAGGATTTCCTTGTAGTTTTCCAGGTCAATACCGTCACGGTTGAAAATAGCTTTGTCTATGTCGGCGATACCCACCACGTTTAGCTTCAGGCCGTTTTGAGCCATCAGAAGAGACTGCTGCTGTTTAATTTGATCCAGCAAACTGCCACCGACCGTTCCGATACCTGTCAGAAAAATGTTCAGGACCTGATAATCGGAAAGGAAGAACGAATCGTGAATAACGTTCAGCGCCTTACGCAAATAGGCCGTATTGGTAACAAAGGAAATGTTCGTTTCAGAAGCGCCCTGTGCACAGGCAATGACATTGATACCGTTGCGACCCAGCGTTCCGAAAAGCTTACCGGCAATGCCGGGCGTACGTTTCATATTTTCACCGACAATGGCGATGGTTGCCAAATCGTTTTCGGCAAAAATCTTGTTGATTTCGCCCAATTCGATTTCAGACTTGAATTCTTTTTGCAGCACACGTACGGATTCTTCGGAATCGGCCGAACGGACACCAATGGATGTCGTGTTTTCGGAAGAGGCCTGCGACACGAGGAACACGCTGACACCGGCCTTGGCCAGAGCCTTGAATATGCGGTAATTCACTCCGATCACACCGACCATACCCAATCCCTGAATGGTGATCAGACTGGTGTCACTGATGGAAGAAATGCCCTTAATGGCTTTACCCTCACTGCCTTCCTTCGTGTTGGAGATAAAAGTGCCGGGGGCTTTTGGATTGAATGTATTCTTAATTTGAATGGGAATATTCTTGTGATATACCGGAAAGATGGTCGGCGGATAAATGACTTTAGCCCCGAAGTTTGACAGCTCCATGGCTTCGACATAGCTCAGTCTTTCAATAACATAAGCATTGTTGATCACGCGCGGATCGGCTGTCATAAAACCATCCACATCCGTCCAGATTTCCAGGATGGAAGCATCAAGTACGGCTGCAACAATAGCTGAAGTATAGTCGGATCCACCGCGGCCCAAATTGGTCGTTTCCCCCGTACGGGCACTGCTTGAAATAAAACCGCCCATCACGGAAACCGGCGGAAGTTCGGTGAATTCTTCCAGAATCTTTTTGGAAGTCAATTCGTAATTGAGGATGTTCTTGCCATAAACATCGTCGGTCTTGATATATTTGCGCGCATCGATATGTGATGCATCCAGAAATTTACTGATAAAATAAGAAGAAATGCGTTCACCGTAACTGACAATGGCATTTGAGGTTTTTTCGGAAAAATCCTGAATCAGGGAAACGCCTTTAAGAATGTTGGCCAACTCATCGAACATCTGGTCCACACCTTTTTTAACTTCTTCCAGCTCTTTGCCTGAGAAGATGCCTTTCAGCAGGTCATCGTGTTTTTTACGAATGGACTGGAACTCAACCTGATATTCTGCATCGCCTGCAGCAGCTAGTTTGGAGGTTTTGATCAATAAATCTGTTACTCCACCTACTGCTGAAACAACAACGATAACCGGCTCGTCAGCCGATGCTACAATTTTCTTGATCGCGAGAATGCTGTTCACGGAACCTACGGACGTCCCGCCGAATTTCATTACTTTCATAATTTGGTTGTATTTGTTTTTGAATTACAGGAATACGTCGGACCTACAAATGCCCCAAGTGCAGAACAGCACCATAAACCTGAATGAATAAATGTATTTTGATCTTGTGAGAAATGCCTTTTTAGGGCGATGGCTCCAGGCACACACCGATACCCCTCTGCCAAACAGTGGAAATTATTATACCCCCCAAGGGGTCATGGTAGTTCGCATGTACATGAAATACAGCATACGAGGTTTTTGTTGCGTTAGAATGCTGCAAATATAAATAAATTTGTTTACAAACGAAAGTTAACAGGCTTTTTTGCGCTACGTTTTAACAGAGCAGGCCCTTTTCACTTAAAAAGCAAGGGCACAAACTCGGACAAATAATCCCTCCAATTGGTCCAGGAATGCCCTCCTTCGCTTTCCCGATAAACATAGGGCATTTTCAGGGTATCCAGTTTGGAGCGGTATTCTTCCACATTCTTATAAAGAAAATCGGATTTTCCGATTGCAATCCAATAAAGTTTATACCCGTTTTGCATCTGTTTTTTGAGCGTTCCGTCGATGTCCTGATAGACTTTGGAATCCGATTTGGGAGGTCTGATGGCTGCCGAGAAAAGGCCGATGTAATCAAAAGTATTGGGGTAATATCTTGAAATATGCAACGAATGGAAACCGCCCATGGAAAGTCCAGCGATGGCACGGCCCGATTTATTGGCGATGGTTCGGTAATTTTTATCCACAAAATTAATCACATCCATAAAAGTCTCTTCCATCTTGCCGTCCATGGTATGGGGTAACTGCATGGTGGGTTTTACAAAACCAAGGCTTGATTGTCCCGGAGCGGCCTCCTGAGCAACGTTGCCGTTGGTCATCACCACAATCATAGGTTTGGCCTTGCCCTGTGCGATAAGGTTGTCAAGTATTTGGGAAGCCCTGCCAAGTTCCATCCAGGCCTCTTCATCCCCTCCCATTCCATGCAAAAGGTAAAAAACGGGATATTTGTTTTTTGAGGTTTCATAACCGGCAGGCGTATAAATGGTTATTCTACGGGTCATCTCATTTGCAGGTGAGGCATACCATCTACGCGTCACGGATCCGTGAGGCACCGCATTCACCTTATACAAATCGCCTTTCCCGTCTCCTACAATAAAGACATTGGTTACGGTAGCCACATCCCTTATTTGGTAAACATTACCGGGATCGGTACAACGGAGTCCGTCCACATTGAAGGAATAACCATAAAGATTGGAATCAAGTGCAGGGGTGGTATACGTCCACAAACCTTTTTCATCCTTGACCATGTTTACCTGCCCGCTCATCCATTCTCCGGAAAGAGTTACCGTTTTTGCTTCTGGAGCCAGCAGCCGGAACGTCACGGAACGATCGGAATGTATCTCCGGCGATACGGTCTCATTGTTGTTCCACAAGGCCTGCTGTCCCATAACAGCAGATATTGACAAGAAGAAAAGGGCGAGAACGGTAAAAAATATTCTTTTCATATTCTGTTTTATTGATGCTTATAAATCAAATAATGGCAAAGGCTTTTGTTACGATACAAAGTAAGAAACAAAATTGAAAATTACGGAATCATTTACAAAAAAAATTCATACCTTTAATGCAATTATTTCTTTACAGTCTTATAGAACTTCAAAAAAGCTCCCAGACGGGAGATTTTTTATTACACAATAAATACAGACTGTTTGCATCAGGTGTTTTTGGATCTTTTGATTTTAAATGCCATGGAAAAAATTGACAGAAAGCCAGCAGTAGCAGGCCAGTTTTATCCGGTCAATCCGGTTAGGTTGGAGTCAGAGCTCAACAGCCTTTTTGAAAAAGCAGAGCCTACACAGCATCAACAAGTCAGAGCCATCATCAGCCCGCATGCAGGCTATGTGTTTTCCGGAAAAGTTGCAGCATCGGTGTTTAACCAGATAGATCCGGGAAAAAGGTACAAGCGCATTTTCATCATCGGGTCCTCTCATCAGCAGAGCTTCGAAGGGGCTTCCATTTATTGCGACGGAGATTTTCTGATGCCTTACGGAAATGAAAAAGTGGATACGTTGTTCTGCCGCAACCTGATAGAAAGCTTTCCGCATATATTTTCGGCAAAAGTCAGTCCGCATAAAAGAGAACACAGCCTCGAAGTGCAGCTTCCTTTCCTGCATCATGTCCTTAAAAACGAATACAGCATCGTTCCTATCATCCTGGGGACATCCGATCCCGAAGTCTGCAAGGAAATTGCCAGAGCCCTGAAACCCTGGTTCAGAGGGGAAAATCTTTTCATCATCAGTTCTGATTTCAGCCACTACCCGAACGCTTCGAATGCCCAGACGCTGGACAACCTTACGAAGGAAGCCATTCTAAGCAACCGTCCGGAGAAACTCCTGGCAACACTAAAGGACAATGCCTGTCCGCATCTGGACACCAGTCTCTGCGGCTGGACATCGGTGGTGACGCTCATGTACATGACCTCGGGGAACGGTCCGCTTGAATACCACGCCATTGACTATCAGAATTCCGGGGAATCCATACTTTATGGAGACAAGAACCGCGTTGTGGGCTACTGGGGCATTTATGTTTCAGAAAAACAAGAACCTGGAAATGCCGTCAAAACGGAGACAAAGAAAGAACCCGTCCCGGAAAAAACGGAGTTCATGCTGACTCCCCAAGAGAAAAAAACATTGCTTGAACTTGCCAGAAAAACGATAGAAGAAAAAATACGGAATGGCAGAATGTTTTCTCCGGACACTTCAACCTTCACCCAAAACATGAAAGCCAACTGCGGAGCTTTCGTTTCACTGCATATAAACGGCAAACTGCGGGGCTGTATCGGGCGAATGATCGGCGACATTCCGCTGCACAGGATGATTCAGGAAATGGCCGTTTCTTCCGCCATCAACGACCCGCGCTTCTACCCGGTCTCTAAGGAAGAATTGCCAACCATCAACATTGAACTTTCCGTGCTTTCACCCTTAAAAAAGATAACAGACAGCGCTGAAATTGAGCTGGGCAAACACGGCATCTACATCGCAAAAGGGCGCAAAAGCGGTGTTTTCCTGCCACAGGTTGCAACCGAAACGAAATGGACACTGGACGATTTTCTGGGACACTGCTCCAGAGACAAGGCCGGAATGGAATGGGACGGCTGGAAAACAGCCGATGTCTTCATTTTTACAGCCGATGTCTTCCATGAAGAAGATACTTTTCACCTGAAAAATACATAAAACGCAAGCTTGACCGATTCGATATCCATTTTATCCTGTATATTTGAAAAACAAAGCTTTCATTGTTTTGTAACGTGTTTGTAACAACGTATTCCCACTTTTGCAACGATAAAATCCAATCATTAATTCATTAGATTATGGTACAAAAGGTTGAAGCCGAAATGGAACAACTTCGCAAGGAGACTCTGGAAATGTGGAAGTTGGTCTACAATCAAATGCAACAAGCGGGTGAAGCAGTGCTTACCCTAAATAAAGATATGGCCAGACAGGTCATACTTCGTGAACGACGTGTCAACGCCTTTGAACTTAAAATTGACAGTGATGTGGAAGACGTCATCGCCCTCTACAATCCCGTTGCCGTTCAGCTCCGTTTTACGCTGGCCATCCTGAAGATCAACTCCAACCTGGAGCGTATCGGAGATTTCGCAGACGGGATGGCTCATTTCGTGCTGGATTTCAAAGGGCCCGCACTTGATGCCGAACTGGTCAGGAAGTTGCAGCTTGCAGAAATGGTCAGTCAATCCAAACTGATGCTTCAAACCCTGTTTGACGCCTTTGAAAAGGAAGATGCAGATCTGGCCGTCCACGTCTTTGAGATGGACAAGCTGATCGATGAAATCAACCACCAAAGCCCTCTCCGCCTCAAGGAATACATCCTCGAAAATCCGGAAGCCAACGCCCTGGATGCCCTTCAACTGGGAGGCATATTCCGCAAACTGGAACGGGTTGGCGACCATTGCACCAATCTGGCAGAAGAAATCGTATTTTTCCTGGACGCCAAAGTTTTGAAACACAAGGGGAAAACAGCACCGGTAAATGAATAAGACATGAGTAATATCCGTATTCTAGTAGTTGATGATGAAGAAGATTTGTGTGAAATCCTCCAGTTCAATCTGGAAAGTGAGGGTTATAAGGTAGACACGGCCCTTTCTGCGGAAGAAGCTTTAAAAAAGGACCTCTCCGCTTATCAACTCCTGATTCTGGATGTCATGATGGGAGAAATTTCCGGTTTCAAGCTGGCTGCCATGATTCGCAAAAACAAGCAGACAGAAAACGTGCCGATCATTTTCATTACCGCCAAAGATACCGAAAATGATATGCTGACCGGTTTCAACATCGGTGCTGACGATTACATTTCCAAACCCTTCTCTCTCCGTGAAGTGAGCGTACGCGTCAAGGCTATACTCAAACGCACGCTTGCCGCCCAGTCTTCAAAGGAGGAAGAGATCATCACTTTTGACGAACTGAAAATCGATATTACACGCAAAAGAGCTTTTCTTGGTGACAAGCCCCTGGATTTGACCAAAAAAGAGTTTGAAATGCTGTCTCTGCTTATCACACACCCCGGACGGGTTTATTCCCGCGAAGACATGCTTCAGAACATCTGGTCTGATGATGTCTACGTTCTTGACCGGACCATAGACGTCAACATCACCAGGCTCCGAAAGAAACTGGGCGATTTTGGCAAACACATCGTTACCCGACTGGGGTATGGTTATTGTTTTGATTATCAATAAAAAATAAAGGCCATGAGCAAATCCACTGGCAAACACTTTCTTTCTTTTCACCAGAAACTTTTCCTTTCCATCTTCTCCACCCTTCTGGTTTTCGTGTTGCTGATCAGTTATTATCAATATAAGCGTGAAAAAACTTTCCGCATAGAACTGATGACAGAGCAGCTTCAGAGCTACAACAATCTGGTTTTTGAAGTCATTGAAGACAAAGGTCTTTCCAAATCGAGCATTCAGGATATTACACGGTTTCTCAACGTACCCGACCTTCGGGTTTCCATCATTGATTTTTCAGGAAATGTCTTGTTTGACACGGAAGCCAACCATCCGGGCAACCATTCCAACCGTCCGGAAATCAAGGATGCTCTGGCTTACGGGCAAGGCGTCGCCCAGAGACGTCTTTCCGAAACGACCGGCAAGACTTTTTTTTACGTAGCTTCCCGCTATCCCAGTTTTCTGATTCGTACTTCCAGGGCTTACACCCCCATCCTCAACCAGCAACTGAGTGCCAATTACGGGTTTCTGGTATTCATTGCCATTCTGCTTCTGATCATGCTTTTGCCTATATATCGCATATCAAGGCGGCTGGGCCGCAACATTGCGCAATTGCGCGACTTCGCGGAAAAAGCCGATAAGGATCTTTCACTGGACACCACCGAAGAGTTTCCCAAAAACGAGCTTGGAGACATTTCCCGACACATTGTCAATTTGTTCCGTCTTCAGAATACGACCCGTGACGATCTTCTGAAAGAACGCGAAAAACTGATTTCACACCTGCACAACACGCAAGAGGGTCTGGCCGTTTTTACGCCGGACAAAAAGGAAATCATCGCCAACAACCTGTTTATCCAGTACGTCAACCTGATATCCGACAAGCCGGTCAAATCGGCAGGAGAGATTTTCGATCTGCCCGAACTGCAGGATATAAACGGACACATCGGACAAACCCTGAATATCAAGAGTCCCGTTGCTCCTCTGCAAAGGCAATCCATCCAGGTCGTCAAAAACGGTAAGATTTTTCACATTCAGTGCATTCTTTTCCAGGACAATAGTTTTGAGGTAAGCATCAACGACATTACCCAAAAAGAAGAGGAGACCCGTCTGAAACGCCAACTGACCCAAAACATCGCACACGAACTCAAAACACCGGTCAGCAGCATACAGGGCTATATGGAAACCATCATCGCCAACCCGGACCTTCCCACCGATAAGCTGAAAAGCTTTGTGGAACGTTCCTATCTGCAAAGTCAGCGACTGAGCGAATTGCTTCGTGACATTTCCACCCTGACACGTATGGACGAAGCACCGCAAATGCTGGAAAAAGAAGAAACCAACCTCAGCAGGCTGATGGAACAAATTGCCGGCGAAGCAGAGGCCGAGTTGTCCATGAAGGATATCCATCTGAAAATTGACATTGATCCTGAATTGAGCGTCAAAGGCAACGCGTCGTTGCTGTATTCCATTTTCAGGAATCTTATGGACAACGCAATGGCTTATGCAGGAGATCACGTTGAGATCGGAATAAGCTGTTTTAGAAACGACACAGACCGCTGCTATTTCAGTTTTTACGACACAGGAGTGGGCATCGCGGAAGAACATCTGAACCGCATCTTTGAGCGCTTTTACCGGGTAGACAAAGGTCGTTCCCGCAAACTGGGCGGAACGGGACTGGGACTTGCCATCGTTAAAAATGCCGTCCAACTCCACGGCGGGACTATCTCTGCCAAAAACCGTCCCGAAGGCGGCCTCGAGTTTGTTTTTTCGCTGCTCAAATAAAAAGCATCGGTTGCCCTTAAAGTCCCATTAAGATCCTTAGGCATTGCCTATCCAAAGGCCACAACGCTAATTCACAACAGTAACAGCCATCTATTCCTTAGTGGAGAATATTGCGATAAATGCCGAAAATCGGTATGTATCGCTATAAACAATGATAAAATTGAATGAATATTTTGCGATAAGTACCAAAAATTGGTATCTTTAGCAAAATATTACTTCAATGGTCGCACAAGAAGACATTACATTAAGCCAATGGATAGATAATCTTCTATCGCGTGGCAGGTATGCTTTCTCATTAAGTTTGCTTGCAACAGAGCTACCTGGTTATACCGAAATTGCCGCTAAAAGAGCGTTGAGTCGTTTAACAACAAAGGGTCGGATTATTTCTGTGTACAAAAGCTATTATCTGATCATTCCTCCGCAATATTCCTCGAAAGGCATTTTGCCACCCACACTCTTTTTGGATGGTTTGATGAAAAACATAGAAAGACCTTACTATTTGGCATTGCTGAATGCTGCAAGCTTTTACGGAGCATCGCATCAACAACCTCAAGAGTTTTTTGTCGTTACGAGCTTTCCGGTTTTACGCACCACTCAGAAAAAAGGAATCAGGATACATTATATTAGCAAAAAAGATATTCCCGAAATACTTCTAGAATCAAAAAAAACAGAAACGGGCTATCTTAAAATTTCCAATCCGGCTCTTACGGCTTGTGATTTAATCCAATTTGAAAAACGGGTTGGTGGCATTAATCGAGTGTCAGCGGTATTAAATGAGTTGGCAGAATCAATTCAGCCGGAGATGTTCGGTCATGAGCTTTTTGAGCATGTACAGGTTACGACCCTGCAACGACTGGGATACATTTTGGAGAACGCTTTAGAAAATAATCTATTGGCGGATACTTTATACAAAGCATTACAGCAACAGAAAATCACATTCTTTCGCACACCACTCAAAACGTCGGCTCCAATAAATGGATGTTTAACAAATGAACGCTGGAAAGTAATAGTAAATACAGAAATTGAAATTGACGACTGAAGATGATACCACAAGCATATATCACTGAATGGTCACATAAAGTACCATGGCAAACAAACGAACAAATCGAGCAGGATTTGATTCTCTGTCGTGCACTTACTGAAATATTTAAAGATTCATTTTTAGCTGAAAACTTAGCTTTTCGGGGTGGTACAGCACTGCATAAATTATACCTGTCACCACAGCCACGTTACTCTGAGGATATCGATTTAGTCCAAATTAAGGCAGGCCCGATTAAGCCAATTATTGATAAACTCCGTGATGAAACATTATTATTCTTGGGAGTTCCAGTTGTAAAACAAAAAGCCAATAATAATACATTGATTTTTCGGTTAGAATCCGAAATTGCACCGGTTATGCCTATTCGTTTAAAAGTAGAAACAAACTGTCGGGAACATTTTTCAGTTTTAGGATGGACTAAGTTTCCATTTTCCGTAGAGAGCGAATGGTATACCGATAGTTGTGAAATCACAACCTACCCGCTTGAAGAATTATTGGGAACAAAACTTCGTGCACTCTACCAACGACGTAAAGGTCGTGATTTATTCGACCTCTATACTGCGATTACACAAAAGGAATTAAACTTCGACCAGATACTGACTTGTTATCGGGAGTACATGAATTTTGTTGTGGGTAACAATGCTCCCACTCAAAAAGAATTTCTGGCAAACATGGGTGAAAAAATGGAAGATTCAGAATTTTTAGGCGATATAAGCGCATTATTAAGGACAGAATCAAACAATATTTATGATGCGCAGAAAGCTTATGAAATTATAAAATCTCAGTTAATCGAAAAAATATGATACCCCCTTTATCCAAACTTGCCTGTAATATAATTCTGAGTCTTCAGGCTTTTCGGGTTTGTAAAGATTGTCTTGGTCTCATCACACTCAATCAGTTCCCCCAGATAGAAGAAAGCCGTACGGTCACTGACTCTGGCAGCCTGTTGCATATTGTGCGTTACGATAATGATGGTATAATGTTGTTTGAGTTCGTAGATGAGTTCCTCAATCTTGGCCGTTGAAATGGGATCGAGTGCGGAGGCCGGTTCGTCCATCAGCAGTATGGATGGAGCAATGGCCAAGGCCCTGGCTATGCAAAGCCTTTGTTGTTGCCCGCCGGACAATGCATTGGCCGATTTCCTAAGCTTGTCCTTCACCTCATCCCAAAGAGCTGCCTGTTGCAGGGAATTGATCACCTTTTCCTCTATATAATTCTTATCACGGATGCCATCCACCCGAAGGCCATAGGCTACATTCTCAAAGATGCTTTTTGGAAAAGGATTTGGCTTCTGAAAAACCATGCCCACCTGCTTGCGAAGTTCATCTACATTGACCGTCTTGTCGTAGACATTGATGCCGTTCACCAACGTTTCACCCTCCGTGCGAACCCCCGGAATCAAATCGTTCATACGGTTAAAGGAGCGCAGCAAGGTTGATTTGCCGCAACCGGACGGACCAATAAAAGCTGTAATGGTATTTTCTTCGGCCTGAAACTGAATATTTTTCAGAGCCTGATAATCTCCGTAATATAAGTTGAAATCTTTTGCTTCTACTTTTAGATTGGGCATAGCAGTTTATTTAAGTTTATTGTTGAAATAACGGCGGGCCGAATTTGCCATCAGGTTCACCAAAAGAACAATGACAATCAGCACCAGTGCTGTACCATAAGCCATTGGCCTGGTCTTCTCCATATCGGTGCCGCTCGTGGTGAGCACATACAGGTGGTATGGAAGCGCCATCACCTGATCGAAAATGCTGTTGGGCAAGCGATCCAAAAAATAGGTTGCAGCAGTGAAAAGTATGGGGGCCGTTTCCCCGGATACACGGCTGACAGACAATATAAGGCCTGTCACAATATTCGGATAGCAGATGGGCAACACCACCTTACGGATGGTTTGCAGTTTGGATGCGCCCAGTGCATAACTGCCCACACGCATGGAATCGTCGACGGTTTTGAGCGCCTCTTCTGTCGTACGGATGATAATAGGCAACACCATCAATCCCAGTGTAAGCGATCCGGCTAAAATGGAATCGCCGAATTCGAGCTTGTTCACGAAAAGAGCCATACCAAAGAGCCCGAAAACAATGGACGGTACACCAGCCAGATTGTTTGTCATGGAATTGACCAGCTTCTTGAACCACGAATCCTTGAGATATTCATTGATGTAAATGCCGGAAAAGACACCGATAGGAAAAGCAAAGATCATGCTTCCCATAACCAGGCAAAGAGTTCCGACAATGGCTGGTAAAATGCCGCCTTCCGTCATGCCGTTTTCAGGCATCTTAGTCAGGAAATCCCAACTGATGGCAGGAATACCACGCACCACAATAAACCCAAGAATTAGGAAAAGCATACCAACCACAGAAAAGCTGACCAACCTGAAAAAGTTGAATGCCAACGTCTGCTTAAGTTGCTTGCTTGCCCTTTTTGTCAGAATTTTCATTTGTTATTTTTAGATTTGATCAACTCTACCAATGAGTTGAAAATAAAAGTGATGATAAAAAGTATGATACCTAACGCAAACAACGCTTTGAAGTGTGTTCCGCCAAACGGGGCTTCACCGAGTTCTGCGGCAATGGTTGCAGGAATGGTACGCACCGGCTCCAGAAAACTGTGAGGCATTACCGCTGCATTACCGGTCACCATCAGCACAGCCATGGTTTCTCCGACTGCACGGCCGACCCCAAGAATAAAAGCCGCCATGATGCCCGACTTGGCGTATGGCAGCACCACATATTGCAGGGACTGCCAGTGTGAAGCGCCCAATGCAAGACTAGCTTCCTTCATAACAACCGGCGTTGAACGAATGGCATCCTCAGACACCGTAATGATGGTCGGCAAAGCCATAATGGCCAAAATCACACTTCCGGCCAGGGCAGTTTCACCCACCGGCAACCTGAATAATTGCTGTATAGCAGGCACCAACACCACCAAACCAAAAAATCCGTATACAACAGAAGGTATGCCGGCTAAAAGTTCAATCACCGGCTTGAAGACCCGCCGGACTCTTTCGCTGGCTATTTCCGCCATATAAATGGCCGTAATCAAACCGATGGGTAAGGCAATCAGAATGGCCAGCAACGTCACCCAAAGTGTTCCCATAATCAGGGGTAGAACACCAAACTGAGCAGCAGGCTGGGCCGTCGGATACCATTCACGTCCAAGGAAAAACTCCTTCAACGAAATGGATGGCATATCCAGGAGATGCCCATGGAAATTTTTCGGATAATACCGACCATCGAAAAAAGCGATGACATTTTCATTTTTGGACACATAATCATCAATGCAGGCTGGAAGTTTTTCCAACTCTGCCCCCATCTGCTCTTCCGTATAGACGGAAGAAAGTTCGTCAAGGGTAAAAAGCTGAATGTCCATATCCTTTCCGCCTACCTCTTTCCAATTGGTCACATCACCGTTGAAAATATCCTTCACCTGCTTGGATGTCAGATTCTTCACAGGATTGGAGGCATTGACGGACAGTACATAGCCATCTTCCACCGGAGATGTTTGGAACAGCTTGATGCCGGAATCGAAAAGGAATATAACAATGAAGAGTACGGTAACTGTGGTTACCGTACTGCTTGTGAAGAGGATACCTTCAGAAAACTTTTCTATGAATTTTCTCAGTTTCATCACTTGTTATTAAGAGAGAGGTACATAGCCTTCGGCCAATACGATTTGCTGTCCTTGTGTTGAAGTGATGAAAGAAACGAATGGATTCAACCTGCCTGCCTGGCTGGCCAAAAAGTAGTAATACAACGGCCTGGTAATGGGGTATTTTCTAGACTTGGCATTTGCCACATTCGGAGCTACATAACTTTTGCCTTTATCGTAAGATACCTGCAAAGCTTTCACATCCTTTTCCACGTAAGCAAGACCCACATATCCGATGGCTCCGTTGGTTTGGCTGACCGATTGTACAACGGTACCGTTTGCAGCCATCAGCAAGGCTGAACTGGCAAAGTTTTTCTTGTTCATAACATGTTCCTTGAAAAATTCATACGTACCGGAACTGGTTTCGCGGGAGTAAACGATGATTTTCATATTCGGGCCACCGACCTGATTCCAGTTGGTGATCTTTCCTGTAAAAATGCCTTCGAGTTGTTCCCTGGTCAATTTTGAAACTGGATTGGAAGGATTTACAATGACAGCCAGGGCATCGTAAGCAATGACCACTTCTTTGACCGACTTTCCGGCTTCCTGAATCTTGAGTTTTTCGCTGATCTTCATCTTGCGGGAGGATTGAGCAATATCGGTTGTACCGCTAATCAAGGCTGAGAGCCCCACTCCTGACCCACCACCAATGACAGCGATACCTGAACCGGGATATTTTTTGCCATAAACTTCGGCAAATTTCTGTGAAAGAGGCAGACATGTGTCGCTACCTTTCACCTTACAACTTACTTTCTGAGCGTTCGTTACGGCTGGCATCATCATGCTGACTACCAATCCTAAAGCAATTAAACTCTTTTTCATATCTTTTTATTTTTTACTTCGACAAAGAAACTTATCGGGTATTACAAATGTGTGACAAGGGCTTTACACCTTGGTGAAATCATTAAAACTTATATTGCATGCGAAGGGTGAAGACGTTGTCCTTTCTGTCGTGGGACAGGTCATTGAGGGTACTGCTGGAAACGATGTTCGAGGTTTTTTCATTGGCTACGATATCGTAGTAGGCCATAATCTTCACATTGCTGTTGAAGCGGTAGTTGAGTCCCAGACCAAGCGTGCTGAATTTAGCATCGGTTGCATTCGTTGCAACGGCTCCTGAAGCGGATTGACCAATCTGATTGCCAGACACTTCCGTATTCGGATCGTAAACATCGTATTTCACGACAGCCTGAAAAGGAGACTGCATCAAATTCTGGATGAAGTAGACATAATAGCCGCTGAATTTTCGGTTGAAAACATCGCTGGTTGCGGCTGCTGTCAGGCTGGAAGAGGAAGAAGCAAATCCAGGTTGTTTACCCACCAGATACTCAGCCCTGATTTGGGTGATACCCAAAGCCCAGTCGTAGCTGAACTGTCCGTCCAAACCATAATACTGGCGTTTAGTCTTGCTGCCGACCTCGTTGCTTTCCGAAATATAAGCCTTTACGCCGTTCACATCCGTAAGTACATAATTCTTGTTGGTCTTGCTGGCAAAACCGCCCTGATAAATGGAAGCACCGAGCCCCCATACCAGTTTTTCATCTTTGGAGACTCTGGTAGAAGACAGATGAGCGATGAAATCCTTGTAATTGTCCGTCTCTACGGCAATGCCATTGCCGTTCATCAGGCCAAGGTCCAGTTTGAGAAAATTCCAGGTCGAGGTTTTTGGAGCCTGAATGCTGAGTCTGGCACCCAAATCGCGCTCTCCGGGAAATAAGGTTTGGAAAAGACGGGAACGCTCGGGCGTTTCACGAGTGCTTGAAGAGTAGGAAATTTCATAACCAAAAGGACGGTCAAAAACACCACCGGTCAGCGAAAAGGTATTGGCCCAGGGTTCGGTGATGGACAGGTAAGCATCCTTGATGCCTAAGCCTTTTTCTGTAATGTCAAACTGCATAACCGCCTGCGTACCTTCGTTGTCATAGGCAAACTTGACACGGCCTCTGCGCACTGTCATGCGATTATCAACGCCACTGGCGAAATTTCCGCCTGCAAAACTGGTAATTCCAGCGGTATCCGCTTTCTGGTATTGCATCTGTACATAACCTGAAATTTTTAATTTCTTGGCCAGGGCATTGTCTGCCTGAAGTTGTTCGAAATCCTGATAAGATACTGTGCCGGCATTTTCCTGTGCAATAGCGTTGCCTGTTAAGGCTGACATCATAAGAGATGCTGCAATTAGTTTCGTGTAATTTTTCATTTGCATCGTTGTTAATGGATTAAATTGAAATGCGATACAAAAGAACAGCCCTGACATTACAAAGCTGTTTCAAGCTTGCGAAAGAAGTATTACTTTTTAAGACCAGACACCCGGTATTTCTTCCCCACAATAGCCACATTCTCCATGCCGGGCCTGATTCCACCTAACGGTATAACCGCTGCGCTCTACCACCAAATGCCTGCAACGCGGACAATACGTATTTTCACCATTCAAGGCAGGATTGTTGCCAATGTATACATATTGCATCCCTGCCATCTCTGCCGTTTTTTTGGCCTGAAGCAGGCATTGTCCGGAAGTCGGAGACACATCCATCAGTTTATGAGCCGGAAAAAAGCGGCTGAAATGCAAAGGCACATCGGCAAAGCCGTTTTCCACCAGCCAATGACACATTTGCCCGATCATTTCAGGATTATTCGTATATCCCGGTATCACCAGATTGGTGATTTCAAGCCACACACCACGATCACGAAGAGTCTTCAGCGTTCCAAGTACGGGCTGGAGCCTGCCACCCGTCAAACGACCGTACACTTCCTCGTCAAAACATTTCAGGTCAATGTTGGCTGCATCCAGATACGGACAAAGTTCCATCAACGGTTTTTCATTGATGTAACCATTGGATATCAGGACAGTTTTCAGTCCTCTGGCATGAGCCGCTTTTGCCGTATCCAGAAGATATTCGAAAAAGACAGTCGGCTCGGTATAAGTAAACGCAATACTGTCCGTTTTACGAAGCAGAGCCTGTTCAATCGCCTCATCGGGCATCAGCTCGTACCTACACGTTTCCTGAGGCGAACGCTGCGAAATCTCCCAATTCTGACAATTCAGACACCGGAAATTACAACCAGCCAGAGCCAGGGAAAAGATTTTCGTGCCCGGGTAAAAATGGAACAAGGGTTTCTTTTCAATGGGATCAACGGCAAGAGAACAAAGATTTCCGTATGCCAAAGTGAAAAGTTTGCCCCGAAGGTTTATCCTGACGCGGCAAAGACCGATCTTCCCTTCCTTGAGCAAGCATTGGTGAGGACAAAGAAGGCAATGCACGATATTATCGGGAAGCGATTCCTGATAGAGGGCCAAACGGGAAAAAGCTCGTGTGTCATCGGGTTTCATAGGTTTCTTATCCTTTAGAAAATCAAACACGTTGCCAAGACCATTCAAAAATAGTTATTTAAATTCATAGTTGAACATTATAAAACAAATACCTTGAGTTTAAAATTCTGGTTCTTCACCGACAGTCCGATCCTACTGGTATTTTTAGATCTATTTTTACAAATAACAATTTAAGTTTTCTTGTAAACACTTGAAGGCTTTTTACTTTAATCGTTTGAAGGCTTTGAATATAGAGGAATTGCTGGATGGATTCGACCCAATCTCTCTGGACAGGATGAATTCGGTCAAATTGCTGGACAGGATGGATACCAAATACATGTTTCATGTATGTCATTTGGAAGATATACTCGCCCAGCTGAAAAACGACTATTTCATTCTGACAATAGAGGGCAACAGGTTCTCGCATTATGAAACAGTCTATTACGACACATCCGATTATGAAATGTACACCCAGCATCAAAACGGGAAACTCAACAGGTACAAGGTCAGGCTCAGGACCTACGTCGACTCAAACCTGAATTTCTTTGAGATCAAGTTCAAAACAAACAAAGGCCGCACCATCAAGAAGCGGGTTCAGTTGGAAAAAAAGGATTTGTCCATAGCGGGCGAAGCACAAAAACTACTGGAAAAGAAAACAAACTACGAGGTTACATCGCTTAAACCAGCCATGCAGGTCAATTACAAAAGGATCACGCTTATCAGCAAAAACATGACCGAAAGGCTAACCATAGACTTTGGCTTAAGCTTTACACGTGGTAAAGAGTGCATTGACATGGCCAATCTGGTCATCACTGAAATCAAGCAGAACAGGTCAGGGCACTCACCATTCACCGCCATTATGCTGGAAAAGCGCATCAAAAGCACATCCCTGAGCAAATACTGCCTGGGAATGGCCAGCATCGTAGAAAATATAAAAATCAATAATTTTAAATCAAAACTAAGGTATGTTAACCAATTACTGTCATCAAACGCGTAAAAGGATCTTCCGGATTTTCCTTCTGTTTTTTTTAGCAATACCGGTGCAATCTTTTGCGATAAGTCTGCCCACTGAAACTATGACTGAAGCTGAATCAACTTCCGTGTTGGGCTCCAACGGCGAAACAGGTACGACCACAACCGTTGAAAAGAAAAAAGACAAGATCGAACTGAACCAGAATTTTTACATCAGCCTGCTTATTAATCTGGCAACAATAGCATTGATCATTTCTTGTGTATACTACCCCAATTACAAGAAGATGGATACTATTTTCACCTTCATACTATTCAACGTAGTCATCTTCCTGCTGACCTTTGTGCTGAACAAGGTTAAAATCTCGATGGGTGCCGCCTTCGGACTTTTTGCCGTCTTCTCCATGCTTAGGTACAGGACGGCAGGCATTGGCATGAAAGACATGACCTACTTGTTTATCTTCATAGCCTTGGGATTAATAAGCGGCATTCAACTGGAATACAAAGAACTAGGTATTATTTCCGGCATCATTTTTTTGATAACCTTGTTGCTTGATACCAAGCTTGTTATGAAAAAAGAGATATCCAACGTCCTGCGGTATGAAAAGATTGAAATGATTAAACCCGAAAAACGCGAAGAACTGATTGCAGAGCTCCGCGAACGCACCGGATTGAACATCCACCGGATATCCATCAATGAAATTGATTATCTGAAAGATTCGGCCATGATTACGTACTACTATTACGATTAAGCAACTGAACAGAAAATGAAAATACGTTTATTGATTTGCGCAATCGTCCTTTCCGGCATCACGATAGATGATCTTGCCGCCCAAAACACCGATTACGGTACATGGACAAGCATCGGCATGGAGAAAAAACTCAACAAATGGGAACTGGGTGCAGAAACAGAATTGCGCACAGTTGGCTATCTGAGCCTGATTGACCGCTGGAGCCTTGGTTTGGAAGCCGGCTACAATTTACTGAAGTGTTTGAATATCGGTGCCGGCTACCAGTTTATGAACAAAGTAGACAGGAAATACGAGAATTATCAGATACGAAACAGGTTTAATGTTTCAGCCACCGGAAAAATGAAACTCAGTCGTTTGACTTTCACCCTGCGCGAAAGGGTGCAAATGACTCTGAAAGATGAAAGCAACAGAATTGATGAGGATGGCAACATAGACACTTACAAGGCCAATCCGGAATATTCCTGGCGCAACCGGCTAAAAATGAGTTACAACATTTCCGATTGCAAGGTAACTCCGGCTTTTTCGGTCGAATCTTTTTATCAGCTGAACAATCCCGACGGCAACACTTTCGATAATATGCGCTATACGCTATCGTTTGATTACAAGATCAATAAGAAGAGCAGACTTGGAATTGCCGGTTTGATAAACAGCAATCTCGAATCGGAGGATGCTTACGGTAAGTATATCCTTAATTTGAGTTACACCTATTCGTTCTGAAATGTATTCTTTTAGTTTTATAAAAAAGACGTATATAAAATGACAACAAAAAGCTTTTTTATCGTTTCAACCTTTCTTTTTATGCTCTGCACCGCCTGCAATCCAAGTACGGTATTGGGAGATGACGATACCGAGAGTACGGATGGCAACACAAGCGACGAAGAGGATAACGACGCCTTGCAGACAGAAGCTGTCTCTGATTTTGTCTGGGACAACACGGATGTCGCCAGCATCACGTTAAACGGCACCTCCATTTCTTCAAGTTCCACCAATGTGACCATCTCTGGATCAACAGCAACCATTACCAGCGGTGGTTACTATTCCATCAGCGGCACCCTTTCCAACGGGCAGATTGTTGTTAAGGCCGATTCCGGCATTGTGAAAATTCAGTTGAACAACGCTTCCCTGACCAATACTTCCAGTTCGCCTCTATACATCAAGAAAGCAAAAAAGGCCGTTTTTTTCCTGGCAGACGGAACCACCAATTCCGTTACGGACGCTTCCAGTTATTCAAACAGCGACGAACCCAATGCCGCCATTTTCAGCAACGACTACCTGGGCTTTACAGGTACCGGGGCATTGAGTGTCAAAGGCAACTACAACGACGGCATTTCAAGCGATGACCAGATTATCATCAACAACGGTCAAATCACCGTTAACGCTAAGGATGACGCCATCCGGGGCAAGGATTACCTGTTGGTCAAAGACGGAACTATCACAGCCACAGCCTCTACCGGTCATGCCCTCAAATCGGACAACGCCGATGATAACGGATACGGTTACGTAAAAATTACCGGAGGAACACTCAACCTAACTTCTACCAGCGGTGACGGTATCCATGGAGTGAAACGCTCCATCGTAAACGGAGGAACGCTAAACATTTCCGCTGCGAGCAGCCAAGGCTTAAAATCAGATTCTCTGGTCATCATAAACGGAGGCAACACGAACATCAAGTCTTCCAGAGAAGGCATAGAAAGTCCATACATCACCGTAACGGACGGAACGCTGACCATCAATGCATCGGACGATGGATTTAATGCATCCAAAGGGAACGGTGGGGAAAGCAACGATGGAAGCCTATTGACCATTAACGGAGGAGACGTGGCTATCTTTACAACCACAGGAGACGCTATCGACAGCAACGGCAACATCGGTATGACTGGAGGAACTGTTATTGCTCACGGTCCAAAATCCCAGCCAGAAGTTGGTCTGGACTACAATGGAACATTTAACATAACCGGCGGATTTTTGGTGGTTTCAGGTATTTACAGCTCAAACATGACGCAAGCGACAAGCACCTCATCCTCCCAATGCGCATTGAAAATCGTATCCGGCGGGACAACCAGCGGCGGAGGCATGGGAGGTATGGGAAGCAACAGCGGAACAACCTTGTCCTCAACGACCTTGATTCACGTAGAGGATGCCTCGGGGAATAACTTGCTGACATTCCAACCCAACAAGAGCTACTCTTCCATCCTATTTTCATCCTCAAGCCTGAAGAAAAATGCCTCCTACAATATCTACACCGGAGGAACCAGTACCGGTACAGTAACCAACGGACTTTATTCGGGCGGAACCTATTCCGGTGGAACGCTAAAAAGTACAACGACCGTATCAAGCAGCGTCACAACGATATCTTTTTAATAGAAAATCTCAGTCTCAGTTTATAAAAGGAATGCCATCCCAATCAAAAAAGGGGTGGCATTCCGACTTTAAAAGAAGATGTAAATATTAATGCATCATTTCAGCGCCGGCAACAAATACTTCCAGATCAGATTGATCTCCGCCTGCATATCGTTGACATTAGCGGTGGTTACGATCACTGCGTCTTTTTCAGGTATCACGATAATGAACTGACCGTTTGCACCATCGGCACGGAAGGCATTGTGACGGCACATCCATATTTTATAGCCGTATCCCTGCAGCCAATCGCTGTCCTGGGGTTTCATTTTCAGATCCTGCTTCTTGACTCCAGCAGGTAAGGACGCAATCTTGAAGGACGTGGCCTCTTCAATCCAAGCTTCAGCCAACAACTGCTCCCCATTCCATTTGCCCTTTTGAAGAAGAAACTGACCCATCTTGGCCATATCTTCCGTCTTGATGTAAAGTCCCCAGCCACCACAGTTGATTCCCTGAGGGCTTTCCTGCCAGGTTGCTCCTGTGATACCCAGTGGACGTAGCAAACGAGGATACAGGTAATCAATCACCTTTTCTCCTGTTACCCTTTGAATGATGGCAGAAAGCATATAGGTGGCCATACTGTTGTAGGAAAATTCAGATCCGGGTTCAGCATCAATGGGAGAAGACAAGAAAGCCTTTACCCAATCGGTATTTTCAGTATCTTTTGTTATTTGTTCCACCTTCCTGGCATCTTGCCCCACAGACATGGTCAAAAGGTGGCTAACTTGCAGTTCTTTGAGAAAAGGGCTCAGTTGCGCCGGCAATTTTTCAGGGAAAAAGGAGATGACCTTATCGGTCAGTCTTAAGCGCTTTTCCATGACGGCAAAACCAATGGCCGTGGCTGTGAACGTCTTGCTGACAGAGTTCATGATATGGGGCTTGTTTGCCGCATTGTCTCCAAACCATTGTTCTGCAACAACCTTGCCATGACGGACAATCATAAGACTGTGCAGGTCTTGCCCACTTTTCCTGACAGCATCCAGATAGCCGGCAATGCCCTTTTCGGATACCTTTTCCGCCACAGGGGTGCTGCGAGGCAACGATTTGGTGAGATCGTTGTAACTGATCAGTTCAATGCCTTTCTCCTTGATGAGCTGCTTGACCTTTTCGCTGGTGAACAGATCCGTCACACCCTGTCGGTCGGCGGCAACGCCTTCGTAGCCAACATGGCCCACCGTCTGCATTTCATCGTTGTCCAATGCCGGATGGTCCAGAAAAATGTAATTCTTGCCAGGTTGTAGTTTTTCCAGCATCCGGATAAAGCTGGCTTCCTTGTCGGCTGATGTCTTGCTGGAACCAGCATATCCTACAGATTGAGCATTGTAACGGTCGTACATTTCATCACCTTCTACAAAAGTCAGGTGATATTCCTGGGCCAGACGGGTGACCATAGCCAGCACCTCCTTGTCAAAACGGACGCACCCCATATGATTGGTGATATGGCTAACCTGTGGAAGTGTCTTGAGTCCGAGTTCAATTTGAGCCCTGAATTCCTGTTCTACTTCAGCCAGGCTCCATTTATTTTCCTGGACAGATTGCAACGGATAAGCCTTATTGGGTCCCATCATCGGAAAAAAGTAGCCATCCTTGTCGGTCAGGCTGGGACAATTGGTCAAGGGACGCCATTTCATATTTTCCCACTCGCTGGTAATGGTGAGATGAATGCCGACATCAACCCCAGGATAGGCTTTCAGCATCTTGACCGCCTCCGGATACCACGGTGCCACCACCATAACTTCCACCGACTGGGTGATTCCTTTTCGGTAGGTTTCCTGACAGGCCATATTGACAGAATGGAAAGCACCCATGTCGTCGGCACGAACCACAAGACGCGGCCCACCGGCCTGCACAGCGAAGCTGGAGCTTGCGGCTACCAGCAGGAGGCTGCACATTATACTTTTTATCCTTTTCATCGGATGTTTATCTGAAACAGTGATTTATAGGAATTCACAAAAAGGGTTTTTCCGTCCTTTCCACCAAAGCTCATGGTTAGAGGTCTTTCCGGAACATTGATCTGGTTGGTCTTCTTTCCAGACTTATCAAAGACGTTTATCTGTCCGTCGGCCACATACAAGTTTCCGTCGGCATCCACGGCGGAGCCAAATTCACCGGATTCCACGAAATACTTCATGTTGGAGAGTGTCCCATCCTTGGCAACGTCCATGCTGACCATTCTTCTGTCGTACTCGTCAGCGGTGTAGAATGTCTTGCCGGGGAAAGCTTCCACTACGGCACAGGTTCTGGCAAGGTCGTACTGGCAAGGGATGATGGTTACACCATCGGGAGCCACAAAACATTCTTCAGGCTTGAAGCTCACCACGGTATTGAAATCGTGATAGTCCCTCCAACGGTTTGACGGATAAAGAGCCTTGTAAATATTTTTGATGGAACCCATACTGGCCTTTGGCAAAAGCTTGATGGTTTCTTCCGGATTTTCCGGATTGATGGAATAAGCCCAAACACCAAATCCTGAATTTCCCCATCCGCTGAACGAAGTACCCCTTGCATCGGGCAGTTCTACAATATTTTCCTGGTTGCCGTCCACCATAAGACCTGGTTGTGGAGTGTATTTGAAAATAACCAACAAATTATCCTTGGAATCGCAGGCCGTGGCGATGGGTTCCCAATTGAAATCGGCCACCAGGGATACTTTCCTGGTTTCTGCAGACCATTTGTAGACCCTGCGCATACGCTGTTCGCAGAAATACACATTGCCCTTGCTGTCTGAGCTCATACCTTCCGCAAATTCGAAACCGGTGGCAAGCTGCTCTACCGATCCCGTCTTGGAATAATCGGCTTTCTTTTCGTTTCCGGTGATGTACAGACGGTTGAACTCCCATGGACGGACTTCAATACCCGTGTTGAGGTCGTACAGGGTGTTTCCTGCCGTATATTTGGTCTGGGCGTAATTGTGTACGTTCAGGAACTCGATATTCTTGCAGTTCCAGATACACAAGGCCTGCGGATAAACAGTCTTCACTCGGATCACCTGAAAGTTGTAAAGGTTGGCAAAAACCATGTTGGAACAGTCCTGCAGTTCAATAGGCTGGCAATACTGGCTCTCACGGCTTTCTTCTTCGGTTTGAAAAGCATAGACTTTCCAGTTGGAAACCTTGTTGAAGCGGGCTTCGTTGCGGACATGATGTTCAAGAGACATGGCATAGATGCGACCGGAGGTGCTGGTGTTGTTCACATAGAGCCCATTGGCTGCATAGGTATTTGCTGTCCACACATCCTTAAAGGTTCCGCCTCCGCCATTGGTCACCCAAAGGCTCCAGTACTGGTTGTCCCATGCCAGATCCTTGCCTTGTTCGGCTATGGGATTGTTCGGAGAACTAATATTGGATCTCCTACCGCCAGTTGATCCTCCACCATTCCATGGCTTTTCAGGGCCTTTGCTGATCGATCCGTGACCACCGATAAATTTCACATCATTCATGTAAGAGCCGGCTCCGGCCATCCATTTGCAACCGACGGCACGGTAATTGTAAGCTCCGGTTGAAAGACCAATACCATTGACTATGTTCTTGCCACCTTGAGGAGTCTCGATGATGGCTTTTGGCCCGCCAAATCCACTGAATGCGGGAGTACTTTCATTTAATATAAGCTGGGTGGCTATCGGGTTTAGCCCTATCAGATTGGTGCCCGGTTTAAGTTCCAATGTTTCGGAAACGATATACCAGCCTTGAGGTACATAAATGTTATCGTATTTGGCAATGGCATCCTTGAATATCTGGGTATCGTCGGTGGTTCCGTCTCCCTTTGCTCCCAGATCCTTGATACTGGTCCAGGAAGAAACGGCAGGAAGCTGGGGTATGTCTTTAGCGAAAGCCGCCGGCATCTTTTTCAGAGCGACAATGTCACTGACCGTCTTCATTTCAGGATTGGCATCCAGAGCATCCATCTGCAAGCCGTGCTGATAATTCTTGACCTGGTAGATATTGCCGGCTCCGGGAGTTTGCTTTCCGCTACGGCGGTAGCTGGCCAGCACGGGAACATTCTTGCAAATGACGTTTCTCAGACTGATCTGATTGACCGCATTGTTCTCATTGCTGATAATGATGGCCGGGTTTCCGACATTTTCAAACACACAGTCTTCCATGAATAACTTTTCAAAATAATTTTCATCCACGTCTACCACGGTAGGCACGTTCCTGGCATTTAGACGAACAATGGTCAGGCCTGCTTCCTGTGTACGAATAGCAGCTTTGCGCTGTCCCTCGAAATAGGTGTCCACCATCATCATCTGCCAACCCGGAGAGGCTTTACTGGTCAGAATGCCGTAGTCACCGCCAAAGAAACGGACATCTTCCATCTCATTGCCAACATCGTGGATTCCTGCACGACCATTGTTTATGTGGATGTCAAGATGAGAGACAAAACTGTGCTGGGCATAATGTGTGCGAAGAGCAATGGCATAAGGGTTTCCATCCTCAATGCTCAGGTTGATGTTGGACATAGCACTGTAAAAAGTGCTTGCACCTGCATCGCCGGAATGAGCCGGATCCTTGACCACACGATCCACAAACCAGAACATATAGTTGGTCCTGACCGGATCCTTGATTGTTTCTTTCTGGTATCCGGGAGAATTTTTGGCAAGTATGATTTCCGGCCTGTTTTTCCCATATCCTATCAGACGGATCGATTTCGGGATGAAAATAGTCTTGCTTATTCTGTAAGTTCCTTCAGGAATGAATACAATTCCGAAATTTTTCTCTTCCTTAACCTGATTGATCATCTTCTGCAAGGCATCGGAGACATCTGCATTTTTTGCCAATCCCAGTTTCTCAGGGATAAAATAGGATGCTTCCGGATCGTTGATTTTTTGCTGATACACTGAGTTGCTGACGGCCTGGCTTGTTTGCAGGAAAAGCAAAAAAACGGCCATACAAACAAGTAGCTTAGGATACTTTTTCATGGATAAAATATTTAAGGTTAAATAAATGCGGCATATACGACAAAATCCTCCCACCAACGACTTTTTCTAAAAAATAAGGTCAATGATAAGTAAAAATTTGCAAACATGGATTTATGTAAATATAGACATCTATAGAAACAAAAGGTTTAATCGGTCAGTTCGATAAAAACCTTCGGCAGACAAACATTCCTGAGGTTTTCTTTCACCACCGCGGAAAATAGCGGAGCGATCTCTTCTTTGGTAAATCCAGCTATGCCGCATCCGATTTCCGTGACCAGAAACCGGTATTCCGGATGCCTTTTTGTAAAGTCGATAAAATCATCCACATAGGGTTTTATACGGTCTACAGATGGGAACATAGTGGGGATAGCATAGGTCTTGCCCTGCAATCCGATCCCTTGTCCCATGACTGCTCCCCATTTCAGAGCCATGCGGGCCGCTCCTCCACCATGCATACCCTGCAGGTTGCTGCCAAATACAAAAATCTCATCCTCATCAAGGGACGTTATAAAGTCGGGGGTAATGCGTGATCGTGTGCTCATAAAAAACATTTTAAACTATCAGTCACCTGGAATTTATCAAATGATTTATTATTTTTGTAAACCTTAAATATATACTATTTATAAATATGCCATGAAAAAAGCATTGATCTTTTTCTTCATACTTGCAACCTCACAAGCTTTTTGTCAGAACAACATTCAAAACGAAATTATGACATACAAAGGCAACGAATCCACACTTATTAACAACGGACGAAGACTTTTGTTGGATAAATTTGTCGAAGGCGACCTCGAAAAAGTACACGAAATTAAAAATTACCTGATTAATGAGGTTCAAGGCAAAGATTATACCTCTTTTGGGTTCATGGAATACTGGCTTCTGCTTTACTGGACAAGGGAATACGAAGAACTGGCACAACAGATTGCCATATTTAATGACACGACCATCAATGATTTTGCCCATAAAATCAAGCCAACAGAAGATTTCATGCTGGATAAAATTCTGAGCAGATCCAGAGAGTCAGAAGACTTGTTGCAATCGTTCATCCAGACATCGGATATCTCATCCGAGCAAAAAGATTTCCTTAGCATGAACCTGAAATATCTGCTCAATGATCCATCCTTTGGGTACATCACACAGGATTCGCTCAATGTGCTTGCAGACCGTTATTTAAAAGATCACCCCAAAAATGCTTACGAGTACTTTACCCGTAAATATATTCGTTGCCGGTTTGTTCCATCCCAATGGGCATTTAGCTGTGAATTTTTCAGCGGATTCGGCAAGTCCACCGGCGAAATCCACGATGTAGTTGGATCCAATATCCCATTGGGCATTGCTATGGATGTTTGCTACCGGAAATTAAACCTCTATCTGCGCGATTACATGGGAATTGGTTCCCTCAAAGAAAACCTTACAAACAAAAATACGATATGGGATTCGGGATCAAAATACATCCTATTCATACCCGAAGCTTCACTTGGATACACACTGACTGATAACAAACGCATCAAATTGGCACCTTTTGTTGGCATTTCCGGTTGCTTTTATTCTGCAATAGAGTATGACACCCAAGAAAATCCGAACCAGAAAGACATGACATTGGATCTGTATCCAGGCTGTATCCTCGGCATGAATCTGGATATTAAGTTGAAATCCTCGCCGATAGCCTTTGTATCCGAAAATGAGAAAAACACTAGATTCATCAGGCTTCGCTACTCCTACTGTATTCCCGACCACAATACAAAATTCGGAAACATGCCGGGTAACATACATACATTAACTCTGGGATTCGGATGGTTCGGACAAAAATTCAGCAGACAAGAATAATGAAGATTTCCAGCTTCCAGCCCATCATTGCCCCCATCCCCAGGATTCTTATCCTGGGTACTATGCCGAGTGTGGCTTCCCTTCAGGCCTCCGAATATTATGGGAACCCCCTGAACGCTTTCTGGAAAATCCTGTCTGTCCTAAAAGGGATCAATTGCCCGACCGATTATGAAAGCAAAAAGCAACTGATACAGGATATGGACCTCGCCCTTTGGGATGTCTGTCACACCTGCGTACGCCCGGGCAGCCTGGACAGTTCCATCCGGGACGAAGAACCCAACCTGATCAAAGCCCTGCTGGAAGCCCATCCCAGTATCCATACCATCCTTTTGAACGGGAAAACGGCAGAAAAACTTTTCCGCCGCCACTTTAAGGATATAAAAAAGATCAACACCATAACACTTCCTTCTACCAGCCCGGCTTACACCTTGGGATTTGATAAAAAACTGGAAGCATGGCGGGCAGCAATCGGATAAGGCTATACTTTTTCCCAATCCTCCACCGGCCCTTCCACTATCCAAAAAATGGGATGCGGTATAAAGTCCTTTTCCCGGCATAAGGCGGCATATTTCCCCGGATCCCGCACTTGCAGTTTCTGGAGCAGATGCATCCTTTCAAACTGCATCTGCCCGGTGGTTACAGGCATTCTCACAAACCTGGAACCATGCATGAACTTTGACTTGTCAAAGGCGTATCCCCGGCTTGAAGCCTCATGAAAGATTTCCTGCAAATAACAGTCGATGCCATCCAATGGATTATCCAAAGCCTTGAAACGGTTTAACTGGGGATGGTTTCTGTAACCTTTGGTCTTGCCTTCAAGGACATGCCTGGCCAACAAGGTTTCTCTCCACACCGCTAACAACCCTTTCCGGTCCAGATATTTCGGATGCAAGGACCATATTCTCATTGCTTATCCTGTTTCACCCAAATAAGCGCATCTGTATCAAAACCCAACTGCCCGGCCAATTTCAAATAAGCATCTTTGATATCATCGGGTATAACCTTTTCCCTGGAAAGTATCCACAGATAGTTGAGATTGTTGCCTGCTACGAGGGCATACTGGTAATTCTGATCCAGGGCAATGACGTTGTATCCACCATAAAATGGTCCAAAAAACGAGACTTTCAGCCTGGCTTCATCTCTCGTCCCTACAAACTTGGCTTTTCCAACAGCCTCTTTCCATTCGTTTGTTTCAGGGTTGTACCCTCTGTTTTCAACACGGATACTGCCATCCTTATTGGCCGTATAGTTTGCGGTGGTGTTGTTCAGCCCGCGTTCAAAACGGAAATCCATCCGGGCTATTTCGTACCATTTTCCCAGATACTTGTTTGAATCGAAACGTTTTACAGCCACGGCTCCTTCAGGAATGGTTACACAAGAGCCAAGGGACAAAAGGCCAATAACGCCGGCCAAAGCTTTCTGATACATTCTATTCATGATTTTTTTTGTGAACGAATATACAACCATTTATGAATAAAAAAGTTCAATAAACAATGCTGTTTTCCCGCCGGGATACCCGACCCGTTTTCTTTTTGAAAAGAGCAGGAGTTTTCGTTACTTTGAATCGCTTAAAAAAAACGAAAGGATACCTGCAAAGCATCGCATTCAATCACAACCGATTATGAACAAAAAACTTTTACTGCTGCCCTTCATTGCCATGACGATCAACGGATTGGCTCAAAACTGTTTTCCACTAAAAGAGATCCTGTATTATGGAGGCGTTGAAATCAAGGAACCCGTCCTCTGTGACAGCATCAATGTACTTGGAGAAAAGAACGACTGGAAAAATCTGCTCAAGTCGCAACTCAATGAACCGGCCGGGAAAAACAACTATAACCTTCAGGTAATGAGGGCTGACTCTACATTTCAGATTGACAGGCCTGTCAAAGGCAACCAACTTTCCCTTTGGAAATTCTTTATCATGCCTGAAAACTTCATGCCCCTGAAATTGGAGCTCAAATCGTCCAATGCGTTTGAGGTTTACGTGGACGGTATCAAAAACACCGAGAAAACCACCAAAGAAAACAGCAAAGACAAAGCAGGATCCGTCACCATAGACCTGAAAGCAGACCCGAGACAGTACACAGTGGTTGTCAAGATGCTATCTGCGGCGACCGACTCTTGCCAAACAACCCTCTCCGTGCTGGTCAAGACGGAGAAACGCGACTCAACAGCCGGAGTTTTCGTGTCCGCTTCCGACAAAAGACTGGTATATACCCCAGACTTCCTGATGGGAAAAAGAATCACAAGCACCAACATCTCGCCCAACGGCAATTATGCTTTGATCAACTATACGCTGGTTCATAAAGATGGATCGAAAGAAACCTCCGCAGAACTCACCGACCTTATCAGCGGAAAACTCTTATGGAAAGATGCTTCGGCACACCGGTTGGAATGGATGCCCAAAACAAATGTCCTCTATTACACGTCCAAAGGGGTTGAAGGCAAAGAGCTGCGTATCCTTGACCCCGTCACCCTGCAGGAGAAAGTCCTGGTCAAGAATCTCCCGGAGGCAGAATATACCTGGAGTCCAAAAGAAAACTTTCTGATTGGATCTGTAGAAGAAGATTTACCCGAAGACAAAGGAGAACTTCACCGCCTTTATAACCCCGAAGACAGACAGGAAGGTTTCCGCAGCAGATCCTCACTTTACAAATACGATCTTTCAACGGGCCTGTTCAGCCGCCTGACCTATGGCAAGGAAAACGCCTATCTCCACGATATCAGCGCCGACGGAAAGTTACTGCTTTTTGGGACAAGAATACCGTTTGTACCTGAAGCACCTTTCAGTGAAACAAACCTTTACCTGCTGAATCTGGAGACAATGAAGACCGATACAATCTGGCACAACGACAAAAATGCCATCGATGCGGTATTTTCCCCCGACAGCAAGAAGCTCCTCCTTAAAGGAGCTCCGGATTCTTTCAACGGCATCGGACTGAATATTGCCAAAAATCAGATTTCGAACCCCTTTGATATCCAGGCATACATCATGGACCTCGCCACCAAAAAGGTGGAGCCTATCACCAAGGACTTCAATCCATCGCTGGTGGAAAGCACCTGGAGCAAAGCCGACGGACGCATCTACTTCAGTGCGGAGGACAAAGACTATGTGCGCATCTATTCCTACGACCCCGCCAGTAAAAAGATCCAGGCATTGCCCATATCTCCCGATGTAGCCAACCATTTTGAAACAGCCAATGCATCGAGAAATATGGTTTACTTCGGTTCCACATACAACTTTACGGGAAAAGCCTACGTGATGGATCTGCGCAAAAAGAGTGAAAAGGTTATTGCTGATCCGGGAGCCGAAAGACTGAGCAACGTCCGGACAGGCAAGATGGAAGACTGGAACTTCAAGGCAACCGATGGCACCACCATCTATGGACGCTACTATTTGCCACCGTCTTTCGATCCGGCAAAAAAATATCCGGTACTGGTGTACTACTATGGAGGAACCTCCCCTACATCAAGGGCTTTCGAAAGCAATTACCCGCTCAATCTTTACGCAGCCATGGGTTACGTGGTCTATACATTGCAGCCTTCCGGAACCACGGGTCTGGGACAGGAATTTTCGGCCCGCCATGTTAACGCCTGGGGTGACAAAACCGCCGACGAAATCATACAGGGAACAAAGCTTTTCTGCCGCGAACACGCGTTTGCAGACTCCACCAAACTGGGCTGTTTCGGAGCTTCGTACGGTGGTTTCATGACCATGTACCTCCAAACAAGGACGGATATGTTCAAAGCTGCCGTTTCCCATGCAGGCATCAGCAACATTGCCAGCTACTGGGGCGAAGGCTACTGGGGCTACACTTACAGCGCTGCTGCATCCGCCGGCAGCTATCCGTGGAACAATCCTGCTCTGTACACGGAACACAGTCCACTCTTCCACGCCGACAGGATCAAAACCCCGCTGTTGCTTTTGCAGGGATCGGAAGACACCAATGTCCCCATCGGCGAATCCATCCAAATGTATACTGCCCTGAAAATGATGGGCAAACCTGTTGAATTCATCAAAGTGGACGGAGAAAATCATTCCATAAAAAACTTCCAGCGAAAACTGGAATGGCAACGCACCATCCTGGCATGGTTTGCCAAATATCTGAAAGAAGACGACAGATGGTGGAATGAAATGTACAAGCCAAGCGCCCTGGATCATTGAGCCTAAACCCTCGGTCATTGAACTTTTTGTAAAAAATATATGTTTTGCATATGTATATTCAACATCACAGAAATAATTTTCAATTGTTGGTATAATACAAATCATTGGTGAATTGTTTTTCACAATTTTTCAATACATTTACCCGACTATTCCGGTAAAAATGAGAACTGAAAAATTGCTTCTTTTTCTTATTTGCCTACTATTTGGTATCCCCACAGCACATGGAGGATCCAAGATAGCAACCGTACCTTTTCAGGTAATCGGAAGCTACGTTGTTATTGAGGTCCGTATCAACGACTCCACTCCCATCAACTTGATTTTGGACTCTGGAGTAAATTCCACCCTCATTACCGAGTTGACCTCCGAAGACAGCCTGGCACTTAATTTTGCCGAAAAAAACACAATAAAAGGCCTGGGAGCCGGCGTTACAATCAACGCTTACAGAAGCGTGGGCAATCTACTGCATGCCGGTAAAATGAAAATCCACGACCAGACCGTCTACATCCTGGAGGAAGATATTTTCAACCTGTCCAAGCATGTTGGCCAAAAGGTCAATGGACTGCTGGGGTCTGACTTTTTTGAAAACCACGTTGTACAGATTGACTACAATAAACGGTTGATCACCTTCTACGACAACGAAACTTTTGTAGCCCCCGATAAATATGTAGGCATTCCGATGATCACCCAGGGACACAAAATGTTTATCAAGTTACCTGTCACAGGACCGGACTGGGTAACCAAGAACGCCCTGATGCTGCTGGATACGGGTGCCGAACTCACCGCATGGTTCCGCTCCTATGGCGAAAATCCCATCAAGATACCGGACAAGCATATCCGTGGTTATATCGGACAAGGACTCAACGGAGAAATCAAGGGCTATATGGGACGCATCAGCCTGATCAACATTGACGGCCACGCGCTTGAAAACCCGATAGTGGCTTTCCCCGATTCTGCAACCATTACGGATGCCATTCTCAACACCAAGCGGGAAGGGACTATCGGAAGCCAGATCCTGAGCCGTTTTAACCTGATATTCGACCAGTACCACAACAAATTGTACCTAAAGCCCAATATGAATTTCAAAAGGCCGTTTCATTACAATGTCGCAGGCATTGAAATCATGCAGGAATCCATGAGTCTAAAGTTGCCCATCGTTGTGAATGTCCGGGAAAACTCTCCGGCAGACAAAGCAGGTGTCAAGATTGGAGACCAGCTGATCAAAATCAATGAGCTAAACGGCTTCAGTACCGATATCAACGAAGTGAAGAAAGAATTCGAAACAAAATCCAGAATGCCGCTCCAGCTGACCGTCTCCCGCAAAGGGAAAACGATGAACTTCAAAGTTGACATGAAAGGGGAACTTTAATCATCTCAACACTTTACAGGGTTTCACTCTTACAATCTTTCCAAAGGCAGCCAGCTTCTTCATGTCAATCTGATTCTTATTTCCAACCACCAGGTAGACCATCTTTCTATCCTTGATGTTACGGTCATAGAAAGCGACAATGTCATTGATATCCATCGTCTTTACCATTTCCATATAAATTTTGGACGGATCCGTGTCATAGCCCTGTTCCTGAAGGTTGGCTATTCTGGATGAAATTTCACGGAAAGATGGAAAATCGTTCAACGTCCCGTTCACCACTTCTTGCTTGGCCATTTGTACCCTTTCTTCTCTGACAGGCATCATCCTGAGCAGGGAATCCAGAACGGCAACAGCATCAGAAGTCTTGTCGCACTGTGTGGAAAGGAAGGCTGAAAGGTACCCCGGCTTGTCCCGATGAAGATAGGATGGCATCCTGAAAGAAGCCTTGGCTCTGTAAGCCAGAGAGCGGAACTCCCGGATTTGCTGAAAAACAATGGAACCCATGTTTCCGCCAAAATAACTGTTGAACAAGTTGCCCTGGCACCGGGCTCGGACATCCGCATTCACGCCTCCGGGGATATAACCTTCCACAATACTTTGCGAAGCCTTTGGCGCATGGATAAAATAAACGGCAGGTTCTTCCACAGGCTTCAGTTCACGATAAAGCAAGCCCTTTGAGGAAATATTAATGTCATTGAGATTCATATATTCCTTTATCTTTGCGGCAACCCGGTCGGAAGAAAGACAACCACAGTAGTGCATTTCACAGGCCACTCTGGATGCTTCCCGAAATGCGGAAACAAGGTTCTCTCCTTTGAGTTTCTTTATCTCAGAGAGAGACAAACGATTCAGGAATTCTGAACCCTGGCCGTAACGCACTTTGTCAAGCAGAGCCTCAGCCAGCTTATCGGGAGACTCGAGTTCAGCCTTTCGCTCTATTTTTGCAGCATCGGCAAGCTGCCTTACCTTCTTCGGATCGGCTTTGAGGTGTTTCATAAAGTGACTTGCGAGAGCAAAAGTTTCGTCAAATCGATTATCAAAACCCGAGATACGGATAATAAACTTCTCCGGTGTGGCTTCAAAAGCGAGGGAACCGCCCAACGCCTGAAGCTTCTCGCGGAATTGGCTGAAAGACAAGGAATCTGTACCTAAAAGTGAGACATAAGTGCTCATTGGGGCCATCATTTTGGATTCCAGCGTTCCTTTCCCATATTCCAGATCCAGGGTAAATATATCGTTTACCGGATTGGGAGTTGCATAAAGCGCGACCAAAGGGGACAAATGAACGATTTCCGCATCTTTGCTAAAATCCAGAAACCGGGGAACAGCCTTTAGCGTATCGATTTGCTTCAGGCTTTTGGCGTACTCTGATTCAGCTTCCATATTGGGCGGAATAATGGGAGCGAAATCGGGCTTGGTCAATTTGTTTTTGGGATAGTTTCCTGTTTTCTTGCTGATTGCCAAATAATTTTCCGTAAAGTATTTGTTTGCCACCCTGACGACATCCTCTCGGGAAAGCGCGTCGATCTTTCCGACCTCGCCCAGGTAGTCTTCCCAGCTTTTTCCTTCCGCAAAGACAGAAAGCATTTTACGGGCGCGGGAATCAATGTTTTCCAGTTGTTTTTCGTACGAACGTTTTTGTTCCAGTTTCAGGCTATTGAATGCCTCGTCGGAAAAATCGCCCTTTTTGATTCTTTCCACTTCTTTCATAACCAAAGCGGACGCCTTCTCTTCCGATTGGAACAATATTTTGGGAACAACCAACACGGCAAACAGCCCAGCCTCGTTAAAGCTCTGGCTCATGCACGCGGCCTGCAACACCTTTCCATCAACGGTAAGTTTATCCAGATAGCCCGTACCGCTCTCATTGTTTAAAAGACCCGAGATAATGCTCAGCGCCACCTCATCCTCGTGATTGACCGGTACTCCGCGCCAACACATGGCTTTTAACTTTATAAGAGGGATGGGAACCAGAACGTCAAAGCATTCCTTTCCTACCAGCGGTTTGGGTTGAAGCACTTCCTTTTTGGGGGCGGTTCCGGCCTTGATGCGGGAAAAGGTCTTTTCCAGTATCGGAAGAACTTCGTCCGTCCTGAAATCGCCACTCAGTATCAGCCCCATGTTTCCGGCTACATAATAATCCTGAAAAAACTTCTGCATCTGTGAAAGCTGAGGGTTTTTCAGGTTTTCAACACTTCCGACGATGGGATATGCGTAAGGATGTGGCGAAAAAAAGCGTTCCAGAACTTTCTCAACAGCCATACTGCCGACCATATCGTTGTACATGTTCTTTTCTTCGTAAACCGTCTCCAGTTCGCTTTGAAACAAACGGAAGACCGGATTTATCAGACGCTCGCTGTAGAGTTCAGCCCATTGCCTGAGATAGGAAGGAGAAAACTGGTTGTAGTAGAAAGTGACATCGTCCGAAGTCGCAGCATTGAGCCCTGTTCCGCCGTATCTGGACATGAGCCTGTCAAATTCATTGGGAATGGCATAGGCGGCTGCTTTGACACTAAGAGCATTTATTTCTTTCTGGATTCTGGTACGAGAGGCTTCGTTTCTGGTTGCAGCCAACTCATCGTATTTGAGTGCAACAGAATCCAGCAGTATTTTTTCGGCCGGATAATTAATGGTGCCAATCTTGTCGGTGCCTTTGAACATCATGTGCTCGAAGTAATGGGCAATGCCGGTATTCGGACAATCCTTGGAACCAGCTTTCACCACTACCACTCCAAAGATCTTTGGCTGAGAATGGTCCTCATTCAGCCATACGGAAAGACCGTTGCTTAGCCTGTATTCCTGAACCTGAAGAGGGGAAGATGCTTTGACAGAGGGAAACAGACTCATAATTAAACAGATAACAATTGAGAACGGTTGCTTTTTCATGGTATATTCCATATTTGACATGCAAATATAGAATTATATCGCCTATTATTTAACACAAAATACAGACATTGACATGCTCTCACAGGCTGGCCAGGTAGTAATCGTCCACTTTTTTGAGAAAACTTTTTTTGGTTGTTTCATCCAGAAAACTTGCTTCAAAGGAATTTCTGACCAATTGGCAAAATTCTTTTTTTGTCAGGTTAAGGGCTTCAATGACAGCCAGATAATTCTCGTTTACATATCCCCCGAAATAGGCAGGATCATCGGAATTGACAGTCACCAGCAAACCTTTTTCCATCATGGTACGCAAGGGATAATCCCTGAGATCCTTGACAACCTTCAACTTAAGGTTGGATAATGGACAGGTGGTAAGAGGTGTTTTCTTTCTTGCCAACTCCCTGACCAAACTTTCATCTTCAAGAGAGCGGATTCCATGATCAATACGGGACACTTTCAGAAGATCCAGGGCTTCCTTCACATAGGCGGCCGGACCTTCTTCACCTGCATGAGCTACAGTAAGGAATTTTTCATTGATGGCCTTTTCGAATACACGCCGGAATTTGGACGGAGCATTGCCTTGCTCGGAAGAGTCAAGACCCACAGCTGTGATCCACTGCCTGTAAGGCAAGGCCTCCTCCAGGGTCTGCATGGCTGAGGCCTCGTCCAGATGTCGGAGAAAACTCAGGATGAGCCTCGAGCTCATGCCCCAGTCTCTTTCTGCATCTGCCAGGGCACGATGTATGCCTGAAATCACTGTCTCAAATGAAACTCCGCGCACTGTATGTGTTTGAGGATCAAAAAAAATCTCTGTATGCACAACATGTTCCTCCCTCATTTTCAAAAGGTAAGCCCATGTCAGGTCGTAAAAATCCTGTTCCGTCAGCAAAACATTTGCACCGGCATAGTAGATATTCAGAAAATCCTGAAGATTGCTGAAACGATAGGCTTTACGCAATTCCTCCACCGATTTCCAGGGTATATCCAAACCATTTCTTTCTGCTATCCGGAACAACAGTTCGGGCTCAAGTGAGCCTTCTATATGCAAATGAAGTTCAGCTTTGGGTATGCCCGTTACAAACGCTCCTATTGATTGAGTTGTCATGGTGCTTGTTTAAATAAGAGGAAAACTTTGACAAGCCGTAAAAATACTACTTTATCTTCAGGAACGTATCTCTTTCCGAAAAACCTTCACTGTCTACATATTCATGAAACTGTTTTTTGGTAAAGCTTATTTTTTGCGGAATAGTATCCAGTGGCCTTTCGCTGATTCTTTCGAGCGTTTTCAGCTCTTCTTTGGCCGATATAGAACCGATGATCAGCTGTCCTTTTTGCAGTTTCATCTTTCGCACCACCCACGAAGCCGAGTCGTTTCTGGTGTTAAGAAAATATTGGCCTTTAAATTTTTTCAAAACATTGTCCTGAGAGAAGCAAAAAAGCGTATCCGTATCCACGACATGCTCAATGACAGAATCTCCATCCAGGCGATACCTGCTTTTCTCCTCAACCGTAAGGCTATCCCACTCAAGACTGTCTTTCGGCTGCTTGACTTCATAATCAAAATGAAGGACAATACGAGATGGCTCGACCGTAAGAACCATTCCATCTTTACTGATGTAACGGCCAATAAGCCTTTTCGGGAAAACGGTCAGGCTGTCCACACCGACTGGCTGAGGCTGGTTGAATGTGACTGGTGGTGTACAGGCATTCCATACAAACAAAAAGAGTACCGGAAAAAACAATTTAATTTTCATAAAAATTCTTTTTAGAAGGATCAGATAATAACAAAAACACTTTGAATTAGTTTTAGCTTCTACTGTTTTTTTATTAAAAAAAAGGAATAAAATAACTTATTATCAAGTCTTTTTATTCATAAATACGGTAGATACAAAATAAAACAAAATATATGTTATTATTGCATAAATAACTTAACTTTCAGAAAACAATTATACAAACAAATTTAACTTTGTTAAACAATCAACAGCACAGACCTCATAAAAAACCAGTCAAATGAAGAAAGCGCTTTATTCACTCCTGCTTCTTGTCAACATTTTCAGCATCAAGGCTGAAACCAGTACCTCTGCCCACCTCATCGTAGGACAGGCCGTCGAAAAAATCAACGGCAAGGAAATACCTTATGCAACAGCATCCTTGCTGAATGGAAAGGAAAAAGTAATCAAAAAAGTTAGCGGCGACGCCAATGGCAAATTTTCCATACCAGTGGATTCCACAGGAAAATACATGCTGGTTCTTGCCGCTTTTGGGTTCAAAGAAACCAGAATGCCCGTTGAGGTCACAGGACTTAAGAACGACGTCGGGGCTGTCCGCATTGAAGAAGGCATAGGCCTCAAAGAAGTGGCAGTTATAGCCCAGAAACCTCTGGTCAAGGTAGAGGTGGACAAGATCACTTACAGCATTGAATCCGACCCTGACGCACAAACCAGCAATGGGCTGGAGATACTGCGCAAAGTCCCATTGATAGCAGTCGATGCAGAAGAAAATGTTACACTGAACGGCCAATCCAACTACAAGGTTCTGGTCAACGGCAAAAGTTCCTCCATGATGTCCAGCAATTTCAAGGAAGTTATCAAGAGCCTGCCGGCCAATTCCATCAAAGACATTGAAGTCATCACCAACCCACCTTCCAAATACGAAGCCGAAGGTGTGGGCGGCATCATCAACATCATCACCCAGAAAAAAACGCTGAACGGATACAATGGAAACATCAATGCAGGAATAGACTCGCGGGGCCGCAAGAATGTCGGTATTTACCTGTCCACCAAAATCAACAAGTTCGGTCTTTCGGCACGTTATTCGGGAAGCCAGTTTAATTCACCCCAAACCGGCGGATTCTCCACCAATGAGAATACCTTGAGCGAAACGTACCGTACAAGCAGGTCAGACTACAAGCAAAGATACAATGGAAATTCAGGCAGCTATAACGGAGAAGCCAGTTACGAAATCGACACTTTCAACCTGGTCAGCGCTTCGTTCTGGGGTTATACCGGCGGTTATGAAAACAAAGGCAAAAACATATCCAGTATGTATGATACCAACGGTAATTTATCCAGATATTTCGAAAACAACACCTTCGGTAAATCAACTTACGGCTACATATCCGGCAACATCGACTTCCAAAAAACATTCATGAAGCCCGAAAAAACATTCACCATATCCTACAAACTGGACGCAGACCCCGGTTCCTCAAAAAGCAACAACGATGTCAGTGCCTGCTTCAACTATACACCCTATACCCAAAGATCCGTGTCGGATAACCTGGAACAGGAACATACCATTCAGATAGACTATTACGACCCTCTCACCAAAATGCATCAGATAGAATGCGGAGTAAAAGCCATCCTACGCAACAACTCCAACAATTCAGACCAGTTCAGAAACGACACTTTACGAATTGACCAGAGCAACGACCTGAACTACGACCAATACATACTGGGGGCTTATGCCGGCTATGTCTTCAAGTTAAAAAAATTCACGGCCAAATCCGGCTTACGTCTGGAACGAACCTGGAACGATGGCATTTCCAAGGCTGCGAGCGAAGTCCGCTTTTCAAACAGGCTGCTGAATCTGGTACCATACATCACCATGTCTTATCAGCCCAAACAGGGAAATACCTTCAAGCTATCCTACACCCAACGATTGCAAAGGCCGGGTATCTATTACCTGAATCCTTACGTTGACAACACCAACCCGCTGTCCATCAGCTATGGTAATCCTAACCTGGTATCGGAGGTTGCGCATAGTTTTGAGACCGGCTATAGCCTCTATGCACAAAAAATCAGCCTGAACACTTCACTGAATGCATCTATCAACAACAATTCGATAGAAGATGTCTCCACCATGAACGATATGGGGGTCACGACCAGGACTTTCAAGAACATCGGGATGGACAGGCGTTATAGCTGGAACAACTATTTTTCCTACCGTCTGGGAGCGAAGTTCAACCTTAACACCAATTTCACAGGCAACTATGTACAATTAAAGGCAAACAACGGCTACAATCTCGCAAACAACGGATTTGGGTTCAGAGGATCACTGGGTTTCCGCACATCCTTATGGAAGGAGGCATCTCTGAGCGGTAATGCCGGATATTCCTCTCCAAGTATCTATTTACAGGGCAAATACACTGGATACACCTATACGAGCTTTGGACTTTCCCAATACCTTTTAAAGAAAAAGGTATCGCTCAATCTGTCCATATCGGAACCTTTCAAGGACAAGAAAACTTATGTATACGACACCAAAGGCGTGGGGTACACGTCACACTCTGAATTCTACCAACTAAACAGGACGATACGCTTCAATGTCAGCTACAATTTCGGCAAGCTTGATTCCGCCGTCAAAAAAGCCAGACGGGGCATCTCGAACGACGACGTCAAGAGTGGAGGAAGCAGCACTGGAGGTCAATGAGACAACTTCTTGGAAAAAATCAGAGACCGTCCACAGCAGCAAAGCTTCGCTTGATGCCTCTTGAGAACTGAATGGCCGGGTAACCCATAATGACGAAAAGTCCATCCCTGCTCTTGCAACGGATGTTATGGGTTTCCCGGAACTTTTTGGCTGCTTTACCATTCTGGATCATCGGATGGATGGCACCCAACATACATGTGCCAAGCCCCAGGCTCTCTGCTGTCAACATGGCATAGGTGGCAGCGACGGAAGGATCTGCCGGATCGGAATAGGCCGACCCGTAAAAGTAGAGAGCTACGGGTGCATCGTAGGTTACAACGTTCTCACCCTTTTTCATAAAACTGGTATAGCACTCCAGGCAAGGTTTTACGAAATCACGAAAAAGCCTATCATTCTGCTTGCCCCAGAACGGTCGCATCAAGGCAAGGAACCAATTGGAGGTAAACCATTTCATACCTTCCAGGTAGTTGCAAAAATCTTCCGTAAAGGCACGAACATTGTCCTTTCCATCCAAAACCAGCACATGCACATCGGATGGCGGCAATCCCATTGGAGCAGTAGAGGCCGCCTCAACGACTTTTTCGATCAATTCCCGTTCAACAGGCTTGTCCTTGAATTCCCGCATCGAGCGGCGGCGTTGCATAAGGGCCAACAATGCTTGATGCGTAGAAGCATCCTCTTTGGAAGGGACATCGGTCAAATCATCTGCTGAAGCGCAACGACCTTCTATGGTGATGGCACCCCGGGGGCAAACCATCATGCAATGCCCGCAGGCAATGCATCCAAACTGAGGGCCATCGGCCAGGCTGGCCTTCTTGTTCCGGATAGTCAGGCTAAAATCCTTGCATACAGTCACGCAAAGTCCGCAGCCATTGCAAATGCTTTCATCAATATGAATGACAGCATTCTCTTGAGTTCGGGAAGTCGGAATGGGCATAATACAGAAATTAGAGGTTGTCGTTCCTCCTGATTTCGCCTTTAAGCAGAAAAATACTTACTTGAAGGTGACCAGGTAATTCATCACAAAATTCCAAAGGGTAACCACACCTATCGCACAAAGCTTGGACAGATAAAAGTTCAGGTGTAGTTTTTCCGTCAACAAATACAGGATCAGGTTGTTGATACCCAAACCAATGAATGAGATGCCGATAAACGAAAAATATTCGGTGGCAATCCGGGTATTCTGGCTGTGGAAAGTCCAAATCCTGTTCAGGCAATAATTGGAAGAAGCAGCCAGTATGAAACCAGCAGAGTTGGACAAATATTTATTGAGCCCGGCTTTTTCCTTAAGCAGCCAGGTTGTCCCAAAATCCACTATCATGCCGGAAAAACCGACCACACAGAATTTGATCAACTTGAATATCAATCCACTTTCAATCATTCTTTACAATTTTCATTTTGATCATGTCGTTTTCAAGCGCCGGTCCGAAAACACTGGTGCTGGTAATGCCAAACGTATATTCACCCTCAGAAAGTTGAGGCACAACGACGAAAAGATTTCCCGATATTTTTTCCGATGGTCTCATTACAGAGATGTTCACATCGCTGACAACGGGACAAACATTTTTGACTTTTCTGGTGAAAATGCAAGCACAGATGCTTACCGGAAATTCCTTATCCGTGAAGTCCACCGAATGTAAATAGGGATTGCAAACGGTAAAGGAAGTTCGGATGGTATCTCCGCAATGCACGGTCATTTCCGGTTGCAGAGCAGCCTTCACCTTCAGTCTCATGGCTGAATGGAAGCTGTCCGTAAAGAAACCGTCAAATTCCTGACCGTCTATCTTGTAGGTTTTGCTCAGACCTTCCACCTTGGCACAAACAAATGCAGGTTTGCCCTCTAATTCCTTTTCGAGTTGCCATACGTCAAACTGCGTCCGGCGGTTGTAAATGGAACTGATGGTTGTGGATGGCCGACCGTAAAAGAAAGTGTAAAGCGAGGGCTTCTGAAAAGAACCGGTAAAGACAACGGGCTTATCTCCAGCCACTGATTCTATGGCCTTGAATTTCGGTTCTTCATTGAAGCCGACGGCTCCGGCCAGAGACGGACAAACCAGCACAATACGGGCAATAAGCAGGAGCACCAAAGACCCAAACACATATTTCCAGATATATTTCCGGACACACTCCTGTTCCTTTGCCTGGTTGTAAAGCACAAGTATCATAGCCAGAGAGCTTGCAACCGTCCAATGCGGTTCCACATGACCACGGTAGGCCATGGCAAAAAAGAAAGTGATAAAGCCGGCAATAAGAAAATAAAGCCCGCGTTCAAAAACATCCTTACTCCGGAATTTAAACAGCACATAAACCACTACACCCAGAGTAAAAGGATTGAACACAGCCAACTGATTGGGTATGAATTCCAGAAAATATTTCAGTTGAAACTGACTACTACGGTCTACCAGATGGTATTGAAAGCTTGGAAAATGATTGCTGTATTGCCAGTAGAAATGAGGTACGAGCAAGAAGAGCGCGCAAATACCCGCCAACCAGAATCTCGGTTTAAGCAGCAAACGCAAGTTGGACAAGACGATGAAACCGATCACCAAACTGGATTGGTACTTGCTGTAAACCATTCCGGCCATGGAAAGACAAAGGAGTAAAGTCTCGAGCATACGCTCACTTTTCAGAAAACGCTTGTAGGCAAATAGGAAGAAAGCGGTGAAAAGCAGCAAGGGCGCATCAGGGGTGGTAACAAAGCCAAGGGCGGCAAACATCACCAGAGATGCTGCCGTTATAAAAAATAGGTAGACGTTGCGCTTATCGGCATCCTTGTCACCGATGGTGAGCCAGGTCAGCCACAAGGTTCCGGTCTGGGCAAGCACAGTCATAAACCTTACACCAAGAGTTCCGCCAAAAAGCAAGGAACTGATGTAGTTGAATACAGCCACCATAGGCGGGTGGTCGAAATAGCCCCAGTCCAAATGCTTCCCCCAAAGGGCATAATAAGCCTCATCGTTGGAAATGCCTGTAAAAGCGGCCTGCAACAGGTTTATCACAAACCATGCAGCCAGCAGCAGGTAAAAAGTCTGTTTGGCAGTAAGCTCTTTTTTGCAGATTTGCATACGTAGTTTTTTTCAGATTCTAACGAAGTGACCGAACCAAGGGCGTCCAAATGTAACGGTACGGCTTGCTCAGTTTTTTCCCCAGATTGTTCAGGTCAACAGTAACATAAAGCGATTGCTCGTTGTACATCTGCTTTTCCAGAAAATGAAGGGTATATACTAATTTGGTGTCCACCACATCGTTGTGGAAGAAACGGATGTAAAGGTCGGCACGATCGTATTGGCTGGCACGGTATATACGGTCACCCCAGTAGAGTTCCATACGGTGTCTGTCGTAAAAGGACATCTGACCCTTCCCCTTATAGTAACTGTTCTCGATTCCCAGACCACGATATTCCACTTTTGTCTCAGACATCAGTGCATGATGCGTCAGCCAGGTCGGATTGTCATCACGCTCGTCCTCCAAACCGACAGCCCAGCCCAGACTGGTCTGCAACTTATCAAAACCGGTTTTTTTCGCAAGGTCAACACCCAGAGAAGTCAGATACATACCATTGTCGTGCAAGTGATCCGATGCCACAGGAATCATCATTCCTGCAAAATGGAACATATAGCCGTAATGTTGCAGGAAAAAATCGCCCATGGCAATGTGAGCGGACTCACCCATAAAAAAGGCTTCATGACGATTGTTGGTCTGGCGGCTTGTCCAATCGAGCCATGCACGAAAATAGGAATTTCCTTTGGCATACTCCCAGCAAAAACCCGTCATGGTAGGGCGATAGTTCTTGATGGAATCGGTAAAAAAGATCTGGGGATAGTCATCCAGCACCATCTTACGTGGAAAAGCCCCCATGATAAATCGGAATGGAGCTGAATTGAACTCATAGTAAGCTATCGGGTTGATATAGTCGACGGTCTTGTTGCTGCCATATTCATGCATGGCATCCACTCCAACAAATACGCGATGAACGGTGTCCCAGCTTAGCCCGATTTCAGGAACCAGATGGACACCAGCCATGGTTTGAGGTATCTGATACTGAGAATGACCGAATTCGGTATTGTCGAAAAAGTTGTTGACCCCGAGTTTCCATACTTTTTGTTGTGCAGAAACAGGAATAAGAAGAACCACACAAGCTATAATCACCAAAAAATTCCGCTTCATTTTATGTTTCGTTAATGCAAATCACTGAAAAAATTGCAGCTGGACAAAGATAAATAAAAGATTCAGGAGTTTAATCCAGACAGGCAACCCTATTGCCATTAAAAAGAAAAGGACATCAACTGCAGAAAGAAAGCCTCTTGCAAGATTGGTCAGAAAATGTCGTTATACAAGACCTTTATGAAATATTTTTCTGCAATTTTAACACATCTTATACTGTTAAATGAAGTTCACACTTGCAATACAGCAAAAGAAAAGACTTTGAAATTCAGACAGGTGTGAAATCCGTCCAGGTTGTTTCTTTTTAACACTGCTAAAACATAGGAATCGGTTGGTGCAAATTGTGTTAAAGTCAAACAAAAGGGAAAATTCAGGCATAATTTTGCTTCGTCAAAACAAAATATTACAACTATGAAAAAGTTAATTGTTTCAATGTTTATGTCAGCTATGCTGATTTGTGGAATGAACGCTATGGCTCAAAACGCATCCAGTACCTCAAAAACTCCGGAAAAAACAAAGACCGAAGTAAAAGCCGATGCATCAAAGAAAGCCGAAAAAAAATCCAAATGTGCCAAAGCTGAAAAGAAATCAAAAACCGCTGAAACAACAACAAAGTCTGTAAAGAAGTAAAATCCATTTTTTCGGGTTGCCCAAGTCCTTGGACAATCCAAACAAAGGCTTTTGGTGTTTTGCCAAAAGCCTTTCTTTTTTCAATGCAGGCGGCGAATAGCAGTAACGGGGAATGTTTCTGTCCCTGCAAAATCGAGCATAGCGTTGATCGGCTTAGCGTACGAATACTTCTTCAGATCGGAAACGGTGATGGAAACTTCTTCTATAACCCCTTCAAAAAGTAGCCGCTGCCTTTGTGTCCCGTTCAGGAGACAGGAATCGGGGGTCACCCAACTTTTTCCGTCAAAAAAGACAATATTGGAAAAGGAGGTGTCGGTGATGAGACCATCCCTGACAAGGAGTATGTCGTCTGCGTTTCCACGCAAGACAGACAGCCGGTCTATAGCCCCACGGTCTTCGTACTTGAAGCGGTAATCCAACTCCCCGCACTCCACCAGCTGCAAACTTCTGAGTAGTCTGGGGCTGTAAGGCTGGAACTCAACCGATTCTATTTGCTCCCCATAAAGAATCCTGCATTTATACACACCATCCTGTAAGGAAGACGGCAGCGTGATGAAATCCTGCAACTTTAGAGATGCCGTGATGCCAAACAGTTCTTTTCTCGTATCGTTGAGCCGCTTCTCATGCCATTCTGGATGCAGCAGCTGCCTGTCCTTAAGACAGATGGTTTCTATGAGCCGGCACATATATTTTTTTTAGCATTTCGTTGTATTCATCTTCCGGGTTGCTGTAGGCTGTAATGCCTCCCCCACTCTTGTAGACATAGCCTTCAGGGGTCTTCTCTATGAAACGTATCATCACCGCACTGTCCAGATTTTTGCCGTCAAATATTCCAAAGACTCCAGAATAATAGCCTCTGTCGTAAGTCTCTGCATCAAGAATGATCTCTACCGTTTTTTTCTTGGGTGCACCTGTTATGGAGCCTGCAGGCAGTAGCCTGAAAAGCAGATCGCCCATGTGTGCACCATAATCATCCGGAAGTTGTCCGGTAATTTCAGAACTGACCTGAAGCAAGCTGCCTTTATCGGTAAAAAGCTCGTCAATATAGCGAAATCTTTTCACCCGTACATTGCTGGCGACCAGACTCAAATCATTTCGAATCAGGTCCACAATGGTACAGTGTTCCGCTTTTTCCTTGGCATTGCTCAATATAGCCTCACATGCACCGGGCAAAGCAGCATCAATGGTGCCTTTCATTGGAAAGGACGAAATGGTGCCATCTTCAATTTTCACAAAAGTTTCGGGAGAGAAAACCACGAATCGGTCCTGGTACAGCAGCTTATATCTGGCATCGGCTTGCTGAAATACATCCAGCAAAGAAGCATTCAGGGATATTGGTGTCTGACAGGTCAGGTTTACCAGAAAACTGTTGCCCTTTCGGATTTCAGAAACGACCCGATCAAACTGGGAAATGTAAGATTTGTTGGAATAGCCCATGCTTGAAACCGAAACAGACTTTCCTCCCTCACAGAGTTTTCCATTGGAAAATCCCCCCATTTCAATCCGGACACCGTGAGCCTCCAAATCGCCAAGCGGTATAACCACAGGTCTTTGCTGCAGGAAATCCACCATGAAGAAAAAAGGACAGCCGTCCTTTCCAAGCTGATTCATCAGACGAACAGCATCTTGCTTTTGAGACATCCTATTTTTTGAAAAAGATATTATTTGATCCAGACCAGCATATTGCCCTTAAGCCTCCACTTTCCCCAGGACTTTTTCAGGACCATAAAATAACCGGACTCATCGTTCTGCCCCAAAGAGTAAGTCAGATAGATCATGGCCTTGTTCTTCCTTTCGTTAAAACCAGGTCTTGATACCTGAACATAAGGTTTCAGGTTGTATTTCAAATAATAAGCATGCCAATTGTCCTTTTCCTTAAAGACGGTCTTTTGTTCCTTGCTGCCTATATAAGTGATTTGCCTGACAAGGGCACCAATGGTATCAATGCTTAGCCGCGTTGCATTTCGACTGCAAAAATCATGCAACATGGGTCTGTCTTCGGTTTTCAATACCTGACGCTCAAACATGGCCAGCGTATCAAACACAGCCTCCCGGATCGGGCTTTTGGTCACATTGAGCAAAACGAAAGGAGGAACCTTTTTCCTGTTGAAAGACTTGACTCTCCCCTTCCTTTTGGTATTCTTGTATTCAGGAATGAGCATATTTCCTTTCCGGAGCAAAGAAGCAATGACTTTGTTTTCCAACTCAGCCTGGCCACAAACGTCCACACCGGCAAGTGTAAAAATCAGGAAAAAAATCAGAATCTTATTTAGTTTCATACCAAAAGGTATCGAAGTCCGGACTGGTTGGTAACCAGAATAGGGGTTAATGTTCGGCACTTTGAAAATACATACTCATGAAAAGTGCCTGGTGTTTGATGGAGGTTGCCCAATAATTCCAGTTGTGAGAACCGGGTCTGGCCATATAATCGTGAGGAATATTGCGTTCCATCAGCTTTTCGTGAAGATTCAGGTTTACCTTGTAAAAAAAGTCTTCAGTGCCACAGTCCAGCGTAATGGCCAGGCTGTTCGGTGTAAGAAGATGTACCAGATTGATAACCGTATTCTTTTCCCAGTTTTCTGGTTGTTCGGCGTATTTGCCCAGAAGGTTGGACAAATTCCAATTATTGGGAAAAGGCCTGAAATCAACACCACCACTCATGCTTCCAACGGTTCCGTAAACATCCTGATGACGAAATGCCAGGTACAACGCACCATGGCCACCCATACTCAGACCGGTAATGCCCCGTCCTGTTCTGTTCCTAATGGTCTTGTACCTTTCATCCACCCATTTGACCAATTCATCCGAAATATAGGTTTCATACCGGATACTCTTGTCGACAGGGCTATCGAAATACCAACTTGTGGCACCATCGGGACATACGAAAATAATGTCGTAAAGGTCGGACAACTTGTCCACATCTTTCGCCTTTTTCACCCACGCAGAATAATTATCGGAATAGCCATGCAACAGATAGATCACCGGGAAATCTTTTCCTTTGGCATAACTGTCGGGAGTAATCACGACAGCTTTGATACTCTTTTTCATGGATGGACTGTAAGTCTGCACCGTATCAACCTGGGCTGCACGACAGGATGCAATGGCAAAAACAGCCAACACGGCCAAAAACATTTTTTTCATTTAAACACAATTTGAAAGGTTCGCACAAAAGTAAGTTTTTTTTATCGAAAAGGAGAACCTAAAACTGCAAACAATAAACCTCCTATTTGACTTCTGTGCTGAATGTTCGCGCACCCTCCGCCTCAAATCCAAAATGATCCTTGGCTGAAATCCGAATGGTGTGAATACCAGGAGTCAGATTTCCCGGAAGCAAGGCTTTCCATACATGGTAGGAAGGCTGTTTTCGGAGTGCGGCTCTCCGGCTGTAAGCTGTCGGATAAACCTTTTCGCGGCTCAAGGCATAGATACGGCTCACATTCGGCGACACCATCCTGGATTTTTCCATTCTGAAAGGTTGCCCGCCATCCACCTGAATGGATACGAGCGTACTGTCCGAGCCTCCAAAAACATTAGCGACAACAGTGTTCAAGGGCAATTCAGCCAGCGCATCCACGTGTGCATCCAGTGTATCCTGCCCGTTCACCCAAATGTCCATTTGAGTATGTTCGTCCAATCCAACCCCTTTAAACGTCAGAGTATAGCTGTCTTTTTGAAAGTCAAGCATAAAATAATTTCTGGGGCTACCACATTGCATCAGACCCGACGGATTACCATTGGCGTCCCTCTCTCCTGTCCACCAGCCGCCACAGGTTGCTCCCGCACTCAATTCGGGAATAGGCTTACCCGTTGTCGGATGAAAAAAACGTCCGACGGTATGCATGTGCGCAGAAAGCACCAGAACACGGTCGTAACCCTTTAACAGGTTTAATAGTTCCTCCTTATTTTCCGTATAGGCCAAAGGAATGTGCATGGCCATGACAACCCGGCTGTTTTTGGGCACCAGCCTGAGATCGTTGGCGGCAAAAGTCAGCTGTTTTTCTGAAAGACGTCCTTCATAACCCGCCTTACCCTGGGAAAAAACATTATTGAGGATGAGGAAATGCACACCACCATAATTGAACGCATAGGACGATGCTCCAAAATATTCGTTGTAGGACGCATCCTGCCGATCTTCCGTTTTTGTCTTTCGATCGTGGTTGCCCAGTACTGTCCAGGAAGGAAAAGGTATTTGGCTTAACATTCCTTTGGCTGCAGACAGCAGCTCTGGCTTATCGTTTACCAGATCACCCAGAAAAAGGCAGAAATCAAGGTCTCCACGCCCCATCAAATCCGGCATCAGGGTCTGGCTGGTATATTGTATTTCCTGAGCATTGTCCACTTGCATGTCACCCACCGCTGCCATGCGGAAAGACGAGAGCAGCGGTACCTTTTTCAGACCAAAGTTCACAGTAACACCATCAGAGGGAAATCCGCCGGATGCCAAATAAAAGAAACCCGCATTCTGGACCATCGATTTGGAAGAACTCAGCGCATACCCGGAAGGAAGGATGGGAAAAACGGAATTACCAGGTTCTGTTTGAAAACGATAGTTTCCTTTACTGTCGGTCAGTACAATCGAATCCCCATTTGAAACGGGAACATTTCGAAGGCCTTTCTCCGAAGCGTCCCTGATTCCATTCCGGTTACCGTCGTCAAAAACGGTACCGGAGACCGTCAAAGCCATAATTAAACGACTACCCAGCAACAAAATTGCCGTTAACAATACTTTTTGAAAATTCATGGATATCTGTTTAAAAAACGAGGGTATAATCCGAAAACCATACCCTCGCGTTATTGAATGTCAAATATAACAATTACTTGGCAGGAGCTGCATACTTATAGGTTAAGACCCTGTTGCTTAAATTTGTGAAAGAGGCATAAGCCTGGCCATTAGGAGCAAAATCCAACCATACATCGTCAACGGCCGTTTGTTCCAGAACGGTTTCGGAAGTCCATTGCTGGGTTTCGGTATCCAGTGAAATAACCGTAGGATACTGGTTGGCATTTCTGTACATCAGGAAAGGTACACCATAAGGAGATACGGCGAGGTCAAAATGACGGATCGTATTCAAATCCAGGCTGATAGGAGTAGCAATATTACTCCAGGTTTGGGTAGCAGCCGTGTATTTCTTGACTCTCGGATTATAGACTCCGGCTGTCTGGGCATCATCAGCCACAGCGATAAAGATGTTACCATCGTTGTCAACATCCATGTCAAAATCACGCAGGTTGCACGAGCTGGCTCCAGGCTCAATCTTTTTGTCGGCAATAGTTGTCCAGGTGTTATTCTCATATTTGTATACGGAATAATTACCGCCATCGGCATTGTAAATAGCCACATAAAGAACGCCGTTCACCAGTTTTGCAACAGGAAGATAACCGTACATGCCGGAGCTGCGTCCCGTGATGGTGTTGTTGGTTGACCAAGCACTACCATCAAACATGGATACATTCAATTCGCGTTTTGCCAGACCGCCTGCAGCGACATTATTCATATTGAAAAGCATCAGTTTGTTGTTTGCGGCAAAAGAAAGTCCTGTATAGGTCACTGATCCAGCATTAATCCCCTGATTGCCGACATTGGTCCATTCCGTTCCATTGAAATAACGTACGGAAGCAGCTTGAGGGACAGTGGCCACGTAATCCGGATAAGCCACATACGGTTTACCGGAAGCATCAAAGGTAAAGTCCATATAGGAACCTATGCGTCCGGCAGACAGTCCGGCAGTACCTCCGACAAAAGCCCAGCTGTCACCGTTCAGCTTGACCATGGCAGCCTTTTCATCGGCGGAGAGTTCACGGTCTTGCTTGTAAAGAATATAGGGTTCACCCGTTGTCGGATTGACTTTCATGCTAAAACTAACAACCGAGTCCGCGGTGAAAGAAGCTATTTTTGACCATACATAGGCAGAAGCCTTACCCACAGTAATGGTATATCTTTTATTGGTTTTGCCGTCCGTCAGGTAGAAATCCACAGGAGAGGTAAAATTATTGGCGGTTACGCCGCTTACCTGTCCAACGCCACCTACCGTGACGGAATCATTTTCAGTTGTTACAAAACGAGCCACCAGGCTTGATTTGTCTACTTCTGCAGGCAGATTGACGGTCCAGGAAGTCCCAACAGTATCTGTTACTACATAATCTTCAAAAAGGACGCCTTGATTATCGGCTGCATAAAATCCGAAACTAATCAATTTGGCTTCAGCTGCCTTGTCCAGAGGATCATCATCCGGGTTGCAGGATGCCATGAAACCAGCCATTGCTGCCAGAAACAGGAAATTCTTGAGTAAGTGTCTCATAATAAACTTTTTTTGGATACATTCATTTATATCCTGGTTAATAATACGATTGTTGTTCTATTTATTGTTTTTATTTCCATCCTTGGGAAACATGACGGCACGGACCATCGGGGTTTTCAGAAATCCGGCATCCAGCATTCCGGCAATTTGGTTTGCAGTGATCCCATTGACAATATTTTCAAAGTTTGCCACATAATCCCAGTCTGTTTCTCCGTTAAAAAGACTATTACGGATAAAGGTGCTCCAGAATGAATCCTTCTGGGATTCGAGGCCCATATCCTTAACAAGATTGGCCTTCACGTCCTTTAATTCCTGCTCGAAACAAGCAGGATCGGCAACCATCCGCTTAATCTGCTCCATTGACTTATCAACCAATAAATTCACATTTTCAGGCAAGCAGGTGTATGCAATGGTATTGCGGCTTAACTCCGAAGGATGTAGGGTCGAACCGATGGAAACACCGACACTGTAAACCATGCCCAGTTCTTCCCTGAGCACCTTCATCAATTTGGTTCTAAGCACAGACTGCATGATTTCTCCTTTAAGATCGTAGATGCGCTGGTTCTCTCCTATCCGGTCGTTCTGGAATGCAAGTGTGACAACTGCTTTTGGAGAGTCACTGACCTTACGTTCAAATACCACGGATGTTTTTGGAATTCGGGGACCGGCATACACATACGTTGTCTGAGGCTTGCCCGACGGCAGGCCGCCAATGTATTTCAGGATCAAAGGCATCAGCTCGTCCATCTGACAATCGGCTGTGAGAATAAAAGTGTAGTCCCGCGCAGAGCCGAAAGAACGGTTAAACACAGGCAGCAAGGATTCTTCCCTCAACTCCGTATTTAAAATGGTGTCGGTCAGTTCCCGGTTGGTATAGTTTCTGCCTTGTAACAGATAGCCGAAATCGCGCGCAAACTGTTGCTCATCGGTTCGGTTGTCGGTCAGATAACTTTCGATGGCCTTTTGCTTGGTTTGGGCAAACAGGGAGGAATCCACACGAGGAGCCGTCCATTTGAGATACATAAGCTGAAACAGCGTTTCCTTGTCCTCCATATTGGCGGTGGCAGCCACTCCGGAACGGGTCTTGTCGATCAAATACCGTACAGAAGCCGTATTTCCTGCCATAAAATGATTCAACGCTTCACGGGAAAATTCTCCGGCCCCGCTCAGACTAATAATACCCCCTGCATACAATCCGCTGACATAATTCGTAGAATCAAGGGCATAAAGCCCTCCCTGGCGAAAAGAAGTCAGGGACAACTGACTTTTCTTGGTTGTTGAACGTCTGAAGATGACTTTTGCCCCATTCGACAAGGTCAGTTCACGAGCACCGATGCCGTCAATAAGCCGACTGCCAATCACCTTGCCGGCCTTGGGTTGCCTGGACAAAAGAGTCTCAGGTATGTCCAGCAACTTGCTGTACGGCTCGATGTTTTCTTTTCTGACAGCCTCAGACATGGAAAGTATTCTTTCTTCGGAAGGCAGCTCTTTGGAAACCTTGTCGAAAGCCGTGATCATATAGTGGGTCTGCTGAGGTTTCACCATCTGGCGCAACATCGTGACCAAACTCAGCGAATCGATGCTGTCAATGTATTTCCTGGCCAGTTTATATTCCATCTGGGGAGTAATCAGGGCTTCACCTCTGTAGAAACAGGAATAAAGCTGGTCCATAAAGTCCATGGAATTTACAGGACTTTTGGAAGTGACGCTTCGTCTCAGGGTATTCATGTAACTTTTCTTGGCCTTTTCGATCTCAAGGGGAATGAAACCGAAGCGGTACATTTGCTCCAGCTGGCGGGAAAAAGTCTGGATGCCGGAATCCACTTTGTTGGGAATCAATTCCACCGATGCATAAAGTATACCTTTGGTGTTCAAAAGATTGGAGACACTGACGCTGGGATTCTTGTACGGCGGGTTTTCAAAACTGAACGAGCTGAAGCGTGATTTCATCAGGCGATTGAGCAACAGCCTTTGCAGGTAATCCTGATAGGCTTCCTGAGTTGATACAGGCTTGGATACAGGGACCAACTGCATACGGTTGTATTCAATTTTGCCCAAAGATTCCTGAACAATAACCTTTGCTTTTTCACCGGCATAATCCGGGATGTCGTATTGTGGAGCCTCTCCTCTCATGGGTTTGTCAATACCCTCGAATTTCTGGTGAATGAGCTTTTCCGTCCGGCGTACATCGACGTCACCGGCAATGGCGACTGCCATCAGTTGCGGATGATACCACTGCTGGTAGTATTCGCGAAGCCTTTCGTAAGGGAAATGCCTGATCACAGCCGTATCGCCTATAACAAGACGCTCCGAAAAACGGGAACCATTGAGCACATCCAGTAAAAAAGCGTTTTCTGCATCCTTCTCCGGGCCTGTTTTCGACAGCCACTCCGAAAGAATAACACCCCGTTCACTGTCTATTTCCTTGCCATCCAGCAACAAGCCGTCGGCCCAGTCGGCCAGAATGGTCATGGTGGTGTCGAGCAAACCCGGATCGTTGGTGGGAAGCTGCAACTTATAGACTGTCTCATTAAAAGAAGTGTGCGCATTCAGGTCTTTTCCGAACATGGCACCCTTGGACTCCAGATAACGGATCATGGAATTTCCTGAAAAAGTTTTCGTACCATTGAATGCCATATGCTCCAGAAAATGCGCCAATCCACGCTGGGACTCTTCTTCATAGACTGAACCCGATTTGATGAAGAGTCTGAAAACGGCCTCGCCCTTAGGATAGTTGTTCGGATAAATATAGTAAGTCAGGCCATTGGATAATTTTCCGGTGACCAGTTTGGGATCTTGTTTCAATTTTCCTGCAGAGACGGAAGCAGAAAACAAAAAAACAAAACCGATAGACAATAGACGTATCGTAGAAATTTTCATCAGTTGGTTTTGGTTATGGTAAATTCTTTTTGAAGTTGGTCGGGACCAGGCATTCCCATGGTAATGTTCATGCTGTTACTGACCAGAATGATTTTCATCGTATTGTCCTTGACCGGATCCACCTTGTTCGGCAACCAGCGCACACGGATAGGCATGTCGTAAATGCCAGGCATGAAAGTCAGCATATTCCCGTTGGTAACCATTTCATAATCGCGACCGGCGACCAGACCGTTTCCCACTTTGATCTCGTAGGTCACATCCAGATTTCTGGTCAGCGGGGCAGAACTCAGGTAAACATTATAGGTGGCTACAAAATTGGAATTCGAAGTGACCACAGTGGTAGAGACCTCATCCTTCATGATGTGTATGAAGGGGGTATTGTAAGGCTCATGTTCCTCCAGTCCGCAGGATAGCAGGAATAGAGGAAGGAGCAAAAGAATTGTATTAAATCTTTTCATATCGTATTGTCGGATAAATTAATTGTTTACGGTGGGGTTTCCTACCATGTTGGTATTGGCTTCTATTTCCGTCCGGGGAATAGGAAGCACAAAAAGGTCATTGGGGTATTTCAGAATCCGCACATTCGAATTGGTTTTTGAGCTTCTGATGAGATCGCTTTTCCTGCGTACAATATCAAAGAACTGATGCCCTTCAAAACAAAATTCCTTGGCCAATTCCCTTTCCAGTATGCGGTTCAGGGCAACCTTATCCGTTTCAGGCAATGTTATTTCATCTGTCGTCTTACCCAAAGCTCTTGCTATGATCGGCTTGAGACAAGATGCAGCCTTAGCCAGTTCCATCTTGTTCAGGTATGCTTCAGCCTTGATCAGGTACATTTCAGAAGCACGCAGGACAAAAGGATCGTAATGCTGGTTTTCCTCTGTAACATTCGCTTTAATAGTATACTTGAGCGTCACAAAATTGTTTGTGTTGGTCTTGTCGCGCTGAAAAAGCTGCAAACGAATGTCGGAGGGATCATCAAACAAACTGATCAGGGTATCGGAGGCCAAAGCCACCGGACTTTCGGGAAGGTAGAATTTTGCAAGTGCTGTGCTTTTTTTCGTTCCATTCAATCGAAAAATGGCCTCATTACCAACTATGAGGTTGTTGTACATGCCCAGATAGTCTGAACCATAAGAAAGAGGGACCTTCGTTAGAACCGAATCGGCATAAAGAATGGCGTTATCCCAGTCTTCCATATAGAGATAAACACGTGAAAGAAGCGCCTGAGCCGATAATTTGGAGGCATGATAGGCGTCTGCCTGCGGTGTGGTTCCAAAGTCTTCAACCGATTCTTTCAAATCCTTGATTATTTGAGTATAAACGCTTTTTACCGAGCTTCTCCCTACATTATCGTCCGACCCCGGAGTCTTTGTCAGAATAGGAATACCCAGGTGCGATGCATCCGCCGTGTAGTTGTACGGTTGCGCATATACACGACAAAGGTCAAAATGACAGAGCGCCCTCAGAAAGAGCGATTCAGCCTTGATTTGCCGGAGTTCAGCGGCATTATTGGGGTATTTTTTCAACAAGTCCGGCTGATATTGGAGAATGTTATTCACGTTGGACATGGCCACATAAATCTGTCTCCAGATATATCCGACAGAGGTTGTTTCATCATCGGCCGTAGACACAAAATTGTATTCATCCATCATGTCTCCCGTGCTGCTAACCGTTTTGAGCATCACCATATTACCGGCCACTTCGGGATATTTGTAGAAATACGAGCTGTAATATTCGAACATGGAGCTGTATGCGCCAGGTAAAGCGGCACGAATGCCATCCATATCTGAAAAGAAAACCGGAATGGAGACCTGTCCAACAGGCTGAACTTCGAGAAATTCAGAACAGGAATTCAGGCCTAAACCGACAATCGCTACGCCTATCCACTTAAAAGCCTTACTTGTGGTCATATCTATTTTAAGTTTCATAAGAATTTTTCTTTTATCATTTAAAAATTACAATCCAGACCGACGGAAAAAGAAGTCTCCATCGGATAACCGCTTCTGCACTGCCTGTAGGAATTCCGGTCTTTATGGTCATAGGGTGTAAACAAACCCAGGTTGTCACCGATCAAAGAAAGTCGAACATTCTTCAAACCTGCCTCTTTCAGCCAGTCGGCATCCAGTCTGTAAGAAACGGATACATTCCTTAAAAGCGCATAGGTGGTATTGTACAAATACCGTGTGGAATTCATGACAGAGCCTGTGGAGACTCCCCAGATGGGCTTGGGAGATAATGCCAGATCTCCGGGCTTCTGCCAGCGGTCCAGCTGATTGATGGACTGGTTTTCATCCATAATATTCAATCCGTCCGAATTGGTCCTGCGACCAAAATTGCTGAAGGCATAGCCACCGATCACATAGCTAAGGATGGCATTCATGGAGAAGTTTCCGTAAGACAGGGTATTGCTTAGCCCACCCGTGATATCAGGAGAAGATGTCTTGTACGGAACACGGTTGGCCGTACTGTATGTTCTCGTCAGATTGCCATTGGCATCCAGCCAAAGGGGCGCTCCATCCCGCGGATCGACTCCGGCCCAGCGAACCAGATAAAAGGTGTTGATATCATAGCCTTCACGCCAAATCGTTTCTCCCATTACTTTGGAAAGGCCATTGTACAATTCCAGCAGCTTGTTTTCATTGTGGGAGATGTTCAGTTCGGCTGTCCAGTTCCATTTTTTATTTCGGATGATATCCGCACCAATGGTCGCCTCAAGCCCGCTATTCCTGATCTTGCCGACGTTTCTGTACATACGGGTATCACCGGTCATTCTGGAAACATTCAGATTGCTGAGCAAATCGACGGTCTTATTGCTGTAAGCCTCCATATCAAAATCAAAACGATCAAGAAACCGGATTCTGAGCCCTAAATTTGTCATATACGTGGTTTCCCAACTTAAATTGGGATTGGGACTGGTTGCCATAGTTGCACCCGAGCTGCCCATATAATTGTCGCTTTCGTTGTAGGAATACTTTCCATTTCCCAACTGAGATCCAAGACGGGAATTTCCGTTTGTGCCAAAAGTTGCTTTTAACTTCAGGACATTTATTTTTTCAAACGTGAAAAAATCTTCATTGTGCACATTCCAGGAAAGTCCGGCCGACCCGAAGTTACCCCAACGTACATCCGTACCGAAATCCGAGTTACCGTCCCTTCTCGCATTTAACAATAAATAATAACGGTTATCGTAGGAATAGGATCCCTGACCAAGAAAAGACATGGAACGGGTGGTACTGGAAGAACTTGTTCCAGTATCGTCCACCGCGTAGGAAATTTCCTTGATGTTGTCGTTTATATAGCCGGAACCGGTCGCTCCAATCGAGCTGCTCTGCCTGGAACTTGCTTCAAGACCTGCCACAGCGTCAAACTTGTGTTTGCCGTGTTCCTTATGGTAATTCAAACGTTCCGTGGCAGTCCAAAGCAGGAAATTAGCGTTGCTGCGGGTGGAATAGCCGTAAGGCCCATCCGAAATGGACATACCGGACCAATTGGTCCGGGCACTATAGGTATCCTCATAACTGCTTTGATAATCCACTCCGAACTGGCTGGTAAAATCGAGACCTTGGGTAATTTTATATTTAAGGGAGATGTTGGTATTGTTTGCCAGTGTCTTTTGGGTATAATCGTTTTCTTCGCGCTCGGCTACCGAATTGAGAAAACGAGGCGTCGTCCAAAGGATGTTTCCGTTAGCATCCGCCCCCTCAACATACGTATTATACAAACGAAAACTTCCATCCGCGTTATAGGGAGAATAAATAGGCAATGTCTGATAATAGTCGTCTCCGGGATTAAAAATGTTGTTGATGTTGTAGGAGTTCGCCATGATCAAAGAAAGACTGAATTTCCGACTGAAATTAAAGGAGGTGTTGGACCTTACCGAAAAACGTTGCTGGTCATTTCCCTTAACAGTTTGTTCTCCAAGGTAATAGGAGCCCGAAACATAATAAGTCGCCTTATCATTGCCTCCGCGAACAGTCAGGTTGGTCTGTGCACTCGTTCCTTTGCCATAATAGACATCCGCCCAATCGGTATCGGTGGTACTGTAACTGTTCATCGTGTTGTCCTGCCACATAAAGTACTTCATATCCTTACCCGCATTGCTCCAGGCTTCCTTAGCAAGAGTCATGTATTGTTCCGCATTCAGCACCTTGAACTTGGTGCTTTTGTTGATTTGGGAAACACCATATTTTGCGGACACAGAAACAATGGTTTTTCCAGCCTTTCCTCCTTTTGTAGTCACCAGAATAACCCCATTGGCTCCATTGGCTCCATAAATGGAAGTGGCGGATGCATCCTTAAGGAGCGTCATGCTTTCAATGTCTTCGGGATTGATATAGGACAACGGACTGATGGTCATACTCAAGCCGGGCACCTGATTGGTCTTGTTTCCTGTGTATATGGGTTCACCGTCAACAATCCACAATGGCTCGGAAGACGCCTCCATGGAGGATTGTCCGCGAACCCTTGTATTGTAACGAGGTCTTGTACTGCTGGCTAAATCGGTATTGTAAGTGATTTGAAGTCCCGGGACCATACCGTCCAGCAAATTATCAATACGGCCGGCTGGTAAATTTTCCAGTTTCTTTGCATCCACCTGATAGGCACTACCCACCAGATCGGAACGCTTCTGAGCTGTACCGTATGCACCTACCACCACATAATCGTTCAGTAAAATACTGGAAGGCGAAAGCTTAATGACAAGATTGGTTTCACTGCCCACTTCCACTTCTTCTTTTTGCATACCGATATAGGATGCAATCAGGACGCTGCCGTTGTCATCAGGAACCTTGAGCTGGAATGCCCCATTCACATCCGTAATAATACCAGGTTTTCCACTGCCTTTCAGGGTCACCGTCGTTCCCGGCAACGGCTGGCCACTCTCGTCCGTCACCCGGCCGGAAACAGTGCGCAATACCGCAACAGGCTCGCTTGCTGCCACCTTTCTAACAACAGCCCTGATAATGATGACCTTGTCATCAAGCACATACGTAAGCCCTCTGGGATTCAGAATTTGATTCAATACCTGGCTTAAAGCCATGTCCTTCACATCCAGGCTTACCCTTGATTTGTTGGTCACCAGTTCATTCTTATACAGGAACGTATAATCGGTACGCTTTTCCAGTTGACGAAAGACGTCCTGCAAGGTGGCATCCTGAACATTCAGGCTTAATTTCTGACTCTGCGCCTGCAATTTCTGCGGCAACAGGGAAATCACGAAAACCGCCATCATCGCTAGGGTTACCCTTCTGACCATGGCCTTTGAAAACCTCATTTTCTTCATTGAATCTAAAAAATATAAATACCTGTTTCTAACCTATTTATTTTGAAACTTTGATGCTGTTTCCTTCCAAACGGAAATGCAAGTCTCCCGACTTTTCAAATTTTCGCAGGATATCTTCCACAGAGTCGTACATCTCCATTTTCCCACTGTATACAGTTGATTTCAGGCTGGACTGTTCGTAGTAGATATCCAGACCATACCACCGGCCTATACGACGAAGTATGTCGTTGAGCGGAGCATTTTCAAAATCAAACGCACCGTCTTTCCAGGCAGTATAAAGATGAGGGTCGACAATTCGCATGATCATTTCATTCTTATCCCTGTTGTAAGCAGCCTGCTCACCGGGTATCATTTTCAGGATCCGGCCCGAATGATCCGTCACGGACACCTTACCTTCTACCAGGGTGGTAGAAACAAAAGGTTCATCATCGTATGCCTTCACATTAAAAGTCGTACCCAAAACCTGCACAGATACACCGTTGGCCTCGACCAGAAACTTAAGCTTATCATCGTGGGCAACCTCAAAGTAGGCTTCCCCAATCAATTTCACACGACGCTCTTTTTTGCTGAAAGCGGACGGAAATTCAAGTACGGAGCCGGAATTCAACCAGACCCTTGTTCCATCCTGCAAGACAATTTTGTATGTGGTCTTGAAAGGCACCTCAAGACGGTTCATGACGGGAGTTTCCGCATCCGCCAGACTAGCCAGTTTATCGGAAACATTGAGCACTCCGTTGGTATTCCGAAGTACAATCTGCTTTTCAGCCTCAAGGGCGGAAAGGGTATCCAGACCGATCAGCTGTCCATTGGACAATCGCAAGGTGACCTTCGAGGCATCCCCCTCCTGCTTTTCGGAATAGAAAAGCTGCCTTTCGGATTTCGGATTCAGAAAGTACAGAGCAGAAACACCGAGCAAAAGCAGGACAACAGCTGCAGCCTTATAATAAAAAGGAAGCTTCAGGCTCCTCCTTTGTCCCGCTTCAGGCCGGACACGCCTAAGCGCGACCTCTGTGTCAAAAGAGGACATAAGCGCCAGCTCACGGCTTATTTTATCCTTGTCTTTGAGCTCTTCATCCAGGGCCTTCAATTCAGAGGATGAGGCCAAAACCTCTCTGACGGCTTCTTCATCGTGCCTCAGCAGCTCTTTCCTGTGATAAGCCAACAACAAACGTGCAAAACGGAACGGGTCCAAATTTCTCATAAAAGATCTCTTTGAACCTAATACAAACAACTTCCGGGAAAGGATTACCGGAAAACATCAAAATATCAAATAAAAGGTGAATTTTCTTTCAAATAGCACTGCCAAAAACAAATACACCTATCAAAGCGCACTTATTTTTAAGATAACATAAACCAAGGGATACAAATCTTTCAGCAGTAAGCGTAAACGTTTTTTCGCCCTGTTCTTTTGAACCTTGACAGTATTGACACTGATGGACAGTCTTTCCGCAATTTCCTGATTGTCGTAATTATTGACGTAAGCCATCCTGAATATTTTCGAACATTCGGTGGGAAGGCTCTCTATGGCTTTCATGATTTCATTGTAAACCTCCGCACGCACCACATTTTGAAAAAAATAGGCATCCTCCTCCGCTTCAGTATTTTCCGGTTCAATAGCATCCAGAATTTCTGTATGGAGGCTATTCCGCTTCAGCTCGTTGAAACAGGCGTTGCGTACCGACAGATACAGGAAATGCTTCAAATGAACTTCATCCTGAAACCGTCTTTGCTCTTTGAGCAGGTTCAAAAACACATTTTGCACCACATCCTCAGCCGGGTCGTTATCCTTCAATATATTGAAGGCAAAATAGCACAACGGTTGATAATACCGGCGAAAGCATTCATCAAACAGCTTTATGTCTGTGGTCAAACCTGTGATATCTGAAGGCATGAAAAACAAAAATCAATTAATATCTGTTAATGATTACAAAAGTACATATTATTTTTACAAATAGCGGGACACTTCGTTTTGTAAATCAGAGGAATATCGATAAAAAATTTCATATTTGAATATTTTGACACAAAATGTTATCCTACGGTTATTTTTTGTAACATTGTACTCATATATCCTTACCCGTATCTAAAAATCATACCTATGGAACTAAAAATCAAGAACGAAGTATTTGCTGCCGGCTTGAGCGTCGGCCTGGGACTTCTCATGCTGGGCTTATGCCTGAAAGGTGGTATCGAAGATTTTAAGGCAAAAGACCGGGTTGTTTCAGTCAAAGGCCTTTCTGAAAAGGAAGTTCCAGCCGACCGTGTCATCTGGCCGCTGGCCTTCAAGGAAATCGGTGATGACCTGGCCACAATGAACACCAACATTCAGCAGAAAAACGGAGCCATCGTCCATTATCTGAAAAGCAACGGCCTCGAGGCCAGCGAGATCTCGCTTTCGGCACCCGAAATCATCGATATGCAGGCCGAACGCTATTCTTCCACGCCTTCCCGCTACCGCTACAACATAACCTCCATCGTAACAGTCAATTCCAGTAAGATTGAGACGGTACGCAAGCTGATGGAAGGCCAGGATGAGCTCATCCGACAGGGAATTGCCATCACCGGCGACGACTACCGCTTTCAGAAACAGTTTATTTTCACGAAGTTGAATAAGATAAAGCCAGGAATGATTGAAGAAGCCACCAAAAATGCAAGAGCATCGGCCCTGAAATTTGCGCAGGATTCCGAAAGCAAATTGGGAAAAATCAAGTCGGCAGACCAAGGACAATTTTCGATAACGGACCGGGACGCCAACACCCCTTACATCAAAATGGTCAGAGTTGTAACGACTATCAACTATTATCTGGAAGATTAGGCATCAACACCATCAACAAGAAAAGGCTGCTACAATAAAAGACAAAAGCCTCAGCGAAGCGGAGGAGACAGATAATCCGGTATTTGTCTGCTAACAGCAGGAATATCCAGTTTTCCAACCGGAATCTTATAGGTTATGGAATCCGTAGGGACAACCGCCTCGGCCTCTGCTTCTTCTTCCGTAATGTCCAGAACCTCCAACCGGACACGGGCCATCCCTAAACGGATCATATCAATTTCTTTTGCAGCAGAATAGGTTATGTCTACAATATGTTCCTTTTTGGGATAAAATCGGTCATTGACTTTCACAATAACCGACTTATCATTGCTTAAATTGGTCACCTTCACCAACGTTCCAAAAGGAATGGAAGAATGCGCAGCCGTAAAACGGTCATTGTCCAACCTTTCTCCACTGGATGTATGTTTACCCTGAAATTTCTTATTGTAAAATGAAGCCGTTCCGGTTTGAACCAATTTGCCGCTTTCAGCTGCAAATATTTCTGAGGTCAGAAAAAAAAGCATGAAAGAGATGGACAGGAGGAAAGCCTTATTTATTGATTTTAAACATCTTACCATTTAACTTAAAATTTTTCATTTTTACAAAGATGTCATTTTTAGATGTAAAGCCAAAAAAAACCACACCAAATGTGAATATATTTACACTTATTTTGCATTTTTGAAAATAAATTGACGAAAAGATTGAGTGTTGGCTAAAAAAATTTAAACAAAAAATTTTAAATAAAAAGCAGTGATGAATAAATAAACTTTTAAATATTTTAAACCGATTACTTAATTTCACATTCTTCTATAAGATAATAAATTAGCTCTTTTTCACACCTGGCATGAAAATATTTATTTTCAAATATTGGATAATCAACGAAACAAAGTTACCTTTACGCCGAATTTACGCGAAAGTTATCTACAACTTGAAAATAGAGGAAATATCAAGTATTTTCGGCACTTTCGCAAAAAAATACAGACATACTTAACCTTAGCAGAACATGAATGAATACGATTACGAAACTATTTTTGACCTTTTGCTGAAAAACTCGTCTACCTGTGATTTACTATCCGATCTGAACGGAAAGATCATTCGATTCAACGAAGCCTACTCTCATTTAATCGGATATTCTGAAAATGAAATCAAGAACAACGAGAAAACCCTCTATCCAACCCAGGAATCTTTTGAAAAGGAGATCGCATCGGTAAATCAGCTGCTTTCCGGAAACAAGACGAACATCAAGTTTTCATCAACGAGAAAAACCAAAAACGGGGATATCATCGGAGTCGATGTAACAGCTTTTATTTTCAAGGATCAGAACAACAAACCAAAGTTCATCCTGAAAAGAATTGAAAACAACGCTGAAACCGAAACCGAGAAAAACCAGACTATCTATTTGCAGGCCATTCTGGATGAGATGCCAATGAATATCTATTTCAAGGATCTCGAAAGTCGGTTTATCATGCTAAGCAAGGCCAACATCAAGTTTCTCGGTGGAAAAACACTGGACGACATCAAAGGGAAAACCGACCGTGATTTTTTCCACGAAGTCCACGCCAATGCAGCCCGAAAAGATGAGGAATACATCATCAGTACAGGAAAGAGCATCACAAAAGAAGAAAAAGAAGTTCACAAGGACAACAGCGTCACATACGTATTGACTACGAAATCACCCTTGAGGGACAAAGACGGAAACATCATCGGAACATACGGTATTTCCAGGGACATTACAGACATCAAACTGGCCGAAGAAAAGACCAACCAGATGAACGACGAACTGGCCGAAAAGAACCGCAAGCTGCAGGAAACCATCGAAGAGCTGAGCCGCACCCAAAACAAGCTTATCTTTGCAGAAAAGATGGCCGCTCTGGGTAATCTGATCGGAGGCATCGCCCATGAAATCAATACACCCTTAGGTGCCATCAAAGCCAGTTCATCCAACATTCAGGATGTAGTCGAAAAAATAAACATCGACCTGCCCTGGCTCATCAACCATGCCTCTCCTGAAGAAATCAACTGGCTCTTTAAGCTCATCAACGAGGCCGATGCCAGAGATATCTCCGTCTTCTCAAAAGAAGAACGTAAAAAGAAGCGTGAACTTTCCGAGCTCTTTTCCAGCAACGGAGTCGAAAACGCACAAGCCATAGCAGACACGATTGTTTCGCTAAACCTGACGCTGAGCAACGACGAATATCTTACACTCCTGCAGCTGCCAAACACCCAGAGCCTTCTGCAAATGCTGAAAGTCCTCTTCTCCCTGAAACGAAATGCCAACAACATTTTTATTTCCGTAGAGAAAGCATCAACCGTCGTACGCGCCTTGAAAAACTACATCTACAAGAACAGTAACGGCGAATACGAAGCAACCAACATCGCCGAAACCATAGAGACCGTATTGATTCTGACCTCAAACATGGTCAAGCACAGCAAAACCGAGATTGTGACCAAGTTCCATTCCATTCCACTGGTATTTTGCAAGCAGGATGAAATGTGCCAGGTATGGACAAACATCATCACGAACGGCATTCAGGCCATGGGCGAAGGTGGTAAACTCGAAATCGGCACAAAATGCGAAAGCAACGAGATCATCAAAATCTGGTTTAAGGACAACGGCCCCGGCATCCCCGAAAATATCAGACCCCGCATATTCGAGCCTTATTTCACCACCAAAGAAAAAGGCATCGGCACCGGTATGGGACTTGACATTTCCAGACAGATTGTAGAAAACCACAACGGCAGAATCTACTTCGAAACGGAAACCGGCTCAGGAACAACCTTCATCATCGAAATTCCTGTCAATCAGGATCAACCTAAAAAAAACAATTAAACACCTATTATAGAAAATGAAGCAAGCTATCATATGCGTCGACGATGAAGACATCATCCTGGAAGCATTAAAAGACCAACTGGGACCATTTTTCGAAAACCAGTACTTAATTGAGACCTCTACCACAGCTGAAGAAGCTTTGGATATCTATGACGAACTCATTGAGAGCGGCTACGAAGTGCCTGTAGTCATTTCCGACTACCTGATGCCGGGTATGCGTGGTGATGAATTCCTCATCAAGGTGCACGAGAAGAACCCCAACACGCTGAAGATCCTTCTTACCGGTCACGCCAACATCGAAGGCATCACCAACGCTATCAACAAAGCAAACCTTTACAGGTATATACCGAAACCCTGGGACCGCGACGACTTGATCCTGACAGTACGTGAAGCCGTACGAAGCTTCCTGCAGGAAGTTGAGATCAAAAAGCAGAACATCGAGCTTGAAAAAATCAACAACAACCTCGAAAAACTTGTCATCGAACGCACCAAAGCTTTGGAAGAAGCCAATGCAACCAAAGACAAATTCTTCTCCATCATTGCTCACGACCTGAAGAACTCCTTTACCGGACTGTTGGGCTATTCAGACATCCTGATGAACGATTTCGACCTATTCCCCGACAAAGAGAAGAAAGTCATCATCTCAGCCATCCGCGGCGTTACCGAAGGCACCTACAAACTGCTTCAAAACCTTTTGGACTGGGCTCGCGTTCAAACCGGAAATATTCAGTTTGTTCCAGAAGAATTCAACCTGAACGGATTCATTTCCGACGAATATAGCTTATTGAAAAGCATTGCAGAAAACAAGCAGATCACCATCAACCTTTATCCTACGGAAGACCTGATTGTCAAAGCAGACAAGAACATGATCTCAACGGTTGTCCGCAACATGGTATCCAATGCCATCAAATACACCAACGCCAAAGGCACGATTGATCTTGCCATCAGTAAGGCCGGCAAGTTTGCAAAAGTTACCGTTACCGACAATGGTATCGGTATCAGCCCAGAAAACATGCAAAAACTTTTCAAGGTGAACGAAGATTACAAGACCCACGGAACCAACAACGAAGAAGGTACCGGACTGGGATTGATCATCTGCAAGGAATTCATCAACAAAAATGACGGTGAAATAGCGATCAGCTCCAAACCTGGAAAAGGAACCGAGATTTCATTCTCCATTCCCCTTTGCTAAAAAACGGCATTGAAGAACGGCATATGTTTTTCTGCCAATCCCATAAAATGAAAAGGTCCCGGTTTTTGCCCGGGACCTTTTCATTTTATGGGATTGGCCCGTCCTAAAATAGCGTTACAAAAAAAGTAAAGCTATGGAAGAATCAGAAAGTACAAGAAAGAAGATGGCCCCAAGATTGAACTTGGAGCCATCTAATTCTGTTTAGTTATAATAAAAAAACTGTAACGGTTTTCTAGGACTAGTCAGATTGAACATTTAGCAGTCACTTGCCGGCATCACCGACAATACTGGATGAATCATTTTTTGGACTTCTGGCGCTTGGCCACAGTTTCAATGTTGTATGCGCCCTGGGTGACAATTTCCTCACCTTCGGTCAGGCCACTTAATACAACGTAGCTGTTACCGACCATCGGTCCGAGTTTAACCTCACGGAGCCTGAAAACACCATCCTTGCCATCCTTTTGCTTCACATACACCTTGGAACGGTCATTTGCCCACATCACAGCAAGTTCGGGAATCATAAGCTTATCACGATACTGAGAGACATTGGCCTGAAGAAGGCCGGAAACAAACATTTCCGGTTTTAACTTTCCGGTAGGGTTTGCCATTTCCACCCTAACCTTTGAGGCACGGGTTTGAGGGTCGATGGATGAATCTATATAACTGATAGCACCGACAAAATTGGAACGGGGTTCAGCTTTAAGGGCAAACAAGATCTGGTCTCCCACATTCAAAAAAGGCAGATCATTCTCGTAGGCATTAAACACCACCCAAACTCTGGAAAGATCGGAAATCTGATAAAGGATATCCCCTCTGGCCACATATTCACCATTGTCCACCTTACGGGCAGAGACGATGCCGGTTTCGTTTGAAACGACCTCAATCGTGCTTTTCACCCGATCGGCCTTAATAATGGCATCAATCTGAGCGTCAGACATCTGCCATTTACGAAGCCTTTCTTTGGCAGCTTCAAAAGCTCCCGGATGAGTTTTTCTGGACTGAGAAGCAGTCAGTAGGGCCTGCTGAGCCGAAACCAGTTCGGGAGAATGTATCAGAGCCAGTGTCTGGCCTTTATGAATCATTTCGCCAGTAGCATACACCGTAAGGTTTTCAATACGGCCGGAAATGGTCGCCACCTGATTATGCCTGAGTTTCTCGTCGGCTTCCACTTTTCCATACAGACGGATTTCTTTCTGCGGATTATTTCTTGTCACCACCACGGTCTGGACATCGGCAAGTTCGGCCGATTCATTGGATATAAATACACCCGAGGTATCAACAAGGCTATTTTGCTCCTCAAGCTGAGAAACGGGAACTAAAACCATGGAACACTTGGGGCATTTACCTGGCGCATTTACCTGTATATCACGGTGCATGGGACAAGTAAACAATGTCGCTTTGTCCGTTTGCGCCTGAGCAATGTCATTATTTTTTGCATTTCTGGGTTGAAACAAAAACCAACCTAAAGCAAGACCGGCAAGAAAAAAAAGGAATAATCCAAAAATACTGTACTTGTTAAGTTGTCCCATAATTCATCTCTTAGACTTGATGTGCACCGAAAGGTTTTTTGCAAAAAGGTTGTTTATTTATTTCACAGACTATCAGTAGTATATGTCCAAAATTTACATCCACCAATTTGTCTTTTAAAAAGCATGTAAATTTATTGTATTTATATTATATATCAATACCTTTTTAGCATTTTCATCAAAAAACATTTAAATATTTTCTTTATTTATTCATTATATAAAATTGAAAAGACTACAAATATGTCTATGAATTTACATAAAATACGATGTAAATTATTTTGCCACAGATGGCGAAATCTTAACATTCCATTCCATGGATAGCATACAATCTCTAAATGTTACGGAATAAGATCAACAGGACAGTTGTACAAAATCTGGTTGCTTTTTTCAAGAATATCTTTGAGATTCAAAGCAGTGCCATCGTGTCTTCCATCTCCTTTAAATGGTATATTCACCTTAAAAGTCAGGTCATTTTTATCCATCAGCCACAAAGAAGATATCGTACCAAAGGAAAATCGATAGGAAAGCCTGAACTTCGGGGCTCCACCGCTAAGAGAAGATTTCAGGCGGAAATTACTGAAGTTTGTTCCAAAACCAGGAAGTGAATGAAAAAGATCACCAAACAGATTGCTATCCACAGTGCCTATGGTGGTCTGCGAATTGGTCAGACAATCCTTGACTGCCGAAGAGAAACTGACGCGCAGCATCTCCTGATAGCTCTTGATCAGCATCTCAACATTCATTCTATAAGCATACGATTGAGAAATTTCGGTAAACAGGTAGTCCAGGCTGGCGTCTTTCAGATAGAACGTCTCAACGGGACGAAAAGTAGAAGAATGATTCCACACATTCACACGAAACAAACTTTCGCCATTACTGAAAGCCAGGTATGGAAACGAGCAAGTTCGATCTTCCGTGGGCAAAGGCAGGGTATCTGACGCAAAAACGTCAGACACAAAGAGACAAAAACCTGTAACTAAAGCCAGGAAATGTAAGGCCGATTTGGATTTCATTGCTCATTCAACCTTAAAGGATACCACTAAAAGAGTCATAAAGATACGAAAAAACAGCTAAAAAGTGAAATTCAGAGTCGGACATGCAAGACACCTATAAAGATAACCAGGTGTATACAATATAATTAGGATAAAAAAACATAAATGAAGGTTTTGTTTTTAGATAATACGCAAAAATCGAGTAGATTTGGGATAAAGAATAACATTACAGACATCCATGAAAAAAAAGGCCATTCCATACGTTACAGGAGAGCCAACCGGACTTAAAAACATTTTCCGTTCTCTAAAGTACAGGAATTACCGTCTGTTTTTTGGAGGACAAAGCATATCACTCATTGGCACCTGGATTCAAAGAATCACCATACCCTGGCTGGTTTACAGGCTCACAGACTCGGCATTCCTTTTGGGGTTTGTGGCTTTTGCAGGTCAGATACCCACTTTTATTCTTGCCCCGTTTACCGGAGTCCTCACAGACCGGTGGAACCGATACCGCATCCTGATCATGACTCAGGTATTGTCCATGATACAGGCCCTCATCCTGGCCGGACTCTACTATACAGGAAACATTGAAATCTGGAATATCCTGCTGCTTAGTATATTGCTTGGCTGCATCAACGCATTGGACACACCGGCCAGACAATCCTTTGTTATAGAAATGGTGAACGACAAGAAAGACCTTGGCAATGCCATTGCCCTAAACTCTTCCATGGTTAATGCGGCCAGATTGCTTGGGCCTTCGATTGCCGGAGTGCTTATTGCTTCCCTGGGCGAAGGACTTTGTTTCCTCATCAATGGACTAAGTTACGTTTTTGTCATAGGATCCCTGCTTCTGATGAAGATAAAACCCCAGGAAGAATACAAGGGCGGCACCAGTATCATAAACTCTCTGAAAGAAGGCTTCCAATACGCCTTCGGATTTGCGCCCATCAAGTCCATCATTTTCCTGCTATCACTGATCAGCCTGATGGGAATGTCTTACTCCACCCTGATGCCTGTCTTCGCCAAAACAGTCTACCATGGAGGATCAAATATCTATGGCTTTCTTATTGGCGCTTCAGGTATTGGTGCTTTGGCCGGAGCCCTGTATCTGGCCTCAAGAAAAACAGTATTGGGTATGGAAAAGATGATTTCCCTGTCCGCCGGACTTTTCGGAGTAGCCATTATTCTGTTTTCCGTATCCCATTTTTTCGTACTGTCCATGTTCCTGATGGTGGTGGCCGGGCTTGGCATGATGATGCAAATGGCATGCAGCAACACCATCCTTCAAACCATTACGGAAGATGACAAGCGTGGTCGGGTCATGAGCTTCTACACCATGGCATTTATGGGTACAGCTCCGCTCGGGAGTTTACTCTCGGGCAGTCTGGCCAGCATCATCGGGGCTCCGCGTACCTTGTTAATCTGCGGTATCATTTGCACAGCAGGGGCTCTTGTCTTTTCTTCACATCTACCGGAAATCAGAAAATTGATCCGTCCCATCTACATTAAGTTGGGAATCATCAGGGAATAGAATTCTCATTCTGCACCACAAAGAGCATTTGATCACCAAAAATGCACAGAACGCCCATAAAATGGGGATAAATTTGTTTCAAAATCATTACTTTTGCATAAGTCATTAGGAAAAGAAAAAGGACTTAGAGTTTATTTTAATGAACAAGACAAGGTTATGAATGTTGAATGGACCTATAAATGCTTATTGATTTGCTGCCTGAGTTTTACTTTCGTTTTTAGCCTGTGCTTTTTTTGCCTGAAAATACCTGCTAAAAAGACATTGGACAGCTATCGGATAGCCAGGAAAATAATGGCCTTCAATTACCTAACCATAGGTCTGTTCAACTTGATCGAGCTTCTTCATTTTTCCGTAGAAAGGGACATTTCCTTCTCCGCTCTGATAACAGTTTGTGTTGCAGCCTCCCAAGCCATTCTTTTCACGGCGACACTCATTTCTCTGATCAACATCAAGTTCATCTCGTTTCGCACGCTCTTCAAGGAATTTATTCCAGTGATTGTTCTGACGCTCATTTCTTTTGCCTCTTTTTTCCTGAACGAACGACAATTTTTCAACCCGATTTATTATCTTTTCACCCTGTATTATCTAAATCTGTTAATCAGATACTCCATTACTTTCAGAAAATATTACCGCTCGTATCAGGAAAAAATGGACAATTTTTTTTCAGTGCAATCTTCCAACCTGCTCACATGGGTCAAGACCGCTTATTACGTCGCCATGTCCATTGGTATTGTGGTATTGGTGTCCCTGTATCTTGGTGAAACATTTGTCATGTTGTCCAACGTTCTATACATCATCTATTTTTTCTATTTTGGCATTCACTTTCTAAACTACGCTTCCATATTTGAAGAGATAGAAACGGCCATCGTCTCGGACAGTAAAGATATGATAGAAGACAAAAGCTTAAAGATATCTTTCAGCCAGCTGGAACAAGCAGTCAAAGAGTGGGAAATGAAAAAAAGCTATACAGAAAGCGGCATCACCATAGAACAGGTGGCTGGAGAAATCAAAACCAACAGAACCTATTTGTCAAATTATCTGAACACTTACAAAGGGTTTACTTTTAACGAATGGATCAATCAATTACGCATTGAGGAAGCCAAAAATCTGCTGATCACCAACCCCAGACTACCCGTCAGCCAGATTGGTGTGATGATCGGACTTCCGGATAAAAGCAATTTCGGACGTCAGTTTTCAAAAATGACAGGCAAAAGTCCACTCGCCTGGCGAACAAATCAGCAAAAACAATATTGAAAAAGACCATCGTGGTCATTTCGTACACATTTTTTGTGGTTTTGACCACTAATGAGAACATTCTCAAAGTTACCTTTGAGGCAGAGGACTTGTGACCATACAATAGTAGAACAATATAGAATCTCTCACAAGAGATACGCGATTAAGGAGTGGTAATAACCCAAACTTTCCCGTATGGCATTAAATGCCAGAAGGAAAGTCTTGGGTTATTCTATTTTTTGCAACTCGTTCCTTGCAGAAGCCAGTCAACTTTGGTATTTGCCGTATAATTATTCATATATTTTTGCTATTTTTGCTATTTAAATTTTAATCCTGGTGGATATATTCATTCTAAATGGGTCACATACTGCCAGTCAATTTTATAATACACTGACCAAAATAGTATAACAAAATGTTTAAAGGACAACCCAAAGGCCTTTTTGTAACCGCACTTGCCAACCTTGGCGAGCGTTTTGGCTACTACACCATGATTGCCATCTTTGTGCTTTTCCTACAAGCCAAATATGGTTACTCCGAAGCAGATGCAGGAAGCATCTATGCCACTTTCCTAATGTTTGTATACTTTCTGCCGCTTTTTGGCGGTATCGTTGCCGACCGATGGCTTGGATACAAGAAAACAGTGACATCCGGCATTGTAATCATGTTTGTTGGCTACCTGCTACTGGCTTTTCCAAATATCATGGGAGGAAACGAAATGATTGCCATTTATTCCGCACTGGGAGTCATAGCAATCGGTACGGGTTTGTTCAAGGGGAATCTGCAGGCACTGGTAGGCAAACTCTACGACAACCCAAAATACGAAAGCAAGCGGGACAGCGGATTCAGTGTTTTCTACATGTTTATCAATGTTGGGGCCATGTTTGCTCCAACGGCGGCACAGGGCGTCGTCAATTTTGTGATGAACAAGTCCAGCCTCACTTACGACTCAAGAATTCCTGAGCTTTTCCACAAAATGAACGAAAGTGGACTGAGCCAGAGCGCCAAGGACGAATTTCTTGCCATTGCCCAGACTCAAGATGCTTCGGTCACCATAGATTCTTTGCAAAATTTCGGAAGCCGTTACGTAAATGCCCTGGGTGAAGCCTACCAACTTGGTTTTGGTGTAGCTTGCCTGAGCCTGATCGTATCCTTACTGATATTCATGCTTGGCCGTAAAGCATACATGTCGACAGGCGATGTCATCAAGAAATCGGCTCAAAACGGAAATAAAGAAATAGAGGAAATGTCTCCTGCAGAAACCAAAGAACGCATGGTGGCCTTGTTTCTAGTGTTTGCCGCCGTCATATTCTTCTGGATGGCCTTCCACCAGAACGGACTGACCCTCACCTATTTTGCCCGTGACTATACGCAGACTTCAGTGGGACGTTTCACCAACATCTGGTTTGACCTGTTTACGTTGCTTCCAGTTGTGATTGCCCTGATTTGCGCTTTCTTTACCGTCAAAAAATACAGCTCCGACACCAGAAATGTCATCCGTAAAAGGGTAATCAGTGGCATGGTGGCACTAGCCTGTGGAGTCTGGGCTTATGCCCGTATCAACGGCTTCGCTGAAAGCAACCCGTTCACTCCGCAACTTTTCCAGCATTTCAACCCCTTCTTTATTGTGGTGCTAACACCGGTTTCTGTGGGACTGTTCGGTTGGCTGTCCAAGCAAGGCAAAGAGCCTTCCGCTCCGCGGAAAATAGCCTACGGCATGCTGGTGGCTGCTGCGGCCTACATTCTCATGTCTTTCGCCTCCATGGGCTTGTTGAGCCCTATGGAACGTGGTGAGGCTGTTGACTACACCAGAGTTACCCCATATTGGCTTATTTCGACCTACCTGACCCTGACCATTGCCGAACTTTTTATCAGTCCGATGGGTATTTCTTTTGTATCCAAAGTGGCACCTCCCAAATTCAAAGGTATGATGCAGGGGTGCTGGTTTGCCGCAACAGCCGTCGGTAATTTTTTGATTCAGATTGGTTCACACTTCTGGAGCCGCGTACCATTGTGGTCTTTATGGACAATATTTGTCGTATGCTGCCTTCTTTCCGCCATTTTCATGTTCTCCATCATGAAAAAACTGGAAAAGGTTGCTGCCTAAATTAAAAATACATCAAAAATGAGCGATTCTGAATCCAGATCCATTTTACTGATTTGCACCGGAGGTACTATAACAATGTCTGTAGATCCTGGCACAGGTTCGCTCACCCCTTTCAAATTTGACCAACTGTATAAACAAGTCCCGGAACTGAACAAATTCGATTTTAAGATAGACTATGTTCAATTCGAGCCTTTGCTTGATTCCTCCGAAGTCAGTCAAATGGAATGGGTTAAAATAGCCGAAACCATCGCTGAGGCTTACGACAGATATGAAGGCTTTGTTGTCCTGCACGGAACAGATACCATGGCCTACACGGCCTCCGCGCTGAGCTTCATGCTGGAAAACCTGCAAAAGCCCGTTATTCTGACGGGGTCACAGCTTCCGATTGGAATGGTACGAACCGATGGAAAAGAAAACCTGATTACGGCCATCGAGATTGCAGCCGAAAAGGAATATGGAGCATCCATGGTACCTGAGGTTTGCATCTTTTTCGAGAATACTCTCTGGAGAGGCAACAGAACAACCAAAAAAAATGCAGAGCTCTTTAACGCCTTTGGTTCCTACAATTATGCTGCACTGGCAACAGCTGGTGTTCATATCCGTTACAACAGAAGTGTTATCCACTACACAAGAGGCCAGCATAAGCTGATCCTCCACCGTGCACTTGACAACAACATCGCCATCCTGAAACTTTTTCCGGGCATCTCTGAAGCTTTTGTTTACGCTTTTTTTCACACTCCGGGGCTCAGGGCGGTTGTTTTGGAAAGCTTCGGTGCAGGCAATGCTCCTTCGCATGGATGGTTGGTTGATGCTCTCAGAGATGCAACAGACAAAGGAATTGTCATTGTGAACGTCACCCAGTGCAACACGGGAAGCGTGGAAATGGGCCGTTACAAGACCAGTGTGCATCTTCTCGATGCCGGAGTTATCAGTGGCTACGACATCACAACAGAATCCGCTGTCACCAAACTGATGTTCCTTCTTGGACATTACGAAGACCCCGATGTCATCAAGGCAAAAATGGGCAAATCTTTTTGCGGAGAAATTACAATAGACTAAAGCTACCTCATTATACAAAAACGCCCCAAAAGTTAGACGAAAAACTTTTGGGGCGTTTTTATTGTTGAATCAAAAACCAGATTATTTTACCAGGTTTATCTGATACTCAAAGGTTGTGGGCTTTGCCCAAACCCTGTACTGCTCCAAAGGCCTTGGGCCGCATCCGTTGGATCCGACACCCAATGTCCGGTAATTCACACAGAATACCGTTGCCGATCTTTCCGGAAGATCTATGCGATACTGCACATTATCCATATCCTCATCGCTATATGGGAGAGCGGCAACCTGAAGCAGGCTGTTGGTGGCAGAAACTTTCAACCCCTTTCCATTGCCGTTGAGCAGACTTGCCCAGCGAATGTCTTCATGATTACCACATTCCATAGGTTTTTCATAAGGAGTAAACTGTTCGGCAACGGTGCTGCTGTAAACACCGACATCAAATCCGCGTTTGCGGTCTGAATAGTTTTCCATAGGCCCGCGCCCAAAGTAAGAGAAAGCATCGAGATTCTTGTCAAGCATCATACGAACACCCATGTGGGCGATCACAAGATCCGGTTTGTTGGTATTGACATCATTCTGAACCTTGACTTTACCATCGCCGGTGATGGTGTATACAGCTTTATGGGAAACTTTGAAAGAGTCCAAACCTTCGCCTTCAAGATTTACCGTAACCTTTACGGTTGAAGCATTGAGCTTTTCTGCACGGACCAGGGTCGCTGTCCACTTCAGGTTGCGAAGACCTTTCTTATTCCATTCACCATTTGCCCACATATCGTCGTTTCGGTGAGGAGCACGCCACAAATGAAGCTTGGGACCGCCATTCTCGTTGGCCAACAGATTGGTTCCATTTACATTCATTTGGGTCATCGTTCCTGTTGTCTTATCAAATTTCAGAGAAAAATCCTTGCCATTCACCTGGATATCCCTGGTATTCTGTTTCATCCCCAGCGTTTCCACTTTAGCTAAACTTTCAACGGCAGAAACACTGACAGGCAATTCAAACTGTTCCGAGGCCACTTCAAAACCTTTCTTAGCCCACAATTCGTCCTGAGCCAAGGTGAAAGAAATACGCAGGAAATATTCTGCACCGGGTTTCGGGTTGGCAATCTGGCAAGGAACAGACACCGTGGCATCCGTGCAAGGAGCGACGGAGGGCATGGTCAGTTCGCCTCTTAAAATCTCTGTGCCATTTTCGCTGATGGTCCAGGATCCTTTGAATCCACTGAGGTCAATATATTGATATTTATTACGGATATTGACGGTACCTTTTGCCAGATCTGCCGCAGTGATACCAATCCATTGGTACGCCTTCTTCATTTCTGGATAATGAGGTTTGAGCCCACGTTCCGAATTGATGACCCCTTTGTGGATAAAATAATCATTGTTGGGGTATTCGCCAAAGCCTCCACCATAGGCAAGTATAGGATGCTTGGGATCACGACGGTTGTAGATACCCTGATCCATCCATTCCCAGATGGCTCCTCCCAGAAGGGTCGGATATTTGTCAAAGGCATCGCAGTATTCCCCAATGGAACCCATGGAATTGAACATTGCATGAGCATATTCGCAAAGGTAGAAAGGTTTTTGATAGCTGGTGTCCTGTGCTATGCGTACCACATCCGAAGGACTGGTGTACATGCGGCTGTCGATGTCGGCCGGGTTCTTCGCACCAATACCGAATCTTTCATAGTGTACAGGGCGTGAAGCATCTACCGCTCTTACAGCGTCCATGGCTGCCAGGAAATTGGTACCTCTGCCTCCGCATTCGTTCCCCAGGGACCAGATAATAACTGAAGGATGATTCTTAAAATTCTCGGCATTGGCCACATTGCGATCAACAATAGCGGCCTTGATTCTGGGTTCCTCATCAAACTTGCCGTCCAAACCGTGGCACTCCACGTTGGCTTCAGCCACCAGCCAGATACCCCACTCGTCACAAAGTTCGTACCAGCGTGGATCATCGGAATAATGACATGTACGTACATGGTTGCAGTTTCCTTGTTTCAACAATTCGAGATCCTTGATCATCTGTTCTTCGGTGATAGCGTGCCCCACTTCGGGCCAATTTTCGTGACGGTTGGCTCCTTTCAGCTTAATGGGAATTCCGTTCACCAGAAACTGACGTCCCCTTATTTCTATTTCCCTGAATCCCAGACGGGAAGACATGATTTCGGGAGTGGTTTTGTAATCGTTCAAGATGATTACATTGGTATAGAGTTTTGGAGTCTCGGCTGTCCATTTTTCAGGATTGGAAACTTTATAGCTTAACCGGACAATGGTTTCCTCGCCAGGCATCAGGGCAGGTACACGAGCCTCAGCGAATGCACCGGCAACCACTTTTTCATCGTTATAAAGTGAAACGGAAAGGTCTGTTGCCTTTGATTTCTTGACACCTAAATTTTTAACCTTTGCTTCCACAAAAACGGTAGCGTCACGGTATTGGTTGTCCAGATCGGTTTTTACGTAAAAATCCCGGATATGCAGATTGGAAGCACTCCAAAGTGTTACGTTGCGGAAAATGCCACTCAGACGCCACATGTCCTGGTCTTCCAGATAGGTACCTGAAGTATAGCGGTAAACTTCCACGGCTATGGTGTTTCTGCCCGGCTTGATGTATTTGGTGATGTTAAATTCAGCTGCGTTACGGCTGTTGACGCTGTAGCCAACCTTTTCACCGTTGATCCAAAGGAAAAAGCCGGCATCCACACCGTCAAACGTAACGAATGTCTCACGCTTGTCCCAGTTGGCAGGAATCTCGAAATCGCGGCGATAGCTGCCTACAGGATTACGTTCTTCATAGGCGGTATATTCCTTGGGAGGAGTACTCATTACATGAGGAAAATCCGGTTGGATGGTATATCCAAAATTGCGGTAATAAGGGGTGCCGTATCCCAATAGCTGCCAGTTGGAAGGAACTTTGATATCGTCCCAGGAAGATACGTCATAGGTGGTCTTGTAAAAATCGACCGGTCTGTTTTGTGGCCAGGCCACGTAATTGAATTTCCAGGTTCCATTAAGTGTCATGCAGTAGGAAGATTCATGACGTTTCGCTTTTAATGCTTCAGCAAGATTGGCATAAGGCATCAATGTTGAATGATATGGTTCCTTGTTGATACCAAGACATTCAGGATCTTCTATCTCCGCAGGGACAGGAGCGTTTCCGGTCAGGCTGACCGGTTTATCCAGGGTCGCACCAAACACTTCAACAGAAAAAAAGGTCGCAAGACCTAGAAAAGAAAAGAAAATTTTTTTCATCGTCAAACACGCGTTTCTCATTAATATAAAATAAAGGCTCGTAAAAATTTCTATATTCAACAATTATAGAAAATTTCACTTGGTTTGCACAAAGTTAAAAATATTTTCAACAAAAACGTCAGGAGCTTCCATACATGTGTAATGTCCGGCATCCGGCAATAAGTGAATGATAGCATTCGGGCAAAGCATCGCCAGACGTTGCATTGACTTTTTTGAGTTCAGGACATCGTGCTGTCCAATCATCAACATCATGCGGGGATGCTTTTTCTGGATTGCGATCAGGCTGTCGGATTGTTCTCCCATCAGAGCATCCGTTTCCGGGTTCAGCAACTGCCAGCCACTCCAATCGTCCACCATCGCACTCACTTTTTTGGATATCGCCCTATAATTGGTACCACCAACAGCGCGCATTATTTCTTTCCAGTCTTTTTTACCTGCATCAAGGCCGCGGATTTTTGTTTTTTGGGCAGCTTGCTCTTTTAAAACGAAAACGGTATCGTTGTAGTACTTCAAAACATTTTTAGGCATCAGGGCACGATTTGGAATGTCGGTAAACGCACCCGATGTGATGGTAGCTGTCATGACCCTTTCCGGATACAAGGCTATAAAATCGGTCACAGTCATTCCGCCCATGGAAAGCCCCACCAAATGAGCTTTTCGGATGCCTAAGGCATCCATCAGGTTTTTTAGGTCGTCAGCCATCAGATAGCCATAACCAGCCTCGGGTTTATCAGACTTGCCGTATCCACGAAGGTCGTAGCGTATCACTCTGAATTTTTCAGCCAATTTAAAAAAGACATCGTCCCACATACGGCAATCAACGGCATAATCATGCAAAAGAATCATTGGCTCCCCCTGTCCGCACTCTTCATAATAAAGCTTTGCGGTCGGAGAATTCGGTTCAAGGAGCGTATATACTCCGGACAAGGCATGCTCAGTAACTGTTGGAACCTTTACATACCCTGTCTTTATTTCAGGTTTGGTACAGGATGTCATTAACCAAACAGCAACAAACAGCAGGTATATCGATTTTTTCATCTTTGCATCAAAGAATAGTCTTAAAGAATGCAGGTTTCGAGCAACAAGAGTTCATTGTCTGTACTCAGTGTTGTTCCTTGCAGAGATGCCGGCAACAGCACCGTTTCCCCCTTACAGATGGAAACAGTTTTATCGTTCCCGTAAGAAATGGTTCCAGCTCCCTGCATACATACATAAATAACAAAACTGTCCAGATCGGAATAATCTCTGTCCATCTCAACCCTGTCTGTAAGCAGGACTTCCTGAAAACCGTTTTCCACCGGTATCTTTTTGAATCCAGCCTCTTCGGCTTTTAAATGCACACGGTTGGTGGTAAAATACGGACAGCTTACCAAGGCCACAGCGTCGTTTTCTACAGGCTTATAAATGGTCTTAAGATCGGAGTACAAATTATAGTCGATGGCCTCTTTGGCCAGTTCGGTGTGAAGTTCGCGTCCATTGCCCTGGGCATCTTTACGATCATAGTCGTAAAGACGGTAGGTTATATTGGAGGTTTGCTGAATTTCTGCGATGAAGAGCCCTGCCCCGATAGCATGTACACGGCCTGCAGGCAGAAAAAAGACATCACCGGCCTGCACCTCATGGTGCTGTAGCACTTCTTCTATACTGTTGTCTGCGATCCGGCGTTCATACTCGGCTGCATCAATTTTTTGAGAAAAGCCGGAAACAAGTTTCGAACCGGGCCTGGAAGCTATGACATACCACATTTCGGTCTTGCCGAATGAATTGTGACGCTTACGGGCCAATTCATCGTTGGGATGAACCTGAATGGAGAGGTTGTCTTCTGCGTCGATAAACTTGATAAGCAAAGGAAACTCCTTGCCAAATCGGGCATAGACAGATTTTCCCATCAGTTCTTCCGGAGCGAGATCGATTACTTCCGTAAGACTCTTGCCTTTCAGTTCGCCATCGGCAACAATAGAAACGGAGCCTGGCACCTGAGATATTTCCCAGCTTTCACCGACTCCGGATTCATGAACATCAAGGTTTTTAAAATGACAGATTTCACTCCCACCCCAAATATTTTTCTTGAGAATGGTTTCAAATTTCAAAGGATAAAGTTGCATAGGTGTATTGGTAAAAATATGGGCAAAGATATTGCTTTTCAGCCAATCCTTGCCCAATATGAATCAAAACAATGCTTAAAAATACAGGCTTTTTACATGACCAAATCATGGATTGTAACTTAATTGACAGATGTCCGAAGTGCGTCGAGTTCCACGGTCGCCTTTTCCCATTCTTCCATACAGTCGTCCAACTCTTTTTTTACCTTCGTATGTATCTGATGCAGGGCCACATTGACCGAACCTTCGGGTGTCATGAGTTTTTCTTCCGTTTGTGCCACTTGTTTTTCCAGACTCTCTATCTGCGACTCACACTGTGCCACCTGTTTTTCCAGACGTTTCACCTGCTTGTTAAATTCCTTACGGGCTTCGTATGAAAGTTTATTGTCGTTGGGCGATTTTTCGGCATTTTCTTGTTTGGCGAACTGTTCCTGTTTTTCGATTTCCTGCAGGTTGTCCATTTTCTTTTTCTCGAGAAAATATTGGATACCACCCAGATGCTCTATCACCTTACCACCTCCAAATTCATAGATCTTGTCGGTCAGGCCGTCCAAAAACTCACGGTCGTGGGATACCACAATAACCGTTCCGTCAAACTCACGGATGGCTTTCTTGAGCACATCTTTCGTGCGCATGTCCAAGTGGTTGGTCGGTTCGTCAAGTACCAGCAAGTTTACCGGTTCAAGCAGCAGACGGATCATGGCCAGACGGCTGCGTTCTCCTCCGGAAAGTACCTTGACTTTTTTATCGGAGGCTTCTCCTCCAAACATGAACGCGCCAAGTATGTCACGAATTTTGGTTCGGATGTCACCAACAGCGACCTGGTCTACCGTATCAAAAACGGTTATGCTTTCATCCAGAAGACTGGCCTGATTTTGGGCAAAATAGCCAATCTTGACATTATGTCCCAGCTTCAGTGATCCGGTGTAGGGTATTTCACCCAGAATACACTTCACAAGCGTAGACTTTCCTTCACCGTTTTTTCCAACAAAAGCCACTTTATCACCGCGGTTGAGTGTAAGATTCACCTCCTTTATGACGGTATGATTTCCGTAGTCCTTCCGCAGGTTTTCGATAATAACGGGATAATTTCCGGATCGGGGAGCCGGTGGAAACTTCAGGCTGAGGGAGGTGTTGTCTTCGTCATCCACCTCAAGCCGTACGACCTTATCGAGTTGCTTGATACGGGATTGCACCTGTACGGCCTTAGTAGCCTTATAGCGGAAACGTTCAATGAAGTCTTCGGTTTCCTGAATCATCTTCTGTTGATTCTCATAGGCACGCATCTGTTGTTCACGTGCTTCCTGACGCAACTCCAGATATTCGTAATACGAGACCTTATAATCATAAACTTTTCCAAGAACAATTTCTATAGTTCTGGTGGTAACAGCGTTGATGAAAGCTCGGTCGTGCGAAACCAAGATCACTGCATTGGCCCGGGTGGCCAGAAAATTTTCAAGCCACTGAATGGATTCTATATCGAGGTGATTGGTCGGCTCATCAAGCAGCAACACATCGGGGCTTTGCAAAAGCAATTTGGCCAGCTCAATTCGCATGCGCCAACCACCGCTGAATTCGTTGGTTAAACGGTCAAAGTCGGAGCGCAAAAAGCCCAGCCCCAATAAGGTCTTTTCGACATTGGCCTTGTAGTTGTTCACGTCGGACATGGCCAGACGTTCATTTTTATGCATCAAATCCTCAATAAGCTTTTGATAGCTTTCGGATTCATAGTCTTCCCTTTCGGCCAAGGCCAAATTGATGTTCTCAATTTCTGTCTGAAGTTCAAAAATGGATTTGAATGCAAACTCAGCTTCATCCAGAACAGTACGGCCATCTTCAAGAATCATGTGTTGAGGCAGATAGCCTATGGTCACATCCTTGGGAGCAGAAACCCGGCCACCGGTTGGATGCTGAATACCGGCCAAAATTTTTAGCATCGTGGACTTCCCTGCGCCATTTCTTCCAACCAGCGCTATGCGGTCTTTTTTGTTTATCACATACGAAACGTTGTCAAAAAGCGTACGGCCACTAAATTCTACCGTGAGTCCATCTACAGAAATCATCCCTATTGTTCAAAATTTATAATCGGATACAAAGATACAAAAATCAGAGGGATAGGCAAATTGGGAAAAGAGAGCAAACGGTGCCGGACCGGCTTCAGTTGTCTGTCCGATAGTCATCAGGCCTGTCATTTTGGTTTGAAGAATGTATTCTGGAAAGATTTTAGATAAACTCATCCTAAAAAGGATGGACAAAAACGTTGGAAAATTGTGTCATTCCAAGACACTTTCTTTTTTGTTATGGATTGGTTTTTCCGTTTACTTATTGTATTTTAGACCGGAGATTATCTTTCGCATTTGTATACAGAAGAACTTATCGTCATTAACCTTATAAAATACACGATCATGAACTTACTGGAACAACTTAAGACACAGACCAAAGTCGTAGCCGATTCCGGTGACTTTGAATCCGTCAGGAAATTCAAGCCTGTGGACACGACCACCAATCCTTCCCTTATTTATGCCGCTGCCAAAGACAGCAAATATGCTTATCTGATAGACGAAGCCATCGCCTATGCAAAAAAGAAACCGGGCGACAAGGCTTCTCAGCTTCGCATCGCTTTTGAAAAGCTCTTCATCTGTTTTGGTATGGAAATCCTGAAAATTGTCCCGGGAAGAGTTTCCATTGAGGTAGACGCCAGACTGTCCTTCGACACGGAAGGCACCATCCAAAAAGCCAGGGAACTGGTTGGACAATTCAAGGAGGCCGGCGTTGACAAAGAAAGAATCCTCATCAAGATTGCCGCTACCTGGGAAGGTATCAAGGCTGCGGAAGTCCTGAGCAAAGAAGGCATCCGCTGCAACCTGACATTGCTTTTCTCCCTGCCACAGGCCATTGCCTGTGCGGAAGCCGGCGTACAGCTCATCTCCCCTTTTGTGGGCAGGGTGCTGGACTGGGCCAGGAAAGACCAGCCCGACAAAACCTTCTCCTACGAGGAAGAGCCTGGAGTCGTATTGGTTAAGAACATCTACAATTATTACAAAAAATTCGGATACAAGACAGAAATCATGTGCGCCAGTTTCAGGAACTCAGGTGAAATACTTGCGCTGGCCGGTTGCGACCTGATGACCATCGCTCCTTCTTTTCTGAATGAGCTGGAAAGCACCGAAGGCACGGTCGTTCAGAACCTAGACACCCAAAAGGCCATAGCATCTGATATTCAGAAGCTAAATCTGGATGAAAAAGCTTTTCGCTGGATGATGAACGAAGACCCCATGGCTACGGAAAAAATGGCTGAAGGCATCCGGAAGTTCACAGTAGACATCATCAAGCTGGAAGACATGTTGCTGAAAAAACTGGAGAATCCGTCTTTATAGAAAAGACGCTCCTTCGGTGTGAAACGAACCTCAAGAAGCTTTTGTCAAACTTCTTGAGATTCGTTTTTTTATCCCAGAAAAGCTTTTTGTTCAAGCAGAATCTTCTTGAGTTTGGCAGTATCAAGCTTCTGCACCGACTGATTTTCCTTTACAGCAAGACCTGCTGCAGCTCCGGCTCCATGGCCTGTAATCAGGCAAGTGCCGATGATTCGGGTATCTTCAACCAGATCGCGTTCATAACCGAAACAACGTCCGGCAACCAACAGGTTCTTGGTGTTTTTCGGAACCAGGGAACGAAGGGGTATCTGCCAACAAGGCCTTTCCGTTTTATCGTATCTTTTACCTTTATATTTTACATTGGTCCAGGCGCCACTGACACCGATTACATCGTCAAAAGCCTTGTAAGTCATAGTATCTTCGAGCGTTAGCTTATATTCTGCTTCAAGTATACGGGAAACACGCACACCCAACTGGGAAGCTGTATCCAGTAAAAAGACCTTCTCATGGCCAGGGCTCTTGCGGATTTTCTGGACACTTTCCCATATTTCCTTGCGGCAATCCATTTGCAGGCGGGACAGATTTACAACGTCAAGTCCATCCTGATCAAACTGTCCTGCCACATTTACCCAATTCACGCTAGGAATAGGAGTAGCCAACCCCACCGACTGCTTCGTATATCCGGCAGCCTTTTCATTGATGCGATCTGCATCTCCCAAGCGGTAATTGAGCCCGATGTTGTACTTCATTACATCAAACTTTTCTCCTGCCCAGCTCAGAATATCCCCGTCACCGGTACAGTCTACCACCACTTTCGCCAGTATCGCCATACGACCCGACTTATTTTCCACAATTACGCCTTTGATCTTGCTGCCATCCATAATAACATTGGCAGCCCAGGTATGGTAGAGCATCTTGACACCGGCTTCGCGAATCATTTCATCCAGAACATACTTGCCAGCCTCTGGGTCAATCGTCGGATTCACTTCAGCAATGGCCATACCCAGTTCCCTCAGTCTTTGCGACATTTCACCTCCAATACCGTGGATGACCTGCTTGGTTACGTGTTGTTTATTGATAGCATGAGTAGAGAGTAAAGGCAAGACCAGCCCACCTGTCCAAAGCCCACCCAAATGATTGTATCTTTCCACCAGCCCAGCAATGGCCATACCCAGTTCCCTCAGTCTTTGCGACATTTCACCTCCAATACCGTGGATGACCTGCTTGGTTACGTGTTGTTTAT
>Ga0183099_1000100_pt1 | contig 88144 bp, 71 predicted proteins | sample Biomet1_FD_127788 | JGI IMG/M metagenome (GOLD analysis project Ga0183099, IMG submission 127788) | Microbial communities from bioreactor (seeded with anoxic lake sediment) at LBNL, California, USA - Biofuel metagenome 1 | ecosystem: Engineered > Bioreactor > Anaerobic > Unclassified ...
TGTTAAGACAACTGTCCCCCCTGTGCGCATCACGGGGGAGCAATGTTTATGGTTGAACGACTCCACCGTTTGGATCGCCAGCAGCTGATGCAGTTTTGATTTTGGTGTACTCAGCGTACTCCTTCATCTTCGTACCAGTTACCAAAGCCTTGGTACGTGTCTTTGAACCTGCGTCTACATGTGCTTCCGGAGTGAAGCGGATGTTGACTTTCTTGATGTTCTTGGCTGCAGAGAACTCCTTGATACTTTCTGCGCCTACACATTTCAGTGTGAGCTTGAATGAGCCTAGTCCTGCGATCTTTACGATCTTTGAGTCCTGAAGTTCGGCAGTCATCACCTCTGCGAGTTCTGTGAGTACCGCTAGTACATCACTCTTTTTGACTGAGCAGTTTGCCTGAATCTTATCTGCCATGTCAGCGAGTTCAGTTGTTCCGAGATAGACGGCACGAGCGTAAAACTTGTTATAGGTTTTCAGATTCTTTTTGTTCTTGTTCATGTAAATTTTGTAATTCAGCATGTTTCTTTTTCCTTTCGTTTTAAATTGTTTTTTATTGTTTGAGACTTGCTGAAAGCGTTATATATGTGCACCTATAATGTTCCTCCTTTCATTAAGCCCAGTCACCTGATTTTCAAATGACAATGCAAAGGTACTCGTATTTTTTTAGGCACGCAATGAAATATGGTTTGAGGTGTTAGCCAAAGTTACATAACGGCCTGTTCTCTCGCAGATTACGCAGATTCACGCAGACAACCCCAAAACTACACAAACCACTAACTGTCTTTCTCTGCGACATAATGCAGCTTGCTGCATTTCTCTGCGACCTCTGCGCCATCTGCGAGAGAATAACATGCAAGAGGACTCAATCTATCTGTGAGGGACGCTTGTTCTTCCCTTATGTGTTTAACGGCCGATTCTCTCGCAGATTACGCAGAGGTCGCAGACAAAAGACAGGTTGGGGAAACAGATCTGCTAAAGCAGATGCCGCAGAGAACGCTGAGAAAGACAGATACCACATAGTGGAGACATGCTGTTTGCTGTTTATCTGCGGGAGAATAAGCCGTTTGCTCAAATATATCTTGCCTGAGAATACAGAGCCAAGGCCATTCATGAAGGATCTTTCCCCTAAATTGAAGAAGAACTAGTTATTGACATCGTTTTTACTATAGTTAGAGAAACAACATCTGATCCAACTTATGATATGATTAAAACGACAAATAAACAAAAAGGAGAAATTTTGAAAAATGCATGTTACTTTAGTGTTAATTTCGTTCTCTTTCTTTAGTTTCTACTAGTTTTTTTCTAACTTGCCAATATATATCAGTCAGGTTGGTTGGATAATACCATAACTTATGCCTTGGTAACCACCTAGTTAATAAATAATAGTTAGACTACAACTGATATTTAATATGCAATATTGTATTTTTTTATATTTCAAAACAATGTTTTAGTATTTATCCGTAAAATGTATAATATATTCCCGCTTATGTATAACTGATATAACTGACTTTGATATTAATTTTGCAACATTAAGTAATTTAAAAAATAAGATTATGAGCAAAACAATTTTTGATACCTATGATTTAAATGGGTTACAATTAAGAAATCGAATAGTAATGGCGCCTATGACTCGCTCTAAAGCTGACAATGAAGGTCATGTAGCCACACCACTCATTGCTGAATATTACAAACAAAGAGCATCTGCAGGATTAATAATTACCGAAGGAACATTTATAAGCCCTGAAGGGGTTGGATACATCAATGTGCCAGCCATTTATTCAAAAGAGCAAGTTGAAGGTTGGAAATTAACCACCAAGGCAGTACATGAAGAGGGTGGAACTATCTTTGCCCAATTGTGGCATACAGGTGCTATGTCCCATCCCGATTTACAAAATGGAAACAAACCACTTGCTCCATCATCCTTTAATCCTAACCAACAAGTATTTACTTTTGAAGGTTTTAAAGATACGGTAGAAGCACGTGCAATGACCATTGCCGACATAAAAAGAACCGTAAATGATTTCAAACAAGCTGCACTCAATGCTTTTGAAGCTGGTTTTGATGGAGTAGAAATTCATAGTGCAAACGGCTACTTGTTACAGCAATTCCTACATAAAAACTCAAATCATAGAACCGATGAATATGGAGGTTCTATAGAAAACAGAGCTCGCATAATTTTTGAAATACTTGACGAACTAAAAACAGTGGTTGATCTTTCAAAAGTTGGAATTCGTTTTAATCCTGCTCTTCACGGTATGATGGGTATTGAAGTCGATGATGAAACTACAGAGTTGTATAACTATGTGATCAGTAGATTAAATGATTACCCATTAGCTTACATCCATCTTACAGAACCATTCACTGATGTATCAAAAGTGGACTTTGCAATTAAAGAGGTTGCTAAGCATTTCCGTAAATTTTATAAAGGCACTATCATCACAAACGTTCGTTATACAAAAGAAACAGCCAATCAGGTTATAGCATCTGGCGATGCTGATTTGGTAGCTTTTGGATCTCTTTATATTGCGAATCCTGATTTAGTGGAACGTTTTAAAGTAGATGCACCACTTAACACACCGGACAAAGATACTTATTATACTCCTGGAGAAAAAGGTTATACTGATTACCCGAAAATGAATGAATCTTCTAAATCTAAGTAATCCTTGTCAAAGCAGCATTAAGAGTACAACAGATATAAGTATGATTAATAAAATAACTGTAATTGGAGCAACCGGAATAATCGGTGCTCCAATTACCAAGTAACTAATAAAGACTGTTTTTGAAGTAACAGCTTTTGTTAGATATGTATTTATGCTTCTTGTTCTTCATCTGTTCGTTTGCTCCTTTCCCCTCTTCCCTCACCCGATTTTCTTTTGGTTCTCACATTTATGTCTTGCAGGTGTGAGCTGAAATTAAACGGCCGTTATTGGTGTTTGTTTTATTTACCCCAACTGTCTTTTGTCTGCGTAAATCTGCGGGAGACAATACAGTTCACGTTGATACAATAAATCTGTGAGGGACGCTTATTCTTTCCTTATATGTTTAAACGGCCGATTCTCTCGCAGATTACGCAGATAATCGCAGACAAAAGACAGTTTGGGGAAATGGATCTGCTAAAGCAGATGCCGCAGAGAACGCTGAGAAAGACAGATACCACATAGTGGAGATACTGCTGTTCATGTTGTTTGCTGTTTGTCTGCGAGAATCTGCGCTATCTGCGAGAGAATAATCACGCAAGAGTACTCAAGCTATTGCACAAAGAAACCCCTATATCTCTCGCTGATCTCGCTGATAATCGCAGACGAAACTACAAAACCACACCAACTACAAACTGTCTTTCTCTGCGAAATAATGCAGCTTGCTGCATTCCTCTGCGACCTCTGCGCTATCTGCGAGAGAATAACTACGCAAACTTACTCAATTAGCGAGAGTCACAATATCTCTCGCTGATAACGCAAATAACTCTGACACTTTTTCCATATTCAATCTAATTGAACTCTACTTCGTCATAAGTTATTCACTTCTCTATAAATAGATTTATTAATATTATCAGTATTAAAATTCACCAGTATACCTAAGCGTTTGTTAGCCAGTTTAAGATAAGTAAGTAATTGTTTGAAATAAACAGGAGTAACCTTATCCACAGATTTTAATTCAATGATAACCTTGTCTTCTACAAGGATGTCAAGCCTGTAATCTGACGACAATAGATGATTATCATAATAGACATCAACTTTCACCTGATTTTCTACCTTTAATCCGTCTTTTTCCATTTGATAGCAAAGAGCAGCCTCATAAACTGATTCAAGTAATCCAGGACCTAATTCATCGTAGACCTTAAATACGGCTCCTCTTATCTTATATGATAATTCGTTTTCTGTCATTATTATATTTTATATTTCCCCGCTAATTCCCGCGGAGATTCTTTTTCTTTACATGTATTTATAAACGGCCTCTTCTCCCACAGATCTATTTACCCAATCTGTCTTTATCTGCGTAAATCTGCGTTATCTGCGAGAGAATATTCACGTAAGAGTACTCAATCAATTGCCAAAGAAGAAACAACATTATCTCTCGCAGATCTCGCTGATAATCGCAGACGAACCACCCCCCCAAACAACACTAACCACTAACTGTCGTTCTCTGCGAAATAATGCAGCTTGCTGCATTCTCTCTCCGACCTCTGCGCCATCTGCGAGAGAATAATCACATGAGAGTACTCAATCTATTGCACAAGAAAACCCCAATTGTCTCCCGCAGATCTCGCAGATAATCGTTGCATCTTACTATCTACTATTTTTTGGTTAAATCAAGCTAAATGCGGCTTATCTACCTGCGCTATCCGCAAAATATGCAGCTTAATTTGTAATTTTAGCCGCAAATGTTTGTTTTCTACAATTTTATTATCTAAGTTTGCAGTTATAATTAGATCGAATATGTTTATTCATGAAAGAGAGAATTGGACAGATTTTCGTTGGGATACTAACCAACTGATAGATCTTATGGCGCGAGTTAACCGTGAAACTGGTTTTCTTGCGGGAAGATTGAGTACTATCGGATTCGATGCACAACTGTCTACTGCTGCTGAAACCATTGCTAATGACATTGTGGGTTCATCGGCAATTGAAGGTATTATCCTTGATACGTCAGAAGTGCGATCTTCTGTAGCTCGAAAGTTGGGCATCAAAATTGCTGATAAAAAAGCTCCAACACATTATGTAGATGGCATCGTAGAAATGATGCTCGATGCTACAGAAAATTATCTCAAACCGCTATCTGAAAAAAGGCTTTTTTCCTGGCATGGGGCATTATTCCCCACAGGACGAAGTGGACTTTCTGAAATACATGTTGGAGCCTATCGCACAGAACCTATGCAAGTTGTGTCTGGTATGTTTGGTCGTGAAAAAGTACATTATCGTGCGCCTGATGCTGAGAAAATTCCTGCAGAGATGAAAATTTTTATTGATTGGCTCAACGACAAAGATGTCAAGCCATCATATATCAAATCTGCTGTTGCGCATTTTTGGTTTGTGAGTATTCACCCTTTTGATGATGGAAATGGCCGAATCGCGCGAGCAATCTCTGATATGATTCTAGCTCAGACCGAAAGTAACGGTCAGCGTTTCTATAGCGTTTCTTCTGAGATAAATAAAGAGAAATCTGCATACTATGATATACTTGAGCACACTCAGCATGGTGAAGGTGATTTGACCGAATGGCTGGCATGGTATCTGAAATGCATCGACAATGCAGTAATGGAGTCGTATTCCATGTTGAGTGGTGTTCTTCGCAAGTCAATTTTCTGGCGCACACATTCACAGGTCCCTATGTCTGAACGCGAGAAAAATGTACTTAACGCATATCTAGATGGATATGACGCCAAGCTTACTATTAAAAATTATGCTAAGCTATGCAAAATATCAACTGATACTGCCGCCCGTGATATTCACGATCTGGAGGATAAAGGTGTTCTTCGCATGGCTCAAGGCAGAGTGAGGGATGCTTCCTATTCCCTGGATTATTCACATGATGTGTTGAAATATGATAATCTGACTGCTACTGAGCATGACGGTAAACATTACATATCAGCCACACTTTCAGACCACAGCATAATTGAAGAACGAATCTCCGATATCGATTGGCTAAGATATTCTCAGAAAGAAATTAGCTTGCTGGATTTGGCTGACAAATATTTAGCATTCCTGAAAATAGGATAATAAGGGATTTCTTTATAGACTGGCTACTATCTATGGATACTCCCACTAAATTTCAGGCGAGCCACACAAATGGGTAAAATCAGATTATAAACAAAAGAAAAAGGAGCTACAAATAAATGTAACTTCTTTTCTTTGTGTTCCCGCTGGGGCTCGAACCCATGACCCCAACATTAAAAGTGTTTGGGCTAATATACTTTACTATTGAATATCATTAGTGTCCCGTTAAAATAGGGACGGGTTAAAGATTAAGCGAAAGCTAACCGTCTAGGTAACATCAATCTTTGTCATAAATAACATTAGTGGATTCTAAGAGATCTCTCAAATGAGTTTTATCTGTGCTCGACCTCTGCGCCATCTGCGAGAGAATAATCACGCAAGCGTACTCAATCTATCTGTGAGGGACGCTTATTCTGCCCTTATATGTGAACAGCCATTTCTCTCGCAGATCACGCAGATTCTCGCAGACGAAAGACAGGTGGGTCAAATAGATCTGCTAAAGCAGATGACGCAGATTCACGCAGACAAAAGACAGATACCACATAGTGGAGATACTGCCGTCCATGTTGTTTGCTGTTTGTCTGCGAAATAATGCAGCCTGCTGCATTCATCTGCGAGATCTGCGTTATCTGCGAGAGATAATGCTGTTAACGTTGATACAATAAATCAGTGAGGGACACCAGTTTTTTCCTTATTACTTCCTTGCTCTTCCCTTATATGTTTTGTCTCTCGCTGATCTCGCTGATCTCGCAGATTACGCAGACAAACCACAAAATAACTCAAATTGTCTTTCTCTACGTAATAATGCAGCTTGCTGCATTCCTATGTTTTACTATTGCTCTTAAATTAGCAATTAAGCCAAATCTTCTGGACGATAATCATTTTTGTAGAAATCATCATATCTACGGAAATGATTAATCTTTCTAATTATCTACCCTACTCCCACTTTTGCACTAAAGATAAAAGCCGAAATACTGACATTTTTTATTTTATTAGCTATGTTTTTAAGTACAGAACTATAATTTTAAATATACAACGCACGTAAAACTGACACAAAATCACCTTTATTTTTACGAATATGCCAATAATAGCACACAATTATATGACAATTATGTCAGTAATGGCAGCAAATAATTTACAACATGCCAAATCAAATAGTATAATACAGGAAAAACCAATATGGTTAATTGTTTATAAATAAATATATGATTAATATAATTTAAGCTGGCATGCATTTTGCACTTTCTTAAACCGGTTAACCAATGGTTTGAACAAGCCAAATAAAAGCTTAATGATTAAGCAGCAGGCAATTATAGAATTCTCCCCTGAAAAAACTGAGAATGAGAGTGAGGAAACTAAACAATAACGACAACTTGAAATATGTTGCCATAAAAACAGAAAAAGGATAACATAAAGAAGGCATCCACGTTGTTCGTAATAGCGAACAAAGAGTATGAAAAGTAATGCCAGAAATGCGGAACAAAGTTCGGCTAATTCGACACTCAACTAGGAGCGTTTGAACGCTCACATCAAATTGACTCAGTAAAGTACAATAATTTATTATTCATCTTTTAAATGATCAATTTATTGAAAATTCTATTCTCATTGATAACCACTAAACGATGAGAATCTCTCTCGAACTCCTTAATTAGAGTATATTTTTAAAAAAGCGCCATGAAAACACATGGCTATGTTAAACAATAAAAAAACAAAAGAATGTATAGAATTTTTATTTCGCATTCATGGGCTTATTCAAGCCAGTACGACAAAATTGAGAGTTTCCTCTCAGACGAAAATGTTGATTACTACAACCATTCGATTCCAAAGGACAACCCTGTTCATACAAACGGGACAAAAAAAGAGTTAACGGATGCAATTGAAGCAAAAATCAAGGGTTGCAGTTGTGTTATTATATTGGCAGGTGTTTATGCTAGTTATAGCTATTGGATAGACATTGAAATTGAATTAGCCCAGAAATACAATAAGCCAATTATTGCTGTTGAACCTTGGGGAAGCGAACATACATCCGTAAAAGTTAAAATGGCAGCAGATGCGATTGTTGGTTGGAATGCAAAGTCAGTAGCTGATGCTGTTAAGAATTACGCTATTTATCAATATTAAACGTGGAATTTATGGAAGAAAATAGTATACACAAATGTTTTATCTCCTTCAAAGAGGAGGATAGCTATTACAAAGAAGAATTAGTTACTAACTATAGTGATCAAATGATTAATAAGTCTTTAGAAGAGCCTATTGATTCTAAAGATGAAGATTATATCATGCGAAAAATTCGTAAAGACCATCTTTCAGATTCTACAGTTACCATTTTCTTAATTGGCTCCCGCAGTAATGAATATCTTGGGGATGAAGAGCAGAAGTACATCAAGCGTGAGTTACAAGCTTCGCTGTATGATGGAGATGGTAATACCAGAAATGGCATTCTTGGCATTGTATTGCCATCGATGACAAGTTCTGTGTACAAAGGTTCTTACAAATGCAATACATGTTCGGGCACCCATAATCATGTTTCCATTAATAATAATACTGTCATAAAAGAGTTCAGTAAAAATTATTATATTGATAACCCCTCCGGCATATGTGGGTGGAAAGAAGAAGATCGTTATTGCGTTCTTGTTAAGTGGGAAGACTTTATTGATAATCCTCAATACTATATCCAAAAAGCTTATGATAAACGCTCTGCAGATATTTCTAAAAAAGTAACTGTATATCCTAAATGATGAATATCGATAATTACATAACAGAGAGAGTTGATAAGCAAGAGGAGTGGTTCAGTAATAAGAGTCGTTTGAATAAACTACATTACTACTTTATTACAGGACCAACCGTGGTACTAAGTATCTTAGTACCATGTGTTATTTCTTTTTATGGAATTATCGGCAAGATACTATCTATCTTATGTTCAATACTTATTGCCTTAAACGCATCTTTCAATTTTAACGATAAGTGGAGGATTTACAGACAAACTTCAGAGTTATTAAAAAGAGAAAAATTTCTGTTTTTAACAAAAGCAGATATTTATCAGGATAACGATGATGCAGAACACGTTTTCGTTGAATCGATAGAACAGATTATCTATAACTGTAATGATAACTGGAAAAGAGTAATAAAGTCATCAGATAAAATATTAAAAAAATGAAGAATAATAAACAACTTGTTTGTTTTGTAATAATGGGATTTGGCAAGAAAATTGATTACACAACAGGAAAGACAATTAACTTAGACTCGGTATACAAGAAGGTTATAAGACCTGCTGCAGAAAAGGCAGGCTGCCGTGTTATTCGTGCAGACGAAATAATGGAATCAGGCCTCATTGATGTTTCTATGTTTGCTCTTATCTATAGAGCAGATATAGTTATTGCAGATATCACAACTCTAAATCCAAACGCAATGTACGAGTTAGGAGTAAGACATTCTCTTAAGAAGCGTCCTACAATTATTGTCAACGATGAGAATTCTCCTATTCCCTTTGATATTGCTCATAATAGAAATTTTAGAGTTGAGCATGATATAGATAAGTTGCCTACAAAAGAGGTACGTCAAAGCATTGATACTCTTTCTTATTTGATTTCAAAAGTTTTAGATGATGATGTTGTTGATAGTCCAACTTATACATTTATGCCTGAACTCATTGAGCCACTAATCTCAGAAGAGGTGATAGAAAAACTAATTGGAGACTTAAAGTCAAGAGAGGAATCAATCTATGCGCTCACAACTAAAGCACAAAAGTTTAAGGGTGACTCCAAATTTTCAGATGCAATTCCTTATTGGGATAAGCTGATTGAGAAATGTCCTGGGGAAGCTTTCTACATCCAACAAAAGGCATTGTGTACTTATAAACAGGCTGTCGGTAAACAAATCAAGCCGTATACAGACGCTTTGAATGTCCTTAGCCCATTAAAGGAAAACAATGAACCTGAAACCTGTGGTTTGCGTGGTTCTATCAATAAGAGGTTATTCTTATTAACTGGTGACATAGCTTATTTGGAAGAGGCCATTAATAATTACCAAAACGGTTGGCATCAAGACGATTATTATACAGGTGAAAACCTCGCTACATGTTATTTACTGAAATCAGAGGCATCAGAAACAACAAAAGAGAAAGATGGTTTCAAATTCATGGCAATGCAGATATATAATAATATTATACCTATATTAAAGGAGGATATTACTACTGCAAGTGACAAGAAATGGCCTTATGCAACGATGTCAAATTCGGAATTTGCAATAGATGAACTTAGTTCAGCTACAGAATATGAAAAGAAATTCTTGGACTGCAAGCCAGAAGACTGGGAAAAAGATACATTTTATGAAACAAAAGAAATTATAAAAAGTAGTAAGTTGGAAAAATTGAAAGAAGAACCATTTAATAGATAAAGAGTTACACATATCTTTGCTTTTTGGCATATTAGAGTTGCCAAAAGCATTAATAATGGATAACCATGGCTTAAATAAGCCCAAAAAGAACATAAGATTATCTAACAGGCTTTTATAGATTTCTCCCCTGAAAGACTGAGAATAAGAGAGTATATGAGATTAAAATGGTTTTCAGGATTACCATTTATTCATCATCCATAAAATCCTTTATATTTTTAGATAAAATAATGACAGCATCTGGTTTAAGAGATATTGCATCAGCTGGTGGTAACGTTATTGTTGATGCTCGCCAATACAGCGCATCCGATTTACGCTATATCGCTGAGGCTGGTAAAAAGAAAGAAGCAAAGTTGTCCATAAAAAATGCAAAAGAATTATCTACCTCAGATTGTAGATATATTGCATCAGAAAATCCAGGCAATGTAGAATTTGATTTTAGCGAATAAATTCCAAATCTATTAGAAGTAGAAATGGAACTATTTAAGTTAATAACGATAACTTGAAATATGTTATCATTAAAGCAGAAAGGAGGTAAATATGGGAAAGAATATACACGTAGTATATAATCATGAAAAAGAACTATGGCAAGCGAAGCAAGAAAATGCTCAACGTAGCTCTGGTAATTTCAACACGCAGCAAGAAGCGTTTGAACGTGCCCGTGAAATAGCTACTAACAATCATCAGGAAGTAGCTATTCACAGTATTCATGGTCCTATTCGTGAAAAGCACAGTTATGGTAATGACCCTTATCCACCAAAAGGATAATATTAATTATGCCCTGACAAATTACGAGTTTGTTGGGGCATTTTATGCTATAATTCTATTTTTTAGACCAACGTTCTTTATTTGAACTACAAAGGTAAAAACTATTTTCTTGCTCACAAAACTTTTTTAGACAACCTTACTTATTGTTTGTTAAAACAAAAGTATTTACAGCGTTTAATTCCACATAAAAAGACAAAGTTTCATATAATTGAATTATTGTAATATCTTTGTTTTACAAAGAAAAGACGAACATACAATGTTGTTTAAGCGCATCAACTTGTCAACCTTTATATAAACTTCCCCTCTATCCTCCCACCAAATTAATAAATTTTAGCTACGAAGCTACGGCAGCATATTAATCCTCTGATATTCACCCTGTTACATGCTCTCAACCTCACTTTTTAGCTACGTCAAGCTACGGCTTAGCTACGTTCTCAGCAAGGAAATATTCGAGGCGCTTGTTGCGGATAAACTTGTATTTTCCGTTGCGCAGAATGTGACCTACTCTCATGATGTTACTCTTGTTCAGTTCTATGTTTCTGTATTTCTCCTTCATCCGCGCCACGATCTCCGTCACCGTCATGCGTATTGCAACATCAGCCTTCAGGGGGCGATGAAATATGTCTGAAAAGATCTCGTCTATGCAGTCGTATTGCTGAAAAAGACCGTTGCTGATCTGAATCGCCTGCTCGTCCTCGTTGTCGAAATATGTCTTCATCCCTGACCTTATCTCAGCTACTGCCTGAGCATATAGCTGCGCATAGTCTACCGTTGCCGACGTGTCTATGCGCTCGTTCACCTGAACGCACATATATCTTCGTGAACCCGTACTGTCGTTTAGTGGCTGAGGATTATTCGTTGTCGCCACAAATGCCGCATAGCGCTGATGCTGCACAATACTCTCATACAGATTGCGATATTTCACGTCTGCCGTTGTGAGCATGTATTTCAAAAATGCCGTCTGACGCTTTGAAATACTGTCATACTCGTCGATGTTTACCAGCAGAAACCTCGTCAATGCCTTCACTGCGTCGTTGCGCTTTGCAAAGTCCACTCTGTCCGTGTAATACACCAGTAGTTCCTCTGGCAGAATCATTCTGCAGAATGTCGACTTTCCGTCACCCTGAGCACCTACAAGCATGGGCACCATTGAGTTGCCGTGCATCACGTTGCGCCCCATCCACTGACTCACCATACCACGGAACCACAGATGAAAATACTGCGACCAATCCTTGAAATCCGTCTGCACCCTGTTTGCAAAGCGTTCTATGCGCTCTTCGCCGTCCCATTCAGGCAATGCCGAGATATACTCCGTTATCGGATCGAAACTTTCAACAAATGTTGATTCCACAAACCGCTTGATGTCCTTGTCCCATGCGTCTATGCCTTCAGCTTTTGCGTTGATTGTCATCGTGTTGTAGACTTCCTTTGTAAGTGGATGCCACGAGAATATGTAACTGTCCTTAGTGTGATATTCACAGTCGCCAGTGATGATGTTTCTGCGAAAAGCATAGCGTACAAAGAGAAACTGGCGAAGCCGTGCCTGATCAATCGTTGGTTTGGGTACTGCACAGCTTGAAGGGGGAATATTCACGTCGTAGACATTACGGAAGCAGTTGCGCACGATAATCTCGATGTTCTTTGCAAACGCATACCGCAATGTCCTGCTCACGGCAAATTCCTCTTCCAGTCCGTTGCGCTGACAGTCTTTGGCAAGTATTGTCAATAGCTCGTCAGTGTCCTCATAGCCGCCGTTTTCAACCACATTGCGATAGCACATCAGATATTTGATCATCGACATCTGATGCTTGTCAAAATCGGGCAGCATGTTGTTATGTGCCACAATGGGATGCTTGATGATGCTGCGCTGTAGCTTGTCTGTCTGCGCCACATCACCATACGACTTGCTTACCACCATTTTCACCGCATTTGGATTGTAGAATATGCTGTCGTCGCACGACATGCAGCAGCCGTTTTCCACTCCGGGGCATACTACTTCGCACTGCGTACCAAGTTCTGCCTCATAAAACTTTGCAGCCATGATGTGTGCCGTCTGATGAAATATGGCGATGTCCTTGTCGTCTGTCGGCAGACTACCATCTGGCAGTGCAAAAGGCACAACAATCTTCAATGTCTTGGCAGACGAACCCACGAAGCAGAGCAGTGTCTGCGGAAGTGACGAAGCCAGAAACTTGTAATTGGCTGTCCAACCGCCTTCTGCACGAAAAGAGAGCATCACAAGTCCGGTATAGCCCTTACCCATAGAGAAATATACGTGTGGAAGCCGTTCTGTCTCCTCAAATTTCGTGTTTTCAAGGTTAATAGAAGCGCCAAGTTTGTATTTCAGACTGTCACGGAGCTTCTGGAACTTGCAATTTTTCACTTGATTGCAGAATTCGTCAAGACTGATAAGCTTTTGTTTTTTCTCTCCTCTTGATTTATACACATATTTGATATTCATTGTTGTAGAAATTTAAATTTTAAATTATCAGTTGCGTTTTACGAAGCATTGCAGTGCGTTTTACGATGTTTCGCCTTGCGTTTGTCGATGTTTTACCTTGCGTTTTCAATCATATTGCAGTGCATTACTTCGTAAAACGCAGAAATTTACGTAGCTTGAACGTAGCTCATCGTAGCTAAATTCAATCTTTTTCCGTTGCAAACCACTGACTGATAATCAGATAAGTCAATGACGTAGCTTTGTAGCTATTTTGTTTACAAACCTCATGGCATGCCCCCAGAATCGAGTTCCCTGAGTATGCGCCTTATCCTAGCGGGTTTGATGTAGTACTCATATTTGCACTGGTTGCACACTTGCCGATAGGTTCCAGACTTCATGCGTTCTAACTTCTGTTTAGGAAGTTCCCTTCCGCATTTCTGGCATTTGATTGTTTCGGGGAGGGTTCCCCGATTGATAAATTTGACATAATCGTTGTTTGTTTTAATTGTTAATACTTATATTTGTTGCTTTCCCGCAGATTCTTTATTCTTTCATTACTCTTTCCTTATTATTTGCTTGCTCTTGCCTTATGTGTTTAACGGCCTATTCTCTCGCAGATTACGCAGATAATCGCAGACAAAAGACAGATTGGGCAAATGGATCTGCTAAAGCAGATGCCGCAGAGAACGCTGACAAAGACTGTTACCACATAGTGGAGACAATGCTGTTCTTGCTGTTTGTTGTTTGCTGCTTGTCTGCGAGATATATTGCTTGCTTTTTCCTTGTTCTTCCCTTATATGTGAACGGCCTATTCTCCCGCAGATCTCGCAGATTTACGCAGACAAAAGACAAGTTGGGGCAAATGGATCTGCTAAAGCAGATGCCGTAGATCTCGCTGACAAAGACAGTTGCGACACTGTAGATATACTGTTGTTCTTGCTGTTTGCTGTTTGTCTGCGAAATAATGCAGCTTGCTGCATTTCTCTGCTTTGTCTGCGGGAGATAAGTAGTTCATGCTGTTGGCCGTTTGTCTGCGAGAATCTGCGTAATCTGCGGGAGATAATGTAGCCTACGTTGATGCAATAAATCAGTGAGACACGCTTGTTCTTTCCTTATTATTTCATTGTTCTTCCCTTATATGTGAACGGCCTGTTCTCCCGCAGATCTCGCAGATTTACGCAGACGAAAGACAGTTTGATCAAATGGATCTGCTAAAGCAGATACCGCAGATCTCGCTGACAAAGACAGTTACCACACAGTGGAGATATACTGTTCATGCTGTTGGCTGTTTGTCTGCGACATAATGCAGCTTGCTGCATTTCTCTGCGACCTCTGCGCCATCTGCGAGAGAATAATCACATAAGAGTACTCAATCTATCTGTGAGGGACGCTCTTTCCTTGCTCTTCCCTTATGTGTTAACGGCCGTTTCTCTCGCAGATTACGCAGATAATCGCAGACAACCCCAAAACAACACTAACTGCAAGATGTCTTTCTCTGCGACCTCTGCGCTGTCTGCGAGAGAATAATACGCAAGAGGACTCAAGCTATTGCACAAAGAAACCCCAATATCTCCCGCAGATTACGCAGATTCACGCAGACAAAAGACAGGTTGGGGCAAATGGATCTGCTAAAGCAGATGCCCAGATTTCGCTGAGAAAGACAGATACGACATAGTGGAGATACTGCATTTCACGCTGTTTGTTGTTTGTCTGCGAGAATCTGCGCTATCTGCGGGAGATAATGCCTGTTCTTTCGGTTCTTTTTTCTCGCTCTTCCCTTATATGTGAACGGCCGTTCTCACGGAAATAAAATTCTGAAACTAAGGAAAAACGGCCTTTATTGCTCACGTAATTTCAGAACAGCTATCATGAAACCGCACCTAAAGGTGCACAGAAAAAACTACAAGAAAGTTGCGTGAGTGGAATTTCATGCTGGCTTTTCTTGGCACCTTTAGGTGCGTTTCCTGTCGGCGTTTTTTGAAACTCAAGCAATAAACTCAAGCGAATTTCCTTTGTTTCTGAATTTTATTTCCGCGAGAAACGCGTGAACGGCCGTTATTGTAGTTCTTTATATTCATCGACATAGTTTTTTACATGTATGAACGGCCATTTCTCTCGCAGATTACGCTGATTACGCAGACGAACCACAAAACTACACCAACCACTAACTGTCTTTCTCTGCGAGATAATGCAGCCTGCTGCATTCCTCTGCTTTGTCTGCGGGAAACAATGCTGTTCATGCTGTTGGCCGTTTGTCTGCGAGAATCTGCGCTATCTGCGAGAGATACGGCCGTTTATCATGTGAGTAATATTGCATGCTAACCTCATTTACTCTGCGGGAGAATACATCTGCTTTAGCAGATACTGCATCTATATCCACATTACTCTGCGTGAATCTGTGGGGAAAAAATTAGAACGGCATAGTGTCCTCATCCTCAAACGGCAGCTCCTGCACGATCGGCGCTGCATTTATCCAGTTGTCGTAATCATACTGCAATGGCGTGTAGATGATGTCGTTCTTTTCATCATACGTCTCCGTGCAACCGATGAACCTACCCGTCTTGCGGTCAAACTTTAACGCACATTTGCCAGTCTGACCTAAATGCCGAAACCTTATCTTCAGCACGTTTACGAAAGTAAGATCACGCTCCTTATCACGATTCAGTATGATTCCGTAGTCGCACTTGTTGTAGAAGTCTGCCGAACCAGCAATGTCGTACAGACTCGCTGCCCTCTCCGTCTTCCCGAAGTCATCAGGCTTCTTTGGATGCGCCACCACAATCACGAATACATTCTGCTGATGCGCGAACGCCACAATCTTCTTCAACACGTCACTGATCTTCTGCGTGTCGTTTGCACCCGCTATCATCGGCAAGTCAACATAGTTGAAAGGGTCTAGCGCAAACACGCTGATACCGTAACGCTGCTTTAGCTGCAACGCCACATGAAGGATGTCGTCGATTGCCGCACCGCCCTCGCCGTCGATGTGATAGATGTTATCACCCAACCAGTTTATTGCGTTCTGCATCATCTGCTTAGGCATGTTGTCCTTGTGAAACTTCGTTGCCGTGAGTATCTCGGCAAGCTCCATGTAGTGCAGTTCCGTAGGGTACTTCTCTGGCGTGAATATCGCCGTTTTCCAACCGTGCTGACGAGCCAGACTGAGGATGATGAAGTCCTCAAACGAACTCTTACCCGTGCCCGGATATCCGCTTATCACCATGATTCGCCCAAGTTCAAAACGCACAAGATGATCAAATCCCTTCACGCCGATTGTCAGACCAGGTTTCAAGCCCTCCTGATAAATCACGTCAAGTCGCCCGCTGATGTCGTTCAGTGTCACCGCTCCCGCAATCGGACAGTCTGTAGCCGCCTTTATACACTCGCCGATACAAGCCTTGCCATGCTTCATCATCACGTCGTTGGCATCCTTGCAGTCTTCGGGCCACTCCACCTGCTTACATCTTGCTTCACCAAAATAGGCAGCGATGTTTGCCCTGCATTTCAAGCCTTCCTCGTCGTTGTCGCCAGCGATATACACCGTCTTGATGTCGGCAAGATGACTGTATTTAAACCGCTCAAAACTGCGCTTGAAATCTGTGCCTGCACCATTCGGAACGCTCACCGTGTTGGGAAATCCAGCCTCTATCATCGCCTCCGCATCAAAGAGTCCCTCAGTGATAATCATCTCGTCACAGCCAAGGATGTTGTCGATGCCGTAAGGAATCAGCTCGCAGTCTGCCTCAAAACTGAACTGCTTGTCGGTGGTCTTATACTGGATGTTGATAATCTGCGAACCCTCGTAAAAGGCGAACGCCAAGCAGTCTCGCTCTATGCCGCCGAACTTGCGCTTTGCCATGTAGATGCCGTGAGACAGGCACGCTTGTGGATCCAGTCCACGACGCAGCACATAGTCAATCACCGTTGCGTTGTAAGAGCTTTGAAGTCCCTGCAGAGACGGTCGCTTATAAGTCTTTTTCTTGGCAAAGCTGCGAGTGTGCTGCTGCCATTTCTGTGCACGTTCCTTCAGCAGAAACTTCGTGCCGCACTTAAAACACTGACCGAAACCAGTATCAAGATTAATGCTCATACAGGCAGAGTTGCCATGCTGTTTATAGTCTCTGCAATGTGGACATGTAGACCTTACCTGTCCGCTTTCTCTGCTTCCCTTTATCTCAAGGTCAGAGATTGATATTCTTTCGTATTGTTCGCTCATAGTATCAACAATTTATCAGGCATTCCAAGACGTTTACGTGCCATCATTTCCATTTCAAAGTTCCACTGGTCAGGAGCTACCCATTCGTTACGGATGCAGCTCCAACGGCGATACACGTGATCCTGTGGAGGTGCAGACATGGGAACCGACTCTTTCTGTCGGGCATAGCGCACACCATCCACAACAGTCTCATACTCGCTTGGTCCAGAAGTACGATTGTCAGGGGGACACAGCAACGCCTTACGCTTCGCTTTTTCACGGTTGCGCTTCAGCAGTTCATTAAATTCATTTCGTGTCTTGCGCCCAGCTATCAACAGATTACGAAGATATTTCTTTGCGTCACGAGGTTTATATCCCGATTCGTCGTTGCATCCGCTCTCAATCAATTTTCGGTCAAACCAGTCAATGACATGCTGGCGTATACCGTTATCAGAAAAGAGTTTGATGCCAGTCTCTCCCTCAATGTTGCGCACCCAGTTATCGTCGCAGAAAATAGAATTCATCTTCGTCAGAAAATCTGCTGGTGCTGCTGTCTTTACTACAGCGGCAGCAGTAGTTTCTGTATCTATATCTTTATCTATATCTATATCTTCGCGCGGTTGCGCATGCGTGTACGTATTATGCTTATTGCCGTTTCGTTGATTTCGAATTGATTCATGATTCAATCTAGATTCATTTTGAATTGATTTATGATTCAATTTAGAATCATTTTCAATTGAATTTGAACGGTGTTTGAGTTCAGATTCATCTTCTGAAGAAGAAGAATTCACGGTGAAATCAATATTCAATGTTTGGCAGAGTTCCTGACTATAAAAGATTTTGTCGTCAACAACAAACAAGCCGTAGTTGTTGATGATGTTACGGATGTAGCTCAACGACTTGTGAGCTTCCACAGACAGGCTGCGCAGGGTGCTTTTATTGTAAAGTCCCACACAGTTGTCGCACTTAGTGAGATAAATCAATATCATCATGTAAGTGCCGAAGCCGGTACTACCCTCTTCATTGAGTAGGTCTGCCATTTCGGGCATTGAGGTGATATTACGGCGTACTTTAATGAATGGTGAATTCCTCGTTTGTTTAGATGTATAACTCATAATCGATTTAGCGTATTTTAATTTGTAGATATTGGTGTCTGTTTGCGTGTCGGTCGGTGTGGCTCACGTGCAGCCAATGAGCTGTGGATGAAGACTCTACGATCATCTGGTCATAGTCGGCGTAGGCTTTAAACAACGGCACGAGTTGAGCCAGTTGTATTTTCCAGCAATCAGCATCCAGATGAATGTCAACGGCTTCGCCTTTTATGTGCTGACTGGTTTTCTTTCCGCCTACCAGTGCATTATATTTACTGCTGCGATACCATGAGTTAACGATAAGCGGACGGTTAATGCGGTTTCTCACTGGTTCCAGACACGTCTCAGCAAGTCTGCGAGCATTATTGATGATGTTCGTATCAATTCCCTCACTACATGTTTTCACTACTTCGCCAACTAAGAAATGTGGCGAAATTCTTTTTTTCAAATTAAGATTCATTTTGATGAATTTATAGGGGTAATAAAGTTTACATTATATAAGTGGTTATAATTGTGCCCCTATCCATAAAGGATAGGGGCAACACTAAACACATCCTACATAATAAACCAGCTAAATAATCAGTTTTATACTGACTAATAAAAAATCTAATTAAATCCATTGAATGAAAACTTTATTATCTTTTTGTTGTGTATTTTTTTATACATGCAAAGTTAACTATATGCGTAGTTTCATACAATGTTCGCCGTAATTATTTGAAAATCGCCTAAAAATAGAAATGCGCAATACATTGAATATCAATGTATTGCGCATCAAATGTTAATGAAATTTTAACGTTCTCGGCGAACATAGGCGACGTAGGGCGACGTAAAAACAGTCTTTTTCAAGTGTTATACGTCACTATTTGATAATGAGAACACTCTTTTTATCGCTTTTAATAATGATTTTTGAATCGGTAGATGGCCATTATAGAAAAAGTTGTTCACGATGATCATAGCTAAAGCGCATCTTTCATTCACATCCGTCTGAAGCTTCTTAATCTGCATTGTCGTGAGATTTGATTTATAAAATCTCAGAAAGTCTCTCAAAAATCTCGCACGGATATTTATTCTGTATTTCTTACCGTCGTAGATTACCGACAATTTACCAAGATACGCAAAGCTTTCAATTTCAGATTTCACCTCTTCCATGTTTCTTCCATGAGGTAACATTTTATTCCATATATAGTTGAAAATGTATCCATACTCATCGTATTCATTATTAATACTTATTTCTTCATCGCAAAGGGTTGCGTCGAATACATTTTTTAATTCTACTTTCATGTGATTATAGTTTGAAGTTTTTGTTTTATTTGTTTACCAAATCAAAAACTGGTATCAGGCTTGTGTTCATGTAAAGGGACATAGATTATTGGTAAATCATGGACTCACCCCGTCTAATTGCATAGTGTTCTGACACGACATTTCGTCATGGCATGAGACTGCACACATCGCCACATCAAACTTATTGAGCCGTTCAGACATGAGGCGGGCATACTGGTTCCCATTCAGATTTTTTACATCTGTATCACAAAGGTATAAAAACATATTTAAATAGCAAAATATTAAACAATAAAATTTAATATCAAATGAATAAAAAATTCGTTCATAATACATAAATCAAACATTTGTTGGACTTATCCAAACATTTGTTGGCTTTTTGCAAACATTTGTTTGCTTTTTTATAAATATTTACAATATATAAATTAATAAATATTATATACAATAAATATGATATAAATCATAACTCATTGATTATCTATGCTATTTTTATAATCAAATAGCAGCGATATTCACTAAAATAAATCAAGAATTATTTGATTATCAGTAACAACATTATTTACGTTTACACATAAAATTGCACCCATATTAAAGTTTAATTCACATAATTGAGTGGAAAAAGCCAACATTTGTTTGCTTTTTTAGATTTTGTAGTTAATATGGTTATTTGGGTTTCGTCTGCGATCATCAGCGTGATCTGCGAGAGACTTATTTGGGTCCTCGCAGATTGATTGAGTAAGCTTACGTGATTATTCTCTCGCAGATAGCGCAGAGGTCGCAGAGGAACGCAGCAAGCTGCATTATTTCGCAGAGAAAGACAGTTACCACACTGTGGGAGTACATTTAGTTCATATTGATGTGATTTCTCAGCTTGACACTTTCTTTTGTATTTTTAAGTAATTCGCAAATATTTTTGTAACTTTGGGGCTCACATAAGAAAAACAAAAAGTGTAAGCACTAAATATAACTTTTTAAAAAAACAAATTATGATAAGTAAATTAGGTGATGTAGCTATAGACCCAGAGCACCCATTTGCCGGATGCAAATTAGGTAGGGAAAAGTATGCTGAAATATTGACGCAGATAGTATCACAATATGATAACTGTGTTTTAGCTATAAACAGTGAATGGGGTACAGGTAAAACTACATTTATCAAAATGTGGCAGCAACATCTTATCAACAACGGGTTTAATGCTCTGTATTTTAATGTCTGGGAGAATGACTTTATTAGTGACCCATTAATTGGATTCATTGGTGAATTTAAAGAACTGAGCAAACAATACAATTTGGATACAGAGTTAAGCAAAGTTACTAATGCTGCAAGTAAAATAGTTCTATCAATGTTACCAGCATTAGTTGAAGCAATAGCAAAACAATATATTGGTGATAATGCTGTCAATGTTATTAAAGGATGTGCCCAAGGAGTTACAGATGTATTAAGTAAAGAATTCCAAGATTATGAAGAACAAAAGAATTCTATCAAAGAATTTCGTGAAGCTCTTCAAAACTTTATTAGTCAATGCAAATCCGACAAACCTCTAATATTCTTTGTAGATGAATTGGACAGATGCAATCCTGCTTATGCAGTAAAAGTATTGGAAAGAATAAAACATCTTTTCTCTATTCCAAATATTGTCTTTGTTTTATCAATAGACAAGAAGCAACTATGCAATGCCATAAAAGGATATTACGGTAGTGAGTCACTAGATGCAGATAATTATCTAAAACGTTTCATTGATATAGAATATAGTCTACCAGAACCAAGTTATGGAGAATTCTGCAATTATTTATACGATAGATTTGAGATTAATAAGAATATCCATAATTTAGAATTTGAACAAAATTTGATAACATTCTCTGTTTTTTTATTTAAATTCAACAAACTAAGTTTGAGACAGATTGAGAAGATCTATTCTCATGCAGGCTTGGCTATTAGTTGTAATAAAAAACTGAACTGTGATTGCATGCTTTTCATATTCTTTGCATTTTTAAAAGTCTGCCATAGTGAAATCTACACCTCATTTGAGCAGAAAAAATACAAAGAGCCTCAAGAATTAGTAGATGCTTTAGAACCACTTCTACCTGAAAATCAAATGGTTTTAAATAAAGTATCAACTGTGTTAGCAGAAATTATATGTGTGTATTATTCTCAAAATACCAATTTTACCATAGAAGGTCTTAATTCAAAAATAGAGTCTGTATCTTTTCATAAAACAAATACAGAAGACATTAAGCAAGACATCATTATATTTTCTGGTATTTTTGATCCCGACACTACCTTTAACAAATTAACCCTGTCAATAGATTTGTTGATTAATTTTAGTTGATGAAGAGAGCTATAAAATTATAATTAATATAAAGGTATAAAATCCGCATAACGTGTGGGAGCAATTAAATAATCCAAAATTAAAAGGGGTCGAATTCGATCCCTTATATCGGAAGCCAGTAGCACTACTTTCACACATACATAAACATCAAACAAATACAGAAGGACAATGAAAAGATTACTCCCCATCACAATACTAGCAGCATGCTCCCTTGTTGCTTTAGCAGGCAAGCCACGAGTTAAGAAAGCAGCACAGAAGACAGTTACAACGCATCAGAAGAAAGCTTCAGGCACAAAACGTGACACGACAATCATCAAGTTTAATCCCGATTCTGTTCACGATGCACCTGAAGGAGTTTGGGCTCAGTAAGTGAGTATCATCCTAGTACTCATTTCATAAATGTATTTCTATATCTTTAAAGTCAAATTCGACTGCTGCTTGATTGTTAAAGTATTTAGTTACGAACTCACTAAATTCCTTTAATTGCTTATCTTCTTTGTTTAATATCAATAGGCCATCGAGAAAACTTTTAAAACCTTCTTTACCATTCCATGGATCAAAATAAGTCATAGATATAAATGCGCGACCTTCAAAGTCTTTATTAATTAATTGGGGTAACATCGTTTTATAGTTTGTTTTAATATATTCAATGAATATAGTGTCCGCTTTTTTATTTTGCTCTGCTACTAAGATTTTACTGTTATCATTGCTTTGAACATGCTCAAAATAAAGTGTATTTTCCCATAATTTGTATATTGTTTGATATGATGTTTTATTTACACATAACAACTTAAACATATCTGCACTTATATCATTCAATTCTTCTTGCGTAAAGACAAACGTCGATGTTACATCTAAATTATAAAATAGGTCATGAATAAATTTAGCAACAAACTCAGAAGCTCCATTTTCAAAGAAAACATTTTTGAGGAATTTTTTAGTTGTTTCTTTATTTACTTTGTTATTTTTAGGTAAAAATTAATATGACGTAGAATAGAATCTGCATCTAAATACCAAGTTTTAGATATATAGTTAACATAAAAGCTGCATTCGATTGTCTTTTTACATCCTTCTATAGTATCATATTTACATTTATTTAAGTGGTCAGTTAAAGAAATAGACATCTTTTTTGTAACCCAGTCCTTAATACATAGTTTAATTTCATCATATGTTTTTTTCATTACATCTTTAAATTCTGTTTCAGAAATATCCGAATCTAACAAAGAATAATAGAAATACCGCTCTATACACAAAGGATTATTGATAGTTTTTGATGGTTGAGTTTGTAGGTTAAACAACGCTCGTAGCATACTTTCTATTTCCGCACATTCTTCTTCAGAGTATTTGCTTTTTATTATTTCAAATATATCTTCATTATTTAAAGATATATTTGTTTGACTCTTATTCCTTAATTTTAAATAGTCACCATCCTGAACTAGATATTTAAAAGGTGCTTTTGCTAACAACTCATATACATAGTTATATTTCATCCTAAGTAATTCAACATTCATTAAATCTTTGATAACAATCTCACCATGCAATCTTTGATAAACGAGATTGAAAGCATTTAAGAAACGATATACGTCTCTTATGCTTTTTATATAATCAAACTTAAGTCCAAACCATTGATCGTTTATAGCGTTTCTAAATTCTTTTTCATCCTCAGGTTTAATAATCTTTATTCCCTCATCATACAACATCTTTTTCAACTTAAATTTATCATATTCTGGAAGTTTAAATTGATATTGGAATATTTTTTCTAAGAATTTATTGCTATTACAAACATCATCTTTTAATGTTCCTATCAAATAGTCTCTATCATAAGCCGAAACAAACACCATGTTAGGGAAATCAGCACTATTTCTTATCAGCTGTAATACTGACATTATCTCATCCTTATCTAATCGATCTAAATCATCTATAATAACAAGGATTAATTTACCAATTCTTTTTATTGCAGAACTAATGACTTGGCGTTTAACCTCGACACTTTGAGAGGAAAAACATTCTATAAATTTTGCACCAAACTTTATAATATCATGGTTACTATCAGAGAGGATGTGTGCATATTCGGTTAAGTTTGTTGATAAAGACGAGTCATATTCCTTTAGATTTTCACGAAGCTCTAAAAAGAAAGCATCAACAAGATTGCGTTCTTTTTCATACTTCCAAGGATTAAACTTTATGATGATAGTATCCTTCGGCTTAAAATGGTTACATAACAAATTGAGAAAAGAGGTTTTTCCTTCTCCCCAAGGTGATTCAATGCCAATAGAGAATGCACCTTTTTCAATTGGTGTATTCTTTATCTTTGTTGCAAGTTCTTCTGCGAATTTGTCTCTTTTGATTAAAGAATCACTCTTCTCTTCTTTAATTGGTAAATCTGCTTCAAATCCTTTTGACTCATCTATTGTTCTATGTACTCTTTTGCAACGAGCCGTTTTGATTATAATCGATAAAGAATATAGAGGAACAATGTCAATATAAGATAGATATTTTAAATTCCAAAACTTTACATAAGTCCATTCGTTAGACAGGAGTCTATAATAAGCCCAGAAAAGTAAGAAAGTTAAAGCCCATTCAAGTCTCGGATTGGATACTTTCTTATTATTCCGTATATCGATTACAGTGTAGTTGATTAGTACTATACCAACAGATATAAATAATATTCGTTCTGCTATATTATCATCAAACCCTGATAATATCCCATACTCAAAGTATGCGTTGATTTTCCCCATTATATAGACATTACAAAGGACAAACAATGATACCAATATTAATATCAATTTTGTATTGAAATCACTCAGGATTTTTTTTATAGAAGTAACTATCAATAACCTCGTTGTGGGGTCACATACTACTTTTTTTATACTCGATAATTTTGTTTTAGCATCACTCAATTTCTTTTTTATATCGGCAATCATTGATGGCTGCTCTTGAGTATTATCTGAAGTTGTATTATTCATTTGCAAAATTATTAATGTAAGTATTCCCTTTTGGGAACAGTACAAAATTAGTCAATAAATTCGTCTTTTGTTTTCTTTTCTTCGAATTTCTCTATAAAATTTATTATAAAAGAGACAAAGATGCTAGGTTATTATCTCAATTTGCATATTGTTTCATTTACTGAACTTCCTTGCTTTTTTAAAACAAACTTCATCACACAAAGTTACTTTGATAATATAATTTTTATCACTAGTGTATTGTTTTTGTTATTAATTCAATCAAACATTTTGTATGTTCGTCCTCTTTCTTTCCCTGAGGGTGTTCTGTAAGGATGTAAGTAATATCCCCTATTTTATAAACATTGCATTCATAATCATCCCAACTTACTTCACAGCCACTGTTAGTATCCTGATTCCTATTCAAGTATTTTAAAAAATCTCTTGCCCAAGATTGACCGGTTAATAGTACTACCACTTTGGGTGACAATATTCTTATTTCTGTCTGTAATATTTGTTCGCAATCTTGAAATTGGGCATCGAAAAGAGCATCATTGGGATTTCCTCCTACCCATGGAGCAACTTTGCATAGATTACTCCAAGCTATATAAGAAAACCAATTATCAGGATAAAAATGACTTGACACATTTCTAATTATTCTCCAAAATGAAGACTTTCTCGTATTGTAACCGTCCATATTTCCTGACAGATTCTCTACCCATTCCATCTGATCATCTCGATTAAAAATTGCATCAGGATCATCACCAAATAATACGTCAATACTTTCGCTATCAGTAATCCATCCATTAGTAGCTCGACCTACAAAAACAATTCCTGTATTTTGTTCTATAGGGAAACTTGTTCCCCATTGAGCACAGAAGATTGCCTTACTGTAATCATACTTTTTTATACTATCTAACAAATTTGCATATAACGGTCTTAATGCATTTCTTAGAGCTTGAGTTCTTTCGACGTTTGTCATAATTGTATATTTTAGAAATCTGAGCAAATTATATGAGACTACGAATAGCATCATTTTGGAAGTTGCACAATAGGGTTTTTACTAATATATTCCTTTAACACATTAGCTACAAATTCAAAAACAGAACCAGGAGTAGTACGAGACCAGTAAGGGTTATCACAATTGTATTGACTTATTACATTACCGCCACTATCATAATCAACAAATGAAACCATTTTTGATCTTGATCCATCTAAGTCAAATACATTGTACTCCAATGAATATAAGCGTTGGGGATGTTTTTTATGTTTATGACTTTCTTTAGCACTAATAGTATACGAATAAATACCTAAACACACACGATATCCAATAGAATCTTTAGCGATTGTCTTCGTGTTAATATAAAACAGATCTTGAGATGACTGTCCTGCTGCTATGTAGTCAGGGCTTGTCTCAAATATGTTTTGAGCACTGATTAGGATAGGACTGCATAGCAATGTGATAGTGATTAAAATTTTATTTAGCATAGTACTTATATAATTTGTAATTGGTGCAAAATTAATAAAATTTTTAATGCAAACAAACATTTATAAAATAAATGTTACAAGACTTCAATACAACGATGTTTCTGCACAATGTTATATATTTGGCACTTTGATTGTTTATTATACAGCAGCCTACGTATTATTAATATTCTGAAAGATAAAAATCAGTTATCAAGGATTACTTAATAACTGATTCTGATAATAAAAGATACTCAATCTGATGTGTTCTCCCACAGATATACTTTTTCTTTCCATGTATAAACGGCATATTCTCCCGTTGATTACGCAGATGTTTATTTTCTCAGGAATTGAGTTTGTACTATTCCCATGATATCCGCAGTTATAGCTTTTCAGCATATATTTTAGCATCATGGTACCGAAAAACTTACATAATTCATCTGCCATACAAAATATTTCAGTAACTTTGTCCTCGGTTATCACTACGAATCTTGTTTATTTTTCTTATTGTTCAACACGATTAAGATAAAACATTTTCGCTAATCATGAATTTTAAAATAAAAACAAACATCGAACTCACATTAAACTAATTCAATAAAAAAATATGAAAAGAACAATTCCTTTCTATATATTGGTTCTTCTTTTTTCAATAGTAGACAATCAATTATTGAGTGCACAAAGTTACGACAATCCCTCTCCCCGAATTAGAGTAATCATTGATAATGACTTTGCTGGCGATCCAGATGGTGTGGTTGCGTTGGCACATCACCTGATGTCTCCATCTGTAGATATACGTGCGGTTATATCCAGCTATTTTCCGATGAAAGCTTCACCGTATGGAAATAAGAGTGAAAAAGAAGGGGCTAAAATAGGAAAAGCTATTGCTAAAGAAACAATAAGTGTTATAGCGCCAGATAAGAACATTTTATTACTACAAGGGAGTAATACACCCATGGAGAATGTGAATACACCTAGTGAATCAGAAGGTGCAGATTTTATTATCAAAGAAGCAATGCGAACAGACACAAAGCAACGACTGTATGTTTGCTGTGGAGGTTCATTGAATACCATAGCTTCAGCTTATCTAAAAAATCCAGAAATAGCAGAAAAGCTCACATTGATATGGATAGGTGGAGAGGAAAATTTGGGAGAAATGCAAATTATGCCTCCAAGAAAATCAAAAGTTGAATACAATCTTGCCCTCGATAAATGCGCAGCACAAGTTATATTTAATAAAAGTCGACTGAATTTGTGGATGATTCCACGTCCTGCTTATCGCCAATGTATATATGCTTATTCAGAAATACTCAGCAAAATAAAACCGATGGGTGTTATCGGAAAGTTTCTATTTGAAAAGATAAACACATGGTATGATAACACTCACAGCTGGTGTGGAGGTACTGCCGAAACATATATACTAGGCGATAGTCCTCTGGTTTTGCTTACGGCGCTTCAAAGCATTTACGAAGCCGATCCATCATCATCACAATATGTGCTTCGCCCTTGTCCTACAATAAATAATGATGGTAATTTCACCGACAATCCTTCGGGGAACATTATTCGCATTTATACGCATCTAGATACTCGACTCATGTTTTCTGATATGGAAGCAAAGTTATATCTGCATAATAGCGAGCAAAAGAAAAGACTAAAGAAATAATAGACAAAGGGGTTCCTCGCAGGTTCCCTGCTAATACTCTTTTCTGTATATATTTGCAGTATCTGCTAAAGCAGATGTATGTTCCCGCATATTTTCTTTCTCTTTGTATGTAGCTATACTATCTGTAAACGGCAGATTCTCTAGCTGATCTCGCTGATTACGCAGACAAAGACAGTTAATGTTAAATGACATTTTTATATATGCAAGAACAACTATAATTATTCCTTAACTTGGGATAACAGCAAAGAATAAAAGAAGGAATACTTACAAATTAGTTGTTAAATTTGGAAAACGATTTAAATTTATGTAACTTTGCCATTGAGGAAACTTCTCATAAGGCTGATACAATAAGGTAATGTCTGTTTATGACGTAAAATACAACAGGTCCAACTCTCAAAATGTCGCAAAAAGATAGTTTAAACAGTAAATAAGAACCATCGAAGTGCGTAGAAAGATGTATGTAAAATATAGCTTAATAATAGAATATATCTGAATGCTGGCAAGTGAATTATTAATTAAATCATAGTCAATAATAAATAATATGGATGATTACAGTAAGTTATTAGAACAATTGATTTCACGTGTTGAAGGAGAAGTCATTGAATACAAGGCTGCGTCCTCTCAATATGATAAAAAAAAGTTGGGCGAATATTTTTCAGCGTTAAGCAATGAAGCAAACCTTCGTGACATTGAATTTGCTTGGATGATACTTGGTGTAAACAACGATAGGCAAGTATCAGGCACTAAATTTCTATTGGATGAGGTAAGTAGGAATTTGCTTAAACATGAAATTGCTATGAATATGACTGAGGGTATGACTTTTAGAGATATAATACCTTTGAATTTTGATGGGAAACGTGTACTGATGTTTAAGATTCCCGCTGGTCCTCGAAATATCGTAGTAAAATGGAAAGGCATTGCATATGGAAGAGACGGAGAGAGTCTAGTCCCTCTATCTCAAGACAAGATTGACACTATACGTTTTCAACGTCCATTAGATGATTGGTCTGCACATATAGTTGAAAATACAACAATAGAAGACGATCTGGATGAGCTAGCTTTAGCGAAAGCTCGTATAATGTATAAAAAGGTACATGACAATACACCATCAGATATTATTGATTTGTGGAGCAGTGATGAATTCCTTACATACAGTGGTGTCTTACAAGAAGGGAAACTAACTAGAGCTGCTTTATTGTTACTTGGAAAAGAAAGTTCTGCATACAAATTAAGACCAGCTATAGCACAAATAACTTGGACTCTTATTAATGAAGAAGGACGTAAAATGGACTATCAACATTTTACAATTCCTTACATCATAAAAGTGGATGAAATACTAGGTAAGATACGTAATCTCACAATGAGGGAAATGCCTATGGGAACTTTATTTCCAGATAAAATTATGCAGTATGATAATTTCGTCATACGAGAGGCTATGCACAATGCTATTGCACATCAAGACTACACACTTTGTCAACGTATAAATTTCATAGAGGCACCTGATTATCTCCATTATTCTAATGCTGGAGATTTCTATCCTGGTACTATTGAACAAGCTCTAGAACCTCTCAATCAACAGAAATTCTACAGAAACGAATGTCTATGCCAAGGAATGAGAAATTTTAATATGATTGACACTGTTAGTAGCGGCATACAAACTATGTTTTATAAACAAAAGGAAAGAAACTTCCCGTTACCAGACTATGATATTAATGAAACTAAGCCTGAAGTTAATGTAACTATATATGGTAAAGTGATAGATAACAAGTACGTCGAATTACTAAAGCATGACAGCTCTATTTCTCTAAAAGAGTGTATATGGCTAGATGCCATTCAAAAAAGAAAATATAATCGTGTTTCGGAAGAAGCAATTAAGATACTTAAAAGCAATAAATTAATAGAAGGCAGAAAGTCCAATTATATAATATCTCTCGCTGTAGCAAGGAAAACAGATCAAGTACCTGAATACACCAAACAAAAAGGATTGGCCACAGTTAGATACGAAAATATGATTATAGGATTCTTGAGTAATATGGGTAGCCAAGGTGTTATGAGAAATGATATCATTAAATTCTTAGAGGACTCTTTACCCGCATCAAAAAATTCAGAGGCTAAGAAGAAATTTGTCACAAATATTCTCTCTAAACTTAGACGAAATAACATAATAAGTAGAATTGGAAGAAAGTGGATTATTAAGCCTCAATAAGTAGACGAACAATAGACGAAACTTTAGACGAAATTTTAGACGAAAATCATATTTCATATCTTAGAAATACCCATAAATAAAGAGCATTCATAAATGTGCATAGACGAAACATTTTAGATGAAAACATAAGTTTAGACGAACATGGTAGAAAAAATAGACTATAATTAGCTAATAAGTTAAAGAGGATATAAAGTACATGTGTAAACATTACAAAATTAAACACTACTATCAATTTCCCTACTGATATATTTTTCTTATGACTGAATGTTTGTTTGCTATACGCAGAGAACAAATCTGGACTCGCGCAGATTACTAAGATTCACGAAGACAAAAGACTGTTGCGACACAGCGGGAGTGTCTGTAGTTCATGTTGCTGCATTTTGTCTACGTGAATCTGCAGAAATCTGCGGAGACCATGCAGTTATAAAAACAATACAGGCACTTGCTTATTAAGCAAGTGCCTGTATTGTTATATAGATATTCCTTTATGCTATTAAGCTCCGTGGAATAGATATTCTTTCTGGGTATCCTGAGCTAATAACGTGAAGAGTTTTTCAGTTAATGCATCAGCAACGTCTAGCGCATGCAACAAGATGCTATCAGAGAACTGCTGTAACATGTCTTGTGCCTTCATAGGCTCGTCCTTGTACAACTTTAAGTACTCTGCTTCCATTTCCTTCTGACGCTGGTCGTTCTCTGCCTCAAGCTTTGAATATACCTCGTGGATGACTGGAGCGTAAGCATTATAGTTTACCATTCCCAATGTCATCACCTTGCGGAACTTCCAATAGGCTGAATGACTATCAGAATTGCTGTTGCCAAGGCTATACTGGCGTGGATATGACTTCACACCCTTATACAACGGAAGGAACACACCCAAATCTGCCATTCCCAATGCAACATAAGAAAGACACCCTATAGCTTGTGGAAGTTTATTGCGTACCTGCAAGATATGTGTCTGAGTGGTACGGAATATAGCAACTGGGCGATAAGGTTCCTTACCATTATTATGTAGATATGGATCGTGCTCGGTATCATTATAATGGAATCTGAACGCAGTGCGCAAATCTGATATACTGATAGGTTTATCTGCCTTAGCATAAACAGGGAAATCATTGCGTGTCACATCATTCTTTATTGAAGGTGAGAACATCTTCTGCAATCCCCATACACGAGGATAATTGTAGGTGGTGTCTAACTTCTCATCACGTGAATAAGCTTCATGGAAATCAAACTTACCTTTAGCACGATCATACAATCCATTTTTCTCGGCAAACTCAATCAAATCGGCAGATGCCATAAAGTTCTCTTGGTCTTTAGGATCGTAATCACGATAACGGCTTTGATTGCCGGTAACGAAATAACGGTCTGCTGGTATGCGGCAAGCAAGCCAACGATGACCGCAGGCATTCTCAAGATACCAAGTTTCCTTGTCGTCAATGAAGCCGATTGCGAAACCTTCTGCTGAACCGTATTCCTCTATCAGTTTAGAAAGACGCTCAACGCCTTCACGAGCTGTATGGATATATGGCAAAACAATGTTGTATGTACAGTTTTCAGCAAGTCCGTTTTCAACATAAGGATCGAAAGACAATGCACGTTCACTACTGAAGATGGTCTCTGTGCTGCTCATTCCAACACCGACAGTGTTGTAGCCAGCACTTCCCCACTCTCCTGGGAACTGATAATCAGGCAACGCTGTGTAGCCCAAAGCCTCAGAAGGCAACGGACAGCGGAACTTGCTATCTTTAGCAATAAATTCAGAAGGTCCGAAAAGAGTGTCTTCATGGACTTCGAAATTGATTGCCATCATAGCATCAAAATCACTGGAACGCGCCAATATGCGTGATCCATCGGCTGTCATTCTGTTTCCTACAATGATAGTAGTACATTCAGAAGGCAATTTCTTGATTTCTTTCATATCGTTATAATTTTAATACTCTATCTGGTTAGCAACCATTTTCTGGGTATCCCAAGGAGCAGGTGCACCACCAAGATATTTATTGAACCACTCAAGATGAGCATTGTAATATACAGGCATTGAATAAAGATTACTTGGCCAATGTCCGTCATTCTTAAATACGATTAAACGAGAAGGAATACCCAACGTCTGAAGGGTGTTGAAATATTGTAGACTCTGTGTATATGGTACACGATAGTCTTTCTCTCCTGTGATGATCAATGTAGGTGTCTTGAAATTAGAAACATACTCTGATGGAGAGAACTTCTTATATTGTTCTGAGTTCCAAGGCTGTCCCTTTAAATCAAAGTTAGGGAACCAAAGTTCCTCTGTTGCACCCCACATAGAACGCAGGTCATAAAGTCCCATCATTGAAGCAAGGCACTTGAAAGGATGCTTGTTTGCCTGCAACCAGTTCATGAAGTAACCACCATAAGACCATCCCATGGCACCCATACGGGTAGAGTCAACATATTCTAACTTAGCAAGAGCGTCTGTAACATTCATAACGTCTACATAAGGAGCACCACCGAAGTCTCCGCTTATGGCACGACAAAAAGCCTGTCCACGACCCGTAGATCCATGAGGATTAGGATATGCAACAACATAGCCTGAACCTGGATATACCTGCCAGTCTCCACGGAAGTTATCCATCCACTGTGTCTGTGGACCACCATGAACATTGATAATCAAAGGATATTTCTTTCCAGCTTCAAAACCATGAGGCTTCACGATAAATACTTCTACATCATCACCATTGGCACCCTTTACCCATATTGTTTCAGATGGACGGATGTCAACTTCCTGCTCTAAGTCCTTATTAAGGAATGTAAGCTGACGTTCCTTAGTTCCATTAGCAGCAGAAGTGTACAAAGAATTAGGCTTACCAGTTCTAGAATATGTATAATAGAAATTGCCCTTTGCATCGAAATCAAAGTCGCCAATAGCACGATTGCTTATTACCTTATTGATTTTATGGCTCTTTACATTAACTTTGAACAAAGGTTCATAGCCAGTGTCCTCGCCCAAGAAAAAGATATTCTTGCTGTCAGGGCTCCATTTAAAATCATCAACCCAGTTATCAAAACTCTCTGTGAGAACTGTCTTTTCACCAGTCTGACGATTAATCAAAGCAAGCAGGAATCTATCTGATTCATATCCAGGAATGCGCTGCATGCGATAAGCGATATATTTGCCATCAGGAGAATAGACAGGAGTTCCGTCCCATGCCTCATTCTCTGCAGTAAGGCATTTAACCTCACCACCCTTTACAGGAACAGTCCAAAGATTGCAATTTGTATTTGCTTCCTGATGCTCAGTGCGATTGCTTACAAAACAGATTTCCTTGCTATCAGGAGAGAAGTTGAAGCCAACACCTCCACCTGGCATGAAAACAGGAGATACCCATTCACCAGGAGTAACATCAGTATAAGTCTTATCTTTCAAGTCATAAACAATGATGTGCTGATATTTACCATCAGCATATTCTGTCCAATGTCTGTAAAACAACTTATCAGCTATATGAGCCTGAACAGGTCCGTTATCAAGTTTCTTCTGCAGTTCGACATTCTTCTTGCCGTCAGCTCCAGCCTCAGGGAACACATTAGCCGTGAAAGCTACATAACGATTATCAGGAGAAAGCACAGGGGCACTGATTCCGAGTTCATAATCTGTAAGTTTTTCAGCCTTACCAGTTGCGTCACTGCAATAAAGCTGAGGAGTTCCACTTATAGACGAAATAAAATAAACAAGTTTTCCGTCTTTGCTCCACATAGCATCACCACTCTTACCGTCTGTGGTAAGGTCACGTGTTGAGAAATCCTTTAAATTCATCAACGCGATATTCTGATATGATTTGTGATTCTTCAAATCAGAACGGCTATGGACATAAGCAAGGGTGTTACCTTGGGGAGACACCGCCATTCCATACACACTCTGCACTCGATAGAGGTCTGAAATCTTAAAAGCTCTTTTCTGTGCCTGTAGATTCATCAAAGACATCATTAAAAGTAAAACTAAACTGATTTTTTTCATTTGATTATTTTATTTATGTTCTCCAATATGCTTCTCCATCCAAATAATATCATACCAACGATCAAACTTCTTACCGCACTTATGGAAATGCGCAGCAATGGTATAACCCAATCGTTTATGAAATTTCAAGCTGGCATGTGTAAGATATTCGTCTTCTTTGGATGTATAAGTAACACATGCGTTCATATTTAGTATACCCTGCTTGCGCAAAGCATCGCATAAAGCATCGTGCAATATTCTACCAAGACCATTTCCACGATAACTCCTGTCTAAATATAACGAAGTTTCAACCGCCCACTGATAAGCAGCACGTTCCTTGAATGGTCCAGCATAAGCATAACCTATCAACTTACCATTTTTTTCAGCCACCAAATATGGATATCGACTCAAAGTTTTTATAATGCGATTACGAAATTCTTCGAGGGTTGGGACATCATATTCAAATGTTATTGCCGTATCTTTTACATACGGACCATAGATCTTCAATAATTCTTCAGCGTCATCAACTGTTGCCAAACGTATAGTCATTTTTCTACCCTATTTAAATATTTAATACGCAAAATTACTTATTTCTAACGAAACAAAAGACGATAAGATTGAAAAAATGCAGAATTAATTCCTCAAAATAATATTTTTATGTAACTTTGGCACTCAAACAGAAAACGACATTATGGATATTTCAATCTACACACTTACATCACAGCTTCACGACGAAAAGGCTGTAGATGCAGCTACTGCTGAATTTTTAGGGAGCCTAAACATCAAGTTTGATTTCATTGGTAGTGACTTCACGAATTATGGTGATCACGCATTAAACCTTATATATGTGCGCACTGGCGGAACAGAAGGCATATTTAAGAAGTTGCTTCCACAAATACAAGCCCAATCAAAACAACCTATATATTTGCTGACATCAGGAAAGAGTAATTCTCTTGCTGCCTCAATGGAGATATTGTCTTATCTAAGGCTTAATAATATAAAAGGTGAGATTCTACACGGCGAAACAGAATATATAGCTGAAAGAATAAATATTCTTGAGAAAGTGGGACTGGCAAGAAAACAACTCGACGGATGCAGACTTGGAGTTGTTGGCGAACCTTCAGACTGGCTTATATCAAGTAATGCTGATTATGAAACCGTGAAAGCAAAAACTGGTGTTGAAATTATAAACATTCCTATTCAGGAATTACTCGACACGATAAAATCTATCCCAACGCCTAATACAGAAGAGCTGCTTGCGATGTCTCCTAACGAGAACATCAGTAAGGCTTTGCCAATGGCTGAACAGATATACATGGCATTGAAAATTATCATAAAGAAATATGCTCTAAGCGGATTTACACTGCGCTGTTTTGACTTGCTTACAGCAGTGAAGAACACTGGTTGTCTGGCATTAGCCAAATTCAATAGCGAAGGCATCATCGCCACATGCGAGGGAGACGTTCCGGCAATGCTGTCGATGGCAATAACAAATTCGCTTGCTTCTGTCTCTGGTTTTCAGGCAAACCCTGCACACATAAACCCAACAAGCGGAGAAATGCTTTTCGCACACTGCACAATACCTTTTAATATGATAGAGCGTTATGAATTTGACACTCACTTTGAGTCAGGAATAGGTGTAGGCATCAGAGGATATATGAAGAACGGACCTGTGACAATATTCAAGGTTTCAGGTAATCTTAGCAGACACTTCGCTGAAGAGGGAGAACTAGTGTGCAGTCAGGCGAAGCCAAACCTATGCCGTACACAACAAGTAATTCAACTTGACAAGGCTGATAAGGCAAACTACTTCCTCACAAACCCAATAGGTAACCATCATATAATCGTTCCTGGCAAGATGAAAAGTCTATTTGATGAATTCATGAATACTTATGAGCAATAATAACATTTTGCAACTTTATATGATAAAATAAGATATAAACTAAAAGTATTTACACGTTTTTTTAGTAAATTTGCATCGTCATCAAACTAATTAATGACAAACAATTAATTAAACAAAGGAAAGATATACTACTGATGAAGAAAGATCTGAAACTTTCAACCCTCTGCGTTAAGGCAGGATGGGAACCTAAAAACGGAGAACCGATTGCGGTCCCAGTGTACCAAAGTACAACATTTAAATATGACAACTCTGAAGAAATGGCTATGCTCTTCGACTTAAAGAAAGACGGCTATTTCTATAGTAGACTGCAAAACCCAACTAATGACGCAGTAGCAAAGAAGATTGCAGCATTGGAAGGCGGAGTTGGAGCCGTGCTTACATCAAGCGGACAATCAGCTAATTTCTATGCACTGTTTAATATCTGCGAAGCTGGTGATCATGTTGTCGCATCAAATGAGATATACGGCGGTACTTTCAATCTCTTTGGAGTGACTCTAAAGAAATTGGGCATAGAATGTACATTCGTTAATCCTGAAGACAGTGAGGAGAACATCATGAAGGCTTTCCGCCCAAACACTAAAGCGATGTTTGGAGAGACTATATCAAACCCTGGATGCAACGTACTAGACATTGAGAAATTCGCCAAGATAGCTCATAGCAACGGTGTGCCATTGATTGTAGACAACACTTTTTCAACACCTATAAATTGCCGTCCTTTTGAATGGGGATGCGACATTGTGACACACTCCACAACAAAATACATGGACGGTCATGCGGCAACAATAGGCGGAGTGGTTGTAGACAGCGGTAACTTTGACTGGGACGCAAACGCAGAGAAGTTCCCTGGACTGTGCACACCAGACGAGTCATATCACGGACTGACATACACAAAGACTTTCGGCAAAATGGCATATACCACAAAGCTTGTGGCACAAATCATGCGCGACCTTGGAAGTGTTCAGTCACCACATAATGCTTTCCTTATCAATCTAGGATTGGAGAGTCTGCATCTACGCATGGCTCAACATTGCAAGAACGCACAGCGCATAGCTGAATTCCTGTCTAATGACCCAAGAGTTGCATGGGTGCACTACTGCGGACTTGAAAACGATCGCAATCATGAACTTGCAAAGAAATATCTGCCAAACGGTTCATGCGGCGTAATCGCATTCGGACTGAAGGGCGACAGAGAGACTGCTATAAAATGGATGGACTCACTGGAACTGATTAACATCGTCACACACGTTGCCGACTGTCGCAGTTGCGTGCTTCATCCAGCAAGTCACACACACCGCCAGTTATCAGATGAGCAGTTGCGTGAAGCAGGTATAGCTCCAGACCTTATCCGACTTTCTGTTGGAATAGAAGACAGCGACGATATACTTGATGACATCAAACAGGCGTTGGATAAAATCTAACGACAATGTTAGAGGACATCAAACATGTGAATGAAAAAAATGAATAATTTCCTATTAGATATGAAAATATTTAATATTAAATTGTTACCTTTGCAGCGTTAAATCAAACATAATAACAAATATATGGACGATTATCACGCGGAAACATTTAATTTATAGGCGTGAGGATTTAGTTGAAGCTAATCCCCACACCTAGGATTCAATTTTACGGAGATTAGCTGCAATGAGAACATATTGGAACATTAGCGAGAATTTGAGCGCCCTCAAAGAGTGGCAGCCCAATTGTTGGATACAGGTTACATGCCCAACAGACGAAGATCAGGAATATCTTGAAGATACTTTCAAAATACCAGATTACTTTCTATCAGACATTAGCGATACCGACGAGCGTGCACGTTATGAATACGATGACGGATGGATGCTTATCATCCTTCGTATACCATACGTTAAGGAAGTTCGCTCACGCACCCCATACACTACTGTACCACTTGGTATAATACACAAGCAGGGTGTTACTATAACAGTTTGCTATTACGAAACCAATATGATGATAGACTTCGTGAGCTATCAGCAAAAAAGACGTGAGGGATTCACTGACTATGTGGACCTAATATTCCGCCTATTCCTTTCAAGTGCCGTTTGGTATCTGAAACGACTTAAACAGATAAACACACTAATTGAGAAAGCTAAGCATAATCTTGATCAGGGAGTAAACAACGAAAGTCTAATAGGACTAAGCCGTCTACAAGACTCACTTACATATTTTATAACATCAATACGTGGCAACGAAAATCTTCTGCAAAAGCTGAAGTTCAAACTTCAAGTGGACGAATTAGATGCCGATCTTATTGAGGATGTAAGTATCGAGATGACACAGGCGCGCGAAACGACAAACATATATTCAGATATTCTTGAATCCACAATGGAGACATATTCAAGTATCATTAATAACAACATGAATACGGTGATGCGTACGCTCACATCTGTGAGTATTATCATGATGTTTCCTACCCTTATAGCAAGTATATTTGGTATGAATTTGCTTAACGGAATGGAAGGTAGTCCGTTCGGATTCATCATAGCAATCGTCATCTCAGTCGTAGTATCTGGTATGTCGTGGTGGATTTTACGTTACAAACGACTACTATAATAACTGAAAAGTAAAAAAAACCAATTTAAATTAGGAATTTACATTTTTTTTATTTAAGTTTGCAAGCTAATAATGATTGCACAACGCAATGAAAATCAGTATCATAAACTAAACAAGTGGAATGATGAACTCTCAAGAGAATGCCCATAAAGAGGGAATGTTAGATGATGAAATGCAGAAGAATACAAATTCTGCTGAAGTAGAGAATGCAAATGAAACTACTGCCGAGCCAAAGATATATAAAAGCAAGGCTGAGATTCTTGAACGTCTCAAAGAAATTGTCGGAAATGAAGAGAACCCTACAAAAGAGGAACTCGATAATCTAAAAACCACTTTCTACAAAATTCACATCACCGAGCGTGATGCTAAACAAAAAGCATATTTGGAAGCTGGTGGCGACCCAGAGAAATATGTTATGGTACCAGATGAGGATGAAGAAATATTCAAGGCTCAAATGAGTGTAATAAAAGAACGTCGCGCAAAGTTATTTCTTGAGCAAGAATCCGAAAAGCAAGGGAATTTACAGAAAAAGATAGATATCATTGAGCGCATAAAGGCCATGGTAACATCTCCAGACGAGGCTAACAAAAGCTACCCTGAATTCAAGGAGCTACAGCAGAATTGGAAAGAAATCAGAACAGTTCCTGCAGACAAAGCCAATGAATTATGGAGAAACTATCAACTTTATGTAGAGCAATATTATGACTTGCTGAACCTAAATCGTGAAGCACGCGAATATGACTTCAAGAAGAATCTTGAAATAAAACACCGCCTCTGCGAAGCTGCAGAAAAGCTTGCAGAAGAACAGGATGTTATAAGTGCATTCCACCAATTACAAGAACTTCACCAACAATATCGTGAGACAGGGCCTGTTTCTCAGGAACTGCGCGAAGAAACATGGAATAGATTCAAGGCTGCGTCAACTGTGATAAACAAAAATCACCAAAAGCACTTCGAAGATTTGCGCGCAAGGGAAGAAGACAACCTTGAAAAGAAAACCACATTATGTGAACAACTTGAAGAAATTGTAAAAGCTGAAAACAACAGCGAAGGCGATTGGGACAAGCATACAAAGGAGATTATCGGTCTTCAAGCTGAATGGAAGAAGATTGGATTTGCACCACAGAAGATGAACGTGAAGATTTTTGAGAGATTCCGTGCATCTTGTGATGAATTCTTCGGTAATAAGGCTGAACATTTCAAGGAAATCAAACAGCATTTCAACGAGAATGCAGAAAAGAAACAAAGCCTGATTGAAGAGGCTGAATCACTTCAGGATAGTACTGATTGGAAAGCTATTACAGACAAGTTTATAGCACTGCAGAAAGATTGGAAGAATATAGGCCCAGTTCCAAAAAAACTAGGCGATGAACTGTGGACAAAATTCCTTTCTGCATGCAACAAGTTCTTTGAAGCACGTAATGCTGCCAATGCAGGTACTCGTAACGAGGAACATAGCAACCTAAGCAGAAAGAAAGATATAATCTCAGAACTTAAAACTCTCGCAGAAGAAGTTTCTGATAACGTACAGGATAAAGTTCAAAAACTTGTGGAAGAATACAACAATATTGGACATGTACCTTATAAAGACAAAGATAAACTTTATAAAGAATACCACGATATTCTGGATAAGTTGTATAAAGACCTTCATATATCTATTGCTAAAAAGCGCATGGACAACTTCAGAAACAACCTGAGGAATGTAGCTAGAAACGGTGAAGATGCAATAGACAACGAGCGTGGAAGACTTATGAGACGCTATGAAAGTCTGAAACAAGAAATCATCACATACGAGAATAATCTCGGTTTCCTTAGTGTAAGCAGCAAGAAAGGTAATAGCCTTATTGACGAAATGAATCACAAGGTTCAGAAACTTAAGGATGATGTGGAACTTATTAAGCAGAAAATCAAAACTATTGATGCTGAGAATTTCAACAAGTAAGAACCAAAACAAAGAAAAGTGAGCAATAACCGTATGGTTAACAAAATATAAAATACGATGATTTCATGACTAATAATTTGGAGGTTTCGCAAAAAGCCTATATCTTTGCAGCATGTTTTTCATGGTATTAGATTATTAAGGTTAAGAGATTGGTTGTCGTGAGACAATCAATTTTTTTTTGTACCTACTTCAATCCATTAAACAACTATTTATCACTAAACACTCAGTATATGCACCACAAGAATTATTGAGATATCAGAGATTATCATTAAGAATCAGTTCATCAGTTTTAGGATTAAATTGTACCACATAATACCGTCCCTACTATTAAGATCTGTATTTCTAATTTTATCATCACTCCAAAAACGTTAATCCATACAGACACCTATTTGTACCCATATCCATTCTGTTTATCATAGAAGAAATACTTCATAAGGATAGCTTTCAAAATATCATAGAAAGCCTTCTATTCACAAATGATTATATATTTGCAGAGTGATTAGGGCCTTATCACTCCAATGTTTTACACGCTTTACTGAGTGATTAGGGCCTTATCACTAAACAGGACATCGAAAACCACATTCCGTTATCGCTGCGCTTATTGATAATACTATTACGACAACCTTGTATTTCATGTCTAATGTCTATGTAGGATAATGTATGATTCATGCAGGATAATACTAACACATACATTAGCAAGCATTCTGTTAAATCCCTAAAACCTATGAACTGATCCATATATTAACACCCTATCTTAAAGCAATAGTGGTATAATAATAAAACAAAAAAAGCAACCCAAAAGAGTTGCTATATTGTTGGGATACCCGGACTCGAACCAAGAACAGCAGAACCAGAATCTGCAGTGTTACCATTACACCATATCCCAATATTAATTGCATTTATCAGTATTATTCTGAATTGCGTGTGCAAAGGTAGTGCCTTTTTTGTAAACTTCCAAAACTTTCACCAACTTTTTTTCATAAAAATAAGAAAAAAAACAAAATAGACTCTCTTTTGTTAATGTTATATCTATAATTTATGTACCTTTGTGACTGATATCACACATTATAATATACACAACAAAAGAAATTCTATTAATGGAAGTAACAAGTAAATTAGTTGAAACTATAACAAAAGGCATACAAGAGAAAAAAGGCGAATACATAACGATTGTCAACCTGACCAATATAGACGGAGCAATTGCAAAATATTTCGTAATATGCCAAGGTAATTCTACAACTCAGGTAGAAGCAATAGCCAGTTCTATAAGCGACACAGTACGCACTGAAATAAAAGAAAAGCCTACAAACGTAGCTGGTCTTGAAAATAAAGAATGGGTAGCTATTGACTATTCAGATGTATTGGTACATATATTTTTGCCTGAGACACGCGAATACTATAATTTGGAAACATTATGGGAAGACGCTGCCATCACTAAGATACCAAATCTGGATTAGTCGTTTGGCACGTTATTTGTATAATATCCGATAACTAAAATTAGAATAAATGGACAATAAAAACAACCCTTTAAATAACAGAGACAAAAACGATCCAAAGATGCCACGTTTTAATATGAACTGGCTCTATCTGCTCGTAGCCCTTGCATTGGGAGTTATTATTTTCTCTGGCGGAGGTAATATGCTAGCTGGTGACGGAGCAAGTCAGGAAGCTACATATACAAAGTTTAAACAATATGTAGAGAAAGGATATGCTACCAACGTTGTAATAAACAAGGACAAGAGTACTCTCAAAATGTTTATTAACCCTAAACATATTCAAGATGTATTCCATAGAAATTCAAAACAAGTTGGTTCAAATCCATACTTAAACGTGAATTTCGGATCTATTGACGAACTGGAGAAATATCTCACTAAAGAACAACAGACAAGAAAGATTGGTGATTTTAGCTACGAGAATAACGACAGCAACGGTTTCCTCACTAACATATTGTTCAGCTATGGACCATTTATACTTTTGCTTGTATTCTGGTTCTGGATAATGAGACGTATGAGCGGAGGTAATGGTGCCGGTGGAGGCAGCGGTATATTCAGCGTCGGAAAAAGTAAAGCTAAACTTTACGAGAAGGCTAACGAACTAGGAATAACTTTCAAAGATGTAGCCGGACAAGAAGGAGCTAAACAGGAAGTTCAGGAAATAGTTGAATTCCTAAAGAATCCAAAGAAATATACAGAACTCGGAGGAAAGATTCCAAAGGGTGCGTTGCTAGTTGGTCCTCCGGGAACAGGTAAGACATTGCTTGCAAAAGCTGTTGCCGGTGAAGCAGGAGTTCCATTCTTCTCAATGAGCGGTTCAGACTTTGTTGAAATGTTTGTCGGTGTAGGCGCAAGTCGTGTACGTGACGTATTCCACCAAGCAAAGGAAAAATCTCCATGTATCATTTTCATTGATGAGATTGATGCCGTTGGTAGAGCAAGAAGCAAGAATCCTTCAATGGGCGGTAACGACGAGCGTGAAAATACGCTGAACGCACTGCTTACAGAAATGGATGGTTTCGGAACAAATAGCGGTGTTATTGTACTTGCTGCAACAAACCGTGCAGACATGCTTGACAAGGCATTGTTGCGTGCAGGACGTTTTGATAGACAGATAAACGTAGACCTGCCAGATTTGACAGAACGTAAAGCTATATTCCAAGTTCATCTCAGACCATTGAAAATTGACGACTCTCTAGATATCGACTTTCTTTCACGACAGACACCAGGATTCTCTGGCGCTGATATAGCAAATGTATGTAACGAGGCTGCACTTATCGCCGCAAGACATAATAGCAAGAGCGTTACAAAACAAGATTTTATAGATGCTGTAGACCGTATAATTGGCGGTTTGGAAAAGAAGACAAAGGTGATGACTGCCAACGAGAAGCGCTCTATCGCACTTCATGAGGCTGGTCATGCTACTATAAGTTGGTTCTGCGAACATGCTAATCCTCTTGTAAAGGTTAGTATCGTACCACGTGGACAGGCTTTGGGTGCTGCATGGTATCTTCCTGAAGAACGCCAAATCACAACTAAGGAACAGATGCTTGACGAGATATGCGCATTACTTGGTGGACGTGCTGCCGAGGAACTCTTTACAGGTCACATATCTACAGGAGCGATGAACGATCTTGAACGTGCTACAAAGAGTGCATTTGGAATGATTGCATACGCAGGTATGAGCGACAGATTGCCTAACATCTGCTATTACAACAATCAGGAATACCAATTCCAGCGTCCATACTCAGAGACAACAGCAAAGATTATCGACGATGAAGTTCTAAAAATGGTAAATTCAGAATACGCCCATGCAAAGGAAATTCTTGAGGAACATAAGGAAGGACACAACAAACTTGCAGAACTCCTTATCACAAGAGAAGTAATCTATGCAGAGGATGTAGAAGAGATATTCGGCAAACGCCCTTGGGTAAGCCGTTCTCAGGAAATTATTAAAGAGAACGAAGCCAATGCTCCTAAACTAGAAGAAATGCCTGACGTTGTAAAGCAGGCTGAAGCAGAGCATCAGGCCGCAAAAGAAAAAGAATAAAAGAATAAAAGTCGGATATAAAAATATGACTAACAAAGTACAAAATCTAATAACGCGCACTGTTACAGGTGCACTGTTTGTCACCATCATGGTTGTGGGATTCTTTAATCCCAGAGCTATGGTGGCTCTTTTTGCTTTCATAACTGGTATGGCTGTATGGGAATATACAGGACTTGTAAACCAGAGAGAGAACATTAAGGTAAACAGATTCATATCTACAATAGCAGGTGTATATTTTTTCATTGCAGTAGCAGCATTCAGAATTGGCATTGCGACAAATTTCGTCATATTCGTGCCATATCTTCTGACAATTGTATATCTGTTTATTAGCGAACTATATCTTAAACAGAAAGACCCCATAAACGATTGGGCATACACTATGCTAGGACAAATGTATATTGCATTGCCTTTCTCTATGATAAACATACTTGGTTTTGAGGTTTCAGCTAACGGAGACAGTATCAGCTATAACATGCTAATTCCATTGTGTGTATTCATTTTTCTATGGCTCAACGATACTGGTGCATATTGTAGCGGTTCGCTCTTCGGAAAACATAAACTCTTTCCAAGAATAAGTCCGGCAAAAAGCTGGGAAGGAAGTATTGGAGGTGGCATACTTGTTATGATTGTTGCAGGAATAATCGGCTACATGACTAATGAAAACGGTGCATCAACATCACATTTGTCTATACTAGGATGGATTGGACTAGGACTTACAGTAGTCGTCTTCGGAACATTAGGTGATCTTGTAGAGAGCCTTTTCAAAAGAACTTTGGATATTAAGGACAGTGGAAATATTCTTCCTGGACACGGAGGAATGCTAGACCGCTTTGACTCATCATTGATGGCGATTCCAGCAGCTGTAATATACCTTTATACAATACAGATTTTCTAAGCAAAATCAAATACCATACTATGAAAAAATACCTATTAACCTTATTAGCAGTATTCTGCCTTTCCTCATCCTTTGCCACTAATCCTGTAAAAAAATGGGGACAATTACAAGTAAAGGGAGCGCAGTTATGTGATAACAATGGCAACCCTGTAGTATTACGAGGTGTAAGTCTTGGTTGGCACAATCTATGGCCGCGCTTCTATAATGCAAAAGCCATTAAATGGTTGAAAGATGACTGGCACGCCAATATTATCCGTGCTGCTATGGGAATACAGATAGAAGACAACTATCTGGATAATCCTGAATTTGCAATGAAATGCATGTCTCCTGTAATTGAAGCCGCAATTAAGAACGGTGTATATGTAATCATCGACTGGCATGCACACACGATGCACACAAAAGAGGCGACAACGTTTTTCACCAATATGGCAAAGAAATACGGAAAGTATCCTAACGTTATCTACGAACTATACAATGAACCTATTGGAGACAATTGGGATAGCTTAAAGGTGTATGGCAAAACAATTATTACAGCAATCAGACAATATGATCCCGACAATATCATCCTAATGGGATGCCCACATTGGGATCAGGATATCGACCTTGCAGCAGCAAACCCAATAGAGGGGGTTAGCAACGTTATGTACACAGTACATTTCTATGCAGCTACTCACAAAGACTATCTGCGCAACAAAATGAAGGCAGCCGTTGAGGGTGGTTTACCTGTTTTCGTCAGCGAATGTGCTGGCATGGAAGCTTCTGGAGAAGGGCCTCTGAATACCGAAGAATGGCAGAAATGGATTGATCTTATGGAAAATCTAAAAATCAGTTGGATAAACTGGTCTATTTCCGATAAGAACGAGACCTGTTCTATGTTGCTACCAAGGGCTAAATCAGAAGGAAATTGGACTAATGATGTTATAAAGCCTTATGGTAAAAAGGTAAGAGATTATCTACGTGAATATAACAAATAAAGACTTGCTTAATCTTTATGATTAAGCAAATCTACCATAATACGGGCGGCATTATCCGGAGCGATAGTGTCGCCTAGTTTTTTATACACCTCTTCATAATCATCAAGCATCTTCTGTCGCCCGTCGCCACAAGGAAGAATGCGACCAAGTTCGTCTGATATATTTGAGACAGAGAAACGATCAGCAAATAATTCCTTCACAATTTCCTTATCAGCGATAAGATTTACAAGAGAGATATATTCACACTTTATTATATGATTAAATCCGAAACGTATCAAATGCGGAACAGGAGTTTCATAACATACAACTTGCGGAACACCAAACATCGCTGTTTCAAGAGTCGCTGTACCACTTGTAACGAGAGCTGCAACAGAATGTTTCAACAATGGATAAGTCTCATTATTAACTATATTGATTTTAAAATCTCCACAGTCTTTAATCCGTTCAAGTACCATGTCATAATATTCCCTATCAATTGAAGGAGCACCTGCAAGCACCAACTGATACTTATCAGTATAGTTCATTGCCGACTTAATCATAGCTGGAAGATTATCCTTTATTTCCTGCTTTCTACTACCTGCAAGCAATGCAATAATAGGTTTATCAGCAACTAAAGAATTCCTATTACAAAAATCTTCCCTACTCTCTTTATACTCATTTTTAAACCTATTTACCTCGTCAGCAGTAGGATTACCAACATAATGTATTTTGTAATTATGTTTTTGTTCAAAAAACGGTATTTCAAAAGGCAATATAGAGAATAGTTCTGCAACATCTCTTCTTATAGATTTTATTCGCCATTCCTTCCAAGCCCATATCTTAGGAGAGATATAATAATAAGCAGGTATTTTTGTGTGTGCCTTAATATATTTAGCTATACCAAGATTGAATCCAGCATAGTCTACAAGTATTACAACATCAGGATTCCAAGCTACAATATCCTTTTTACACAATGCCATATTGCGGAATATCGTACGCAGATGCAAAAGTACAGGAACAAATCCCATATAGGCAAGTTCTTTATAATGCTTTACGCGGGTGCCTCCAACAGCAGACATCATATCTCCACCGAAAAATCTAAACTCGGCATTGCTGTCTTGTTTTTTCAACGACAGCATTAGATGTGATGCATGAAGGTCTCCACTAGCTTCACCAACAATAATGTAATACTTCATAACAATACTTTTATTTAAAGTCCCCAGCTATTAAGTTTATCAATAATCTCGTAATCGGTGACATCAATTTTTGTAGGAGTTATAGCAACATATCCATTTTTAACAGCCCACTGATCTCCATCCTCTGCGCCTGGTTCATCGTTACGATACTCTCCTACTACCCAATAATAATCATATCCACGTGGATGACGTTCCTTTACGATTTCGTTCACCCATTGTCCCATTGTCATTCGGCATATCTTAGTACCTTTGAAAGGAGGCATTTCCGGGAAGTTCACGTTAAGACATATTCCCTTTGGTAATCCCTCAGCAAGCACTTTGTCTACAATCTTGCAAACATCATCTTTCAGATATCCCAATTCTGCCTCTGTATCATAGTTACATGTTGAGAAAGCTATAGACGGAATGTATTTCATACAGCCCTCAAGAGCCACTCCCATCGTTCCTGAATAATGAGTATTAACCGTAGAATTATCACCATGATTGATACCACCTATAACAAGATCCGGAATTCTGCCACCGCTTAGTTCTGACATTCCAAGTTTAACACAGTCTACTGGAGTACCATTGCACGACCATACCTCTACATCTCCCATATTATGTCGGCGTTTAAGCCTCAATGGTGTTGTTGCAGAGAAAGCACAAGAAAATCCAGAGCGTGCTGATTCAGGTGCACAAACTATCAAATCAGCCTTATCTTTAAGAAAAGAAACTAGAGTTTTGATACCATTTGCATGATATCCATCATCATTTGAAATAAGTATTAATGGGCGGCAATTATTCATATTTAACTTTTAAGTTTGGCACAAAAGTACTAAAAAAAGGTTTAATTCTAGTATTTCTCGCATAAAATATGTAACTTTGCGGTCAAATCAACTTTTTTCGAAATGGGAAAAATAATCGCTTTAGCTAACCAAAAGGGCGGCGTGGGCAAGACCACTACGACCATAAACCTTGCAGCATCACTTGCTACATTAGAGAAAACAGTTCTCGTAGTAGACGCAGACCCACAGGCAAATGCATCCAGTGGCTTGGGAGTGGACATTAAAGAAGTTGACTGCTCCCTATATGAATGTATCATTGACCACGCTGATGTGCGTGATGCCATATATACCACAGACATAGACGGTTTGGATATAATACCAAGCCATATTGATTTGGTTGGTGCAGAAATTGAAATGTTGAATTTAGAAAACCGAGAAAAGGTTTTAAAGAACCTACTCGATTCCATTAGCAAGGAATATGACTACATCCTTATTGACTGTAGCCCTTCATTAGGTTTGATTACTGTAAACGCACTCACTGCAGCTAATTCTGTTCTTATTCCCGTTCAGTGCGAATATTTTGCACTTGAAGGTATCAGCAAACTCCTTAATACGATAAAGATTATAAAGAGCAAACTGAATCAGAATTTAGAGATTGAAGGATTTGTGCTCACAATGTATGACAGTCGCCTACGCCTTGCAAACCAGATATACGATGAAGTGAAACGCCACTTCCAGGAATTAGTATTTAAAACTGTTATTCAGCGTAACGTAAAACTCAGTGAAAGTCCTAGTCACGGACTTCCTGTAATCCTATACGATGCAGAATCTACAGGAGCTAAGAATCATCTGGCGCTTGCAAAAGAAATAATAAACAAGAACTCATAAATTCTTTAATGATGATTGAATGAATATCGTCATCAATAAATAATACATCATAAGAAGAAATGGCTGTACATAAAAAATTCAACGCACTCGGAAGAGGACTTGACGCACTGATATCTACAGATGCTGTGCGCACTCAGGGTTCTTCTACCATCAATGAGATTGGTATAGACCAAATAGAGGCTAATCCTAATCAACCTCGCCGTGAATTTGACGACGAAGCATTACATGAATTGGCAGTAAGTATTAGAGAAATAGGTATTATTCAACCTATCACTCTAAGACAAATAACTGATAACAAATTTCAGATTATTGCTGGTGAGAGAAGATGGAGAGCGTCTCAAATTGCAGGGCTTAAAGCTATTCCAGCATACATCCGTACGATAAAAGACGAGAATGTTATGGAAATGGCTCTCGTTGAGAATATCCAACGTGAAGACCTGAATGCTGTCGAGATTGCACTTGCATACGAGCATCTAATGGAAGGTAGCGGAATGACACAGGAAAAAGTTTCTGAACGTGTAGGAAAAAGCCGTACAGCTATAACCAACTATCTTAGATTATTAAAACTTCCTGCAGAAGTACAGATGGCTTTGCAGAAGAAAAATATTGATATGGGACATGCACGAGCATTGCTTGCTATTGACAGTCCATCATTACAAATAAAACTTTTCAAGGAAATACAGAAAAACGGATACTCGGTAAGAAAAGTAGAAGAACTTGTTCAGGCTTTAAAAAGTGGTGAAGATATTGAAAGTAGCAAGAAGAAGATTATTGCACGCAGTCAATTGCCAGAAGAGTTCAATGAACTGAAAAAACGTCTTGGATCATTCCTCAATACAAAAGTTCAAATGACATGTTCGCCAAAAGGTAAAGGAAAGATTAGTATTCCTTTCGCTGACGAAGAGGAACTGGAACGTATTATGAACGTTTTCGACAAACTGAAAGATTAATATGTCAGTGAAGATACCTTCATTTATAATCATATCTGTTGCGATATTCGCCATGCCATTCTCTGCTAAAGCACAGAATGCTAAAAATCGTATCGTTATTCCCGATACTGCAAATATCAAAGCTACAGATGCACTTACTCACAAAGATAGTCTTACGCTAGTGTCTAGCGACATAAAAAAGGTCAAAAAGCAAAAGCGTGATTGGGCTACATGGCGTCCTGAACCAAAGAGGGCATTATGGCTAGCTCTTGTATTGCCTGGAGCTGGACAGATTTACAACCGAAAATTTTGGAAATTACCTATCATTTACGGAGGAATAGTAGGCTGCGTTTACGCTATGAAATGGAACAATCAGATGTATCATGACTATTCTCAGGCATATATGGACATAATGGATAATGACCCTAATACTGCCAGCTATAATCAGTTTATGCATCTCGGTGCAAAAATAACAAACGAAAACCTTGCTACATATCAAAATCTTTTCAAAAATCGAAAAGACCGCTTCCGTCGTTGGAGAGACATGAGTTTCTTCGTATTAGTAGGCGTCTATGCGCTTTCTGTAATTGATGCATACGTAGATGCGTCTTTATCGGAATTTGATATATCAAACGATCTCAGTCTCAGAGTTGAGCCTGCTATCATAAATACAGACAACAACAGAAATCCTCTCACGTCAGGTGGTATCGGAGTGCACTGCAGTCTAAACTTCTAGACTAAGCTAAAAAGAGGAACATTATATATGACAATAATTAAGTAATGAAGAAAATCTATCTATTCACAATCACCCTACTCTTTGCAGGAAACTGTGCAATGCAGGCGCAAGTAGAAAAGGATGATAATAAAAAAGAAACGGAGATTACCGTTAAGAATGCACAAGGCAAGCAAGTAACCATAGACCTTCCAGAGGCCATGACACAAGAACTTGACAGTTTGATGCATTTATACAACACAAAAAATTATCTCAAACCTGATACAAACTGTAACATGCAGGATATTAATCCTGTATATGACAAAGCCGTTTACATGAAACGACTAAGCATGTTGCCTACAGTTATAGAAATGCCATACAATGATGTTGTGCAAACATTCATTGATAGATACAGCGGTCATCTACGCAATTCAGTAAGCTATATGTTGGGAGCTCAGAATTTCTATATGCCAATCTTTGAAGAAGCACTAGATACTTACGGTCTTCCACTCGAACTTAAATATCTTCCTGTAATAGAATCTGCACTTAATCCATGTGCTGTTTCTAGAGTTGGGGCAACAGGTCTGTGGCAGTTCATGCTCAAGACAGCAAAGCGTTACGGACTAACAGTAAACTCTCTTGTTGACGAGCGTCGCGACCCAATCAAATCTTCTTATGCAGCAGCTCACTATCTCAGCGACCTATATAAACTATATGGAGACTGGAATCTTGTAATAGCAGCATATAATTGTGGTCCAGACAAAATAAACAAAGCCATACACCGTTCAAAACAAAACGACTATTGGCAGATTTATCCTTATCTTCCAGACGAGACTAAGGGATATGTTCCTGCGTTCATCGCAGCGAACTATATCATGAACTACTATTGTGATCACAATATATGCCCAATGACTTCAGAACTTCCAGAGAAGACTGATACTATATTAGTAAATAAGGATATAAACTTTGAACAGATTTCACATGTTCTAGGTGTAGATATAGAGCAGATTAGGGCTTTGAATCCACAATATCGTCATGACTTGGTTAACGGAAGCTGGCGTCCATCTTCATTGAGATTGCCGACATTGATGATTACAAAATTCATTGATAAAGAAGACTCTATTTATGCATGCAAGCCTGAAGAAATGGCTAGCAAGCGCACTGAGGTAGAGGTTAACAATGAAGAGCCTGTAGTTACAAAGAGTCGTTCATACAGTCGACACAAAAGCAATTCCAGTTCAAGCAAATATACAAAAAAGAAGAAAAAGAACAAGCGCAAACATGTAAGTAAAAGCGTTACAGTTGGTAATGGTGATACCCTTTCTGAAATCGCCGAAAAACATAATACAACAGTTTCTAAATTGAAGAAACTGAATGGTATTGATGGCAGTAATATACGTGCTGGAAAGAAAATTAAAGTTAAGTAAATAAACTATACGAATATGGATGAGCATGACATGAAAGAGGCTGCACGTGAAGCTGCCGAAGACAAAATGATAACAGATGCTTTCCAGCATTTGCTTGATTCCTATCTTGCGTCTCGACACAGGAAGAAGGTCGACATAATCACGAAAGCCTTTAACTTCGCCAAACAAGCTCACAAAGGTGTGAGAAGATTATCTGGTGAACCATATATCATGCACCCTATCGCCGTTGCTCTTATTGCATGCGAGGAAATGGGACTCGGCTCTACAAGTATATGTGCTGCGCTTCTGCACGATGTCGTTGAAGACACAGACTATACTGTTGAGGACATTGAAAACATATTCGGAAATAAAATAGCGCAGATTGTAGACGGTCTGACTAAAATAAGTGGTGGCATTTTCGGTGATAAGGCTTCTGCACAAGCAGAGAACTTCAAGAAACTGCTGCTCACAATGAGCGATGATATTCGCGTAATCCTCATCAAAATTTGTGACCGTCTCCACAATATGAGAACTCTTGTTTCACAACCAGCCAACAAGCAATATAAGATTGCGGGTGAAACCTTATATATATATGCACCGTTGGCTAATCGTTTGGGACTTAACAAGATAAAGACAGAACTTGAGGATTTAAGTTTTAAATACGAACATCCTGAAGAATACAAGACAATACAAGATAAACTTGCTTCTACAAGTGAACAACGTGACATGCTTTTCGCAATGTTCACAGATCCTATACGAGAGGCTCTTGACAAGATTGGACTAGAATACCAAATAAAAGCTCGCATAAAAAGTCCTTATTCCATTTGGAATAAGATGCAAAACAAGCATGTGATATTTGAGGAGATTTATGATATTCTTGCCGTAAGAATAATCTTTGAACCTAAAGTTCGTAAGGAAGAAATCAACGAATGTTTCAACATCTACGTTGCTATAAGCCGCATCTATAAGAGCCATCCAGACAGATTGCGTGACTGGCTGAATCACCCTAAGGCTAACGGATATCAAGCACTCCATGTTACTCTTATGAGTAAACAGGGCAGATGGATTGAGGTGCAAATCCGTTCAGACCACATGGACGAAGTTGCAGAACAGGGCTTTGCTGCTCATTGGAAATATAAAAACGGCAATGAATACACTGAGGACGAAGGAGAACTAAACGATTGGTTGGGAACTATCAAGGAAATTCTTGATGATCCACAGCCAGATGCAATGGACTTCCTTGACAGTATAAAACTAAATCTATTCGCTTCCGAGATATTTGTGTTTACACCTAAAGGCGAGATTAAGACTATGCCGGCAGGATGTACTGCACTAGACTTTGCATTCCAGATACACACATTCCTCGGAAGTCATTGTATTGGAGCTAAGGTCAATCACAAACTTGTGCCTCTAAGTCACAAATTGAACAGTGGCGACCAAGTAGAAATACTCACAAGTAAGTCTCAGCATGTGCAGCCTTCATGGATAAACTTCGTGTCTACCGCAAAGGCAAGAGCTAAGATACAGGCTATTCTGCGTCGCGACAACCGTGAAGTTCAGAAGAACGGAGAGAGTGTTCTTAATGCATGGCTCACAAACAACAGCCTAGAACTCACATCTTCTGTATTAGACAAGCTATGCGATTACCATGATGTGAAAAGACCAGAAGATTTATTCCTTGCTCTTGGCGACAAGAAGATTATACTAGGAGAAAAAGATCTTGACGAACTGCTTGGTAAGGTAAAGAAAGAAGGTAGCAACTCAGGATGGCGCAAATATGTACCATTCCTTCACGACAAGAAGAACGATAAGGACAAAGATGAAGAAGATGAGATAAATAATCTGTTTATCGTTGATAGAGACTTCAAGAAAAAGAAGCCTGTAATCATTAGCGAAGAAACAATTAATATGTTTATATTCCCAGCCTGTTGCCACCCTATTCCTGGTGATGACATACTTGGATATATTGACAACAAGAATCATATCGAAATTCACAAGCGTGCGTGTCCTGTAGCAAGCAGATTAAAATCCAGCTATGGCAATCGTATTCTTGATGCTAAATGGGATATGCATAAACAGATGTATTTTGATGCTACAATCGAGATCAGAGGTATTGACCGCAAAGGTATGCTTCAAGATGTAGCAGAAGTGATATCTTCACGTATGAACCTTAACATTCATAAAATTACAATCAATAGTGATGAAGGCATCTTTGATGGTAGTATTGAGGTTAAAGTACATGACAGAGACGAAGTTAGAGACATTATGGAAAACCTAAAAGGTATAGACGATTTGCAGGAAGTAATGCAGATTATGTAAAACGCAAACAACGACCTTGTACCTTAAATAATAAGAACTGATATATAATACTAAACCAACAAAACTATGAAAAAAATAATACTACTGTTTACAGCTATCATTATAGCTGTGAACATCAATGCCGCAAACAAGTATGACAATCCCGACACACTTTTCGTAGCACGTGACGGGACAGCAGAATTTCGTAACATATCAGAAGCCATTGAAGTATGTCGTGCGTTCATGGACTACCACAAGGTTATCTTCGTTAAGAAAGGCATTTACAAAGAAAAGTTAGTCATTCCTTCATGGCTCAACAACATAGAGATTTGCGGAGAAGACCGTGACAATACTGTTATCACGTATGATGATCACGCAAACATAAAGATTCCAGAGACTGGTAAACCTATGGGTACGTTTCGCACATATACGCTGAAGATTGAAGGAAACGATATCAAACTAAAGAATATTACAATAGAAAACAATTCAGCAAGACTTGGACAAGCTGTATCACTCCACACAGAAGGTGATCGACTGACATTTGTGAATTGCAACTTCTTAGGACATCAAGATACGATATTCACAGGCATAGCTGGCACTCGCCTTTACTTCGCTGATTGCTATATTGAGGGAACAACAGACTTTATCTTTGGTCCTGCCACAGCCTGGTTTGAACACTGCACAATAAAGAGTAAGGCTGATAGTTATGTCACTGCTGCATCTACACCAGTTGATCAACCTTATGGTTATATATTCAATCACTGCAAACTGATAGCACAAGATGGTGTAAGCAAGGTTTATCTGGGTCGTCCTTGGCGTCCCTACGCCTGCACAGTGTATATGAACAGTGAATTAGGCAAACATATCAGACCAGAAGGATGGGAGAACTGGAGAAATCCAGAGAATGAAAAGACTACCCGTTATTCTGAATATAACAACAATGGTGCTGGCGCTAACAATTCAGGCAGAGTGAAATGGGCTCACCAACTTTCAAAGAAGGAAGCTGCTAATATTACATTAGAAAATGTATTCAAGCAATGCACAAACTGGATTCCTTCAACGAATAAATAATGCTCGTATCATACGATAAAAAAGCGAGTAATACTGATATATAATTCACGCTTATAAACTATATATCAGTAGTTTCATCTATCTTTACAAAGATAATTAGTACTTACCTAAATAATTAATCACATGAGAAAAATTTTATTATTCCTATTTGTCGCGTTTTCACTTTCAATGGTTGCAAAACTGAAAATTAAGAATCCAGAAGTAGAATATACTCCAGCATGGATTGAAATTCAAACTATTGAACAGACAAAAGATGCAACGATACTGCATTGCACCTTACACAATTTGCCTAATTATTGGGTTAGCATTAAAGACAATACGATATTGCAAGATGCACAATCAAATAAAAGTTTCAAACTATTACGCACAGATAGTGTGAAGGTAAATGAAAAGATATGGATGACTCAGTCAGGTAGCAAATCTTGTGTTCTATATTTTGAACCGTTGGACAAGGCAATTAAACGATTTAATATGATAGAGCCTGGTTCACAGGCAAATGAACAGACTTATGGTATTCAGCTGAAATCAGCAAATAAGAAGCAGGCTAAGAACATATTGATTGGCAATCAAGCTAAGACTGCAAATGATTATCTAAAATTGCCTTCGAAGAATTGTGATTGGACATTCACTCCATCCCGCTACAAGAATTTAGATTTCTGTAAATCGCAGTCTGCAACGTTGAGAATACACGTCGCCCATTTACTAAACGAGCTAAGAAAAGACTTTAGTAATTTGAATGTAAACTTTCAGAATCAATTCGACAGAAAAGATAATATAATATCAGGCGAACTTAATAAAGATAATTGCATACAATTTCAGATACCTCTTAGTGCTCCTCAATTTGTATCCCTTATGCCTATTTTAGAAAATGTATATATACAAGGAGGAGATACACTTGACATATACACTACAGCAGAACTTACCTCATATAGAGAGTTTCGCTATAAGTCTTTCGGTGGCAATAGTGAATCTGCCATGATTAATACTCTGATTCCTGTATTGATGAAACAATTGATGGATAAGGAATATGATTATCAATTTATCAAAGGCGCTGTCAAACAGGGGAATGAAGGTGTAAAAAAGGCGCTTAAAGATTTAGCTGATAAGACTATTGAACTGATTGAAAGTGATAAGATGCACCAAATAATACGTGACACACCGCTTTCTATATATGGCAAGGACCTTCTTATGACATGCACCTTGTGCCAATATCTCACAACGATGGAAGATATGATGATGTACTATAATGATCATAAATATATCACAAAGAAAAAAGCAGACGGTTCAATGGAGTGGAAACAGGATAGCACATTTATTCCACTCGACTATGAATCTATTTATCGTCCACTCTTAAAATATAAGTCTTTGCTCTATGATAACCCATTGGTAATCAGTGAGAGTCAACAATGGACATTTATAAACAGGACGTTGTATGGACCTCTCTTCACTGATATACGTATGAGATTATACCCTGAGCAATATGGTCTTTCAAAGGAGATAAAGAAACCTTCTGAAGAGTTCAATATGGATGGTACTTTTGTGAATGACCTCTATATATCTCAGAAAGCAGCAAGTAGATATAAAGATTTGATCAATAATTATCAATTGGAGAAATGCGATAGTACACGCTTGTTAGCTGAAGAAATGAATACCACTAATGATTTAATAAAGATGCACTATCCTAAAGTTGCCTATTCTGTGATGGATGGTTATAGAAATGTAGTAAAAACTACTGAAGGAAACAACACAACCAAAGACATAACAGAAACATGGACACCAGCACAAAAGGCTTTATGGGATAAACTGACATCTCAATATCATGGAAATTTAATGCTAATAGATTTCTGGGGACTACACTGTGGACCATGCCGTCAGGGCATGTTGAAAATGCGACAAAATGTAGAGGAGATGAAAAATGAAAAATTTAAGTTCCTATATATTTGCAATGAAGCTGATTCGCCACGCGACCAAGCAGAGAAATGGATGTCTGAGTCTAATATTAATGGTGAACACATATATGTAACACTATCAGAATGGACACTGCTACAAGCTATGTTTAATTTCATCGCTATACCACGCACTACTCTTATTGGCAGGGATGGAAAAATAATACAGTATAAATTTGATATTTATTCTAATGCCGGTAATTTCAAAGAATTATTGAATAAGTTCTAATTTACAATTCATTAGATACGAAATCAATCATAACTTGAAGATGGTTGCTGAAATCAGCCTTTACTCTCTTTGAAACGTTAGCTCCTACAGAATAGCATGGAACAGAACATTCATAAAGAGTGAAGGCTTTGATTTGCCATTACTTTTCATTTAAAGTAAGATGTGATTGACTATGATTTATTTCTATTTTGCTGAAATAGAATTTCTGAAGCACAAATATGCGATGATTCTAATTCCGCTAAAACATAATATAGAATCGTCCTTCAGGGTATAAATAGAAAAAAGGTGAATATATTTATAATTACTTGCAACCATAAAAAGCAACTTTTTGGGGTTGATGAGTATCAATAAATTTCATTATTAAACCAATCCGTCAAGTTGCTGTTTTAGTTCCTTTAGCTGAGTTCTTACAGACAAAAGCGTATCAAGTACATCAGTAGTCTTGTCAACTCCATCTCTATTGGCACTCAACATCTTACGTGCAGCAGCAAGTTTAAAGCCACGCACTTTCACAAGATTATAGATAACCTTAAGCTGCTCAATATCCTTCTCGGTATATTGACGAATCTTCGTACCGTTCTGAGTCTTCGGACGCAACTGTGGAAATTCACTTTCCCAATATCGCAAAGTACTCTCATTGATATCAAACATTGAGGCTACCTCTTTGATTGAATAATACAACTTAATGTTTTTATTTGTATTCAATGCCATATTTGCATACTTTTATATTAAACAATGATTAATTTATTTGCAAAGTTAGCAAATTTATGCCAACTCCTCTCAACATCTCTAAACTTTTTTGTACCTTTGCGGATGATTTTTTATAAAGAATTAATTAAAATAACATATTTAAGATGATGACAGCAAACGAAGTCCGTGAGTCATATAAGAAATTCTTTGAGGCTAAGGGACATAAAATCGTAGCATCAGCCCCTATGGTCATTAAGGATGACCCAACACTGATGTTCACCAATGCCGGCATGAACCAGTGGAAAGACATTATTCTCGGAACAAAAGATCCAGGAATGGATGTACGTCGTGTTGATTCTCAGAAATGCCTGCGTGTAAGCGGAAAACATAATGACCTTGAAGAAGTCGGCCATGACACATACCATCACACTATGTTTGAGATGCTTGGTAACTGGAGTTTCGGAGATTATTTCAAAGAAGGCGCCATTGACTATGCATGGGAATATCTCGTTGACGTTCTACATCTTAATCCTGAAGACCTTTATGTAACAGTATTTGAAGGATCAAAAGAAGAAGGACTTAGTCGTGACGACGAGGCTGCAAGCTATTGGGCAAAGCATGTTACTGCTGATCATATCATCAACGGAAACAAACACGATAACTTCTGGGAAATGGGTGATACAGGTCCTTGTGGTCCTTGCTCTGAGATTCACGTGGATTCACGTACTCCAGAAGAGAAAGCAAAGATTTCAGGTCGTGACCTTGTTAACCATGACGATCCACAAGTTATTGAAATTTGGAACATCGTATTCATGCAGTATAACAGAAAGTCAGACGGAAGTCTTGAATCATTGCCAATGCATGTTATCGATACCGGTATGGGATTTGAACGCCTTGTACGTATGCTTCAGGGCAAGCACAGTAACTATGATACTGATATATTCCAGCCAATCATCAAAGAAATACAAAATCTTAGCGGAAAGAAATACGGATTTACCACACCTACTGGTGAGAATGGAGAAGGAAAAGACGAGCAAGAGAAGATAGATATCGCAATGCGTGTTGTTGCAGATCACCTTCGTGCTGTTGCTTTCTCTATCGCTGATGGTCAGTTGCCTAGCAACGCCAAAGCTGGTTACGTGATACGCAGAATATTGCGTCGTGCAGTACGCTACTCATATACATTCCTAGACCAGAAGAGTGCATTCCTTTACAAACTCCTTGCCGTATTGGTACAGGAAATGGGACATGCTTTCCCAGAGATTGCTGCTCAACAGGAACTTATCACACGCGTTATTAAGGAAGAAGAAGATTCATTCCTTAGAACTCTTGAGAAAGGTATCAACCTTCTTAATGGTGATATGGACGAACTTAAAGCACATGCACAGAAAGAACTTGATGGTACAAGTGCTTTCCGCCTATTCGATACTTACGGTTTCCCTCTTGACCTAACTGAACTTATCTGCCGTGAAAACGGATATACAGTTGACGAAAAAGGCTTTAACGAGGAAATGGCAAAGCAGAAAGCACGTGCACGCAATGCAGCTGTTGTAGAAAGCGGTGACTGGGAAATCATCAAGGATGGTGAACAGAATTTCGTAGGATATGACTACACAGAATATGAATGTAGCATATTGCGCTACCGCAAAGTAACTCAAAAGAAGAATACATTCTATGAACTTGTACTTGACAATACTCCTTTCTATGGTGAAATGGGTGGTCAGGTTGGTGATCAGGGTTCTTTGGTTAGTGAAAACGAAACAATTGAAATCATTGATACTAAACGCGAGAACAACCAAAGTATTCATATCGTTAAGCAACTGCCTAAGGATATCAATGCAGACTTCATGGCTTGTGTAGATATTGATAAGCGTGACGGAAGCGCTGCTAACCACACAGCAACTCACTTGCTTGACTATGCATTAAAGCAGGTTCTTGGAGACCACATAGAACAGAAGGGTTCTTATGTTGATGCAACAACATTGCGCTTTGACTTCTCTCATTTCCAGAAAGTCACAGACGAGGAATTGCGTAAGGTAGAAATGCTAGTAAACAGCATGATACGTCAGGACTTGCAGCTTAACGAGCATCGTGACACTCCAATAGAGGAAGCTAAAGAACTTGGTGCAATCGCATTGTTCGGCGAAAAATACGGAGACAAAGTACGTGTAGTACGTTTCGGTCCTAGCTGCGAATTCTGTGGTGGTATCCACGCACAGAGTACAGGTCGTATTGGTTTCTTCAAGATTATAAGCGAAAGCAGTGTAGCAGCAGGCATACGCCGTATTGAGGCTCTTACAGGCAAGGCCTGCGAAGATTCAATATATGCTATCCAAGATACTATTACATCTCTCAAGTCTATGCTTAACAACTCAAAAGACCTCACAGCAACGCTGAAGAAGTTTATTGACGAGCATGATGAGATGAGAAAGGATATAGAGAAGTTCCAATCTCAGGCTGTTGAACGCATAAAGGGTGAACTTATCAACAAAGCAAAAGAGGTTAATGGTGTAAAGGTTATCAATGCCGTTTTACCATTGGAGCCTTCTGCCGCAAAAGATCTTGTGTTCAAACTTCGTGAAGCAATTCCTGAGAATCTTGTTGCCGTTATCGGTAGCACATCAAATGATAAGCCATTGCTTACCGTAATGTTTAGTGATGATATGGTTAACGACCACGCACTTAACGCTGGTAAGATTATCCGCGAAGCAGCAAAGCTGATTCAAGGTGGTGGTGGTGGTCAGCCTCACTATGCTCAGGCTGGCGGAAAGAACCTTGACGGTATTAATGCTGCCGTAGACAAGGTTATTGAATTAGCAAATCTGTAGATCAGATTTATATAAATCTCACAAAAATCAACAAAACCCCACGTCGTGAGATGTGGGGTTTTTATTTATCTATTATCGTAACATATCCACGGCTAAAGTTGAAGATATCAATCATAAGATTCATTGATTTCTGATATATCCATACAGTTTTATATATCAAAAAATCGTTTCTACGACATAAAGTTTCTGTTTCTACGATCAAACGTTTGCGTTTCTACGTAGAAACGTTTTCATTCCTACGACATAAAGTTTCCGTTTCTACGATATAAAGTTTGCGTTTCTATATAGAAATAGAAATACTGTTTGACGTTTGCCCTACACTATGTTTTAACGAAAAAGCAATCTAACGTACTGAATATCAAATGATAGACATTTAGACGCTTATTAATTTGCAAAACCTATGTAGGGTTTTAAACATTAATGAGTATGCAACTAATACATATAGGGATAATTGAACAATCGTATTTATATTGATTAGAATACATGTTGAAATACAAGATACACGATACTAAACTAAAACCTCTTGCATTTCAGAAGTCTTTTCTTCATATACATCCAATGTCACGCGACGTCCTCGCAACGCACGCACTAGCGGATAATGAATGAAATACTTATCTGTGCTAGTATACCAAGCAAACCTTGAAATACGTTTCACACCTCTTGCCATAATATCCACCTTCTTTGCGTATTTGGGATTAACAACGGTAAGTAAACGTTCGCCTGTCTGCAACTCCAAAGCCATCACAAGAAACGGCTTTACAATCTTGTCATCGGCAATCTTTACATTACGTATGGAAATCATTACGTTGATATCCCAACCATACTTTTTATTCATTGCATCTGCCATACCTCTAAACACTACTCCATGTGGAGAAGTATCTTTCGTTCCTGTATAAGTAATGCTGTAGTGTATCATTTCGTGCAAAAGCACATTCTGAAACTGGCGTTCCGTCATGTCATAATAATTACTTATGCGTATAGCGAAATCATACACTTTAGTACGTCCAAATCTGGTAACATGTTTACAAGACATGCTACCAAGACGAGTTTTTGATTTTGATAAAGCTAAATTGGGAAGAGGCAGTTTACCGCCAAAATAATCATTATTGAAAACGGTAAACCACTTCTCTATCCATTCTATGCTTACTTGCATAATTCTTTAATAAGGAAATTAGAAACCATAGCATCTGCACGATATATATTCTGTGAGAATCCATGATCAAACCCATCAAGAATCTGCAATTCACTATTTTTCCATATCTGATGATAACGCTCTCCGTAAGTATATGGCACTATCCTGTCACCTGTTCCGTGTACGATCAAGGCTGGTCCATCATAGTTAGCAGCAGTTTCGTATATTGGTAAAGAGAAAGCAGTACGGATATAATCAGCTCCTAATTTCTTTCCACCAAACATATCTACAGCTTCAGGAGGATCAAGTGGATCAAAAGACTTTCCGAAAACATTTCCTTTTATCGCATCTTCACGCAATACAGCAGCTGGAGCCATTAAGACAACAGCCTTCAGTTTGGCACTTCCCAACTCTCCTGCAAGCATACTTGCTACTACTCCACCCTGTGAGTGTCCTGTAACAGCAACCGCGCTAACATAAGGCAAAGAGTCTACATATTCATAAACCTTCTTTGCGTCTTCAATTTCATTCAAAACAGTCATCTTTTCAAAATCGCCTTCACTCTCTCCATGTCCGTTAAAGTCAAATCTGATAGATGCAACGCCATGTTTCTGCAATGAGTCTGCAATGAGTTCATTAAGTTGTCCACCCTTGTTACCCATGAATCCATGAAGAATCATTACCATTGGGCAACGCTGACCTGCAGCAAGTACTGGCTTCTGAATTATTGCAGCAAGCTTTCCCATTGATCCGTTTATTGTCAACTTCTCTGTTGTTCCAGGAATAACCTTCTTAACGGCAGTAAGCTCTGTAAGAGTCTTCTCAACCTTATCAGATAATACCGAACCAAGAATCACGTTTCCATCCTTACCAATGATATACATTGAAGGAATCCAGTTAACTCCATAAGCCTTAGAGACCTCTGTATCGTGCCATTTCTTCAGTTCACTTACATTGGTATATGTCATACCATATTTTGTCATGAGCTTTGTCCATGCATCCTTGTCGGTATCAAAAGAAACACCAACAAACTCAACGCCCTTGTTTTTGAACTCATCATTCATTCTGATTACGTTAGGCAGATCCTTTCTGCAATCAGGACACCAACTAGCCCAAAAGTCAACAACTACATACTTACCTTTCAAACTGCTTAATTTGAAAGTCTTTCCTTCAGCTGTTTTCAACTTAAAGTCTGGAGCTTTTGTTCCTGGCTTCAACAAAGCTGTTGCATACTTGGTGTCTGCATCAGGCATGCCAAATTGTGCTTTGACAGATGTTGCGCATAGCATCAATAGGACAGCAATGCTTAATTTTTTAATTGTCATTTTCATATATAAATAAATTATTATAGCCTCTGTAATAATAGTTCTACAAAGATACTAATAAAATCTTTAGTATATTAAAAAAGTGCAACACCTTTAGACTTTATTAAAAATAAAACTATACCTTTGTTGATAAAGTAGTGAAATTATAAGCAATATAATACCTTTATAATGAAAATTATAGTAATCACGACTCCCAACTTCATAAAAGGTGAAGAATCTGTTATTCCTCATCTATTGCAATTGGGTGTAGACATCGTACACATTCGCAAACCTAGTGCAACGCGTGAACAGCTTGCACTACTATTGGATAGTTTACCTAAATGGTGCTACGACAGATTAGTTGTACACGATTGTCTTGAACTAGCAAATGAATATCATTTACGAGGCATTCATCTGAATAGACGAAACCATGCCATACCAGATAATTTCAATGGAAGCCTATCTATGTCTTGCCACAGTCTTGAAGAAGTAGACATAAAGAAGGATATGGCAGACTATGTATTTCTGAGTCCGATATTCAACAGCATTTCAAAGAGCGGCTACAATTCTGCCTTCAGCAAAGAAGAATTACACAACGCCATGAAACAAGGAACGATAGATCATAAGGTCATTGCATTAGGAGGTGTATCAGCTGCAAATATAGATACTGTGAAAGACTTAGGATTTGGAGGAGCCGCATTGCTAGGTGATATCTGGGACAGAACAGAATCATCTGATTTTGACGACTATATAAAATCATTGATAGACAGATAAAAAAGACACTTGAAAACAAAAGTGCAGACAACTGCATGTTTTTGTAAATAAACAAAACCGCAATAGTCTGCACTTCAATGATGTTATCTATAATTACTTATAATAAAATCTATTTACTTTTTAATAAACTATCTACCTGTGCTTTAAGATCCGTCTCATTCAGCGCTACAGCCCTAACAACACCACTAGGATCAATTAGAAATGTAGTAGGTATCCATCTAATACCAAAGGGAGATGCATGCAAGTTCCATCCTTTCACATCGCTCACGTTAATCCATGAGAACGCATACTTGCGCAAAGCATTTCTCCATGCCTCTGCTGTACGGTCTAGTGAATATCCATAGATAACGAGTTCTGGATGCTCTTTAGCAATAGCCTTTACAGTTGGTATCTCTCTGCGGCAATCACCACACCAAGAAGCCCAAAAGTCAAGCAAGACCCAGTGACCACGATAATCAGAAAGTTTATATTCTACCCCCAGTGTATCCTTAGAAATCACTTCAGGAGCTATGTCACCGACAACGATGCTATCGGTAAACTGCTTAGTTTGAGCACTCATAGCAAAAGAAAATGCTATTGCCCAAGCAAAAATTATCAATCTTTTCATACGCTATTATGTATTTTATCTGTTTTTATTTTCTACATCAAACCACAAACGGGTTGTTAGTTCATCTGGTCCTTGGTGAGCTACAGCAGCCTGATAATTGCTACCATTGAGACTTTGCTCTGTAACAGGGTAAAAGAAACGACGTGGAAGTTGTCCATTATCAAGAACGGAAGAAGGACCTGCCTTTAGTTTAGGATAACCCAAACGACGCCAATCTGTAAATGCATCAGAAGCTTGTCCATAATAACCAATCCATTTCTGCCATCCTATCAGTTCTGCCCAATGACTAGCATCATAGGCTACAGAAGGCTGCGCAATATATGCATCGGCATTGGCTCCTACACCAAACTGATTGAGAGACGCTGTGATACCTTTATTATAGAAGTCTTTTGCATCAGCATTGATGATACCTCTTGCAGCAGCCTCAGCAAAGATAAAGTTAATCTCTGAATAAGTAAAGAACACTGCTGGAGCATTATCTTTAAGGAAATAAGTACCTGGACGAGAAAGTTTATTGAAACCCTGACTATTAGCCTTATCAGCAGAAAGTCCGTTTGCAGCTCCTTCATAAGTAGTAACACTAGCATCAGAAGGAAGTTGGGCATATACTGATAGACGAGGATCTTTAATCTCTTTCAGTTTATCGATGAGCGTCTTTGATACGCGCTGATCATCACGTGTACTGAATGCACTTGCCCAAGGATTCCACTGAGGAGAAGACGTGAACACAAAGTTTGCATTCTCACTATTTGATGATATTAATTCAGAACGATTTGCATAAAGTTGCGCAATAATGCCAGAAGCTAATTCCTGATCACGGTCGGCAATCTCAAGAGCTATTCGCAGACGAAGTGACTGTGCAAAGCGCTTCCATAAAGTAATGTCACCTTTATAGATTAGATCACCACTAATAGTACCGTTTGTAGATTTCAAACTTTCAGCCGCTGTTTCTAGTTCACCTAGCAATCCCTTCAACACATCCTCCTGATGATCGTAACTAGGAGTAACACTTTTAGCATATTGCGTATAAGGAATATCACCAAACAGATTCGTAAGCTGTAAATAAGTCCATGATCTCCATATCTTTGCCACAGCACGATAGTTCTCATTTCCTAAATTACTACTTTCTACAGCGTTAAGGTCTGCAATGATAGTAGCATATCCATCATCCCACACACTCGTAAAAGAACTAGTTGTGACATTATAGCAGTCAGGTTCGGTATATTGAATCTTTGCCCAATGCTGATCCCAAAGCAAAGCAGCATTGTAGTTAAGATCATTACCCATAAACCATTGAGCAGCATGATACTGCGCAGCAGAAAGCAGATAAGCTGGCTGAGGATTCTCAGTTGCATTAGGATTCTTGTTGATTTCTGCAAGTTGGTTATCGCAAGAGGTGAAAGCAAAAGCTAGCACCGGAAGCAACAAATATCTATATATGGTCTTGATTTTCATATTCTTATCTTTTAAAATAATTATAAAATGTCCTAGAATTTAATCTTAAGGTTTAATCCTATCTGACGCGTTGTAGGTAGTGATAGACTCTCATATCCTTGTGCATTACCTGTTCCACGAGCAAGTTCTGGGTCTACATTAGGAACATCCTTATATATAATCCACAGATTACGTGCTGTTAACGAGAGTGCTAAGTCTTGAAGCTTAAGACGACGTACGAAAGCTTTCGGGAAAGAATAAGAGACGACTACTTCACGGAGCTTCACATAATCTGCATTCCAAACATTAGCCTCATCAATACTATAGATGCGATGATAATACTCTTCTGCTGATGCAAGTGTGGTATTTTTTTCTCCATTTGCCTTTACGCCATCAAAGAGTATTCCATCCTGATAAACACGAGTTTTGCTTCCACTGACATTGGCATAGTATAGACCTGCAGAGTTAGTGGTATAGTCAGGTGTCGAAATTTTAATATTGTTGCCTGAAGCATCCCTGTAATACCAAAGTCCTCCATGCTCGGCATCACGACCAGGAAGCGTACTAGCTAGTACTCCTGTGTAACGACCCGTACTGTTTGTGTTAGAATAAATCTGTCCACCAATACTTGCATCAATGAGAACACTTAAACTCCAATTTTTATAAGTGAAAGTATTGTTGATACCACCCTCCCAGTCGGGCTGAAACTTACCGAGATTAGCAGATGTTGATGAAACCTTTGGTAGTCCATTGTCATCTACAACAATCTTTCCAGCAGCATCACGAACATAAGTTGTACCGAAAAGTGTACCATAGTCGCCACCAACAGGTGCAATTACCTGAATACCAGGATTACCAATCTGATAGCTTGAGATGAGACCTTCTGGATCTAATTTGATAACCTTACTTTTGTTTGTTCCGTAGTTAACATCAACATCCCAACGGAATTTTCCTGCGATGACAGGAGTTCCACCAACGAAAAGTTCAAAACCTCTGTTGCGGATGTGTCCAGCATTTCTAACCTGAGATGTATAACCACTGGCTCCTGTTGTAGCAAGGCGGAGTATCTGGTCACGAGAATCAGTCTGATACAATGCAGCATCAAAATGTAGTCTATTGCTGAAGAAAGCTCCTTCGATACCTACTTCATAAGAACTGGTACGTTCTGGCTTCAGATTAGGGTTTAATCCTTGTTTACTTGATGTCTGCAAAGGATTTCCACTAAATGCTGCCTCAGAAGTATAGACTGTTGCTAACTGATAAGGATCAGCATCACTACCAACCTGAGACCAACCACCACGCAGTTTAAGATAGTTCACATTGTTACTATTAAAGCCTAGGGCTTGATCAAGCACAACACTCGCTGTGACTGATGGATAGAAATAGGAATTATTGGCTGTAGGAAGTGTTGACGACCAATCATTACGTCCTGTAACGGTTAGGAAAGCCCAACTACGATAGTTGGCAGACGCAGAACCGTAAACACTATACTGACGCAGTTTGTAGAAGTAGTTTGAGCTGACAAGTGGGTCACGTGAATTACTAAGCGTGTATAGGTCGGCAACAGCCAGACGAGGAGCCTGCTGATAATTGTTTTCATATTGCTTGTTACGCACGTTGAATCCAGCTAAGAAATCAAGTGAAAAATCATCATTCAGTTTCTTTGTATAGGTTGCAATAGCCTCACTGTTTTGTTCCTTCACCGTATAGGCATCCTCTGAGTAACTTCCAAAAGGAGTTCCATTTGTTCCCCAACGTATCTGAGACTTTCTGCGATCCTGATACCAGTCTGTACTCGTCTTAAGACGGAGGTCAAGTCCATTAGCAATATGGAATGCTACGTGGAGATCACCAATAAGACGATGGCGCTCTTGTTGCTGGGTATTATAAGTGGTTGTCCAATAAGGATTGCTATAATAACTAGAATTCCAGTTGCGAGAATAATCTTCTTTAAGAGAGTTCATGTCTACCTGACGACCACTCCAAAGAAACTGAAGCATGGTCATGTTGTTACGACCAGACTGTCCTGGAATACTTGGAGCTGTATATACAATATAATTAGCTGTGGCTCCAACCGTTATAGACTTAGTTAGTTTATAATCTGTGTTGAGGGTTATATTAGACTTGTGAGCCTCTGAACCAGGCACAATACTCTGTTCTTTCTCGAAGTCGTATCCCACACGGAACTGATAGTTGTCATCTGATTTTTGTATAGATATGCCATTGTTGGTGCTAAAACCAGTTCTGAAGAAATCTTTAACATTGTTAGGATGTGACACCCATGGTGTAGCAATACGATTGCCTGATGCATCAACAGGACTGTCAAACTGTGGAATGAGAAGACCTGTGTTCATCTTCGGTCCCCAACTCTCGTCAACACCATCATTCACACCGCCTCCTTTACCATCAACGTAACTGAACTGTCCGTCAGCACCCTGTCCAAATATATTCTGATAGGTGGGAAGAGTTGCTGCAAAAGACAATTTATTAGAACTGGTAAAGGTGACACCCAATCCCTTCTGTGATTTTCCTGTTTTAGTGGTAATGATAATAGCTCCATGAGCTGCACGAGAACCATAAAGAGCCGATGCATTAGGACCTTTAAGTACTGTCATGTTATCAATATCCTCAGGATTAAGATCTGCTATCGCATTTTTAAAGTCACGACCTACATTCTGAGAATTAAGCTGAGAATTATCTACAGGAATTCCATCAACAACAAATAAAGGTTGATTCTCTCCTGCTATTGATGTCTCACCACGTATAACGATACGACTAGATCCAAGGTCACCCTGAGAGCCTGTGATACGAAGGCCAGCTACCTTTCCACTGAGGTTGTTAAGGATATTATTGTCCTGTGCTCTAGTAAGGTCGGCTGCAGAAATATTCTGCGCACTGTAGCCAATAGCTTTCTTGGCTTTTGATATACCAAGAGCAGTAACGACCACCTCATCAAGACCACGGAAGTCTTCTGTTAGAGGAATATCTAGATTACTATTTGTAACCTTAGAAACATTAATTTCTTCTTTTTTATAGCCTATATAACTTATAACAAGCGTTGAAGGGAAGTTGTTTACATTGATAGAGAACTTACCATCAATATCGCTTACAGCCACAGCCTTGCCGTCAGAAGTTGTTCTAAGACTAATAGATGCTCCAATAATCGGCTCACCGGTATTCTTATCTGTTACGGTGCCATGCAGCGTCTGAGCTATAGCATGACTAGCTAACACAAAGAGTATAAGTAGGGTTAGAGCGTATCTTCGTGATACACACAAATTTATATTTATCTTCATAATTTTTATACAATTAAAATTACATCGGGAACCAACATGATGACCAGTAAATGGTTCCCTACTATATTTGGAATTTTGTTAATTCAATAAGTAAATGGTGATCCATCAACATTGATTCTCACAATCTGATCTGTTATTGATGATACAATAGCTAATAATCTGAAAACCTCTTTTTACTACATTACTTATTATTCTCATTTTGTCCCTAACAAATATAGTATACAATATTAAAATACTCTCAAACGTGTAGACGGACAAAATCTTTTTGTGTCTGTCTCTTATTAAATAGAAATCGTACAACATCGCTTGCACATTCGAATCATGTTATTTGTATTCATAATTTTAATTTTCAATTACAATAAATTTATTAATTTTCACAGTTGCAAAGGTATGGCGTTTTTCCTTCGTGAACAATACCGCCCGTATGGTATATTAATAACACAAATACGTTATATCTATCTACCATATAAATGGTATACAGAGAAATTGCAACAAAGAAATTGGATTTAAAACAAAATATTGTAACTTTGCCATCAGTAGCCCAAATAAGATATTTGAATTATGGAGTTACTTTATTTCTACGAATATATAAAATCATTGATAGAAAGATGAAAAAGGAACTTGAAGACAGAGTACAAAAGGCAATAGACAACTTTATGCAAGGTTATGGATGCTGCCAAAGTGTGGTAACAGCATTTGCTGATTTATATGGTATGGACGATAACACTGCAAAGAAGGTTGCTGCTGGATTTGGAGGAGGTGTTGCAAGAATGAGAATGATGTGCGGTGCCGTTTCAGGAATGGTTATCCTTGCAGGACTTGACTGCGGACAGACTGAAGGCGCTGACAGAGAAGGAAAGTCTGCTTGCTACAAAGTTATTCAAGACCTGTTAGCTAAATTCAAAGAGCGTAATAGTTCTATAATATGTGCCGACCTACTCAAACTCAATAAAGAGGATGTAGCCCATTCAAGCTACGAAGCTTCAGAACGTACAGCAGAATACTATCAACGCCGTCCTTGCGTAAAGAAAGTTGAAAGTGCAGCTATTATTTTCGCCGAGTATCTTGAGGAAAAAGAAACTAAAATATAATATAAGTATGAATAAAGTTCTTATTACAGGTGCCAATAAAGGCATTGGATTTGGAATTAGTAAGCATCTAGCTTTGAAAGGATGGCATATACTCGTGGGTGCGAGAAACAAGGAGAGAGCAGAGAATGCCATTCAGCAATTAAAGGCTCTTGGAGCAAAAGATGCAGAATGGGTGAATATAAATCTATCAGATTTGAAATCTCTTGATGAGTCTATCATAGAGGTAAAGCGCAATCATCCCGATTTGTCTATGCTGATAAACAATGCTGGTATACCTGGAGATATGGCATGCGCAAGCTATGACTCTGACATAAAAGATATTATTGAGACTGTTCAGGTGAATTATATCGGAACATATTATCTCACAAAGGGACTTGTTCCTACTATCGCTGCCAATAAAGGCAGAATCGTGAATATCACAGTTCCTGTAAGCGTGAATCCATATTGGAATCCTTTAGCTTATAAGGCGAGTAAAGCTGCACAAAATGTGATGACAGAGACGTTTGCATTCGACTTTGATAAAAACAAAGTTCCTGTAGAAATCTATTGTGTTCATCCTGGACCTACAACAACTGATCTTAACGGAAACATGCGTTTACCGGGATTCCATGAGCCAGACCTTGTTGGCGAGAAGATTGTCGACATTATTTATGACGGAAAGCGTCATCAGGGAGAGTTCATAGAGATATACCCTATTGTTGAGGAATAGACGCTGTTTGTGTCTTTGGCCAGTTCATGAGAAATAGTTTATCTGTTGCTCGTGTAAAAGCAGTATATAACCAATGGATATAGTCTGGTGTCAACATTTCATCAGTCATATATCCTTGGTCTAGATATACATGTGCCCATTGTCCACCTTGTGCCTTATGGCATGTTATTGCATAAGCATATTTAATCTGCAACGCATTGAAATAATCATCCTGTTTCAGCTTCATCATCCTATCACGCTTCTGCGGAATATCTGCATAGTCTTCCATTACTTGCTCATATAGTTTTTCGCTCTGTTCATGAGTCAGTGCAGGAGCTTCAGACATCAATGTATCTAGAATTACGATCTGCTCCATTTCGTAATTGTCATAATCAGGAAAAGACAGCGTCACGTTGGCAAAGTTGAAACCATACAGTTCGCGTATATTCCTCACTCTAATCACTTTCACTCTATCGCCATTTGCGATGAATGATAATTGTCGTTCGTTGGTTTCCAGATACTTATTCTTCACCACCATAAGCATATCTCCTGAGCAAAGCATATCTTCTCGGTCTAAAATAGTGTTTCTGATACCTTGGTTATATATATTTGCCCTTTTGTTACTTCGTGTCACCACAATAGTATCATCAATGCCTACATCAGAATAGCTTGAACTGATGCTTTCAACAAGTTCATTTCCAGGCATCATCACAATATCAGCAAACCCAGTAAAACTTATCTTTGGCAATTCCGTAGCCTCGTCATGCGTTATCATCTGCCTTATAAAAGTGGCATTATACAGTATACCGCTGTCCTTGCTCTGTCTCAACACTTCATTTAGGTCACATTCATACACTGTAATTCCATAGCCTTCAAGGATAATGCGATTAAGAGCTGGTGCTTCATCCTCGCCAACAGGTGGCAACTGAGCCTTATCTCCTACAAGCATCATACGGCAGTTGTCACCCTGATATACATATTGTATAAGGTCAGACAATAAGTCTCCCGAACCGAAATCACCATTCAAAGAACCGTTTCCGCTACCTATCATTGATGCCTCATCAATCATGAACAACGTATTCTTATGCATATTGTCATTCAGATTAAACTTACCGTCAATACCTGAATAACTTTTCTCACGATAAATCTTCCTATGAATCGTAAAGGCTGGTATACCGCTATTCAATGAAAACACCTTTGCTGCCCTACCCGTTGGAGCCATGAGCAACAGCTTCTGTCCCAATCTAGTAAAGGTGCGAACCATTGCGCCTGCAAGCGAAGTCTTACCAGTTCCAGCCGAACCGCGCATAATCATAACGCAATGCTGACTGCGATCTGAAAGAAAGCGGGCAAACGTATCAAGAGCGTTCATCTGGTCGGCTGTAGGCTTGAATCCGAACTCTATAACTATTTGATTTATAAATTCCTGTGTACTCAATGCTATGTAGTAAAAACTTTTTTGTAACTTTGCAGCACAAAGATAGATATAATAATCGGAATGAAATTAAAATTCACTAATAATTTGATTCTATCCTTATGTATGCTTTCCCTCATCGTGATATGTTTTCTTAGTATAAACACAACTGTGATTTTTTGAAGAAGCAACACGAATGAGATCAGACATTGAACAAATAAAATAGATATAAATTATGACAGACGAAACAGGCAACAAACCTCTAGCTCTACCAAGAGTTACGCTACGAATAGCACGCAACTCGATGTCGTTTGCAATCGTAGACAGCACAGCCATTAATGGACTGGCTTATGATCCGTATGTTGTAAGAAGTGGAATGTCTATGGCAGCCAATCTCAGAGAGGCTTTCACCAATAGTCCTATTCTGAGTCAGGGATTCCAACGTGCGCAAGTACTCATAGATACTCCCGTGATGCTCATTCCACTTGAGGAATTTGATGATGAAGATTCCGAATTGCTGTTTCGCCACACTTTCACTGGTCATGAATCAGACGAAATTCTTAACACTGTTTTGCCTATGCAGAATGCAGTAGCTGTATATCCTATAAACAAGGATATCAAACTAGTGCTTACTGATCATTTCAGCGATATAAAGATTCTGCCTCTGATGCAACCTGTATGGAACTATATGCACAAGCGCAGCTATACCGGGGTGAGAAAGAAACTATATGCTTATTTCAGAGGTAAGCAACTGGATCTGTTCAGCTTCACACAAAACAGATTCACTTTCTGCAACAGCTATGACATCATGAGCCATAAAGACGCATCATATTTCATACTTTACGTGTGGAAACAGTTGGGACTAGACAATCGTGAAGACGAATTATATCTTAGTGGAAACATTCCAGACAGAGAGGATCTTACCACAGAACTGAAACAATACATACAAAAAATATATGCCGTAAACCCTACGGCAGAATTCAATCGCGCCCCTATTACTCAGATAAAGGGACTACCATTTGATTTAATGACTTTATTTTTAAAAGGAAGATGAGAATAATTACAGGTAAATATAAAGGACGCCGTTTCGACATCCCACGCACGTTCAAGGCTCGCCCTACAACTGACTTCGCAAAAGAAAACATATTCAATGTATTACAGGCATATATTGACTTTGAAGATGCAAGCGCACTAGACCTTTTCGCTGGTACGGGAAGTATTTCTCTCGAACTTGCCAGCAGAGGATGCAAACAGGTAATCAGCGTTGAAGCCGACCGTGAACATTCAAGTTTTATACGTCAATGCTTCACCAAACTCAATGAGGATAAAGATATTCTTATTCGTGGGGATGTGTTTAGATTTCTGAGATGTTGTCATCAGCAGTTCGACTTTATATTCGCTGATCCACCCTACGCACTCAAAGAATTACCAACAATACCAGAATTGATATTGAAAGGCAATCTGCTGAAAGAAGACGGATTACTAGTCTTTGAACACGGAAAGCAATATGATTTCTCTGAGAATCCTTACTTTGTTGAACATAGAAGTTACGGAAGCGTTAACTTCAGTATATTTCACAAGAGCGGACTCAAAAGTCTTACAAGCGATTCCCAAAGTCTCTGAATAAATGAGCGATGAGTGAAATCTCGAACTTCTTCTATGTCAATGCAATGTTCTTCGTCTTCAAGATAAATATTCTTTATTCTTAAAGCCATTTCAGTGTCATAGAAGAATATGTTTGATTCAAAATTATTCTCAAAACTTCTGAAGTCGATATTCGTGCTTCCGCAGGTAGAGATATAATCATCGCTCACCATAATCTTGGAATGATTGAATCCAGGTTTGTATAGGTCGACTTTCACGCCAGCCTCTACAACCTCTCCAAGATATGACTTACATGCCCACTCCAAAATTTTGGAGTCGCCATGCATCGGCACCATCAATCTCACGTCTACACCTGACAAAGCTGCCGTGCGCATAGCAAATAATATTGGTTCTGTTGGCAGAAAGTAAGGAGTCTCCATATAAACATACTTCTTTGCCTCAAGCAATATTTTCACATATCCCTGCATAATGTCTGGCCAAGGCTGAATAGGACTACTTGTCACCAATTGGGCCAAACAATTGTTTTCCGCAAGATAGGTGTTCTCCGGATAATATCTGTGGTCGGTTATCAATGTTCGGTCTACGAAATACCAGTCAATAAGGAAAGCACGCTGCAATGCATAAACGGCTCCACCCACAATGCGCAAATGAGTATCACGCCAAAGACGTCCGCCATCACCTTTTATATATCTCATGGCGATGTTCATACCACCTATGAAACCTACTTCACCGTCAATAATACATATTTTGCGGTGATTGCGATAGTTCACTTTTCCTGTGAGTGCAGGGAATTTCACAGGCATAAACGGCTGCACCTTCACTCCTTCCTTCCTCATTCTGTCAAAGAATTTATCTTTAACTCTCCAGCAACCCACGTCATCATATATAAAGCGTACCTCTACGCCCTGTCTTGCCTTATCAATAAGTGCATCGCATATAAGCCTTCCCAATGGGTCGTTTTCTATAATGTATGTATCAATATGAATATGATCCTGAGCTCGCCCTATAGCCCGTAACAAAGCAAGGAATAAATTATATCCGTCTGTATATATGTCTACTGAATTATCCTTGAACGGAAAAGACATACTCTGATTTGCAAACAGCTTTAGCAGTGGTCTTGAATTCTCTGGCAAATGCAGATTGCGCTGTTCGGCAAATTCAAGCATACTGCGCTTAGTAAGTTCATCAAGACTTCGCTGACTTATAATTCTTTCTTTTCTGAAATTCTGTCCGAAAAAGAAATAGATAATGATTCCTGCCACCGGGACGAACGACAACACCATCACCCAAGCCATAGTCTTAGCAGGCTGGCGATTATCCATCAATACCGCTATCATCGTGAGAATGATAACAACAAGATACACCGTTATGATTATCCAATGGAAATATATCATTATTTATTTAATTCTTCAGGTAATATTATTATATCAGTTAAATTTCGTATTACTTAAATCCAATCAGCTTATGAGTCTGAAGACTCAACCTCCATTTCGGATGTCGCTTTATGTACTCTATGCAGATAGTGGTGATTTCAGAATTGCGCATCAGGTCACCTGTATCACAAGGTTGCAGATAGTAGTAATCAGCTTCTATGTCAAATGTGTCTGTAAGCATTCTCTCATCAAAAATGCATTTCAACTCATTGCACTTCTTCACCTTGACATTTGTCTTTGGCGAAACAGTAAACCAGTCAAGATTTGCGGGCGGTTCCTTTGTTCCGTTTGATTCCATAGCCACTTTATAGCCTTCATCATGGAAAGCTGAAATAAATTCCTCGTCAACCTGTAATGTTGGTTCGCCGCCTGTCAATACGATGAGTGGGCGTTCACTGCCAGTACATTCTCGCGTTAATTGCTTTACGTTATTCAGAATATCGTCTAAAGACATTTCTTTATACGCTGAGAAGTCGGTATCGCAGAATGAACATTTCAGGTTGCATCCGCTGAATCTTATGAATACGGCTGCCATTCCAGAGTTTCTACCCTCACCCTGAAGCGAGAAGAATATATCGTTAACTCTATACATCCTCTTCATAAATAGCTATGTTTCCGTCACTTTCCTGAACAGAGGCTTTGTAGCATGTAGGTATCTGTTCTGTAATCCATCGTGCTATGTTCTCTGCTGTAGGATTAAACGGCAGTACTTTGTTCAAGTCTGCATGATCCAGTCTGCCATGAATAAGATGCTTTATCTTACTGAAGTCAGCAACCATTCCATCACTATTAAGAGTCTTCGACTTGCAATATACCGTCACGTGCCAGTTGTGTCCATGCACATTCGTACACTTACTCTCATAAGAAAGAGTAAGATGATGTGAGGCTGATATTTCAAAACTTTTCTGTATGTAATACATAATCGATTTTATTTACTTGTTGTTATACTATTATGTTATTTCCCAATTGGCGTGCCAGAGCATTTCTCATTTCTGTCATGTCCTTATATTCAGCCATAAGCTTGAAAAGGGTTTCCGAGTCAGATGATGACAGTCCTATCTGCTTTTTAAGTTCCTTTAAATGAAGCTCCACATATTCCATACGGAAATCAAGCAGCAAGTGCTGAATCCTGTCACGCAGACTTTCGTCATCATTCTTTGTCTGTTGACTTTCAGACAGTTTGAATCGTTCCTCAGTCATGTTTATTGCAATCTGACTTATCTTGATGTCATGATGATGCACGAAGTATGGTTCTGTTTTGAACGCTCTATCCTCGCAGTGTTCCACAGCCTCGTTAAGTATATCATTGTACGTTGGGGCGTGGAAAGAAAGTTCATCTGCTGAAAGACTCAAGTTGATGTATTCAGCTACCGATAAGTCGAAAACATTTCCGCTTTCATCCTCTACATCATTAAAGACCACTCTGTCGCCAAACTTTATCACAAGCTGTATCAAGAGTTGTTCCACCTGTGTTGAAGCGATAGCCAACTGTGACGTTCCTGCCACATTCTGTGCATTTGCAGCATATCCTGGCTGTGCAGTATTTACGTCCTGTTGAGGCATATTAGAGTTTCTCATGACTCCGCTCTCCTTTCGTTCACGGATCATGTTGTTCATCTGAGTTATCAACGTCAACTCGTTTATACCTATTTGCTGCGAACAGTCGTGCAGATATGTATCTCTCAATATAGGGTTTTGCACCATTGAGATACTTGCCACGATTGAGTTTATTGCCTCCGAGCGTTTCAACGGATCGTTTTGTCCGTCAAGCAGCAATGACGTTTTAAATCTGATGAAGTCGGTAGAGTTGTCTTCAATATATTTCTTCAATTCATCTGCCGTATGCTTTCTTGCGAAACTATCAGGGTCATCGTTATCCGGCAACAACAGCACCATCAGGTTCATTCCTTCAAGCAGCAGCATATCTGTACCTCTCAGTGCAGCATGAATACCAGCTTCATCTCCATCATATAGCAATGTGATATTGCTAGTGAAACGATGTAGCGTATGAATCTGCTGAATGCTTAGAGCCGTTCCTGAGTTTGCTACAACGTTTTCAATACCACTCTGATGCATTGAAATCACGTCAGCCTGTCCTTCCACAAGATACACTCTGTCTTCTTTAGCTATTGCTTTCTTTGCCTGGTATATACCATAAAGTTCGTTACTCTTGTGATATATCTCTGAGTCTGGCGAATTCACATATTTCTGGTTCACGCCCTTAGTTCTGCTGTCAAGCAAACGAGCTGTGAATCCGACAACTCTTCCACTTGAGCTTATCCAAGGGAACACCACTCTTCCCGAATATCTGTCAATAAGTTCTCCACGTTCGTTTTTATAGCATATCGCTGTTTTCAGCAGAAACTCCTCCTTATATCCCTTAGCAAAAGCAGCTCGTGCCAGAGCATATCTATCTGTAAGGTCGAAGCCCAACTGAAACTTTTTTATGATGTCATCACGAAATCCACGACTTCTAAAATACTGCATACCCACAGCCACACCGTCAACATTATTGTGCAGCAAGTTTTGAAAGTATTCGTTAGCCCATTCATTCATGATAAACATACTCTCGCGTGCGCTCTGTTCTTCCTTCTCGTGGTCGGATAGTTCACGTTCGTGTATTTCTATGTTATACTTATTAGCCAACCATCTCAACGCCTCAGGGTAAGTCATCTGCTCATGCTCCATAATGAAACTGATAGGGTTTCCACCCTTACCGCATCCAAAACAATGGCAAGTACCTCTTGCAGGCGAAACGTAGAAAGAAGGAGTCTTCTCGTTATGAAAAGGGCACAACCCCTTATAGTTACTACCGCTTTTGCGCAATGTAACAAATTCCGAGACTACATCCACAATGTTGGATGCATCCTTAATCTTCTCAACTGTTAGTCTGTCTATCATAGATAACGCAAAGGTAGCATTTTTTTTGAATACAAAATAATATTTTAAAGGCAAAGTTAATTATCAAACTATTATAAGATGTCATTTCACATAATTAAAAATAAAATCCGTACCTTTGCGTGCAATATAAACAAATAGTATTGATGGAAAGTAAATCTCCGCGACTAGCACATATCATAGCCATAGCAACAGTATTGTGTTGGGGTGGTACATTCATAAACACTAAGTTTCTACTGCTTGGCGGACTTCAACCACAGGAAATTTTTGTAATTCGCTTTTTACTTGCCTACATAAGCATCTGGTTTATATCACCACATCGACTTATGTGCGACAACTGGAAAGACGAGGCTTTGATGCTGCTGCTTGGTATATCTGGAGGTTCTATGTATTTCCTCTCTGAGAATATGGCTGTAGGCATTACCTATGTCAACAACGTAGCTTTCATCGTCTGCACAGCACCACTTATCACTACGTGCATTGCCATAGCAATGGTAAAGAGTGTAAAGGCTTCCCCTAAACTCATCATCGGTTCGCTAATTGCATTAATGGGTGTTGGCGTCGTCATTTTCAATGGTCATTTCGTACTGCATCTTAATCCGCTTGGCGATATTCTCGCGCTCACAGCAGCATTCTGTTGGGCGATATACAGTATTCTGATGAAAAGGGCATCATCAAGATATGGCTCCATTTTTATCACAAGAAAGGTGTTTTTCTATGGTCTACTAACAATTATGCCGGTATTTATCTTCAAGCCATGGCAGTTTCCATTATCAGGCTTTGCAAGACCAGAGATATGGATAAATCTATTGTTTTTAGGTTTCATCGCATCCTTTGTCTGTTTCATGCTCTGGAGTTGGGCTATCGGACAGATAGGCGCAATGAAGACATCCAACTACGTGTATCTTAATCCCATCACAACTGTTGTTGTCAGTGCCCTGTTCCTTAACGAACCAATGACAACTATTGCATATCTAGGCAGCGCCCTGATTCTCACAGGCGTATATATAGCCAACAAAGCCAAAGGCATATAAACATTACTGGGGATTATTCTCCCGCAGATTCACGCAGACAAAGACAAATGGGCTATCTGTGAGCAATCTTATAGTTCACGTTGATGCATATTTCAGAGCAACCAGATTTAGAAGAACTCACTCCACAAGAAATTGGAATACAAAATATTATCGTTGATAAATTCAAAGAAATGTCTTCAGCTGAAATCTCAGCAATGAGTCACAAAGAAGATGCATGGAAAGAATATCATGACTGCGACAATCTCATTTCATATAATGAAGCGTTCAAATTGAATACTATTTAGTAGCTCATTTTAGGAGATAAATTTAAGCGTATGCACCACTATGGAGTGGTTGCATACGCTTAAACAGAAGTACTAATTATTTTTTTGATACATTCCAAACAAACATAAAAAAAAACGATGAGTTACCATATGAATAATTATTTAAGAAGAACTACATCGTGTCAATTGGTTGGTGCCACGAATCCGACTTATTTTGTATTTTCTTCATCACCGTTTGTACTTGGATTTGGTACATTTTTTATATCTGCAAAGGTAATTATTTTTATTAAAAACTAATGTTTTTTTAATATAAAAATGTCTCTATTAAATCTCTTTATCTCATCATATTAGAATAATATGAATAAATTTGGTTGTATCTTATTATAAATTCATAAATGGAAGCAAATTTGAACAATTACAGTTTAATCTGCTCTTTCTCTGGAAATAGCATAGGCATAGCTTTTTTATTCATCTTAAAAGCAATGGTATCACCGCCTTTCCCTGGCCTTGACAAAAGCAAATCAACAGTTATATAACCAATATCAAGCAAATTATCAAACTGAGAAACAATAGGATTCTTTGTATGCTCAATTATTATCGGTCTAAAAAATTCTTTGCCTTTTTCTTTTTTCGACTCAACTTCTATCCAGAATGTTTCATGATGCTTTTCCAAAAGTCTTTCATGAAGTTTTTCTATTTGCCATAATGCCACATCTGCGACTTTAGGATATATGCCTAATCCATTAATTTTAGACTGTTTCTCCTCTATAGCTAAAATTGATTCTAGTTGATATAAACTTAATCCTAAGTTCTGAGAATTAGGAGAAGTACATTTTAAAGTATTTTGATAAGTACGTATTCCTTGTGCATTATTATATCCATACTTCTCCACAATCGCTTTTGCAGACTTTAATTCACTATGACCCCAATCTGGGACTTGACAAAAAAGTGTAGAACGAATACCTGGACGTTTTTCTCTAAAACTTTTTAATTCAATTCCTTTATAATCAGGAAGTTTTGAATTGTTCATTTCTATTCCAAGAAGGCTCTCTATAGCTCGTCCTATACCAGTATCCGCTAACACATCTGAGGGATGCCAATTCTTAGACAATATTTTTAGTTTATCAGTAAGATCATTTGAGACACTAAAGACTTCATTACATATATTTATTATTAAGCTCTTTAGTGGAGAAATTATTGAACTCAAACATGAATGTTCAATATTTACCTTTGAAGAGTTTATTATATAAAGTTGGTCAGAATAATATATCATTATTAATATATCATCTGGCTCACAATATTTCGTGAGTTTACAAGGCCATATTCTAGGATCACCATTCTTTGTACATGGTCTATATAAAGATGTCTTTGTTGGATAAGAATCCGTTTCGTCCAAAATGACAGAATATATTGATTTTTTATTTTCTGGACCTTTTAATTGCTGATCATAATCATGCATTCCTGCATTTTTAAAATATATTCGCATTGGATCTGTAGCATCCAGAATGCTTTTTTTGAAACCTGTTGAGGTTATCTGTACTAAAGTATATTCTATACTTTTTTGGGTTAAATATCTAAAATTCTTTTCTTCAAAAGAATTAAATTGTCTCATGTGTATCATATAGATTTACTTTATATTTTCAAGGATTATATTTGCTATAGCCCTTGCCATTAATGGCGGAACTGCGTTTCCTACTAATGTATATTGAGGTATTTCCATCTTTCTTTTTTCACCTCCTGTAGACCTTTTACCCTGAAATACAAAAGTATCATCAAAAGATTGCAGTCTAGCCATCTCACGAACTGTCAATGCTCTATGTGAAGCATAATGGATAAAGTCATCAGGCATAGTCACTACCGTTGGACTTTGACCTTGAGGATTTAAAACGGTATAATTACGTTTTTCAGAATCAACTCCAGCTTTTTGTAATTCAACCTTTGTATCTTCATTGTATTCTCCACATTGCGCTATAATGCGCAACCGTTTACGAACTTTATCATTTTGAGCACTTGTCTGATGATTATTTAAAATATTATGTTTCTGTAATCTCGGATGTTTCAGATCAGCAGTTTCTTTCACATATAAAGGTTTTATATCCATTGTAAAACGATGGGATAAATGTCCTATCTTCTGCCAATCACTGTAGAGTTTTCCTTGTTCAGACAGTTCACCTGTTGCACATCTATTTCTTAATAAAGGCATATACTCTCGAATTGGAGTAACATTCTTATAATCTACGACTTCCTCACCGTTGCCAATTATATCTAAGTCCCATAAAGCCTCATATACTGTTACTTTATTGTCTGGGGTTATTGAATTTGGAACTTCTTTTATTATTTTTTGATCATTTCTGCAACCAATAAAAATTACACGCTCTCTATTTTGTGGTACTCCATAATTTGAAGACAAAAGTATTTTGGGTGAATCAATATTGTATAGTCTAATTTGTGATAATACAAAATCAAATTCCTTTGAAGCTTTAGTTCCTTTTATCTTTTCTGAGATAAGATGGAAAACTTCATCCATTGTCATTACATACAAAGATAAAGCTTCTTTCAATAAATTTATATTGCTCTTCTGATCTGTTAGTGCTGTTATATTATCCAGACAATTATATATTTTTCCCAATATGCTAGAATCTGTTATTTCTTCAATAAAAGAATTCATTGGATTAACATACTCATCGTTATCTACATCTGATTTTGTCTTAAGAGCTATGACATTTTTGATAATACTTTCTCTCAGAGACCGTTCTTTCAGTAATCTCAATCCATGACGTATTGTATTAATATCTGTATTTGATTTACTTATTTTATATTCAACACTTCTTGTAATCAGCTTAAACTGATTTTCCAAGATAGCAAAGAATTCCTCTGTCAATTTCTCTTTATACTTTTTATCAGCAGTCTCTAAATCTATTTTGGCATTTAATGTATTAAATCTAAACAAGGCTTCATTTTGAAAATATTGCTTAATAAAATCTTTTAGCAATACAACCTTTTTATCATCTACTATAGAACGTATTTCACGAATTATCAAATCTTTTATTTTTCCACCATCTTTTGTCAGAATACCTTTAACATTCTCCATAACAAAATATTTTGGTTTCAAAGACTTTATAACCTTAAGATAATGATAAAACAAATCATCTCTTTTATCAAATTTTCTACGTCGACCAGAAAGACTAAACGACTGGCAACTAGGGCCACCTGTTACAACGTCTACATTTCGTTTGCCGATTTTATTTTTTAAATTATCTACAAAACTATCTTCTGTTATGTCCTGACAGATAAATTCAGTATTAAGTCCTAATTGATGATTATATCTTATGCGATGAGTTAATTCACAATTTTCATTAATATCTGAAGCTAACAAAAAATCGAAATATTTATCTTTGGTATAAGCTTGCAAAAAGCCCTCACTAATACCTCCTGCACCAGCGAACAAATCAACGAACGTAACTTTTTTTCTCGAATCAATAAATTCTTTTTTCTCTGCCATAAATTATATGAAAAATAAAACAACAGCATCTACAGGTAGACTAATCCTTTTTAAACTGCAATTTTATTTCTTTATTTTATTATTATTTGGTCGTCATTTTTGTAGATAAGCAACATGATTAAAAATCATTTGTTTTGCAAAGATAGTCTTTTTTATTCATTCCAACAATATGTTTAAATTTTAAATTTAAGTAAAATATGATTTTTATATAGTCTATAAAAATAAAGGAACTCTATGCGGCTATTTATCCTCACATAGTCATAAATAACAAATAGGATATGATTCATTTAGCATATCCCACTTTGTCATTCATTTTACGTAAACAGTTTCAACATAAAAGAATAGATAAAACTCAATATATATCAAACCTCATTACTTGGTTTAAATTATTTAACATTGGTGCCATTTATTCTATAGATAACCCATTTACTTCCTCATATAATTCCTTCAAATATAAAGGCGACAAATCCACTAAGGGCTCAAACATAAAATTATTGAAATGTATATTTTCAGAAGTCATCATAAGCACCTTGTTTAAGATCATACATTCATCAAGTTTATCATCATTATGGTATTCTTTAAATAGCTTGACAAGTTTTCCTGTCTGACTATTATTTTGTTCCATTTCAGTCAAATGCTCATTCAAAATGCTCTTCATATATATTTCAGCTTTTAATCGAATAGCAATTGATAACACCATTTTATCTGTCAAACTTATTTCATCCAAATTATTATAAACATGTTCTGCCTCCTCCATCAAGACTTCAATATAATTACGGTCCTTAAATAATACTGCATCCGGATTGTAATCTTTAAGCTTTTTAAATATTTCTGATATAGCATCAATCATAATGTCATTAGTGTTATCCTTCAGATGAAGACAAGAAGTCAAAAGCTTATAATTATCAGTATCGCCTTCTGTATACTCAATGATATTGCGCGCAAAAGGAATCAAACCAATAAAAGCAGATTTATTTTCTACATTGTTTATCAAGATGTGTTTTATTAAATCATCTGGAAATATACCTTGTTTCAATTTTACGTTTCTATCTTTGCTTTTTTCTGCGAAAAATAATTTAGCACATCTCAGTCTAGATACAACTGTTCTATAAAAGTCAAAATTGTGAGTAAGTATAAAGAAAAAAGTGGATTATCTTTCAAATCGGCTAAATACTCTATGATTGCATATTTATTCTTATAATCAAAAGAATCTGCTACATCATCAAAAATAACTAGTGTTGGTTTATCTTCAACTATCTTCGCCTCAATGGCAAATAAATTCTGCAAAATATAGAATGCCTTTCGTTCACCTCGACTCAAGCCATTTAATAAACTAGCTTTTTCTTCCTTTTGAGGACTATCCTCTCCGTCTTGGTATGTAAAACATAATGATGCAGTTCCTTTTTTTAAAAGCACATCAGCTTTATTTTCTATGGAGACTTTGAATGGTACAAAAAAGCGTTTATTATACTGTGCAATAATAGATTTCCAACGTTCAGACTCAAGATTAGCTTCTTCTATTATTCTTTGAAGTTCTCCTTTCTTTGAATTAAAAAGTTCAAGTAATCTATCAAAATCATCTTTACAAGCTGATATATAACCCAAAATAACACGCTGATTGAAATCTTTATAATCGTTCAATTCAACAACTAGAGATTTATCTGCTTGTATAGCTTCTTTGAAAGCTTGCAATTCTTTATTTTTTTGAAGTTCTCTATCTATCTTATCGAATGCTTCTTTCAAATTTTCATCTTGTAGAATTTTATTAATTTCGTCATTGATTAGTTTTTCTAATTCTTCATCCGATGTTATTTCTTTACCATCTTTAAGAACCAATTTATGTTCCGCCTTAAAATAACGACCATCTGCCACTGATTTTAATAAAACTGCAGCTTGAGAAGTTCCAAATGCTTCATCTCCACCCTTGAAAAAACTTGAATTTTCTATAAGTTCTTTATATTTGACAAAGAATCTATTAAATTTATCTCTATTATCTTTAAGAAACTTTTCAACTTTCCCTGCTTTATCAAAAACATCATTATATCTGAAATCATAGAGTGTATAATCATCTCCCGTTTTAAGCCTTTCATTGATATAAAGTAAACAGTCAAAGAAATTATCATTTTCATTTTGACGGAAACTATTCAATATTTCATCTTCACAATCTGTACTGTGTGCTTTAGCCTTTATAGACTTTTTAAGATTGCGCTTTTCTTCTTCTAATTCCACATAAATAGCATCGTATTCCTCTTTCAATTTTTTATTTGCAAGGAACGAAGATATATATTCTGTACCATCAATTCCTTCACTATCAAATATGTATACATTATCAGACGATATAGGAACATCATCTATTTTGATATCTGCTATGCTATCTCTATCTGGATAAAATAGATCTTTTGGTTCTTTACCAGTAATAAGATCTTTGATAGTTCGAGTAAGTGATGTTTTCATTGTCCCATTAGGAGCATAAATGATAGTCGTATCATTGTTGTTTTTATATTCAAAGTTTTGATTTAAAGAACCAATTCCATAACAATTGGTAAGATTAATTTTAAAGTTTCTCATTTTATTTTGTATTTTAATTAGGTGTTAATTTCAAACTAAATATTTGTATTATTAAGCATTGTATGAGTTTTAGTAATTTACCCATATATATTGCAATCAAGATATTTCTGAATAAATGTATACGCAATATTCTTCGATATTAGATCTTGTATTTTTCAATGTTCTTTATCAAATATGATTATTACCGCAAATATACAAAAAAAAATCAATACTTAATACCTATTTTATATCAATAGTCCGTTATAAAAAAATTCGTTATACACTTTTCAAGCAGCCTGATAAGCAGCTATGTCAATGAGTTCTTTGACAAGTTTAGCATTTATTCGCCTGTTCGGTTTGACCCCAGACAGCTTAAAAAATCTGTCGAGTAGATATGAATTGAACATCAGTTACTTGTGCAAATCTTACACACTAAGTATTTTCAATATATTCCATTGATAATGATATTGTTAATTCACCTTTTAACGGACTATTGTTATATAGATATTTACACTAGTGTCTCTTAATTAATGTTAATCAAAATGAAAGTCAATTTCTAACTGTCCATCGGACGGCTCCTCCTCTTCTTCAAAGTGGAAGAACAGTTCAGCAATGTCCTCTTTGAGGAGCAACGCACTGCTGAGTATTCGCATGATTTGAACGATTGGGCGATTGAGGTTGAGTCTCCTCTCAATGATTCCAATAAGGCAATACGTGATGATTGCCACATGGATTTGGATTCTAACAGCATTCTCGGACTCTCCCCAGAAGGTTTTGACACGAAGATGCTGCTTGACCCATTTGAAGAATAGCTCAACTTGCCATCTGTAGCGATAAAGCTTGGCAATAATCTTGGCAGCAAGATAGAAGTTATTTGTGTAGTAAGTAAAGTTTCGTTGCAGGTCTGGTGCAAAGTAGACAATACGTCTGATAGCACCTGGATAGTTGCACTTATTCCTCTTACCTGTGAATCGTACGGTCTGATCATAAAGAACATTATCCTCTCCATCGAGAAGTTCTTCCCCATCCACAATTTCATATTCAGGTCTACGTTTTTCACGGATGATGAAGAAAGCCATAGAAATGTGGATTGCATAGAGTCTTGCCAGGTCAAAGTAACCTCTGTCAAAGACATAGCAGGCGTTAGGCTCATAAGTGATCCAGTCCATTGCGTTGACATCGTGGATGACCGCATTGGTGATTCTGTAGAATACTGGTATCTCGGTAACGATATCAACCTGCGTGTGGATTTTAATGCCAGACTTGGTGCTTCGGAATTTAGCCCATCTAAATATAGACATACAGAGGTCGATAGTTGTGGAGTCAACTGCATAAAATCTGCCATGAAGTTCGAAGTCTTTCGTGAGACGCAGGTTCTGAGCGATGGACACCATATAAAAGGCAAATTCTTCGAATATTCTATGATCTCTGATGGAGTTAGCCTTGGACAGTATCTGACGATTGACAGCTTTTTACCAAACCCGAGGAAAAACGATTTCTTACCATGTGCAATTGTGATATCTGTGAGTTCTCTCAGACTGCAGCAACCTATAAGCTGTCCAAACAAAAGAACCAGCATGTGATTCCAATGAGAAAGCGACCAACCTTGAGTCCGATCGTTGTATTTCTGAACGATGCGCCTGAATTGGCGCTGTGGCAGAAACGAGGTAATCTGTGTGAAGATGTATTGTCCAACATTCATATATGCGGTGATTTGAATTCGACCGCAAAGGTAAAAATTTCAAAGCCCGGACAGTTTTTTGAACAGCTAATTTATTGTGAATGAGAGATATAAACATATATTTTACAAATAATTAAGAGACACTAGTGAGATATTTACTTAAAATTGCAAATAATTATTTTAATACAGGTCTAACACTAAATCCATAAGCTCTACCGTTTTCATCTTGCGG
>Ga0183099_1000101_pt1 | contig 87505 bp, 57 predicted proteins | sample Biomet1_FD_127788 | JGI IMG/M metagenome (GOLD analysis project Ga0183099, IMG submission 127788) | Microbial communities from bioreactor (seeded with anoxic lake sediment) at LBNL, California, USA - Biofuel metagenome 1 | ecosystem: Engineered > Bioreactor > Anaerobic > Unclassified ...
TTAACCAAGAATTAGATTTGTTCGCAGAAAATCCGAGCGAGAGTAAAGAAACTTTTGAAAATCAAAATTTTGAAAGCCTTAAAACGATAGCTCACGAATATAAACTTATTGATAATCAAGACGATGCCAAAAAGCTTTGTGATTTTTTTAGGACAAAAGATATATTAAGTCTAGATACAGAAACCACATCAACCAACACAATAGACGCAGAATTGGTTGGTTTGTGCTTTTCTGTTGAAGAAAAAAAAGCATTCTATGTTGCTATTCCGTCAAATCGTAAAGAAGCGTTGGAATATGTTAATATATTTAAATCGGTTTATGAAGACGAAAATATTCTGAAAATAGGCCAAAATATAAAGTACGATTATGAAGTGCTTAAAAAATATGGAGTAACTCTTCAAGGCAAGATATTCGACACCATGCTTGCCCACTACGTCATCCAACCAGAAATTCATCATAACATGGATTTCATGGCAGAAACACTTCTTGGATATAAAACAATACATATTGAGGAACTAATCGGCGAGAAAGGCAAAAATCAAAAGTCAATGCGCGACCTAGATCCAAAAGATGTCTATGAATATGCTGCCGAAGATGCCGACATTACGTTGCAACTCAGAAATGTACTTGAACCCAAACTAAAAGAGAACAATGTTGAGGATTTATTTTGGAATATAGAAATGCCTCTTATACGCGTTCTTGCTGATATGGAACTCAACGGTGTATGTCTTGACACAGAGGCATTAAAGGAAACATCAGGTCTTTTCACAGAACGTATGAACCAATTGGAACAAACGATATACAAAGAAGCTGGCGAAACATTCAATATATCAAGTCCAAAACAAGTTGGTGACATTCTCTTTGGCAAAATGCACATATTGGAGAAACCAAAAAAGACAAAGACCGGACAATACGTGACTAGCGAAGAAGTGCTACAATCACTGAAAGGTAAAAGCCCTATTATAGAAGACATTCTTAACTACCGTGGATTAAAAAAACTTCTCGGTACATACATTGATGCACTTCCAAAACTTATTAACAAGCGTACTGGGCACATTCATACTTCTTTCAATCAGGCACTTACAGCTACAGGTCGCCTATCGTCAAGTGATCCAAACTTGCAGAATATTCCTGTAAGGAGTGAAGATGGAAAAGAAATACGCAAATGCTTTATTCCAGAACCAGGATGTTTGTTCTTTTCTGCTGACTATTCTCAGATTGAGTTGCGAATAATGGCACATTTGAGTAAAGACAAAAATATGACAGAGGCTTTTCGAGAGGGCTTTGACATACATGCAGCCACAGCCGCAAAGATTTGGCACAAAGACGTAAATGAGGTATCACCAGAAGAACGAAAGAAAGCAAAGCAAGCCAATTTCGGTATCATATATGGCATAACAACTTACGGTTTAGCTCAACGCATGAATATTGACAATCATGAGGCACGAGAACTCATTGATGGTTATTTCAAGACTTTCCCAATGGTTAAAGAATATATGGAGAAAGCAAAAGAAGTAGCCCGTGCAAAAGGTTATGCAGAAACTATCTTTGGCCGTCGCAGATATCTGCCGGATATCAATTCTAAAAATGGCACCGTAAGAGGATTTGCAGAACGCAATGCCATCAACGCTCCTATTCAGGGCAGCGAAGCTGATATAATAAAAATCGCGATGATTCACATTTGGCAGCGTTTCAAGAAAGAGAACATACGAAGCAAAATGATACTTCAGGTCCACGATGAACTTAACTTCTCTGTATATCCTGACGAAAAAGAGATTGTTGAGAAAATAGTTTTAGAAGAAATGCAGGGAGCATACAACCTCAACGTTCCACTTATCGCCGATGCAGGATGGGGAAAGAACTGGCTTGAGGCGCATTAATATAACGCCCCAACAAACATATTGAGAAGACAGACGAAACATACGAATATCAATTATTTCAATCGTATGTTTCGTCTGTTTTGCTTGCATTATCTGTTTCATAACCTTGTTTTGTTACACTACGTAAATTTTGTGGTACATAAAATAAGAATACTAAATTATATTTTTTATAATTTTGCAATATAATACCACTTGAACAAGTTATAAATTGTGCCACACAAACAATCCTTGTTAACATATTACGATATTAAATATATAACAATTCATTAAATTATCATGAATAAAAAAACTATAAATCCTCTATTTTTGGTCTATTACTTTGTACTAATATATTTTACACAAACCATTTGTAAAAGCGTATGGTTAACAACCATCTCATTTTTAATTATAATTTCCTTTATTATATTCACTATCATAAAAAAGAAAGCAAAAAAGACTATGTATCTTTAACACTAGGACTTTGTGCTATTGTATATCAAACATTCTGCTTAATACATTATAATTAATAGATAAACATTTCCATGAAAAATCATTTATTTACCACTATTGTACTCGTATGTACATGCCTATTATCCGCATTTACTTGTGGGTGTTCATCTAAACTAACATCAAAAGAAAAGAACTCTTTTGATGAATCTGTTATTTCTGATTTAAGGATTCTAAATGAAAAGGAAGCTAATGCTTTACAAAAAATTCGAGAATCTGCTTCACTGACGAAGACTGACTCCGTTTCACCAGAAATAAAAGAAGCCAAAGAACAAATAGTGACAGCAATAATGGAATTTGCAGAAAAACATGACTTCACAGCTGATTATGATCCACAAGAGAAAAATTTTCATATTAGCAAAGACTCCCTTGACATACTGAAAGCTAATCCACTAATGGCATTAGATTTATATAAATCTTGGAAGACTAAGAGGTTTAATAAGTTGTTTAATACATTTTTAACTAAAGGCAAAATTGACATGGATATAGAAAGTATAATTCATGACAAAAAGTTAAAACTGAATGAAAAAGTGTTATTACTAGGTATGAAGCAAGCTCTACTGAATAAGAATATTCCAAATATGAACATCCAAAAAGATAACAAAACAAATGATGGTGTGAATTAAACTGTATCAAGCAACAATTATGATTAGTTTAATATAGTTTTTACGGACAACGAAGACATGGCAGCCTACCACAACGTAAGTTATGGTAGGAACATGTCTGCCACCCTAGTAAGGTTTTCAAGAAAAAGTATTTAACATTACTAACTTGTAAATGCATGCTATACAAATGTAGAAACTACCTAGACACAAAGCCATTTATGGAGAGTTCCACACCATAAATTTACAAAGAATCCAGAAAAAAAAGAAAAACAACCTACACTATATACATTTTTGACTTAAACAACTATTAGTCAGCAGCTTACCTAATGTATATGAGTACCTTATCCTACATCTTTCCTACATGTTTCCTACACTATAAACACGTATTTGTACCTAAAACGAAGGATTTTAATCATATCGCAAGACTAAAGACGCTTTTTTGTTGCCGATTACTCCATGTCCTCAGCAGTAAAGCAAATCACAGTGAAGTCATTCATGGAAATGATGAAAATAAGGATTTCATTTCTATTTATAAATAAAATTTTTAAACGAAACTAGTTTTATAAAACATTTCTATATATCAACCTAGTCAGTAAGATATTGCAGAAACTATAATGATAATCAATTCCTATTTATCCCCAAAATATACAAAGCACACCAAAAATAGAATCACCTTTTTCGTTACGCCTTTAAGTGATTAGGGCCTAATCACTCAATAAAGCATGTAGGACAACAGAGTGATTAGGGCCTAATCACTCCATAAAATGTATAAGAACGGACTCTCCTACATTAGCTAACATATTGTATGACAACACGTTTGGCAAAAACATGTAGGAAATGGCATTGAAAAAATCAAAAAAAATATTTTTTTATTGATTATGATAGAACATAATGATTCAGTAGATAGCAACGTGAACACCAACGCCCAATTATGAAATAAACAAAATACATGTGGTCAAGAGGTGTATCCACATATACAACCACACGATAAGAAGACTTTATTGCTTTTTTTCCCTTTTTATCCTTAAAAATCCCTTTTTACTTTTACCTTTATGATATTTTGTGTAATTTTGCAAACAAATAAAAAGTAATAGCCGATCGAAGGGAAGATTGGCTCATTTAAACGTTTAAAGAATATGGCATTAAAATGTGGTATTGTAGGTTTACCAAACGTGGGTAAGTCTACATTATTTAACTGTCTGTCTAGTGCTAAGGCACAGTCAGCAAACTTTCCTTTCTGTACTATTGAACCAAATCTTGGTGTAATCACCGTTCCAGACGAGCGACTCACCAAACTTGCGGAAATTATTCATCCAGGACGTATCGTACCAGCAACATGTGAAATTGTTGACATAGCCGGACTTGTAAAAGGAGCTAGTAAAGGTGAAGGCCTTGGCAACAAATTCCTTGGTAACATCCGTGAATGTGATGCCATTATACATGTTATCCGTTGCTTCGACGACGACAATATTGTTCGTGAGGGCGGAATGGCTGTAGATCCATTGTCAGACAAAGGAATAATTGATACAGAGTTACAGTTGAAAGACCTTGAAACAATAGACTCACAAATGGCTAAACAGCAGAAAGCTGCAGCTGCCGGAAACAAGGATGCAAAAATTCTTTGCACTGTTCTTGAAACATACAAGGCAATCCTTGAACAGGGTAAAAATGCACGTGAGGCTACTTTTGAAAGCAAAGATGAACAACAAGCTGCACATGACCTATTTCTTCTAACCACAAAGCCAGTACTCTACGTTTGTAATGTAGACGAAACTAGTGCTAAAGATGGCAACGAATACTCAAAACAAATTGAGGAAATTGCCGTAAATGAAGGTGCTGAAGCTATGATTATAGCCGCAAAAACAGAGGAAGACATCGCATCTCTTGAAACATACGAAGACAAACAGATGTTTCTTGAAGAACTAGGATTGAAGGAAAGTGGTGTAAACCGACTTATTAAGAAGGCTTACCAACTACTTAACCTACAAACTTTCATCACCGCTGGAGAAATGGAAGTAAAGGCTTGGACATACCATAAGGGTTGGAAAGCCCCACAGTGTGCCGGAGTTATCCACACTGATTTCGAAAAAGGTTTTATCCGCGCTGAGGTGATCAAATATGAAGACTATATCAAATATGGCACAGAAACTGCCATACGCGAAGCTGGAAAACTAGGTGTCGAAGGTAAGGAATACGAAGTTCAGGATGGTGACATCATGCACTTCAGATTTAACGTATAAACAATCCAAAGCCTGAAAAGACAAGGATATAATAAGCTGATATTATGGTTCAATTATTAAACTACATCGTCTGGAATCCCGATATATATGCCATTCAAATTGGCAATTGGGGCCTACGCTGGTATTCACTATGCTGGCTTGCCGGACTTATCGGAGCCTATTTTATGGTGAAATGGTTGTTCAACAACCAAAACATAACAACGATCACCACGACAGTAGACGGAAAGAAGGTTGAGAAGAATGTCTTTGATCCGCTCTTCATCTACTGTTTCCTTGGTATTCTCATTGGTGCCAGGTTAGGTCATTGCATATTCTATCAGCCTGATTATTTCCTTACTTCAGGTCAGCATTTCATCGAGATGTTTCTACCTATACACTTCATGACCGATGGTACCATAAAGTTCACAGGTTATGAAGGACTGGCAAGTCACGGTGGAACACTTGGACTGATGATCGCCCTATGGCTATACTGCAAGAAGACTGGCGTAAAAATGTGGCAGGTGCTTGATAACATAGCTATAGCAACCCCTATCACAGCATGTTTTATAAGGTTGGGAAACCTTATGAACAGCGAAATCATAGGTAAAGTTACATCAGTTCCATGGGCTTTCATCTTCGAAAAGGTAGATAAGTATCCACGTCATCCAGGTCAACTATATGAAGCAATTGCTTATGCGGTGTTCTTTTTCGTCGGATGGTACTTCTATCGTGTCGCAAAGAAAAAGGTCGGTACAGGCTTCTATTTTGGTCTCTGCATCACTCTTATATTCACATTCCGCTTCTTCATTGAATACACAAAAGATATTCAAGTTAATTTTGAGTCGGGAATGCTAATAAACATGGGACAGATTCTAAGCATACCTTTCGTAATATTGGGCATATATTGTATGTTCAGATCAAAGAAATAAAATATTATCAAACAAAAAGTCCATTGACTGAATGAGCATAACTCGTTTGTCAATGGACTTTTCTTATATAGATAAGCAATCTATGCCTTACCTCTTAATATCTTCTTAATATCATTCAGTTTGTTCAAGGCATCAACAGGAGTGAGGTTATTAACGTCAAGTCCTAAGATTTCATCACGAATCTGAGTCAACACAGGATCATCAAGTTGGAAGAAGCTCAGTTCCATATCGCCTGAGTGTTCCGCAATCTTTGCAGTATTCGGCTTGGCTGCTCCCCCTACTCCAGCATTATCAGCTTCCAATTCCTTTAATATCACATTGGCACGCTTCACTATAGAGCGTGGCATACCAGCAATTTCGGCAACATGAATACCGAATGAATGTTCACTGCCCCCACGCATTAACTTGCGAAGGAATATAACCTTGTTATCAACCTCCTTAACACTCACATTATAATTCTTAATGCGAGAGAAGTTCTTCTCCATCTCATTAAGCTCATGATAATGAGTTGCAAAAAGCGTACGTGCACAAGCTTTTGAATGTTCGTGCAGATATTCCACAATAGCCCAAGCTATACTTATACCATCATAAGTGCTTGTTCCTCGTCCAAGTTCATCAAACAAGACAAGACTTTTAGAAGAAACATTATTCAGGATATTGGCAGCCTCTGTCATCTCAACCATAAATGTAGATTCACCTAGTGAAATATTATCGCTGGCTCCTACCCTAGTGAATATTTTATCAACTAAGCCTATTCTTGCGCTTTCTGCAGGCACGAAGCATCCTACTTGGGACAAGAGTACTATCAATGCAGTTTGACGCAACAGAGCCGATTTACCAGCCATATTCGGACCGGTAATCATCATTATCTGTTGCTTTTCAGTATCAAGATACACATCATTTGGTACATATCTTTCACCTAAAGGCAATTGCGTTTCGATTACAGGGTGTCTTCCCTGCTTAATATCTATTACTTCGCTGTCATCAATAACAGGGCGCACATACCGATTTTCCTCTGATATCTTAGCGAAACTAAGAAGACAATCGGTATGGGCAAGCAAGTTGGCGTTTATCTGTATCTGGGGAATAAAGTCCTGTATCGCAACAATCAATTCATTAAAAAGCTTTGTCTCAAGAGCCGATATCTTTTCATCAGCTCCCAGAATTTTCTCCTCATATTCTTTCAGTTCCTGTGTAATATATCGTTCTGCCTGTGCAAGTGTCTGCTTTCTTATCCACTCTGCAGGAACCTTATCCTTAAAGGTATTTCTTACCTCAAGATAATATCCGAAGACATTATTATATCCCACTTTCAGACTTGATATGCCTGTGGCCTCAATCTCCTTTTCCTGTATCTTCAAAAGATAATCCTTACCATTTCGACTTATAGATCGCAACTCGTCAAGTTCATCATTATATCCATCGGCTATCACATCGCCTTTGTTTACAAGCTGTGGTGGATCTGGTTGTATCTCTTTTTCAATACGATCTTTTATACTTTCACAAAGGTTCAGCTGTTCACCTATGCGTTTAAGCGCATCATTATTGGTATAAAGACAAGCTGTTTTTATTGGGGGAATAGCGTCAAGAGCGTTCTTTAACTGAACAACTTCACGTGGAGAGACACGTCCTACTGCAACCTTAGATATGATACGTTCCAAATCGCCTACACGATGCAATTGATCATCAACAATCTGTCTGAATTCAGGTTCTCTAAAGAAATACTCCACAATGTCAAGACGTTCCTGTATAGGACGAACTTCCTTTAGAGGAAACACTAGCCATCTACGAAGCATTCGCCCTCCCATTGGAGTAACAGTACGATCTATCACAGCAAGTAATGAACTTCCGTCATCCTGCATCGGAGCAATAATCTCCAACGAACGTATTGTAAAACGGTCAAGTCTTACATACTTTTCCTCTTCTATTCGTGAAAGAGACGTAATGTGACTAATGTGAGTATGCTGAGTTATCTCAAGATACTGCATGATAGCTCCACTGGCTATAATACCATTTTTTAGGTGTTCAACTCCAAAACCTTTAAGGTTCTTTGTTCCGAAATGTTTAAGGAGCTTCTGTTTGGCACTTTGTTCTGTAAATACCCAATCATCAAGTTCAAAAACACAAAACTTATTACCGAAATAGCTTTCAAATTCTTTCTTATAATTACGGTCATAGAGAACTTCTTTAGGCATAAAATTGCCTAATAACTTCTCTACGTAATCATAAGTTCCTTCGCCCGTGATAAACTCACCGGTAGATATATCCAAGAAACTAACACCACAAGAGGCCTTTCCGAAGTGCACAGCAGCAAGGAAGTTATTTTCCTTATAATTCAACACATTGTCACTCATAGCGACACCAGGAGTAACAAGTTCTGTTATTCCACGTTTCACCATTTTGTCCATTCCGCTCAGTCCCTTCTTACCCTTAATCTGCTCACGCTTCTTTTTGGGGTCTTCAAGCTGATCGCATATAGCCACACGCTTTCCGGCGCGAATCAGTTTCGGCAAATAGGTATCCAATGCATGATGAGGGAATCCTGCCATTGCTGCAGAACCAGTTTCACCACCGTTATTACGCTTTGTAAGGGTAATACCTAGGATTTTACTTGCTTCAACAGCATCATCACAATATGTTTCATAGAAATCGCCACAACGGAACAGCATCAGCGCATCAGGATGTTTAGCCTTTAGCGAGAAAAACTGTTTCATCATTGGCGTAAGTCCTTTTTCGTCCTTAGCCATATATCTAAAAATTCGTCTGAATTACAAAATTACGCAAATTCAAACGAAACTCAAAATAAATCCTTTATTTTTATGATTTAATGGCGATTTGACAAGAATTATAATTCATAATGAAAGTCAAGAAACACTTCATTACTTACACTGTTACTAATTTACTATTGCTATTTTGCATACGACGCCCTTTGATCCATCTTGCGTCGCAGTCTCAACCATATATATTCCAGAAGCGACACGACGACCATTCTTGTCATTGCCATCCCAAGTAAACAGACCTCCATTGCTACGACCTTCAGCGACAAGTGTTCCTGAAGAAGTAACAATCTTTACATCAGCATTATATGAAAGTCCTGTAACTGTTATCAAACCTGTATAGTCTGGACGTACAGGATTAGGATAAGCATACACACTTTGATTTGTCATCTTGCTTTCTGCTTCAGTAGCATCACTGATATAAGAGCACAAACCCTTATCCGTACCGAAAAACACTTCACCAGTTGTTCCGTTTATAGCAATACTCTCTACATTGTTTGAAAGCAGTTTACTATTATCCTCTGTGAAATGATGCACTTCCTCAATATTGTTTGAACTGACAAGATAAACACCATTTCCATTAGTACCAAACCATTTGCGATTGCCTCCATCTACCGCCATGCAAGTAATATCAACACCGCTAAGAAGATAATCGGCATAATTGGTACCATCATTACGTGGAACCTTGATCTGCTGGAATACTGGATTCACATCTGTCACATTAGAAGACTCTAGCATTAGCGGTCCCACACTAGTACCAATCCAAATATTATTTTCTTTATCCTCAGCAGCGCATCTTACATAATACAAGGTAAGTTTCGTACCATCCTGATTAACAAAGTTATTAATAATACCAGCTTTGTCTGTAGACTTATTATACCATACCAGAGCAGGATATCCCCAATAATCATCAACAAACCAAAGAAGTTTCCTACTATCAAAGAATGGATTAGTCATATTATCAAACGAACGACCATCGTTCATAAATACGTTCTTGTGAAAAGAATTCCACTTGTTTTCTGACGTTAATTCAAAAAGAGATGTAGTGGCACTGTTACTATTAAATAGCCACAGGTTGGAGCTATCATCAAAACGTAAACCCTGAACGATAACATAATCTTTACTTACATTCTGCACTGTTGCTGCTCCCTGCAAAGGACTATTCGTATAATTATATTCCTTTACGAATTTTCCATTCTTAAATTCGTAAAGCCCTATTCTTCCGCTTGCAAACACATGCGAATTATCATTTGGATCAACATCCATTGACATCAAATTCTCATAAGAATGCCCAGTAATACTTTGAAGATTATCTTGATATTCTGTCCATTCATCACCTTTCAACACCTGAACACATCCTGGGCGCATGAGGTCCTTATCTGGATTCCATCCACCTCCACAAGTATAAAGATTTCCATTATAGAACCTCATGAATCCAAAGTAATTATACTTAGGACCACCTGGATTTGCCTTTGATACTTTTTCGATAAGATCGTCGTTATTATCAGCAGGCTTTGCAGAATAATCAGCAACACGCATCCAGTTGTTTTTATCAAGCAGATTAGACGTTGTTGGTGCACGATAAATACCATTGCTGGCACTTGCTGCATAAAGATACCCAGAATCCTGATACGAATAGTTTACTTTAAATCCTAGATTATATGTATCACTGATTTCGGCATTGGCAACATTCAGTTTTACAATTCCGAAACCAGTACTTAAATAAGCATATCCAGCAGATTGGTAAATATCATTAATAGACTTGTCTAATGTTACTGAAGAATTGTAATAATCGCTAATATTTACCACTTCGCCTTTATCGTCCATCAGGTCGATATTTTGATTAGAATAAACTATTACAAGTCTTTTGGCATATTTATTATAGGAAATATGAGAAATATTGCAGTCGCTAAGACTATTTGTTTTGTCAAAAGTCTGTATGCTTTGGTCTGATGTATTATAAGAATAAATATTATTACTTGCAAGTACATAAATCACATTTCCACTACCCTGCTCCACATCCTGAATGTCAGAATAAGCCATATAAGCCTTCCAACTACCAGTCTGTGCTGCTTGCATAATGCCTACGCAACAAAAAAAGACTATAGCAAGTAATAATATTCTTTTCATCTATTGCTTATTTTCCTTAAGGTATTCCGAGAGTTTTACGACAGCCCTTGCACGATGGCTTATCGTGTTTTTAATCTCCTCACCAAGTTCCGCAAAACTCTTATCATAACCTTCTGGAACAAAAATCGGATCATAACCAAAACCTTCTGTTCCATGCTTCTCTGTTGCAATTTGTCCGTCTACCCTACCCTCGAAATATATAGGTTGTGCATTAGGTTGCAACAATACGATGATGGTACGGAATCTTGCGTTGCGATTACTTTTGTCTTCAAGATTAGCTAATAGTTTAGCCATGTTAGCTTCACTATCGTGATCAGTGCCTTCTGCATATCTTGCACTGTGCACACCAGGTTGACCATCAAGAGCTTCAACCTCTAGACCAGTATCATCAGCAAAACAACCGATATGGTATTTATCACATACAAACTGAGCCTTCTGCAAAGCATTTTCCTCTAGAGTATCCCCTGTTTCAGGAATATCTTCGTGGCAATCTATTTCACTAAGAGAGACAATCTCGAAATCAGATCCAAGAATCTCTCTTATTTCTCTTAACTTATTCTTATTGTTTGTTGCAAAAACTATTTTCATAATGATACAGATTGTTATTTTTTTTGTTCTAATGAATCAGTTTTTACTTTAACTCTCATCTCATCAAATCCTTCTCCATAGACACCAATAACGCTACTCTGACTGACGAATGCATTAGGGTCAATCATCTTGATAAGTCTGAATATTTCAGTACTCTCACGCTTTTTCGCCAAAATACACAGCACTTTCATCTGCTGTCCCGTGTACCATCCATGACCATCAAGAATTGTAACACCGTGTCCCATTTCAACACCTATTGCATTGGCTATCTCCTGATATTTCTTTGTAAATATCATAAACTGCACACTCTCTCGTCTTGCATTCATCACATAATCAAGCACGAAGTTTTCAATCACCATCGTACAGAGACCGAATACAATCTTGCGCCAATCCTGGAAGATGGGATACGTACTGCCGATAATCAGCAAGTCTACATACACCAGCACGCGTCCAAGACTGATATTATGATATTTGTTTACTACCGCTGCGACAATATCCGTACCACCGGTAGAACCGTTGTTAAGGAAAACAATTGCCAATGCCGAACCCGTAAACGTACAGCCGATAATAAGCGACATAAAATCCTGTCCGCGTCCCAACACTTGATGCATTGTTCCATCAGGATTTGTCATAAGTTTCTGCGCCATCCACAGCATACACGATAACATTAGGATCGCATAGACTGTCTTGACCATGAACTTAAATCCCAATATCTTCAACGCCACCACCAATAGACAAACGTTGATAGCAAAATACGTATAAACAATTGGAATTTTAGTGGCATAAAAAACAATAGCGGCAACACCGGTAACTCCACCGGTAACGATTTGATATGGCAGCAAAAATACTGTCCAACCAAAGGTGTAGAGAAAGAGACCAATGGTTATCAACAGATAATCCTTGACCTCATTCCAGATTTTTAGTCTCTCTATCATTTAATTACAATGTTAACTATCTTCTTTGGAACTATGATAACTTTAACTATATTCTTTCCCTCAAGATATTTCAGGCCTCTTTCGTCTTCAATAACTGCTTTTTGTATTTCATCATTGCTAGCATCTGTTGCAAAAGTCTTTTGATAACGAGCCTTTCCATTAAAACTGATGGTGATCTGTATCTCGCTTTCTGCAAGATATTTCTCTTCATACTTTGGCCATACTGCATCACAAACACTACCCTTTTCTCCGAGAGTGTGCCACAATTCTTCTGCAATATGTGGAGCAAATGGAGCAATAACGATAACCAATTTCTTCAATAAAGCTGCATTTTTACACTTCTGCTGACCCAATTCGTTTACAGCAATCATGAATGCACTGATAGCAGTGTTGTAGCTGAACTTCTCAATATCTTCTGATACTTTCTTTATCAGCTTATGAGCACTCTTTAAACTCTCTGCTGTAGGCTCTTCATCATTAATAGCCAATTCGTCAGCATTCTTTACCCAGAACAAGTTCCAGAACTTCTTAAGGAATCTATGGCAACCATCTATACCGTTGGTATCCCAAGGCTTACTTGCTTCAACTGGACCAAGGAACATTTCGTAAAGACGAAGAGTATCTGCTCCATAAACTTCTACTATCTTGTCTGGATTTACTACATTAAACATGCTCTTTGACATCTTCTCTACAGCCCATCCGCATACATACTTTCCATCTTCGAGTATAAACTCTGCATTCTTGTATTCTGGGCGCCATGCCTTGAACGCATCTGTATCAAGTACGTCGTTACTAACGATGTTTACATCTACATGTATAGGAGTTGTCTCATATTTATCTTTAAGTCCAAGACTTACAAATACAGGAGCTTTTGAATGGTCCTCGCTGTTAATACGATAAACAAAGTTTGAACGTCCCTGAATCATACCTTGGTTGATAAGTTTCTGGAATGGTTCTTCCTTACTGCTTACTCCATTATCAAACAGGAACTTATTCCAGAAACGACTGTATATAAGATGGCCTGTTGCATGTTCTGTTCCACCGACATACAAATCTACATTCTGCCAATATTCGTCAGCATCTTTACCAACAAGGGCTTTATCATTACCTGGGTCCATATAGCGCAGATAATAAGCAGAACTTCCTGCAAATCCAGGCATCGTATTCAGTTCAAGAGCGAATACTTTTTCATTATCTATCAAACTCTTATCTACGATACACTTGTTTGCTTCATCCCAAGCCCATTTCTTTGCGCGTCCCAATGGAGGTTCGCCAGTTTCTGTAGGCTCGTATTTGTCAATTTCAGGCAATTCAAGTGGCAGACATTCTTCAGGAATCATCTGTGGCATTCCATTCTTGTAAAATACAGGGAATGGTTCTCCCCAATAGCGTTGACGAGAGAATGTAGCATCACGCAAACGATAGTTTATCTTTACCCTACCAAGATTATGAGATGTAACAAACTCCTTAGTTGCAGCAATTGCCTCTTTTACGGTCTTACCGTTTAGGTTGAATCCGTCTAGTGCAGCACCTTCACTTGGACTGTTCATTACGATACCATCTTTTGCATCAAAACTTTCTTCACTTACGTCAGCACCTTCAATAAGAGGAATTATAGGCAAGTTGAAATGCTTTGCAAAAGCATAGTCTCTGCTATCATGTGCAGGCACAGCCATAATGGCACCTGTTCCATATCCAGCCAATACATATTCGCTTATCCAAATTGGAATATTATCACCAGTAAATGGATTTACAGCATAACTTCCAGAGAATACTCCTGTAACCTTTCTGTCGCTCATACGGTCAAGTTCCGTACGCTTCTTGACATAAGCAAGATACTCTTCTACTTCTGCCTTATGGTCAGGAGTTGTAAGTTCATCAACGAGTTCGCTCTCAGGAGCAAGCACCATGAATGTAACACCGAAGATGGTATCAGCACGAGTTGTGAATATAGTGAAGTTCTTATCACTGTTCGCAATTTTGAATTGCATTTCTGTTCCTTCAGAACGACCAATCCAATTACGCTGTGTCTCTTTTATAGAGTCTGTCCATGCAATTGTATCAAGTCCGTCAAGCAGTCTTTGTGAATAAGCAGAAGTACGCAGACACCATTGCTGCATCTTCTTCTGAATTACAGGGTATCCGCCTCTTTCGCTCACTCCGTCTACAACTTCATCGTTTGCCAATACAGTTCCTAGTCCAGGGCACCAGTTTACCATTGTTTCGCCAAGATAAGCGATACGATAGTTCATAAGTGTCTTTTGCTGTTCCTTATCGTTCATTGTATTCCATTCGTCAGCAGTGAAATTCAATTCTTCACTTTGTGCTACGTTCAGGTCCTTACTTCCGTTTTCCTTGAAGTAAGCAATAAGGTTTTCTATAGGTTTAGCTTTCTGACAGTTCTTGCAGAAATAGCTATTAAACATCTTTTCAAAAGCCCATTGTGTCCAATGATAATATTTAGAATCACAAGTGCGTATCTCACGGCTCCAGTCAAAAGAGAATCCTATTTTATCAAGTTGCTCACGATAGTGATTAATGTTTGTCTCAGTTGTAATTGCAGGATGCTGACCTGTCTGTATAGCATATTGCTCAGCAGGCAGTCCGTATGCATCATATCCCATTGGGTTAAGCACGTTAAAGCCTTGCAAACGCTTGAAGCGTGCATAAATATCACTAGCTATATAGCCTAGTGGATGTCCAACATGTAAACCTGCACCTGACGGATAAGGAAACATATTGAGCACATAAAATTTCTTCTTATCTTTGTTCTCAACAACTTTATAGGTTTTATTATCAACCCATGATTTTTGCCATTTCTTCTCGATTTCTCTGAAGTTGTATTCCATTGTAGTTATATCGTTATTTTATATTTTCATTCAAAAAATATAACGCGTGCGCGTAATTATGTGCAAAGATAATGCAAACGAGTGGAAAAGCAAAATAAAACGTGTTTTAATTTTGTTTTCCCGAATGCAGCTTATCTTCACCGAAGGTAAAGTAATGCAAACGAGTGGAAAAGCAAAATAAAACGTGTTTTAATTTTGTTTTCCTGAGTGCAGCTTATCTTCACCGAAGGTAGAGTAATGCAAGTTAATATTTAAACGAGATAAATAACTAAGTTCACAACACACACTTTTAAGAGAAAAACTACAATACACCATAAAAATTACAGCTTTATAAATTTTATGTATTACCCAAAATATTTACTCATAATACGACTATCGAACATATATTTACAAAGGCATTAATATAAATATTTTTAGCATTTAATATTTAATTAATTTAATCGTTTTGATCAATGTCATTTTGATCATTTTCAACTTCTTGTACGGGGGATTTATATAAGAGGACTTATCGCCTTCTAACATGAATCAAACAGCAAACCTAAGTGAATGGAAAAGAGACACAAAGCTAATGGATTTGAGTCAACAGGCATTACAATACCATGAAAATAGGGGATACTTCCATATAAAGGAATAGATTCATTTTGTCCTCTACAAGATTTACACTACCTTTGCCATAACAATCAACAATATTATTATGAAGAAATTTTTAGTATTAGCATTATTAACATTATGTATGGTTGCCAACGCACAGGTTAAACGTCCGAAACTTGTTGTAGGCGTTGTTGTAGACCAAATGCGTTGGGATTATCTGTATTATTACTATGATGAATATGGTAACGACGGATTGAAACGATTACTTGACGAAGGATATAGTTGTCAAAACACTATGATACCTTATATTCCTACCGTTACAGCCATTGGACACTCTAGTATATATACAGGTAGCGTTCCTGCAATGACAGGCATCCTTGGAAATGACTTTTTCATTAAAGGAAAAGCTGTTTATTGCTGTCAGGATGATGACGTGAAGAGTGTAGGAAGTGACTCTAAAGAAGGTCAGATGTCACCACATAGACTACTTGCTTCTACAATAGGAGATGAACTGAAACTAGCGACAAACTTTAAGTCAAAGGTTATTGGAGTTGCATTAAAAGACAGAGCAGCAATACTTCCTGCCGGACATAGTGCTGATGCAGCATATTGGTGGGATACCAGTGCAGGACATTTCGTAAGTAGTACATTCTATATGAAAGAGCTACCAAAATGGGTTACTGATTTCAATAAACAAAATAGCACCAAACCTGGATTTGATATTAAGACCAGCGATCAAGGAGTTACAATGACATTCAAGATGGCAGAAGCTGCACTTGAAAATGAAAGACTAGGGCAGGGTAGCGCTACTGATATGTTGGCCGTAAGTGTTTCATCAACAGATGCCATTGGACATACTTATAGTACACGTGGCAAAGAAAACCATGATGTATATCTGGAACTAGACAAAGACATTGCACAATTTATGAAGGTACTTGATGAAAAGGTTGGTAAAGGTAATTATTTATTATTTTTAAGTGCTGACCACGGAGGTTCACATAATCCAAACTTCATGCGTTCACATCGTTTACCTGCAGGAGGATTTGAAGGTTGGAACGTTGCTAAAAGTGTAAATGAAGTTCTACAAAAACAATTTGGAACAAAAGCAAGACTGATACTTGGAGAAAACTCATTACGTATATTTCTTGATCATGAAAGTATTGAGAATGCAGGATTGAAACTTGATGAAGTTAAAGCAGCTGCAAAAAAGGAGTTTGAAAAATATGATAATGTAGCCTTTGTCGTAGATTATGATAATGTAGCCGCACAAAGTATTCCACAACCAATACGTGAACGAATAATCAATGGTTATAGTCGTGAACGTGGAGGAGATTTACTTCTTATTACAAATCCTGGTTGGATAGATGCAAGTAATGCAACTAATTATAAAGGTACAACCCACGGATTGTGGAATCCAGATGATTCACATATTCCATTGATCTTTATGGGATGGAATATCAATCATGGCGAGACCTCAAAACCTACAAGTATGACAGACATTGCTCCAACAATATGTAGTATGCTACATATTCAGATGCCTAATGCCTGTGTAGGCAATTCAATATTTGAATAAAATCATTCACGATATACTTTTGGCGAGATTCCAGATTTCTGCTTAAAAAACTTAGTAAATGCCGATTGGTCATTAAATTTAAGTTCCGTTGAAATCTCGCCAATAGTTTTATCTGTCATCTTTAGCATTTTACAAGCCTCACTGTATAAGAAGCTTTGTAAATATCCACATACAGTATTTCCAGAAACCTCACGCACTATTCGTGAAAGATAAGTAGGGGTGATGTTCATTCTATCGGCATAGAAATTAATCTGTCTTTCCTTTTTAAAGTTATTTGAAGCAAGGTGTATAAATATTTTGAATATGTTTTCCTTATGCTTCATATCGTGTAGTTCATTGCTTGCGCTGTCAATGAGTTCATTAATATGCATCTGACCTAAATGTACAAGGAAACTTAGCATCTCCTTTTTATATAAATGTGGTTGATTTATTGTTTTTTCAACTTGCATTATTATCCCTAAAAGTTCAGAGATCTTAGCCTCTGTAACATCAAAATAAAGATATGAGTCAAGAATATTGCGTTGAAAAACATCCTGCATGTTAGGATCATTTTCAAGTATATTATTATAGAAATTGGTCTCGCAGAAAAGAAAGTAACCGTCAAGTTCGTTTGTACATTTTACGAATTCAGTATTCTGCATAACAGTCATTCTTAAAACACTTTGCTGTGACAATACTATTTCCTTGTCATTAATCATTATCACAGCCTCTCCATCAATAAGGACGAAGATAGTATAGAAGTTCACATACTTCAACTTTTGAGTTATAGACTCAAATGTTTCCTGATTAACAGGCGTTGTTGCCACTATGGCACCATATAAGTCTTTGATGTTGTTTTGAACAGCAAATTCCTGTAGGTTATGCGAAATACCCTTGTCCATAATGTTTATATTTAAGGTCAATAATTGGCAAATATACAAAATGTTTCGGATTTTACAAAAAATGGTCAGAAATATATAAATATATGTTCATAAAAAAACTATAATTTTGCATCGTGACATTAAACATTTGATATTAATAGAAGTTTTTACCTAAACAACCAACCTGCAAATATGGCAACCTTTTTAGTATTATTGCAATTATTTATTGTCTTAGCATTGATTTTTATCGGTGCTCGTGTCGGCAGCATCGGACTTGGAATCTACGGAATGGTAGGTGTATTTATCCTAGTTTTTATCTTTGGACAGAAACCAGGTAACATTCCTATAGATGTGATGTTGATTATAGTATCTGTAATCACGGCGGCGGCGGCCCTGCAAGCCTCGGGAGGATTAGATTATCTCGTTGGTCTTGCCGCAAAGTTTCTGCGTAAACACCCCGAACAGATTACTTATTATGGTCCTTTAGTAACATGGTTATTTTGCCTTGTTGCAGGTACTGCACATACGTCTTATTCTCTTTTACCTATTATATCTGAGATAGCCAAAAATTCAAAGATTAGACCCGAACGTCCATTGAGCGTAGCAACTATTGCAGCATCATTGGGTATTACGGGAAGTCCTGTTTCTGCCGCAACAGCTGCAATCATATCAACAGACTTACTTGGTGGAAGAGGTATTGAATTAAAAGATATTATGTTGGTGTGTATACCTGCATCACTTATTGCAATACTTGTAGCTTCGTTTGTACAAAATAGAGTAGGGAAGGAACTTGATGATGATCCAGAATATCAGCGTCGTGTTAAAGATGGCACTATAAATCCAGAGGAAGATAAAAATAACATGGAGAAACTTATAACAACTCCAAATCCACGTGCTAAATATTCTGTTATGGCATTTATTTTAGGCGTATTATTAGTTGTTATATTCGGATCAGTACCATCGCTTCGCCCTTCTTTCAATGTTGATGGAGAGATGACTCGTTTGGGAATGCCTGAAACGATAGAAATTATAATGATGTCAGTAGCTGCATTAATACTACTTGTTGGCAAAGCAAATGTAGTAGAAGCAGTAAAGGGAAATGTTTTTGCAGCTGGTATGAACGCCATGGTGAGCATCTTTGGTATTGCCTGGATGGGAGATACTTTCTTTAATGGAAACCTTGAATTTTTCAAATCGCATATTGCAGACATTGTTACACAATATCCATTTTTATTCGCTGTCGCATTGTTCTTTATGTCAATAATGCTATTCTCACAGGCAGCAACAGTTCGTACACTATATCCTTTAGGCATAGGTCTGGGTATAAGTCCACTTGCACTTGTAGCAATGTTCCCAGCTGTGAACGGATATTTCTTCATTCCAAATTATCCTACAGAAGTAGCAGCAATAAACTTTGACCGGACAGGTACTACAAAAATAGGAAAGTATGTGATAAACCATTCATTCCAACTTTCTGGTTTTATAACAACATTTGTATCAATAGGGGTAGGCTATCTTATTATAAGCCTATTTTATTAACAATATTACTAACCTTTTAAAAATATTCAGTTATGAAGACATTTAAAATTTCCATTTTGATGATTTTGGCATTAGCATTCACATTGACGATAAGTGCCAAACCAAAGATTCGTATAATCGCTACCGGTGGTACAATTGCCGGTGTAAGTGCAAGTGCCACATCTTCTGCTTATGGTGCAGGACAAGTTGGTATACAAACTCTTATTGATGCTGTTCCGCAGATTAAAGATCTTGCAGATGTAAGCGGCGAACAGCTTGTGAATATTGGTAGTCAGGATATGAACGACGATGTTTGGTTGAAACTAGCAAAACGTATTAATCAACTTCTAAACGAGGAAGGTTACGACGGCGTACTCGTTACTCATGGAACAGACACAATGGAAGAGACCGCATATTTTTTGACTCTTACCGTTCATAGTGATAAACCAGTTATTCTAGTTGGTAGTATGCGTCCTTCAACAGCTATCAGTGCTGATGGTCCAGCCAATCTGTATAATGGTGTGGCAGCTCTTGCTGATCCAGCATCAAATGGTCACGGTGTAATGGCTTGCATGAACAATAAACTCATTGATGCAAAGTCTCTTATTAAGACTAACACTACAGACTGTGCAACATTTAAGGGTACTTATGGAGAAATTGGATATGTTTATAATGGTAAGCCATATTATATCCTTGAACCTACATATAAGCACACAACACAGAGTGAGTTTGATGTAGACAATCTTACTAAACTTCCTATGGTAGGTATCGTATATGGTTATGCTAATGCATCTCCACTTCCAATGCAGGCTTTCGTAAACGCAAAGTTTGACGGTATCGTTTTGGCAGGTGTCGGTGACGGTAACTTCTACAAAGATGTTTTTGACGTAGCAGTTAAGGCACAGAACAGCGGAATTCAGATTGTTCGTTCAAGCCGTGTTCCAACAGGTCCAACATGTCTTAACGGTGAGGTAGACGACAGCAAGTATCATTTTGTTGCAGCCCTAAACCTTAACCCGCAAAAAGCACGTATTCTTCTTCAGTTGGCTCTTACAAAGACCCACGACTGGCAGCAGATTCAGAAATACTTCCAGGAGTATTGATGCTCACTATATGTGTTCTCTCATAAAAGATTTTACGAAAAGACTTTTTAAAACTTAAGCATCAATAAAACTATGAAGAAGATATTAATAATAAGTGCATTACTTGCTGCAACATTAACAGCAAGCGCACAAGGAGAAAATACCGGTATGGGCGGCAATGATGGTGATTATAAATCGCTTGCAGAAAAAGTGCTGAATTTGGAAAAGAAAAATGATGCATTCAACTTATATCTCAATTATGCTTATAGCTTTAGAGCTGAGAAAGCAGACGGACAGGACTGGGCAACAGGATTTGCAAACAAACAGTTGCGTCTTGAGATAAAAGGTAATATCGGTGACCATCTGTTTTATCGTTTACGTCATAGATTGAACAAGGCTACAGATGCCAAAAGTCAAGATAATTTTGCCAAGGCTACAGACATTATGATGGTTGGATATAAGTTCAATAACAAAGTAAGTCTCCAAGCTGGTAAGATGTGTCAGATATGGGGTGGATTTGAATTTGACGAGAATCCTATGTATATCTATCAGTATTCTGATATGGTTGACAATATGGATAACTTTATGGCTGGTGTTGTGGCTTCTTATAAGCCAGTTCCTTCTCAGGAAATTGCTGTTGAAATTTCAAATGCCAATAATGGCAAACTTGTTAATGAATATGGTGCAGGCGCCAAGTCTATTGAAAGTGATGGAACAACAAGTCGTACTCTAGAACAAGCTAATAGTCCTCTTACATATATAGTAAACTGGAATGGTAGTTTTGCTGGTGGACTTATCAATACTCGTTGGTCATGGGGTACTCAGACTGAGGCTAAGAACAAATATTCAAGAATGCTTGTACTTGGACAGCAGTTGGCATTACCAAAAGTTCAATGGTATTTCGACTATATGGGCGCATGGGATGCTCTTGACAGATTAAAAATTGCAAGTAGCGAACTGTCTATGCCTACAAGCGATGGTCAACCTGTTGCTGATAAGAACATGTACTTCAGTGATGTGCATTACAATTCATTTATCACAAAACTTAATTGGCAATTCGCTCCACAATGGAATTTAATGGTAAAAGGTATGTATGAGACCGCAAGCGTCAGTAAGATAGAAAAATACAAAGACTATAGAAAGTCATTTGCTTATATTGGAAGTATAGAATACTATCCAATAAAAGATCAGGACTTCCGCGTATTTCTTTCTTATGTAGGACGTAAATACGACTATAGCGAGAAGTGTGGGCTGAAAGACTATAACACGAATCGCATAGAAATAGGTTTCATGTATAGAATAAAGGCATATTAAAAATATAATAAGGTAAAAAGATTTATTTGAAAATTAAAGTGTAATTTTGCACAACAACAAGCGGAGAGTTGACATTTTTAATAACAATGTTGACTCTCTACAAAAAAATAAACTCAATATTATGGCAGAAGAAAAATTTAGATTAGAGTCAGATCTCTTAGGTGAATTAAAAGTTCCAGTTGATGCGTATTATGGTGTACAGACACAACGTGGCATCAACAACTATCATATATCACGTAAGAAGATGCGTGACTATCCTGACTATGTAATCGCAATAGCATACGTTAAATTGGCTGCTATCCAGACTAATCATTCGCTTGGTGTGATCAATGATGAAATATCTGGTGCTATAAGCAAAGCTTGTCAGGAATTAATTGACGGTAAACTGCACGAAAATTTCCCAATCGACATGATGCAGGGTGGGGCAGGTACATCTGTAAATATGAATGCCAACGAAGTTATTGCTAACCGTGCGCTTGAAATAATGGGGCATAAAAGGGGAGAGTATCAATACTGTTATCCTAATGACCATGTGAATTGCGGACAGTCTACAAACGATGTATATCCTACATCAATAAGATTGGCAATAATCAGAATGAACAAAAATCTTGTTGCAAGCCTAACAGGACTCATAAGCGCATTGCGTTATAAGGGTGAGGAATTTAAGGATGTAATAAAGATGGGACGTACACAACTTCAAGATGCTGTGCCTATGACCAGCGGACAGGAATTTAGTGCTTATGCTAACAACCTTGAAGAGGAAATATTGAATCTTGAACGTAACGTGAAGTTGCTTCATGAAATAAATATGGGTGGTACAGCTATCGGTACAGGATTGAATGCTGTTCCTGGATTTACCAAACTTTGTGCAGCTAATCTTAGCAAGCTTACTGGCGAACCTTTCGTTTCAGCTACCGACTTGGTAGAGGCTACTCCTGATACTGGTGCATACGTAAGCTACTCTTCAGCATTGAAGCGTCTTGCTATCAAACTTTCAAAGATTTGTAATGACTTGCGTCTTATGGCATCAGGTCCACGTTGTGGTTTGAATGAAATTAATCTTCCTCCAAAGGCTCCTGGTTCATCTATCATGCCAGGAAAAGTTAATCCTGTTATTCCAGAGGTTACAAATCAGGTATGTTTCAAGGTAATAGGAAATGATACAACCATTTCTTTCGCTGCCGAAGCAGGACAGTTGGAACTTAATGTAATGGAACCAGTAATAACAGAGTCTTTGTTTGAGAGTCTGGTATGGTTAAGTAATGCAATTGATACGCTTGTAGAGGAATGTATTCTTGGCATAACAGTCAACAAAGAACGTTGCTATGAAATGGTAAAGAATTCTATCGGTATCGTTACCGCTCTTAATCCATATATCGGTTACAAGACTTGTACAAAGGTTGCTAAAGAAGCTCTTGAGACAGACCGTTCTGTATATGATATCGTATTGGAACAGGGATTAATGACACAAGAGAAACTTGACGAGGCTTTGAATCCAAAGAACATGCTTGTTTCTCATAAGTTTATAAAGTAGATCAACTATTATCAACTCAAATAAGAGAAGGGGATTGTGTATAATATATATTACACTTTCCCCTTTATTATGTTATTACAATTAAGTAATTACTTAATTTATCATTATAAGCATATACTTTATAATATTCATTTGTTTTATAAAGTGAAATTACTATATTTGCAAAATATTAATATTAGAATATATGCAGATACTAATAGGCTGTGCTAAAATAATGACCGGATGTGCTACATCTGATATTTCATTTGCAACTGAACCTACATTCCAAAGTCAAGCCAATGACAATGCAATGCAGATGTTGAATTATTCTGTTGAAGAATTATGTGAGATGTTGCATATAAACAGAGATATGGCTTTAGAAAACTGGAAGCGTTTTCGTTCTTTCCATGATAACAGCATCCGCCAACCTGCAGCATTTTGCTATGATGGAATGGTTTACCAGAGACTTGCTCCTGAAACTCTTTCAGATAGCGAATTATTATATGCCAACGATCATCTTATGATTAGTTCTTTTTTATATGGCATTCTGCGTCCGCTTGACATGATCAATAAATATCGCTTGGAGGGTAATGTTACTCTTCCCAATCATAATTCAAAGTCGATGTTTGATTTTTGGAAGCCAATTCTAACAGACTGGTTTATCAATAAAATAAAAACTGATGATGGTATTCTTATCTACTTAGCTAGCGACGAAATGCGTAATTTGTTTGATTGGAAACGCGTAAATAAAGAAGTAAAAGTAATCACTCCTAGTTTTAAAGTTGATAAAAACGGTAAACTAAAGACCATTGTTATTTATACAAAAATGTGTCGTGGAGCAATGGCACGCTACATTATTAAAAATAGAATTACCAATATAGATGAACTAAAATCATTTGAATATGAAGGTTTCAGCATTGATGATTCAAATGAAGAATGGAATTACGTATTATAAAAAAATCAATCTATCCGCTTGCGGATTTTAGGCTATTAATTCCCCCCTACATATATATGACAATGAAAAATAAAATTTTATTTTCTGTTTTGTTTGCAATAATATCGCTACCAATATTTGCACAAAATAATAATTCGGATTCGATAGCAAAGTCATTGGATGACAGATGTATAGTTTCTATAGAAACATCTTTAGGAAATATTAAAATCGCCCTATATAATGAAACGCCCAAACACCGAGACAACTTTCTTAAACTAGTAAAAGAAGGGTTTTATAATAGTATTTTGTTTCATCGCGTAATACCTAACTTTATGGTTCAAACAGGTGATCCTTCAAGTAAAACGGCTGTTTCTGGTCAATTGTTAGGCAATGTATCCCTAGATTATACCATTCCTGCTGAAATAAGGTTTCCTCAATATTATCATAAGCGTGGTGCTGTGGCAGCAGCCCAAGAAGAAAATGCAAAAGATCATGCATCATCTTCATGTCAATTTTATATAGTAACAGGAAAAACTTTCGGTCCAAAAATGCTTGACACAAAGCTTAACGAACTTACAGAGAAATCGGGAGGAACAATTGTCTTTAATGACAAAATTAAAAACGATTATCAAACAATTGGAGGTACTCCACATCTCGACGGACTATATACAGTATTTGGTGAAGTAGTGGATGGTATGGATGTAGTCGATAAAATACAAAATGTAGAGAAAGACAATAATAATCGTCCCATCAATGATATAAAGATAGTCAAAGCCACTGTTGTTAAAGACCTTCCTACAAAGAAATATTCAACTACTCAAAAAAATAAAATGAGTAAGAATAAAATTTCAACCAGTAAGCGATAAAGCTTACAATAAATATTTATGTAACCTGTTGGTGGAATTAAATCAGTGCTTATTAAATTCTGCCAATGGAATTGTTATTTATATATTGCATTCACTTTCTATGCTATTAGCATTCTTTACTTCATCTATAATAGAGTAGAAATTAAACTTAATACTATACAAAAAAAAGAGCTAAACAGTTAATAAACTATTTAGCTCTTTAAAGTGGTGCGCCCGATAGGACTCGAACCTACACAGCGTGAACTACTAGATCCTAAGTCTAGCGCGTCTACCAATTTCGCCACGGGCGCTTTTGCGGTTGCAAAGGTACAACTTTTATTTAAAATACAAAATATTTAATTGTTTTTTTTATTAAATCATCATTATCATCAAAAAAGTTATCCACAAAAAGTGTTGATAACCATGTTGAAAACTACTGTATAAGGAAGTTAATAACTATGCAGATATCCACACACCAATATACACCCCCTTCATATTGTGGATATCCACATAGTTTTGAAATACTTTTTACGAACTTTTCCACTAAAAAATCACAGAAAAAGATATAAACTTATTAACTTTGCAGAAAATACCGGAATTGTGGATAACTCTCTATCTTTCTGATATTCAAGAATAAATTATTAGTTATATGTGTGCATAAGTGATAGGCAAGCGTTGATAATAGAAAAAGCAAATATTTGAATATAATTTTATCAACTTATCCACGTCACATCATACTACTCTTATTTCTTTTAATTAAATAGAAAAATAAATAATATAATAATAATATAGTGTGAATTAATCTGTTTAAAAATTAAAACACTGTATGAAAGATAAAAAAAATATGGTAAAGAAAGAATGGATAGAAAAGGGATATGTAGACGAACCTATTGACAAGTCTATTGATATTAAAGCTGAGATACGCAGAATGTGTAAAGAGAAGGACGCTATTATTCTTGCCCATTATTATACAATTGGTGATATTCAGGATATTGCTGATTTCATTGGCGACTCTTTGGCTTTAGCCCGTAAGGCTGCAGAGACTGATGCTAAGGTTATGGTTATGTGTGGTGTCCACTTCATGGCTGAAACGTGCAAACTTTTAAGTGAAGACAAAATAGTGTTATGTCCTGATCTCACTGCTGGTTGTTCTCTTGCTGATAGTTGCAAGGCAGAAGACCTAAAAAAATATAAGGAGGAGCATCCTGGATATAAGGTTATAAGTTATGTAAACACAACAGCTGCAGTAAAAGCTCTTACTGATAGTGTTGTTACAAGTGGAAATGCAAAAAAGGTAATAGATAGTTTCCCTGAAGATGAAAAACTTATATTCGGTCCTGATTACAATTTAGGAAACTATATAAACAGTGTTACAGGTCGTAACATGTTATTGTGGAATGGTGGATGTCATGTACACGAAAAATTCTCTGTAGAGGAGATTATAAAGCTTAAGAAAGAACATCCTGACGCAATTGTTATGGCACATCTTGAATGTAAAGCTCCTATTCTAGCTATTGCTGATATTAAGGGTTCTACTGCCACAATGCTGAATTATGCACAAGCTAATGGTAAACATGAATATATTATAGCCACAGAGGCTGGTATTCTTCACGAGTTGGAACGTACGTGCCCTGAGGCTACATTCTACCCAGTTCCACCAGAAGTGTCTGAGGGAGGCTTAGGATGCAGTTGCAATGAATGTGAGTATATGAAGAAAAATAGTCTTGAAAAAATATATAATACGCTAAAATATGGTTGGCCGGAAGTTGTGGTCGATTCTAAAATAGCAAAAGACGCAGTTAAGCCTATTGAAAAGATGCTTAGTCTGAGTTAAATGATAATGGAGGATAAATATTAATTTATCCTCCATTATTTTTATAATGATGTTTTTTTTATAATTTAAGTTCTTTCATCAATTCTTTCATTCCGTCGCTGGCACCCATTTCAATGTTTTTTATATTACGATAGTTATCTGTTTTAACAGAACTTGGATCTATCAAATATATAGGTATTCCTGGATTACAGTATTGTATTAGTCCTGCTGCTGGATAAACATTAAGGCTTGTGCCTACAATAACAAATATATCAGCCTTTTGTGTTTCTTGAGCCGCAGGTTCAATCATAGGCACACTCTCTCCAAAGAAAACTATGAAAGGGCGTAGCAGACTTCCGTCACCAGCTTTTGTTCCAGGATTCACATGGCTATGCTCAGGAGTTAATTGCTGAATATATTTAGAATTATATGGATTTATGCTAGAACAAACTTTTGTAAGGTCTCCATGCAGATGAATAACTTTTGAAGAACCTGCTTTTTCATGAAGGTTATCTACGTTTTGAGTGATAACTGTTACATCGTATTCTTTTTCAAGTTCCTTTATCAGTTTATGTCCATTGTTTGGTTGTGCATCCCATAGTTTGCGTCTCAGCATATTATAGAAATTTGTTACAAGAGTTGGGTCCTTTTCCCATCCTTCATGAGAAGCAACTTGTTCTACAGGATAATTTTCCCATAATCCATCATTACCTCTAAAAGTTTTGAAACCACTTTCCACCGACATTCCGGCACCTGTAAGAAATACTATTTTCTTCATAGCGAATAAGCTTTAAAAATTTATGTTATGCAAACATACATATTTTTTTTGTATTAAAATATTCAGAAAGAAAATAATTTTTAAATTAATCATATTTATTATTGCTCTGAAATTTGATATGCAAGTCTTTCTGTTCCGTTATGTGTATGTATTATTCCGCAATATTCAAATCCCATTTTGCCTAGTAAACCTTGCATAACTTTATTATCATTATGAGTATCTATACGAATATTTTTAATTTGTTTTAAGCACCATTCAATACAGGTTTTTGTAATACCATGAGTAGTTCCATTCGATGCAAGTCTGTGAATAACACCATAAGGTTTATCATTCAACCATTGTCCGCTATATATTTTTTCGTAAGTAGGGTCATCGCCAACAATAAAAGTAAATGCACCTACAATATTACCTTCATCATTTTTACAGATAAAACAGTTACCATTAATTATATCTTCTGTAATAATTTCTATTGACGGATAACCATTAATCCATTGATTTGAATTTCCGTTATCTGCCATAAATTTGCGTGCTTTGTCATATATAGGAACAATCATTTCTATATCATCATATACTGCTTTTACTATATTCATGTTCTGAAATATTTTAATCATGTATGTTTATTTATCTGCTAAGTTAATTATTAATTTAGATTCAGCAAATACAATCATAAAAAAATAATAAGATATAACGATAAAGTATTCAAAAGTATATTGAATATGTTTGCAAATTTCAAGTATATAAATGATCTATAAATAAGTTTTAGTATTTAACTATAATGTGTATAAAGCATTAGTATTTGAATAAATATAGTTTTTCTCCACCAGAAAAAGTTTTTTTAATGTCACTAATGTAACTTTGTCACAAACCCTTTATTTATAAGGCTTAAGCGAGTGATATTAAGTGACATAATCGGGCTAAAAGTGACATTAAACTCCAAAACATACTTGTTTTTAGCGTTTTTTTCGCAATTATGATATTTGAATAATACATCAATTTTGTACTTTTTAAATCTAATAGAATATACATATATTTTTTAAAAACATGATGAGTTGATTACAAGTATGTTATATAATTTGATATTCATAATCTAATTATTTTGAACGTTGTTTATATACTTATAACTTCCATAAATAAAACTGTGTAAAAAATTACCCCAACCATTGGGTAATTCGATTACCTTAGTACTTGGGTAATTCAATTACTCACGTTGGGTAATCGGATTACCTAACGTGAACAACTCGATTACCCACGTTGTGTAATCCGATTACCCAACGTGAAAAATAGTATTGTTTAGCACATGTAATTAGTATATAATAGATTTATTTCAGTGATACTATACTGACTATTCAAACTATTATTTGTTTATAAAATAGTATTTGACAAACATATAAACTTAACCATAAGGAGAATATTTATAATCAACGCTCTGTTATGAATCAAAAAGTAACGATGTAGGTACCGCATATTTGGTGAAAATTCGCCAAAAAACGGTGCTATTTTAGATTTAATGTCACTTTTAGCCCGATTATGTCACTTAATGTCACTCGCTAATCCCTTATAAACAAAGGGTTTGTGACATTATGACATTAGTGGCATTAGAAAAAATTTTTCTGGTAGAATGTCTGTTTAATAAAAAAAGAGAAGACTATTATCAGTCTTCTCCTAAATAAAGCTTTAATGATTAATTTATTATTTTGGTATTGCTATCTTTTTTACGCGACGCTCATGACGTCCGCCTTCAAATGTAGTTTTGAAAAACTCATCTAAAATAGTTTCAGCTGTTTTGTTATCGATAAAACGACCAGGAAGTACAATAACATTTGCATTATTATGCTGACGAATCAATTGAGCAATTTCTTTATTCCAAACAAGTCCAGCACGTACACCTTGATGCTTGTTAAGAGTAATAGCCATACCCTCGCCACTTCCACAAATACCGATACCCGGATAAACTTCGCCACTTTCAATAGCCTCTGCCAAAGGGTGAGCAAAATCAGGATAGTCAACGCTCTCATCACTATATGTTCCAAAATCTTTCACAGCGTATCCTTTTTTATCAAGATACCCTAAAACAAATTGTTTCAAAGGGAAACCTGCGTGATCGCAAGCTATTCCAACAGTTTTAACTTCCATAGGCATATAAATTTAAGATGTTAAAAGGGAATGACTGATTTACAGTCACTCCCTAAATATGTTAACTATTACTATTCTGCAAGTAATTCCTTAACCTGATTGTACACATTTACACCTGTGTAACCAAGCTTTTCGTCAAGAACTTTATATGGTGCTGAGAAACCAAAACTCTCCATACCCCATACCTTACCGTAAGCACCTACTAAACCTTCAAGTGTTACAGGAAGTCCTGCTGTCATACCGAACACTTTAGCATCTCTTGGTAGAATGCTCTCTTGATATTCTTTAGGCTGGCTTCTGAACAAGCCTTCTGAAGGTACGCTTAATACACGAACCTTGATGCCATCATTATTAAGTAACTTTTTACCAGCCTCAAGGGTAGAAACCTCTGAACCAGATGCAAGTAAGATAACATCAAAGTCCTCATCTGAACCAGCAACAATGTATGCGCCTTTTTCAGCTTGATTGTAGTCGTTACCCTCTGGAAGCATTTCTATATTTTGTCTAGAGAAAATAAGTGCTGTTGGTGTAGAAGTATTTTCCATAGCCATTCTCCAGCATACAGTTGTTTCTTCTGCATCAGCAGGACGTAGAACTCTTACGCTGTCTTTGCCATGATGATTCTTCAACTTCTCCATAAGTCTGATCTGAGCTTCCTGCTCAACTGGCTCATGTGTAGGTCCGTCTTCACCAACGCGGAATGCATCGTGGGTCCAAATAAATTTAATAGGAATTTCCATTAATGCAGCCATACGAACTGCTGGTTTCATGTAATCAGAGAATACAAAGAATGTACCACATGCTGGGATCACGCCACCATGAAGTGACATACCAATACAGCAGCAAGCCATTGTAAGTTCTGAAACACCTGCCTGGAAGAATGCACCACTGAAATCACCACGCTCCAAGTTATGTGTTTTCTTCAGGAATCCGTCTGTCTTATCTGAATTTGAAAGGTCAGCTGAAGCGCAGATCATATTAGGAACTTGCTCTGCCAGTACAGTAAGAATAGTTGCAGAAGCACCACGTGTAGCAGCACCAGCCTTCTGTTCAACCTTTGACCAATCAACCTTAGGAGCATTACCGCTAAACCATACTTTCAACAATTCTGCCTTTTCAGGGTTAGCCTTAGACCAACTATCCTTTTCTGCATAACGTTTAGCAACAATATCTTTAAGTTCTGCAAGACGGTCAGCATAAAGTTTCTGAACATCAGGGAATATTTTGAATGGATCTGTTGGATCACCACCAAGATTCTTTACTGTGTTAACAAAAGCATCACCACCTAAAGGTGCGCCATGTGTCTTGCAGTTATGTTCATAACTAGAACCATCTTCCTTACGTGCGCCTTTACCCATAACGCAGTGACCTATAATGAGGGTAGGGCGTTCTGTTTCGGCTTTAGCCTCATTAATAGCTTTGCGGATTTGTTCGCAATCGTTGCCATCAATCTTAATGACTTTCCATCCCCAAGCTTCATATTTCTTGGCTGTATCTTCTATTGTAACAACCTTAGTTTCTGTAGAAAGCTGAATGTCATTAGCATCATAGAACATGATAAGATTATCTAGTCCTAGTGTTCCGGCTATACGACCAGCACCTTGAGAAATTTCTTCTTGTACACCACCATCAGAGATATAGGTATATATCGTCTGGTTCATTACATCTCCAAGACGTGCCTTCAAGAATTTTGCAGCGATAGCAGCACCTACAGCAAAGGTATGTCCTTGTCCTAAAGGTCCTGATGTGTTTTCTATTCCACGTGCAATTTCACGCTCTGGGTGACCAGGAGTTACTGAACCCCATTGACGAAGTTGTTGTAAATCCTCTAAAGTGAATTTTCCGATTAATGCAAGTTGTGAATAAAGCATCGGAGCCATATGACCTGGATCCAAGAAGAAACGGTCACGTCCTTCCCATGAAGGATTTTCAGGATCAAATACTAGGAATTCTGAAAAAAGTACATTAATGAAATCTGCACCACCCATAGCACCTCCAGGATGACCAGAATTAGCTTTTTCTACCATTGAAGCAGCAAGAATACGAATGTTATCAGCTGCGTGGTTCATTACTTTAATATCGTTCATTGTTGTATTATTGATTTTACAAATATACTATTTAATATTTAAAACTACAATTGATTTAGCTGGAATTTTTACCTTTAAAGTGTTTCTCTTGATCTTAACATCCTTGAAAGGAGTTGGTTTTACAACATTTGGATTGTTGAAATCATTGCAATCACTTATATTCTTACTTGTAAGAATTTCTCCAGTAATATTTTTAATACCAGCATTTTCTATGTCAATATCTATATTTTGCGGTTTATCAAGACTTACGTTTGCTAAAGATATAACCATGTTGCCATCTTTAGTCTTAGCTGCGCTTGCTGATACCATAGGAATAGTTCTGTTATCACGAACTTTCATGGAATCGCACTTTATATCAAGTGGAAGATATGTAGCATCCTGAAATGGCTGATACATTTTAAATACATGATATGTCGGAGTTAGTGCTATGTGACCATTACCAGTTGTGTCTGTAAGAATCATACTCTGTAGGACATTAGCTATTTGAGCTATATTTGCCATACGTACTCTGTCGGAATGACGATGGAAGACGTTTAGTGATAGGGCTGCTACAAAGGCGTCACGCATTGTATTCTGTTGGAATAGGTGCCCTTTAATTGTTCCAGGTTCCTCATCCCACCAAGTTCCCCATTCGTCGACAAGAAGTCCGATGTGCTGTTTAGGATCTTTTTCATCCATTATGGCACTGTGTTTCTTTATGACGTCTTCTATTTCAAGGCATTTACCTAAAGTCCAATAATAATCATCATTAGAGAATTTAGTAGCAGATCCTTTACTTCCATTCCAGCCTGTTACAGTATAATAATGTAATGACAAGCCATTCATGCGGTTGCCAACATTATTCATCAACACCTTAGTCCAATCATAATCGTAGTCGCTTGCACCAGATGCAATTTTAAACAATTTATGGCTGTCGTAATTTCTGCAATAAGTAGAATATCTACGGAACAAATCGCTGTAATATTCAGGGCGCATGTTTCCTCCACATCCCCAGCTTTCATTTCCTACACCAAGATATTTAACGTTCCATGATTTCTCGCGTCCATTTTTACGGCGTAGGTTTGCCATAGGTGTATCACCATCGCTGGTCATGTATTCAACCCATTTTGCAAGTTCTTCTACAGAACCAGAACCAACGTTACCACTAATGTATGGTTCTGCACCTATTTTTTCGCAAAGATTTAAAAACTCGTGTGTACCAAAAGAGTTATCCTCAATAGTGCCACCCCAGTTATTATTCTGCATTTTTGGTCGCTTGTCTCTTGGCCCAATACCATCAGTCCAATGGTATTCGTCAGCAAAGCAACCTCCAGGCCATCTAAGAACTGGAACTTTTAAATCTATTAATGCTTTTAGAACATCTTTACGGTATCCATCGGTATTTGGTATATTTGATTGTGGACCTACCCAAAGACCGCCATAGATACAAGAGCCGAGATGTTCGGCAAATTGCCCATATATTTCTTTGTTAATTATATTCTTACCTTGATTGGCATGAATAGTTACTGTTGTATTCTGTGCAGATGCCATAAATACGCATGCGGCAGAAAATACAGTTGAGATAATAAGTTTTTTCATTACTATTACTTTTGGTGATTGGCAGTTTACTTTATATATAATACGATTGCGCAGGGAAATCCCCTACGCAATACATATTATAAAGTAGGCGTCTAGTCCTTATATAGTTCCGTTTCAGTGAATTTACCCAATTTGATATACGATTTGTAAATTTCACTATAAGCTTCTACATTTTCAGGATTAGGTACGTAAGTCTTAGCGAATCCGCTATTCATTGCTGCGATAGCATCTTCTACTTTGCCATACACTCCAGCTGCTGTAGCTGCAAACATTGCTGCACCAAGAGCACATGCCTGATCAGTCTTGCAAACCTTTATTGGTTTGTTGATTACATCACACATAGTTTGCATCACGAAAGGTGATTTAAGTGCAATTCCACCAATTCCGATAACATCATCTATGCGTACGCCTTCGTTTTCAAAACGGTCTACGATAGCTTTTGTACCATATGCTGTTGCTTCAACAAGTGCACGGAATATCTGTGGAGCAGTTGTACCCAATGTAAAACCTGCAATAGTTCCCTTCAACAATTGGTTAGCATCAGGAGTACGACGACCATTAATCCAGTCTGTTGCAAGAACAGTAGACTCAGATACAGGAATTTTCTCAGCTTCTTTTGTAAGCTCAGGAATTATTTTGTCGCATGCTGCATCTATTGCTTCTTGGTTGTGCTCACCAGGTATCAGTGTACGCAATGGCCATTCCAATATTCTACGGAACATTGCATATACGTCACCAAATGAAGATTGACCTGCTTCGAGTCCAACCATTCCTGGTATAACGCTTCCATCAACCTGACCACAAATACCTTTAATGCATTTGTCACCAACTTCAGCATAGTTCGCTACCATTACATCACAAGTAGATGTACCGATAACTCTAACCAATGTATGAGGAGTAACACCTGCACCTACAGCACCCATATGGCAATCATAAGCACCACCGGCAACAACAACATCTTCAGGAAGTCCAAGTTTATCAGCCCATTCTTTACACAAATGACCTGTAGGCTTGTCTGCTGTTTCTGCATTGTTACCTAAATGTTCACGAACACTCTTGAGTTTTGGTTCAAGACGCTCAATGAAGTCAACAGGTGGTAAACCTCCCCATTCTTCATTCCACATAGCCTTGTGACCTTCTGCGCAACGAGAGCGAACTAGTTTATCAAGACCAGTTGTTCCAGTTAGTACAGCTGGCAACCACTCACAATATTCAACAATAGAATAAGCTTTCTTTGCAACTTCTGCATCCTGACGGATTACATGCATTGCCTTTGCCCAGAACCATTCAGCAGAATAGATACCACCTTCATATTTAATATAATTAGTTGGTTCTAATGCTACTTTTTGGTTAACTTCTTCAGCTTCCTTTACTGCTGTGTGGTCTTTCCATAACACAAACATTGCATTTGGATTTTCCTCAAATTCAGGAAGTAAAGCAAGAGGTGTACCATTCTCGTCAGTAAATGCAGGCGTGGAACCAGTTGTGTCGAAGGCTATACCAACAACATTCTTAGCAACGTCCTTATCACATTTTGACAAAGCCTCCTTTACAGAGTTTTCTAGAACCTCTAGATAATCTTTTGGATGCTGACGCCACTGGTTTATCTTAGGATTACAATATAATCCTTGTTTCCAGCGAGGATAATATTTCACACTTGTTGCAAGTGTTTCACCGTTTTCAGCATTAACAATAAGTGCGCGTGCTGAATCAGATCCATAATCAAGTCCGATTACGTATTTTGTCATAATTATCTAAGTGCCTTATTCAACATGTAATAAATCTCATTAACTCTAAGATCCTGGCGGAAGCGCTCAATATCAGTATCTTTGTTGATGATGCAGCACTCGATGTCAGCGATTTCTGCATAATCACGCCAATACTCATCTGTCAAGCCAAAGCTGAAGCAAGAATGGTGTGTACCACCTGCGTTCATCCAGCAACCGACACCAACCTCAAATGTTGGCTCTGGTATCCATAATGCTGATGCAACTGGCAACTTTGGAAGAGCTTTACTCTTTATCAAGTTTACATCATTTGCGATAAGACGGAAACGGTTACCCATATCAACAACAGTAGCAGTGACACCATGACCCTGTTTTGTTGTGAATACCAAGCGAGCCGTCTGTGACTTGCGAATACCTATACCGAGGAAGTGAACCTCAAGACGTGGCTTCTCTTCTGCGATATCAGGACAAACTTCGAGCATGTGAGATTCAAGAATTGATGTGTTCTCACCATCAAAGTTCAATGTGTAATCCTCAAGGAAAGATGTACCACCTTCAAGTCCCTGACTCATAAACCAAACTGTACGATATAAAGCTGCGCTCTTCCAGTCACCTTCTGCACCGAATCCAAATCCGTCATGCATCATGCGCTGTGAAGCCAAGCCTGGAATCTGATCGAAACCTCTACCAGTCTCTTCAACATTTACGTCGCCAAGATCATCAAAGTTTGTTGTGAATGCCTTTGCACCCTTAGCTTTCATTACAGCACGTAGTGTAAGTTCTGCTTTGGCAGCATTCCATACTTTCTTATATGCTTCTGATTTCTCATCCTTTATAGCTCCATCAACCTGATAATCGTTGAAATATGTATTCTTAACCAAGGCTGTTACTTCCTCATCTTTGATAGCATCAAAGAAAGGCATAACCTCAGAGAATGGCATATAGTCTACGTGGTATCCAAGAACCTGCTCTGCAGCAACCTTGTCACCATCAGTTACGGCAACATTATTCATCTGGTCACCAAAACGAAGTATTAGCATATCCTGAGAGTCAGCCCAACCTGCACATACTCTTTCCCAAACTGCGATATGTCCCTGTGTCTTCTCGTCTTTCCAGTAACCAATAACGGTCTTACGTGGCTTACGTAAACGAGAAAGAATGTGAGCGTATTCGCGGTCACCATGTGCACTCTGGTTAAGATTCATGAAATCCATATCCATTGTGTCATAAGGAATCTGCTGGTTATATTGTGTGTGAAGGTGGAGTAGAGGCTTTCTTAAAATCTGAAGTCCGTGAATCCACATCTTTGCAGGTGAGAATGTATGCATCCATGTGATTACACCGATACACTTCTTGTCATTATTAGCTTTAGCCATAACGTCAGCAACTTCTGCTGAAGTGTTAGCTGTGCCCTTATAAACAACTTTTACTGGAAGGCGACCTGAGTTATTAAGTCCTTCAACCATTTCCTTTGAGTGACCGTCTACCTGAACAACTGCATCACCTCCATAAAGAAGTTGTGCACCTGTTACAAACCATACTTCGAAATTTTCAAATGCTTTGATCATAGTTTTATGTTTTTAATTATTATTTATATATAGTTATTTCTTTTTCTGTCCGTAATAAGCGTTAGGACCGTGTTTACGGTTAAAATGCTTTTCTACTAGCAGAGGATTCATCTTTGTTTGCGGATTTACGCTGAATGAAATAAAAGACATCTTTGCTACTTGTTCCATTACAACAGCGTTATAAACGGCATTATCAGCATCTTTACCCCATGAGAAAGGTCCGTGATTTTTAACGAGGACACCAGGAGTATGAATATAGTTGATATTATTCTTTTTGAATTTGTCTACTATTACTACACCTGTGTTCAGTTCATATTCAGCCATTTGTGATTCTACCATGTCATCTGTGCATGGAATGGCATCATGGAAATAATCCGCGTGCGTAGTACCGATATTAGGAATATCGCATCCAGCCTGTGCCCAAGCAGTTGCATAAGTAGAATGAGTATGTACAACTCCTCCTATTTCTGGAAAATTGCGATACAGTTCCAAATGTGTAGGGGTATCTGAAGATGGGTTCAAGTCGCCTTCTACAACTTTGCCAGTTGTCAAATCAACGACTACCATATCAGAAGCCTTCATGTTATCATAGCTAACACCAGATGGCTTTATAACAACTAATCCTTTTTCGCGATCTATACCTGAAACATTGCCCCAAGTAAAGATAACAAGATTATGTTTTACAAGATCAATATTAGCCTTGAATACTTTTTCCTTTAATTCTTCCAGCATAATTATGTTTGTTGTTTATAGTTTGAAATTAGGATCATCCTCGTAAGCGCGTTTGTTGAATCTGAAAAGAGCAGCTCCACGCTTAGATGTTATTTTATCAACAAGTTCTGTTTTTTCAATAAAATCTATTGTCTTTATGCGTTTTCTAAAGTTACGTTTGTCTATTTCTTCTCCCAGTATTGCTTCATATACGTGTTGTAGCTGGGTAAGTGTAAATAGATCTGGTAACAGATTAAAGCTTAATGGTTCTGTGTTGATTCGTCTACGCAACATATTTATGGCTTTATTGACCATTATGTTATGGTCAGAATATAACTTTGGCATATCTTCCAAGTTAACCCATTCCAAACCATGTTGTTGTCTTATGTTATCATCGTAATCCTTAACGTTAATAAGTGCGCAATATGCTATAGATATAACTCGTTCTCCAGGATCACGGTCAATGTTACCAAATGCGCCAACCTGCTTTATATACAGTTTGTCCAATCCGGTCAAGTCTCTTAGTACTCTGTTTGCTGCATCGGGAAGACTTTCGTCTATGCCGACGAATCCACCGTATAGTGAGAATTCTCCACGTCCTGGATCCATTTGTCGTTTACCGATGAGCAACTTTAGCTTATCTTCTTCAAATCCAAATACGATACAGTCCACAGAAACTAACAGTCTTGTGTGTTCGCCATAAAATTGTGTCATAGTTTATATATGTTATATGCTTTCAATATGTAATGTGGAGAGTTTCATCTGCATTTGTGAAACTCTCCTACATATTTACCAGAAGTAGATATAGAATGCTGCGCAGAGTGCTACAACTCCTAGAGTTGCAACAATATCCCATATATTGAAGCTTTCTTTTATTTGCTTTTTATAGTCGCCTGTAAATGTGATTGCTTCAACTTGTTCCTTAGTAGGAGCTGGTGTGAAGATTGATACAACAATCATCAGTGCAATAATGAATACTAAAAGCCAGCACTCGAAAATAAGCCAGTTTGTCTGCCAAAACCATGTTGTTGAATTCCAGAATGAACCATTCATTACTGAATTTCCAGAATCTGTTATAACGTTTGTCAATAGTCTGAGCATACCGATGATGAAACCACCGATTAGTCCCCATTCTCCTGCTTTAGGAGTGATTTTCTTAGAGAATATACCTAATGTGAATACAGCAACCATAGAAGGAGCAAGTAGTGACTGGATACCTTGTAGATAGCTATATAGGTTACCCATGTTCATCATTACTGGAAGCCAAAGGAGGCCGAGAAGAACGACAACAACTGTTGCGATACGACCAACAAAAACATAATGAGACTCGCTCATACCTTTCTTCATTGGCTTGTAGAAGTCTTCTGTGAATAGGGTAGCACAACTATTGAAGAATGCTGCTAGTGATGTGACTAGTGCACAAACGAAACCGATTGTTACAAATCCCTTAACACCTACAGGAAGAATGTTCTTTACCATCATTGCAAAAGCTCCGTCTGTATCATGCTGGTTTGTGATATCCATTGTGATACCGCTTCCTGTTTTACTAGAAAGTGCAATTGCAATCATACCTGGAATAAGGAACATAAATACAGGAAGAAGTTTGAAATAACCTGCTGCAATAGTTCCACGACGTGCGCGCTTCATAACAGTTACATTGTCTTCTCCACGAGTCTGACCAAGTACACGTTGAACAATGTGTTGGTCAGTACACCAATACCAAAAGCCGATAATTGAAGCACCAAGGAATACTACGAATCCTGGATATTCATGATACATAGGATCACCTGTTTCCATATGGAACATGTGTGTAGTTCCATATCCGTCATGCAAGTGTCCGCAATATGCCATCATGTTAGACCATCCTGCTGTTATGCTTCCGTCACCAAGTGCTGAAAGTCCTAAGAACAAAACTAAGAATGAACCGATGATAAGTATTGGAGTCTGAATTGCAGACATTGTCATTACACCCTTCATACCACCGAATACAGTGAATATAGCTGTAATAGCAATAAGACCTAGTGCACCATACCAGAAAGGTAGTCCCAATAAATACTCAAAGAATATACCACCTGTGAATGCCGTTACGCTTACTTTGGTTAGAATATAGGCAATCAATGTAATGATACTCAACCATGAACCTGTTCTTTTTGTATATCTATATTTCAGGAAGTCAGGCATGGTTATAATCTTGCCCATTTTGTTATTCAGTAGCTGATAGAAAGGTACGAAAAGCCAACCTAATAGTAAAATCATCCAGCCCTGCATCTCCCAATGAGCCATACCGACACCGTCTTTGGCACCAGTACCTGCTAGACCTACAAGATGTTCTGAACCAATGTTTGCTGCAAAGATTGCTGCGCCAATAATATACCAAGGTTCACCTTTGCCAAACAGATAGTCTTGGCTATCTGCGCCTTTCATTTTTTGTTTATCTTTCTTCAAAGTACGCCAAACGTACCATGCGATGAGTACAAAGCCAACTGCTAGAATAGTCCAGTCTTGCCATACAAATTCATGTGCATTCCAATTCATTTTGTTAATAGTTTTATATGTTTTGATTAAGTTTATTATTTCTTTGTAGAGAATTTGTAAGCAAGATGGCTGTAATACTTCTCACCAGGTTTAAGATATGGATTAGATATTTCCCATCCCTTTGTCTTTGCAGCAAACTTAGTTGGAGAATCAGGATATTTCTGGCTCTCAAAACATACGCTTACATGTTTTGGATACTTAATGCCATGCTTACAGCTAATTCCTGTTCCTTGGAAATTACCCGTATATACTTGAATACCAGGCTCATTTGTAAATACTTCCATAAAGATACCTGTCTTAGGAGAATACAAGCTAGCAGCGACAGTCTTGTCATCACCCTTACCATCCTTGAATGTGTTAAGACACCAGTTGTGGTCGTAACCTGTAGCATTCTTTATTTGGTCGTAAGATGGATCGTACTTATTTGCGATAGCAGTTGCTTTGCGGAAATCCATTGGAGTTCCTGCAACGTCCTTTATTTCACCAGTTGGAATATAGAATCGATCGCTAGGTGTAAATTTGTCTGCATTTACGTACATCACCTGATCGTAACCTGCTTTTGAAGGATCTCCATTCAAATTAAAATATGAATGGTTTGTCATATTGATAACTGTTTCCTTGTCTGTAGTAGCTTGGAAAACAATATCAAGTGTGTTATTGCTTTTTACAGTATATGTAGCTGTTGCTTTTACAGTTCCAGGGAAACCGTTTTCGCCGTCTTTAGCAGTAATTGCGAATACAACTGATGAATCATTCTTTGATTTCACGTCATATATCTTGTGCAACCAACCAGTATTGCCACCACCATGAAGGCAGTTCATCATGTCGTTAGCTCTCAATTTAAATGTTTTTCCCTCAACAACAATTTGTGCGTTCTTGATTCTGTTGGCATAACGTCCAACAGAAGAACCGTAATCTGACGGAGTCCTTGCAGTATCTGCATATTGCGCGATATTGTCATATCCTAGAACGACATCTGTAGGCTTGCCGCTCTTATCCGGTACAGATAAAGAAACAACGCGACCACCATAGTTGGTTAGGCATACTTCCATACCTGCATGATTTTTGATAGTAATCAACTCTGTCTTTTTTCCACCGATGATTGAATCGAAGTTAGTAGGTTTAAGACCAGATACTGTCATTTGTGCACCTTTGTTTGTGCCACAAGCTGAGAGAAGAATGCTCGCCATTCCTGCTCCCAATAAAATTCCTTTTAGGGTTCTCATAACTGAGTGATTATTAGGTAAATAAATATTATGGGTGTAAATTTACTACTTTTTGTAATAAATCGTATCGTTTGGGAAGTCTTTTTTTTAACTAAAGTGTAAAATTAACACTTTTAAGCAGTTGATTTATATCAATTAGCATATAATCACCAAAACTTAACAAAGCTTCCTTAATGGCAAACTATAGTATAACTAAAAATAAAAGCCCCATAATCAGCATTTCAACTGATTATGGGGAATATATATCATATCTATTTAGATGCAGATATTAGCAAACCTTATGTGAACCCTGACTTATAACTACAGGATAAACCTCTGGCTCATGACCGTATTTAGCAGCAAACTTAATTTTTGCGTCAGCAATAAACTTGTCGTAAATATCGTCTTTTACGAGGTTTATAGTGCATCCACCAAAGCCACCGCCCATGATACGGCTACCAGTTACACTATTTATGCGTGCAATATAATTCAAGAAGTCAAGTTCTTCGCAAGAAACTTCATATTCTTTGCTTAATCCTTCATGAGTTTCAAACATTTTCTTGCCGACTGTCTCATAGTCACCTTTTTCCAAAGCGTCGCAAACAGCTAGTACACGGTCTTTCTCGCCAAGAACAAAGTGAGCTCTGCTGTAATCTTCTTCACCAACGATAGCCTTAACTTCTTCTAGTTCTTCCCATGTGCAATCACGGAGAGTCTCATATTTATTTTCAGGATGTTTTACAGCAATCTGCTTAACAACATTCTCGCAACTATTACGACGGTCGTTGTATGGGCTACCAGCTAGCTCATGCTTAACCTTTGAGTTAATGAGAACCAATTTATATCCTTCTGGATTAAATGGGAAATAAGCGAATTCGCGGCTGCGGCAATCAAGACGCATCAATTTGCCCTCCTGACCGAACACACTTGCAAACTGATCCATTATACCACAGTTTACACCAATATATTTATGTTCTGTTGCCTGACCTGCAAGAACTAAATCCCATTTAGCAACTTTATTGTCACCAAACAAATCGTTAATAGCAAAAGCAAAACAACTTTCTAAAGCAGCACTTGAAGACATACCTGCTCCCAATGGAACATCACCATAGAATGCTGCATTAAATCCTTTTACATCTACTCCTAAAGCTTTCATCTCTTTGGCTACACCATATACATAGCGTGCCCAGCTAGCCTTAGGACCTTCAGGATCATCAATCTCAAATTCTACGCGGTCTTTTAAGTCGATAGAGTATAGTTGTATTGTATTGGTATCGTTAGGGCGGATTTCTGCCATAATGCCCTTATCTACAGCACCTGGGAAAACAAAACCACCATTGTAGTCTGTGTGTTCACCAATCAAATTTATACGTCCAGGAGACATATACACGTTACCTGTTTTTCCGTCGAAATGTTTAATGAAACGGCTTCTTACTTTTTCAATATCCATAGTCTTGATAGTTATAAATGTTTTTATTATGTATAAAAAAGCTCCTTCCTTATCCAGGTTGGAGCTTATTTATTTGGGTTTTAATCAATAGGAATATCCTTGTTTACATTCTTGCTTCCAAATACTGCGTAGTATAACATGAACGCTATAGCCAACAATGGAACAATATATGAAACCATGTAGTTAGAGTGGTCCGCGATGAAATTTTGAACCAAAGGAAGAAGACCTCCACCAACAACCATCATCATGAAAATACTGATGCTGCTGCTGAATATTTACCTAATCCTTCTGTTGCAAGATTAAAGATACTACTCCACATAATAGAAGTACATAGACCACAAAGAACAAGCAATAATGCTGCAATAGGAACTGTTACCAATGTGAATGAAGAACCTGTGAATACAGGCATTGATACTGTTGTTGTATTACCAAGAACCATGGCTGCAATGATAAGTACCATACCTAGTGTTGATGTACCAATCATCATAGTTCTACTTGATACGTTTCCACCGATAAAACTTCCGATGAAACGACCAACAAGCATCAACAACCAATATGTACCAGCAACGAAACCACCAACAGCAGCTGCGTTACCTACCAAGCCAGCACCCTTTGCAGAAGCATCTGAAATATAGAAATTTAGTGTTCCAGGGATACCAACTTCAACACCTACATATACGAAGATTGCGATTGTACCCAAAACAAAGTGACGGAAAGCCCAAGGACTATGCTCAAATACTGTGTTACTTGTAGTCTTACCCATTTCCGGGTCAGCAATAGGGATAAACAACAATACGATAAATGCCATAGCAAATACACCCAAAGCAATGAAAAGTACAAAGTTGATATCTGCCATCTTTGTGTTAGCAGTTACTGTACCAATCAATGCACCTACAAGCATAGGTGTCAATGTTCCTGAAAGTGAGTTAAGCGTACCACCAATCAAATTAAGTTGGTTACCTCTGTTACCACCACCACCAAGAAGGTTAAGCATTGGGTTTACAACGGTATTCAAAATACATACAGCGAAACCGCTGATGAATGCACCGAATAGATATATAGCGAAACCGCTGATATCAGCACCGAATCTACCTGAAATAAACTGGATGAAAACGCCGACGAAACCTGTAGCGATACCTGCAAGTGCAGTTTTCTTATAGCCAATCTTTGTAAGTAGTTTTCCTGCAGGAATACCCATGAACAAATATGCAAGGAAGTTCATTGCATTACCAAGCATACCAATCATGTTAGCACTACCTGTGCCACTGAATACATTTTTCCAGATTACACCTATTGGTGCAGCTAGATTGGTTACGAAAGAGATCATTGCAAACAAGAACATCATTGTTATGATTGCAATGATATTCCCATGTTGTGTATTGTTATTTTCCATTTTCAATAATTATTTTTTTACTCCAAATTTATAAATAGTTTTTTGTTTGTACTGTTCACCGGGATTTAATATTACCGATGGGAAGTAAGGTCTGTTTGGACTGTCAGGGAAATGCTGTGCCTCAAAGCATATAGCACTTCTACGAGGGAATGTTGCTCCGTTTTGTCCCTTGTAACCATCAGCCCAGTTGTCAGAATATACCTGAACACCAGGTTCTGTTGTATAAACTTCCATTGTTCTACTGCTTACAGGTTCTGTAATTCTTGCTGCAAAACTCAGTTCATCTTCTTCTTTCTTGTTAAGTACAAAGCAATGATCATATCCTGCACCGTTCTTGATTTGCTGATTATCAGCATCAATATCTTTACCAACGGCTTTTGGAGTGCGGAAATCAAATGGTGTGTTGTCTACCTTTAGAATCTCACCAGTGGGAATGCTGGTATCATCAATAGGTATATAAAAATCTGCATTGATTTCACAAATAAGATTGTCAATTGTTGGTGTTGGGTTAGCAATACCTGCCAAAGAGAAGAAACCGTGATTTGTTAGGTTGATAATAGTCTTCTTGTTAGTACATGCTAAATACTCAATAACCAACTCGTTATCATTATTAAATGTATAGATAACAGTTGTTTTTAGTTCTCCTGAGAAACCTTCTTCTCCATATGCACTAACATAGTGCAGAACAAGGCTCTGGTCGTTCATCAACTGTGCGTCCCAAACTCTTGCGTGAAAACCTGTTGGTCCTCCGTGAAGTGCGTTTGGCCCGTTATTGATTGCCAATTGGTAATCTTTACCATGTAACTGGAATTTTCCTTTGTTAATACGATTTCCGTATCTACCGATAAGAGTACTAAGGTAGGGTTCTGGAGAGTTGATTACATCCTGAATGTTATCGTGTCCTTGAATTACGTTGGCACGGTTGCCATTCTTGTCAGGAACCATAATAGCAACGATAGCACCACCATAATTTGTTATGGCTACTTCATTTCCATTAGCATTCTTTAGGATGAACAAGTCAGTTTCCTTTCCATTGATTGTGGCTTGAAAGTTTTCACGCTTTAAGCCACAGACGTTTTCATTTGGATCTGAGTTCATAATATGTTTTAAGTTTTTAGTTACGATATTTATATTGCAAAGTAACTGAAAAAAAATGAATAACCCAAATTATACACCGAAAAAATTCATCCGTATTAAGTTTTTTAAGCACAGTCTAAAGCTAACTTAACAGGTCGGCAACGATATAACTTGATCCGCCAACAAATATGAAGTCATCTTTGCCTGATTCAGACAGTGCATTTTCATATGCCTCTTTTACATTATTATATATATTGCCAATTAAATGATATGTAAGTGCCTTTTTAGCAACGGTCTCAACAGGTATGGCTCTTTTGTTCTTTGTTTGAGTCCAATAGTATATAGCGTTTTGTGGCAGCATATTCATTACGCTGTCAATATCCTTATCGTCAACCATTCCAAATACGATTCTTAGTTTATCACATTTTTGTGCCTTAATCTGTTTTGATAGATATTGCCACCCACCAACGTTGTGACCAGTATCACATATTGCACATGGATTTTTGTTTATCTCCATCCATCTGCCCACAAGCCCTGTTGATTCTACAACATTGTCTAGAGCTTTGATACAGTCTGTTATATCCAATCCATTATCTTTCAATACATTAACAGCATTAAGAATAGTGTTCATGTTACATACCTGATAGTCGCCGCCTAGTTCGCTATGAAAAGTTCCGAAATGTTTAGTGACATATTTCCTTCCACACAATTCATCAGCTTCACTTGATATAATCTCATTTGATTCTTGTGCAAAAGTTATCTGAGAATTATTTTCTGTAGCCTTATTTTCAAATACGGGGCGTGTCTCAGCTACATATTCTCCAACAACAACAGGAATATAAGGTTTTATTATCCCAGCTTTTTCTCCTGCTATTTTTTCTAATGTGTTTCCAAGAAATTGTGTATGGTCTAAACTTATGTTTGTAATTATCGATAATAGAGGATTGATAATATTGGTACAATCAAGTCTTCCGCCTAATCCAACTTCAATAACTGCTATATCTATATGCTGATCGGCAAAGTATTTGAATGCCATTGCTGTAGTAAGTTCAAAGAAACTAGGGTGGAGAGGCTCGAAGAATGAACGTTGCTTTTCTACAAAGTCTATCACGTAATCTTCGCCGACGCATTTTCCGTTAACCCTTATACGCTCACGAAAGTCAACAATGTGTGGCGATGTGTAAAGTCCAACTTTATAGCCCTTTAGCTGAAGCATGGCAGCCAATGAGTGCGAGCATGATCCTTTGCCGTTAGTTCCAGCAATATGAATAGTTTTGAATTTCTTGTGTGGATGTCCGAAGTGTTCATCCAGCACAAGAGTATTATGCAAACCTTCCTTATAAGCAGAAGCACCCACATGTTCAAAAACAGGGGTGCTATTAAATAGGTAATTTACAGTTTCTTTATAGTTCATAATCAATTGAAATAGTTTTTAAACTTTTGGAAGATGGTTTGCTTTGTGTTAGCATCGCCCTTAAAGTTATCACTATCCTTGAATTTTTCTATTTCTTTTCTTTCTTCTTTTTCAAGAGTCTTAGGAACATATACACTTATATTGACTACCAAGTCGCCCATACCGCTGCCATAACCTTGTACAGCTGGTAGACCTTTCCCTCTTAATCTAAGGGTCTTTCCCGGTTGTGTGCCTGCGTCAATTTTCACTTTTACATTCGTTCCCTGAATGGTAGGAATATCAACTTCACCTCCAAGCGCTGCTGTAGGGAAGTCTAGTAATAAATTGTATATCAAGTCTTTGTCGTCACGAATAAATGTATCGTTATCTTGTTCCTCAATATATACCTGAATGTTTCCGTTTACTCCGTTGTGAGGGCCGGCATTTCCCTTGCCAGGTACATTTACGACCATACCCTGAGCTACGCCTGCTGGAATTTGTATTTCAACAACTTCTTCACCTTTTACAACGCCAGAACCACCACACTCTTTACATTTATTCTTTATAACAGTGCCTTCTCCGTGACATTCAGGACATTCTGCTTGTGTCTGCATCATACCAAGCATTGTGCGTACAGTCTTCATAACGACTCCACGTCCACCGCAAGTCTTACAAGTCTCGCTAGAACTGCCGTTTTCTGCACCCGTGCCGTGGCAATGACTGCATTCTATATCCTTTCTTAGTTTGAATTTCTTTGTAACGCCTGTAGCTATTTCCTGAAAAGAAAGAGTTACTTTTATTCTCAGGTCGTTGCCACGATATTGTCTTGAGTGACCTTGCTGACCTCCTCCAAAGCCACCAAAACCTCCGAATCCACCGCCGTGTCCACCGAATATGTCACCAAACATAGAGAATATATCGTCCATATCCATGCCTCCGCCACTGAATCCTCCTCCAAATCCTCCGGCTCCTTGTGGACCTTCGAATCCGAACTGGTCATAAGAAGAACGCTTCTGCTGGTCATGAAGTATATCATAAGCCTCAGCAGCCTCCTTAAACTTTTCTTCAGCCTCTTTGTTTCCCGGATTTCTATCTGGGTGATATTTGATGGCAATCTTTCGGTATGCCTTTTTTATTTCATCATCTGTGGCAGTTTTTTGAACGCCAAGAACTTCGTAATAATCTCTTTTTTGTGCCATTGATTATTTCTGTTTATATGTTACTGTCCTACGGCTACTTTAGCATGTCTGATAACTTCGTCATTCATTGTATATCCACTTTGAACGCAGTCAATAACTTTCCCTTTTTTGTCATCACCCATTCCAGGAACCATAGCAATAGCCTCATGAAAATCAGTGTTGAAATCTGCATCCTCAGTTTCAATCTTTTTTACGCCTAAACTTTCAAGAGTTTTAATGAATTTACTATCTATCATTTTTACGCCTTCCTTTATGGCAGTAGGATCCTCACTCTTATCCATAGCAGCACGCTCTAAATCGTCAACTACTGTAAGAATTTCCTTTATCACCCTCTTGCCGCCATTAAGTATCAGCTCAGACTTTTCTTTTGCTGTACGTTTTCTAAAGTTATCAAATTCAGCAATAGTGCGCAATAATTGATCTTTAAGTTTTGCGTTTTCCTCTTTAAGAAGTTCTACAGGATCTTTTTCCTCAACAGCTTCTTCTTTATCATTATCTTCTGCGCAATCTGCATTTTTGTCAGTATCGTTGGCAGTTTCACTGTCAGTTTGTGTATTACAAGCAGTATTACCGTCAAAAGTTTCCTTTTCTAAATTCTCTGTATTTACGCTATTTTCTTGTTTTGCCATAATTATTATATTTTTTATATGGTATGTGCAATAATCATGCCATAGGAAAAGGTCTTCTCTATTTTAAATGGGAGAAGACCTTTATCTTATTTGATGTCTGCAATATTTTTATTGCATTCCATACATTTTCAATCTCTGTTCCTTAATGCCCTCGTCATGAATATAATCATCATAAGGCATAAGTTTGTCGATAACTCCGTTAGGAGTCAACTCTATGATTCTGTCTGCTACGGTCTCAATGAATTCGTGGTCATGACTTGAGAACAATATGTTGCCTTGGAACTGTACCAAATTGTTGTTGAACGCCTGAATACTTTCAAGGTCCAAATGGTTGGTAGGAGTGTCAAGAATAAGGCAATTCGCATTTTGCAACTGCATTCTTGCAATCATACATCTCATCTTTTCACCACCGGAAAGAACGTTTACCTTCTTCAGAATTTCCTCACCGCTGAACAACATTCTTCCAAGATATCCTTTCATCATCACCTCATTGCCTGGACCATATTTTCCTAGCCAGTCTACAAGGTTTTCTTCGCTCTTGAAGTATTCTGTATTGTCAAGTGGGAGATAGGCCGTAGTGATTGTGACTCCCCATTTATATTCTCCAGCGTCAGCCGTGCGTTCACCATTGATAATATTAAACAGTGCGGTCATAGCCTTTGGGTTGTGGCTCAAGAATACAACTTTCTGTCCCTTTTCGATATTGAAGTTTATGTCATCAAACAATACAATTCCGTCTGGATCTACTGCTTTCAGCTTTTCAACTTCCAATATCTGGTTACCTGGTTCGCGGTCCATCGGGAAGATAATTCCCGGATATTTACGACTTGATGGACGTATCTCCTCAACATTCAACTTATCAATCATTTTCTTTCTTGATGTTGTCTGTTTGCTCTTAGCTACATTGGCAGAGAATCTACGGATGAACTCTTCCAACTGCTTACGCTTTTCGTCAGCTTTCATCTTCTGGTTCTGTGCCTGACGCAATGCAAGCTGTGAACTTTCATACCAGAAAGAGTAGTTACCAGAGAATACGGTTACCTTTCCGAAGTCTATATCTATAGTCTGAGTTGAAACAGAGTCAAGGAAGTGACGGTCATGGCTAACAACAAGCACCGTCTGAGTCTCATCAATTTCTCCAAGATAATCTTCCAGCCATTCTACTGTATCCAAGTCCAAGTCATTTGTAGGCTCATCGAGTAGGAGGTTGTCTGGCTTTCCAAACAAAGCTTTGGCAAGCATTACGCGCACCTTTTCATTATTGCTAAGTTCAGACATCATCTTCTGATGCATGTTATCTGGAATACCAAGATTCTGCAATAGCTGTGCGGCATTGCTTTCAGCCTCCCAACCATTCATCTCGGCGAATTTTTCTTCCAGTTCGGCGGCAAGATTACCGTCTTGTTCTGTCATTTCTGCCTTTGAATACAAGCGGTCACGCTCGTTCATATTTTCCCACAATGGCTGATGTCCCATCAACACAGTGTCTATAACACGAAATTCATCGTATTTGAAGTGATCCTGTTCCAATATAGACAAACGCTCGCCAGAACCTAACTCTACGGTTCCGTGGTTTGGTTCCAAGTCACCGCTTATTGCACGTAGCAATGTGGATTTTCCAGCACCATTGGCACCGATAATTCCAAAAATATTACCGCGTGTAAACTTAATGTTTACGTCCTTGTAAAGCACTCTCTTTCCGAATTGGATTGCAAGATTTGTAACTGTTATCATTTCTTATTTTCCTCTTTTTATAATACGGGTGCAAAGGTAAGCAAAATAATTCGTATTATTAAATTTTTAAGCGAAATTATCCTTAAAGCTAATGACTTACAGTCTTTTTCTCTTTCTATATAAGGAAAGATGATGCTTAGCATAATCTTATCTCTGGCCTCTTGTAATGATATCATGGTGATTGCTTTCTTGATGAAACGCTCAACCGTTAAACTGTTTAAAAAACACTATATAATTTTACATATCTCTGAATTTTATGATAATGTTACATATTTTTTTCGTAACTTTGTACTTGCAAACTAAACAACTCGTATAGATATGATTAATAGCACAAAAAGAACTTATGAAAGATTATGTTTGTCCCTACTGTAAAAGGTAGGGACGAACAAAATGAATAGTATATAACGATGCTTGAAGTATCAAGATAAACATAAACCACAACTTAGTTATTTATCGCCTACTAATGATTTTCAATTAATCACTACAGCGGTTGCTTCGCTTTTAAAGAAATATTTATGACACTAAAAACAACAGGAGAGATGATGCTTTCAAAGCGCTTCTCTCATAAGCAAATGATGCATTTAAATAAGACTGCTAATCACAAGATTGCTAACATGCCTGACCAAACACATATTAACAATTTCAATAATTTACGTAGAAACATCCTTGAACCATTGCGCCAACAATTTGATGCAATAGTATCAGGCTTGTGCTGCCGTTTCGTTCAAAACGTTTTTATTGCTTTATGGGCTTATCGTGTCACGAAAGTGCAATGATGTAAATCAAAAGATTATATTGGAAATTATTCTACAAACCATTAATTTAGACCAGCTATGTGTTATCCAACAAAACAAACTAAGAATTCATCATTCATCAAAGTACGTCGTAATATCATGTCATTGTCAGAAACGGCTGATCTGCTCGCTGAAGAGGGCAGTACTGGCTTTGGAACTTACATCATGATATTGCTTTACCTCACAGAATGCCCAGACTGTGTGGGGCCCTACAGCAAAGATATACTGCGTGTGTTGTCAGCTCAAGCTCACAAGTCTTCAAGCTATATCATCAAGATTATCAACGACTACGGCTTGTTTGTTGTTGAGGGTAAAAGGTTTTTTAGTACGCAACTTTGTGAAAGTATGCACATTGATTTTTCAGTAGCTTGTGAGTCGACAGAAGATGATTCTGAATCGAATTTAAAACTAATTCAAAATGAATCTAAATTGAATCATAAATCAATTCAAAATGATTCTAGAATGAATCATAAATCATTTCTAAATCAACGAAACAGCAATAAGCATAATACGTACACGCATGCGCAACCGCGCGAAGATATAGATATAGATATAAATAAAGATAAAAGAAATTCTTCGTCTACGACTACGAATTTCAAAAGAGACCACGTAAACGCAAACGTAAGTTCTTCTTTTGATTCTATTAAAAAATCATTTGCTGATGCCGACTGGGTGAAATCCATTTCGAGTGTTACAGCTCTTCAACTGACCAACGAGACTGTTGCCGATGCCTGTATTGAGTGGTTCTGTATGCAGTGCAAGGCAAAGGGCAAGACTTTTGACACGGACGAAAACGCAAGATGGTATTTCTGTAATCTGCTACAGCCCGGACGCAAGACGAGAGAGTCGTTTAATGAATACTATCAGCAATATAAATACGACGAAATGGTGAGGAAGACAGCCATGGAATGCTGCGAGGACAATTATTACGACTACAAGGAGAACGGCCGACGATATGATTCACACAACCAGATTATACCGCCTGATGCTCCACGGCAGATTGATTCAAACACGATATGGAGTTGGATAAAACTTGAATTTATTCCAGTGAATGATTTCAAGATGGACCCTGAAATGGCAGCACGGTCTAAATATTACGACGAGTACAGAAGGATACATAACATTGTGGCATGAACGTAAATTTGCAGTATGTCTCTTCTGTATGCTAAAAATGATGCGAGGAAGCAGCGTGGTTACAAATTTTAGACATGAAAACTCTACATAGGGTTTGCAAATATACTTGTGTCGAAGTGTCTATCTATTGGTTATCAGTACGTTAGATGCAGTTTTTGCAGAAACATAGTGTCGGCATAATGTCAATTTGTATTTCCGTTTCTATATAGAAACGAAAACTTTACATCGTAGAAATGGAAACTTTATGTCGTAGGAATAGAAACGTTTCCACGTACTAACGCAAACGTTCTATCGTAGAAACGCAATAATCATATAGAAATGCCGCTTGGATGCCGTTTGAATGGACTTTCGGTGAGGTAAAAATGAAAAAATGGATGTAACTATCCAAAAGCATGGTTTCGTATAAGACAAAAAGGGGGAATTAAGCACAAAATAGGAGACTAATGAAGTCATGTTTTTCGGTCTTTGACAATATTGATACAAAACGATACAGTTATGGTACTTGCTAAATGCCCATTCGCTACATTACATGCAGATAATCAGAGCATAAATGGTGTATGTTAGTTCTGTGCATAAGTCTATTTATGCGTGCAAGAGTGGCTGCAAAAAGAAGCAACATTGTTGATGCAACTTTGGGTGATAAGCAGACGTTATTCCGTTATACGCTTGGTGGAATATGCAGACTGATACTCATGTAATGGGTGAAGATAGGAAAGTGCTTCTAGGGTTTATAAAAGAAATAGTTACGCAGCTACGTCTTTGGTTATGTCTGTGCCTGTCAATACCTTACAAAGATGTTTCGCATATTTTAGCTACAGCTAGCCAGGTATTCGCTACGTCTTTTCTTGCGTTTAATGAAGCAATGCATTGTATAACATTGAAAAACGTATTGCATATTTTCGCCTATTTGCATTCTGATGCTTCGTAAAACGTCCAAAGTACGTAGTTAGTATGTAGCTTACCGCAGCTAAAGAAACAGTTTGGCAGTGCGTTAATCCCTTTGTTTAAGGCTTTTGAGACAAAGACGTAGCTGCGTAAAAGAAAAAATAAATTCGCTTGTAGAGCCCAAAGTGGTATGATAAATAATTGCACGTATATTTCCATTAAACTTTTTGCAATATCATTTCGCTATATCTTTTCGTCTTTGGTAATGAAAAAATAAACAACACTGCAGCGACACTTTGTTTTTACAAATTAAAGCTCTATCATGCTGACAATCAATGCAAAGACACTTCGACGCTAGTTTTTTTGCAAAAGCCTATAGTGCGCGCATACGTGATTATATATAAAGAAAATATTACTCATATAACTTTGGCTAACATGCCCAATGGTATTTCATTGCATACATGAAAAACTTGCTGTAACTTTGCATAACATTCAGCGGCACTAGGCAAAACATTCAAGCAAGCTCTATGTTTTTGATATTGTGTGCAGAAGCGTTCTTTGACATGATTACAAGGAATAAATTTACAATAAGATAACCGTTTTAATCCACACATATAATTATTGATAAAATAATTCTACTTGTTAATATTTGAAATTAATAAAAAAAAATGTATCTTTGTATAATAAATGAAATTTACTGATAAGATAAGTTCTAATGGGAAATAATAATCAAAATACTGAAAATATAATTTATGTGCCAAATGATGATTCACGTCAGCTTCTTGCCCCATGTTTATTGAAAGCAGATGATCCTGCATACAAGAGTGTTGAAGAATTGGATTATGCCGTATCTCAACATGAATGTAAGAATATTGCGCTTACAGGTGTTTTTGGTTCAGGAAAAAGTAGTGTTATTAATACATTCTTACAGCTCAAAAAAACTACTAAGAAAGTGTTAAGGATATCATTGTCAAATTTTGAAGATATAGTTTCATTAGAGCAAACTGATAATAATAAACCTAGTGATGGTAATGAACTTAGCGAAAACGATAAATATTACGAAGATGGTATTGAATACAAAGTATTCCAGCATATTTTGTATAAAGCTGATCCAGATAAGACTGGAAATACTCGTTTTACCAGACTTCATGCCATTAACAAAGACAAGATAAAAAAAAAATGTGAATGTGTGTGTCTTTTCTTTCTTTGCTTTATAGTAGTATTTGAACCAAAGGTCTTACAAATTGATTCTTTTTATAAAGCTTATGATTACATTTTTGGTCGCATTTCAAATATTACCAATATAATATGTGACATAATTGCAAGTCTTGTAATGGTTAAACTTCTTTATGAGTTTTCTGTCAAAGTAGTATGCTATTTGTCATGTATCTCGATTCATCGTATTAAGGCAAAAGACATAGAAGTTGAGCTCAATAAAGATAAGCCTGTGTTTAATAAGCTGTTGGATGAAATATTATATTTCTTTGAGGCTGGAGAATATGAAATTATTGTTTTTGAGGACCTTGATCGCATAAATAAGCCTAGCTGGCTATTCCTTAAATTGAGAGAAATAAATCTGCTTCTTAATGAATCTGATGATTTTATAGCTAATGATAAGCATATCACTTTTATATATGCAATAAAGGATGATATATTTCAAGATGAGGTAAGAACAAAGTGCTTTGATTATATTGTCCCCATAATACCAGTTGTTGATAGCTTCAATGCTGGGGAATATCTTCTTAAAAACTATAAAGCTGCTTTATCAGGTATAAATGATGTTGATGTTAAGAGATTAGGTCTCTTTATGACTCGTATCCGTGAACTTATTAATATAATGAATGAATATCAGCTTTATAAGAAGACTATTTTCAAAGAAGTAATGTCTTCCAAAAAGCTTTTAGCTATGACAATATATAAGAATCTTTATCCAGATGATTATTCAAAGATACATAGTAAAGATGGATTTTTATATTATGTCTTCTCACATAAGTCAGTATTTACAAAACCTCTAACAAGTCAGAAAAGCAATACTATAAAAAATCTTGATTCAGAATTGAATAATGCGAAAGAAGGCATTTATAATTATCGTATGGAAATACTTAATGTTCTTAATGATAAAAGAATTAGTAAGGTTGAAATAAAAGGTGTTATATATAGCCTTAATGATGTAGCAAGGAAGGATGTACTATATAATAGCTTCGAAAATGACAAAATAGATAAATGGTATATTGAAGATCCTGACTCACCAGGAATGGGAATATATAGCTACAAGTATAATGAACTTATTAAAAATTTTAACAGTGAGGGTTATTATGATCATATATTAAATGAAATACGACAGCTTGAATGGACAATTTCTGATTATCAGAATACTAAAGATAAATTAGAAAAAGAGATTCGAATTATTGAAAATAGGTCCTTGAAAGACTTAATGGTTTTGACTGGTGGCTATGAATCACTAAAGTTGATAATTTATGATTATTATAGTTATCAAGGAGATATAAACCATTTGGAAGAACTTCAAAAAGAAGAAAATGATATCCAAGACGCTGTGATTAAAAAGGTAAATGAACCTATTGTTAATACGGTTTATGGGCTAATAAGAAATGGTTATATATCCGAAGATTATGAAACATATATTTCCTATACATATACAGGTTCTTATGGTGAGCAAGAATTTAATTTTCAACAATCTGTATTGCAAGGATTGGAGCTTCCTTTTGATTATAAACTTAACCATATAGAATCTGTAATAGATACCTTGTATTCAGACTATTATGGTAGCAGAAGCATCTTAAACTTCGATTTACTTAACTACCTGCTAAAAAGTAGTAATAATGCTCAAATTGATAATTTTATAGAAACAGCGCGTAAGAATATAGATTTCATTCAAAGATATGATTTACAAAGTGGTAAAAAAAGTGAGTTCTTCGATAGATTATTTAAGGATTGGATAGGATGTGTCTCATTAATTAGTTCTATTCAAGATAATGACCAAAGGTCGTTCATGCTAAAGCTATTATATAGAATAGCGCCTCTTACAATAAGAGTTTCTACAGAGGAGCGAGAGTTTTTGAATACCCAATATGCTTGTATTTGTGAGAATTTTAGCTTGCTAAATGTTGAGCACTTAGTAAAATTTATTCGCAATTGTGAAATTATATTTTCTCAATTAGTAGAACCAACTGAACAAACGAAGGCCATATTTGATATGGTCGTTGGATTACATGCATTCGATATAACATATGATAATTTGAGAATTATTTATGGAGAAGATTTCGAAGTAAGGCCCCTCACCATGATTATTTGTAGTAATGAGAATCTTAGTTCATATCTTTTACGTGATATAAATTATCTTCTTAATTTGCTTCCAGAATCAGCAACAAATGAAAATGAAAAAGCTTTAATATTGCTGAGTATGCATTCATCAATAGATGATAAAGATTTATATGTGTATTTTATAAGGCAGAAGAATAAAATCGCGTTATTAAGTAGCGCTAAGCCTGAGCGTTATAAAATCTGTATAGAGAGCGATATCGTTGTCCCTACGTGGACAAATGTTAGTGAATTCATCTCCAAGGGAAATGATATTAGTGAAATAGCTGCTTATATTAATAAACACGGACAGGAATTAGCTAAAGAAAAACTTGGTAAAGATGATGAAGAATTGCAGAAATTGGTTTTGAATAGTGATAGCATACTTTCAATAGATGTTTATAAAATACTAGCACCTACAGCTCAATGTTGTGTTGATGTTGAGGATATACCAAATCTAGAAGATGAGCGTGTAAAAATCCTTCTTGATAATGAACTCATAGAATATAGTGTTAATGCTACGAAGTTTATTTCACAATACTCTCCTCATTTGATTTCACAATATTTTATTCAATACTTTGATAAGATTATGGAAGAAGATCGAAATATACAATACAATAATAGTAATGCCGTAGGTATTGATATTATGGAGTCCGATTTATCAATAGATAAGAAAAGATCTTTCTTGGCAGAATTTGGTGCCATATTTAAGGATTCTGATGATAAAGGTATATATGCTAGGATGATATGTGAGTTCTATCGTACGAATGGATTTAGTGATGGCATGGATTTAGACTTACTCGTTCGCGCACTTGAGGAATATAATGAAGCTGATGCGTGGTTTACAAAAATAGATTTAATAAATAAAGTGCACCGGATTTATGATCATGACGCACCAATAACAGAAAGAATGGTTCGGTCATTAGGTGTACCATATAATCAATTGATTGAGTATTCTTATTCAACAATTCTGGATAAAAATGAACAAAATAATGAATTAGTTAAATATCTAAAAGATAATGAGCCATATATAAGCAAAATCATACCACTTCATGATGAGGGCAAATTTAAAGTAACATATAAGAAAAATCAAGAAAACTAAATGCATATAAGTCTTATGTTATAATTGAATTGATTGAGTTTTTATGTACCCAGTCTTACTAAGAATCATATATTACAGTAATAACATTCTTTATGTTTTAACTCGTTCTTAAAGTAATGTTCTTTCTTGTTTATGTAATACCGGACGTTTCATATCTAATAATGTTTATTTTCATGTGCAAATACATTGGTTTTGTTTGAAATAATAAACATTAGTGTGATTTATTCTATTGATGAAAAAACTTATTTACACAATAGGCACGCATAGCTCACATAAGTGCTTTCTAATCATTTTCATGGCATATCGCTCAATGATAGGCCTTGAAAAATCTAGAGTATACCCAAGTATTGATATCTCTGTAAACATAGTCGACCAAGCCTTTTGTATAGATTCAGTGGTGTGAGCAACAGTAAATACACAATATTTACCGCCATTAAGTTTCCTGGTAAGAACACCGTCAGCATCTGTATGAAAATCATTTGAAACAACTAAACAGGCATCATAACGACAACTTTCAGGTGCAGTTACTTCTGGATTGTCTAGGGCAATTCCTAATATAATAGAATCGTCGTTCAGATTATTTGTTTGTTTTGCCCATGACTTCAATTGTTCCATCACAGCTTTGCATTCTATGCCATAAGCTCCGGTTCTTCTCATATAAGCTATTGTGCAAGGCTGCATTGTTTCAGTTCTTGTATCCATTTTAATTTGTTTATGATTCTTTCTGCAAATGTATAACATAATATTATCTGCGCAAAATGAATTTTAAAATAATTTTGATAGTATCGACGAATCGGTACCACCAGTATCACTTGAATCGGTACCAACGTTCATTTTAGTTCTGTCCATTAAGTTAAACCACTTATCTTTGCACAAAGTAAGGCTGAACTTAAAAACTTGGTACAGATACAGCGCTATCGTCAGAAAATGTGTCCATTACGTGAAAAATTCCTCCAAAAGAGGTATGTTTTCAGATTTTATTGCTACTTTTACCATATCAGTTATTTGCTATATTAGTTTATTTCGCAGCACTAAGATAGGTGAAATTTCTGACATGGCCTAGTGTTTGTAAACTTTTGCTTATCAAACACTTGCGCTATTTATAAATAAAAACACTGCGGAATTAAGGATGAATATGAAAGCAATCGAGAATAGAAGAAGCATAAGAAAATACAAAGACCAACCAATTGATGAAAAATTGCTTCTTGAGATAATTAGAAATGCATCACTCGCACCTTCAGGAAATAATACACAACCTTGGAATTTTATTATTGTTGATAATCTTGAATCTAGAAAGGAAATATCTATTGTTTGTCATAATCAAAAATGGATGAATACTGCTCCTGTTTTTATTGTATGTGTTGCAGACATTAACTGTAGAGTAAAAGAAACTGAAAAAATAAATCTGGATGAGAAAACAAGTATTTTTGAATTAAAACAAATAATTAGGGATACAGCAATATCTATAGAACATATAGTTATAGAGGCAACAGAACAGGGATTAGGGACTTGTTGGGTAGCATGGTATGAGCAAAAAGAAATAAGACCATTATTAGGAATACCAAACGATAAATATGTTGTTGGAATAATAACGATTGGGTATTCAGATGAGAATCCAAAACAAAGGCCTAGGAAGGATATAGAGGATATAATACATAGAAATAGATGGTAGGATTTCCTGCCTCATCCTCCGGACGTTCGGCACGAAAAAGAAAAAGTGAGAAAGGGCGGGGAAAACCTTTAGTTAACACGCGGTACACGCTCCTCACTTAAATTTTGAAGCTCGTCGGGGTTCGCTCCGCTACACTGTACCTCACCGATGCTCAGCGCAACGTCGTGAGCGGTTATTATAATAAAAATAAGCGTTACAGATAATCTGTAACGCTTATTTTTATTTTGTTTCTATTTCTTCTTTCATATCAATAAACTCGCCCTTGCTATCATAGAATTCATATTGCAAGAAAGCCAGTTTTTGAGAAGGAATGATATGCACACCAAATCCATATTTTAATTGCCATTTACGTTTCAGGGAAATAAATCCCTTGTCAATAAATGCATCAACATACGGATGAACATGCAAATAGAATTTAGAGACGCCAATCTTGTTAACTAGGTTGTCTATCTTTCTCTCAAGTTGATCTGTAAACAAAATGCTAGACTTTATTTTACCTGACCCATTACATGTAGGACAAGTCTCATCAACGTTAACATCCATTGCTGGACGTACTCGTTGACGTGTAATCTGCATCAAACCAAATTTACTTAGCGGAAGGATGTTATGTCTAGCTCTATCTTTCTGCATGTTTTTACACATACGTTCATAAAGCATTTGTCTATCTTCAGCCAAATTCATATCAATAAAATCAACGACTATGATTCCTCCCATGTCTCTTAGTCGCAATTGTCTTGCTAGTTCATCGGCTGCGCCAAGGTTTACATCCAAGGCATTCGCTTCCTGTCCGTTCTCGGATCTTGAACGGTTTCCACTATTTACATCTACAACATGCAATGCCTCAGTATGCTCAATAATAAGATAAGCACCATGCTTATAATTTATTGTCTTACCAAAGCTTGACTTAATCTGTTTTGTAACGTTGAAGTTGTCGAAGATTGGAACTTTACCTGTGTAAAGTTTAACAATACTAGCCTTATCAGGTGAGATAAGGGTTACATAATGTTTTAGCTCTTCAAATACATCTTCGTCGTTAATATAAATATTTTCGAAACTAGGATTAAACAAGTCGCGTATCATCGCAATGGCTCTTCCTGTTTCTTCAAATGCTAACTGTGGTCGCTTTTGATTTTTTTGAACTTTTGTAATAGCGTCCTCCCAACGCTTTGCAAGTACTTTCAGTTCAGTATCAAGTTCTGCAACCCTTTTACCTTCAGCTACGGTTCTAACGATAACCCCGCAGTTTTTAGGTTTAATGCTGTAGATGAGCTGTTTTAATCTGGCACGCTCTTCTCCGCTTTTGATTTTTGACGATACAGAAACCTTATCTCCAAATGGAATAAGAACTAAAAATCTTCCAGCAAAAGACAGTTCTCCTGTGAGTCTAGGTCCTTTTGTTGAAATAGGTTCTTTTACGATTTGCACTAAAACATCTTGTCCAACAGTTAATGTCTGTTGAATGCTACCGTCTTTTTTTAAATCAGGTTGCTTTGATGCTTTATTGAATAGAAAAGGTTTTTTTCTGTCGCTGTCTACCTGTTTAAGGTATTTACTATAAGAGTTAAATTGACTACCTAAGTCAAGATAATGAAGAAAAGCGTCGCGTTCATAACCTACATCTACAAAGCAAGCGTTAAGTCCCGGCATGAGTTTCTTAACTTTTGCAGCATAAATGTTACCTACAGAAAAAGATGCCTGTCTAGGCTCGTTCTGATACTCTACAAGGTTTTTATCCTCCAGCAGAGCAATCGAAATCTCTTTTTCCCTAACATCAATTACAACTTCGCTGGTCATTTTTTTCAGTTAATCTTTTCTTAAGTTATACAAAGAGGGCATGTCACAGCTTCCTGGTGGATGCATTGACATGCCCCTAAGTCCTAATAGGCTGTCGAGCAATTATTTGCTCTTATGTCTATTCTTACGTAATCTCTTCTTACGCTTGTGAGTAGCCATCTTGTGGCCCTTCTTCTTCTTTCCGTTTGGCATAATTTTAAATTTTTTAAAATATAATGATTTAATTATTCGTTCTTCATCAACTCAACAAAAGACTTTGCTGGCTTAAAGCTTGGCAAATCGTGAGCATCGATAGTCATCGTGGTATTCTTTAGAATATTGCGAGCGGTCTTGGCTGCTCTGTGCTTGATGACAAAACTACCGAACCCACGCAGGTATACATTTTCTTTTTTTTCAAGTAAACTGTTTTTGATAGTCTCCATGAAACCTTCAACAACAGCTGTTACATCTTTTTTCTGTACGCCTGTTGCTAAAGTGATTTCGTTAATGATATCCGATTTCGTCATTTGTATATCTGTATTTATTATTATTTTGTTGTATATTTTTATACGCTTTACCTTTTCAGGTTTGCAAATATACAAGTTTTTCGTTTCATATAAAAATTTATTGCTACTTTTTTGCGAATTCTTGCGCTCTTTTTTTTCAGAAGTGTTTAATTTTCATGCATTTAGCAATCCAAGTCAAACAAAAAGTATGCTGAATATTTCTTTGCAGTGTTGGATATATGTAAATATTTACGAATATTACAATCCTATTATCCACATATTAGTTTATAAATGCATGTTTCACATCGACTCTTATCATCTGTTGGCAAAAATGGTTTAGAAGAATCTAGAATCTCTTCTATCAATCGTCTTAGTCCAGCAACAAAATCTTCTTTGAATTGGGCTATATCCATCATCTTTTCTTTATTAAGAAGTAATGTTGGATCGTAGTCTTTTGCAAGAGTATGTTGAATAAAAAGCAGGGCAGGGCTTACCTTTATATTTTCAGGATTAATGTTCTTGTCATCTCTTATTATCAATGCATATAGCATTGACTGCAAGAAATAGCTAGTATGATTACCAATCTTTGAGGGATCAAAAATGTCATCAATAGAGTTTACTATTGCTCTATTGTTACTACCTGTTTTATAATCAATTATTCTTATTCTATTATTTCCTGCTTCTTCTATTTCATCAATTCTATCTATATTTCCATACAACTGTATCGTCTTTTGCTCGTTGTCAGCATTTACAGTCAAATCCATTTTAACCGTTTTTTCCAATCCTAATATACTGAAAGGTGCTAATTTTATGTCTATTCTAATCATCTGTTTCAAATAATCAAGAATAACTTGACGGTTGATTATTTGAAGTCCATTATAATCTATTTTGGTGTTTTTAGGAATATTAAAGAGTTCTTCCTTGAATGCGGCATCAATAATTCTGCTAAGTAGCGCCTCATTCTTTACATCATCCTCCAAATCACTTTGATGAACAATAGAACCATTTAAATATTTCTGATAGAACAATTCTGCTGCCTTATGAAAAATATTACCGAATATGCGGTTATCAATTTCATCATCTTCATTATCAGGTTGCTTTATACCTGCTATGTATCTATAATAATATTGTAACTGGCATCTCAAATAAACAGAAAAGGCTGTAGGTGACATCTTTTGGATAGATCTTATGATAGTCATCACTTTCTCGTCTTTAACAATAGCTTCCTTTATATGCGTAAGAGGATTCTGATTTGCATTAACGTTCACCTTTTGTATGTTATGATTGCCTTCTACCATAAGCTGCATCATAAATCGGCTCATTTCACCCGTATTGGTATTACTTGTCGACTTATTGTACATTAAACTAATATCAGTAGCCCTTTGTAGCAGACTATGAAAATAATATGAGTAGATGGCGACCTTGTTGTCTATGGTTGTAAGTCCATAAGCCTTTCTGATAGAATAGGGGATAAAAGAGGAATCATTGATACCTTTAGGCATATTCCCCTCATTGCATGATAATACCAAAACATGGTCAAAATCAAGATTACGAGTTTCAAGTACTCCCATTATCTGAATACCCACCACCGGTTCTCCATGGAAGGGTATGCTTGTTGTTGATATAAGTTGATTTATTAGTTTGGTATATGTTTTTATATCTGCTTCAAGATCACCAGACTTTATCAAATCTCCCAATCTATTAAGCAATGTATACATTCTGAACAGTGATTCCTGCATTAAAGGATCAGATTCATTTTCTTGCGAGAAATTATTGCCGACAAGTTGTAACACTTCGGTTAACCAGATATTCAGAGAAAGAATATTCAGATTATCCTCTTTGAAAAGCAAAGAAAGTCCTTCATCCTTAGACAGATCAGCAGAGGATTGATAAAATGAGCGCAGTTGTTTGTAATCATCCAGTACGGTTTGAGCTTTATCTGACACATATTTTATATAAGGATGTCGTAGTAAAGTTTCAACCCATTTCATTCTGAATTTCCCAATGTCAGAGCGGTATCCCATTGTTCTCAGCGAGATAAGCATCTTTACAAAAGAAGATACGGGCGATTGCTGTAGCGGATAACCTGTTGTAATATTAACATTTTCCACTTCAGAAGGAATACAATGAATGACTGTCTGTAAGAGTTTTTCGTCAGCTAAAACAATAGCTGTTAGTTTGCCATCTTTATACCTATCGTTATCTGTCAACCATTTTGATATATATCTAGCTTGTATGTTTTCTGTAGTAGCACTAAGATATTTGATATCTTTTTTACCGTCCAAGTTATGATATATATCAGAATTAGCAATATCAAGTTCGTTAGGGAAGTATTTTAGATACTGCCTAATATATGTGCCGGCTTCGTGATTGACAATACCACGTGATTTCATGAAATAGTCATCAAAATCCCAATAGAATTTTGCACGTCCCAACTTCATCAGTCTGCTGCACATTTCTTGTTCAACCTTCTGCATCATGTTGAAACCAACAAACAGATAATTATCATATTTGAAGTCTAGGCTTTCTGTTTCAACTACTTCACGATATAATGCGCCTTCGTATGCGATATTTTGGGATGCAAGTCGCTTTTTATAACTATCATATATATTGCCGAAATTACTCCATAGAGTTAGGAACTTTCGCTTAATCTCAGAGTCTTGTTCTTCGCTAAAGTTACTAAAGAACTGTTTTAATATATCTTTCTGTGAATCTGTAAGATATGAAAGGTCATCAAACTCGTGGATATCTTTCAGATTGGCAAATACTTTTTGTGAATCTGCCATGTTCTTATCTATATCATCAAAATCAGCCAGCATCAATTGCCCCCAACCATAGAACATATCTAGGGCTTCATTCATCCCTGTGCATTCATTATATGTCTTATGCAAATCACAGATAAGTTTTATCTGTTCACCAACAGTCTTGTCTGAATGGTTACGGAACAAATCGCTAATTGTGATATACGTAGGACTCCATATCGGTTTGTCAACCAATCTAGCTAGTTCCTCATTCAGAAACAAAGCAGCACGTTTGTTTGGAAATACAACAGCTATACGAGATAGGTTGGTTCCATATTTCTTTATAATGTCTTCTGCAACGAAGTGTAAAAAAGTTCTCATTTTATTTCAATTATATTTTTAGAGTAAATATACCACAAGTAACCATTTACATCAGCATATCCCATATCATGTAATAGTTGCATGTATTCCTTAACTTGAATTTTATGCTCTTCTCTAGGTGCGGCAAACTTAAAATCGACAACGATCATCTTTTCACCGTCAGTCATAACTCTGTCAGGGCGCTTAGTTTCAACTTTGTTATTTTCTGGATTTACTTTTAATATAGCACATTCATTAAATACTTGCCATTTATCAGAAAACCATTCTTTAACTAATTCATTGTCAAAGCTGTCACGGAGCATTTTCTGCAGTTTATCTGAAGTTATATTATTGTCGTAAACTACGCCTTCTTCTTCTAACTTTCTTAAAGAAGAATCAATATCTTTTTCTGTCTTTATTTCAGAAAGAATAGAATGCATGACATTGCCGACATTTATGAATTCTTTTTTCAGCATAGCTTGCTCATCTTCTATGCCGGCTTTAACAAATTCATCACTCTTATTACTCTGACGGAATTTTACGTTATTCTCATAATTTCTAATGCTTAGTGTTTCGTTTGTTGAAACGCCTTTAAATATATTACCGTCATCTTTCTTTTCCTTTACAGACAAGTCTTGTGGTAATTCGCCAAATTCAAACTCTATCGCTTGTTGATAATCGGCGTAATCGCCAACAACCTGAGCCCCAAGGATCTTGCTAACACTACCTAAACATTCTTCTATTATAGCAGATCTAGTTGTGCCGTTTTTATCACGCTTGCCATATATATATAGCCCCATCTCTGCTCTTGTCAATGCAACATAAAGCAAGTTTAGATTGTCTACCATATTCTGTAAGTGCTCATGCGTATAATCAGCTTCATAAATAGACCCGATCATCTGTTTCTTACTGAAATCAATTGGAACGACAGGTAGTTCATTATATGGCGAAACATCAGGTTGGCACCAAATAACATTATTTTTTTCGAGTTTCCAATCGCAAAACGGCATAATAACAAATCTGAATTCCAATCCCTTACTCTTATGAATTGTAATTAGTCTAATGCCATTTTCATCACTGCTCTGTATAGAGCAATTGTGAATATTATCATCCCATTTAACGATGAAATCCCTCAAGTCGGGAATTCCGTCCTGCATATACTCGCTAAGTTTGTCGTAGAAAGCACAAATGTATGCATTCTGACTATCAAGAATATTTAAATCAAAAATTGAGAACAGTGCTTCTGCCAAGTCCATTAATGGTAATCCTAAAAGAGCATCTTTGTTGTTTAGGAATTTTTCTGGTAAAAGAGATTCTGAATATTCTGAACCTTGAAATATATCATTGTCTTTTAATGTATTACCTTTAATTGACTTAATATATACTTTAACTAATGATGCTAATGCTATTTCATCATCTGGCATCGCCAAAACTTTCATTGCATAGACCATAATGTTAACAGCTTGAGACGCATCCAAATGAAAAGCCTCATCAGATACCAATTGCACTTCAGGCATATTTTGCATGAAATAGTCACCAATCTGTCTTATCAGTGGGTTGGTTCTTACCAGAATTGCAATATCCTTATCAGCTACACCTAACGCTTTCAGCTCTCTCACTTTTTCTAGTGTTTGAGCAAGCATACTTTCGGTATAGTCCTCATCTGGTAATAGCTTTATTTCAACCTTACCGATGTTTTCTTTATCTTTATTTTCCGGAATTTGCTGTTCAACATCAGCATAAGCCTTTCTCATCTGTTCAGCTTCCTTGCCACAAATGTCTGAGAGCTCATCATATTCTATCTCGCTGGCACATTTGAAAAATTCATTATTAAACCTTACTATATTTTTTGATGAACGGTAATTGGTCGCCAGATTGCATTCTGAGACTTCGCCTTCGCTGAATTGTTTGTCTATATCGTTTAGAAGTCTCCAATCTCCAGAACGCCATCTGTAAATGCTTTGCTTAACATCTCCAACGATAAGATTCCTACCTTGACGGCTCATCGTTTCTTTCAATAACACCTTGAAGTTTTCCCATTGTACAGTACTGGTGTCCTGAAACTCATCAATCATTATATTTTGAAGTTGTGTGCCAATCTTCTCAAATATAAATGGTGAGTCGGAATCTTCTATCATCGAACTGAGCAATGTCTGTGTATCACTAAGCATAAAACGATTCACTTCATTGTTTAACTCGGTTACTTTGTCACCTATACATCCCAACAATCGTAACTGGCTGAGATGGCGCAACGTAAGATCAGCACTCTTATATAGTTTTACCTGCTTTATCCTGATGTTCTCTGCATTATTAAGCATTTGCATCAATGTATCGCATACAAAATCATAAATAGGTTCACCTGGTTTGGCTAATTTCTTAACGACCCATCTCTCGGGAATAAATGCTGCTTCTTGTGCAGTCTTATTAAAGATTTTTTCATCGTCAACAAAATCACCGCTTTTCAATTTAATGAAATATCCACAAGGACCAGAAGACTTGCGTGAGAAATCATCAACACCATAACCATTTGCCTCAATTGTATCAAAGAAATTATCAGCAAGCTCAGCAAGTTGCGCTTTAGCTTTACTTCTTATGTTTCTCAATTTTTGACTATAGTTCTTAAAGAAATCTTTTTGTTCAAGGATTTGTGAAAGTTCTTTCTGATTTTTCTTATAGTAGTCCTTGAAGATATTTAAGCCGAAATTCTTAATCTGTGAAATTACATTCCATGATTTGTCATCTTCTATATTTTCATGAATATAATCAAGTATCCAATATAATAGGAGCGAAGTTTCATCAAGACTCTCAATAAGTTCGTCAACAGCTTGCTGTTCAACTTGTGCATCATTAAGTTCAATCTTAAGATTAGCAGAAAGATCAAGTTCTTTTGCTAGATTTCTCAATACTGTCTGAAAGAATGCATCAATAGTCTCCACGCGGAAATAATTGTAATTGTGTATTAGCAGTTGTAATGAAAGCCATGCACGATCACGTATTTGCTGTTCGCTGAAAACAGACGACTCTTTTATTTTTTCCAATAATGTATCAGAGCTCTTCAATCCTTTTGCAATGCCATACAAATCACTTAAGATTCGCATTTTCATCTCTTCTGTAGCCTTGTTTGTAAAGGTTACAGCAAGAGTCTGCCTAAATGATTGAGGATTTTCCACTAATAACTTGATGTATTCTAAAGCTAAAGTGAAAGTTTTTCCTGAGCCTGCACTGGCTCTATATACTGTTAAATTTTTCATTACCAATGTCTAAATAGTTCAAAACCGAATTTACATCCAAACTCTTTTACTTGACCGCTATCATTGCTGAGAAATACTCCCATTGAAAAGAGTCGGGTAGTGAACCCGTATCCCAATTCTATATATGGTTTGCAATCTTGCGAACCAAGAATACTAGCATAAATTCTTTCCATTTCAATAAAATGCCCTAGCACAGGAATGTGTGCACAAAATAGTAACTGATTTTCATACGTTACGTTTGCACGCGCGTACCATTTTGAGTCGTTATATTTATTTGAGTTAAGAAGTTCAAACTCTCCACTCCAATCATCATTCCAACCGCCTGGAATGTGATTTTCTCTGAAATTACTATAATCAAGAAAGTAAGTGTGCTCACCTTTTAAAGTATAGAAACCACTTCCTAATCTCATTTGCAGGGATTCAAGTCTCTTTAATTTTAACTTCCATTGTGCGTCGAATTCCATTCTCTCGTAATTGATTTCACCACCAAGGAATCCCTTTATTCCACGTTCGTAGTCTATAGCTACACTCGGACCATTCCAACCTAATGGACGATATTGTAATTCAACAAGTGGAGCTACAGAAATATATCCTTCTGGCATTCCTGCAAGTTTGTATCCAACTTTATCAACCGCCAATCTGTTATGAAATATAACTCCAGCCTGTAAACCTATGTAGTCATTAAAGTCATAATTGTTCACAAACTTTATGTATCTATCCTTAAAATAAATCATTTTTGCATGATTATTTATGATGGAGTCACCTAATACCTGTTGCGCCTTATCAAGAACTTTGCTATTGCTTATCCAGTTGCCGTTTCCGAATTCAAATTCCAAGAAACCATTTTTTCTCTTGTTATACCAAAAAATAATTGGAACGGTATAGTATAATTGCTTTTGCTTAAACGAATAACCGGCTCTAAAACGTGTTGACAACAAGCTGTTAGGCGTAAACATGTAGTTAAGTCTGACATCAACCTTATATGTGAATCCACGCCTATGGTCATATCCCATATAAAGAGGGTTGAGGATAGGATTAATTTTAAGATAACCTTCGTTATTCTTGCCGAAATTACTTTTTATTCTGTTTACAACATTATCACCAACAATATCCCAAAGAACCTTTTTTATTTTATTCTCATTCCTATTTACGTCAGTGGAATCAACAGAATCTTTCCTAGCATTTGTTTCTTCATCAATCTTGTAAAGTAATGATTCTTCAGAAGTAAGCGGCACAGGACGTACCTGTGCAAGAATATCCTTTTGGTTTTTTATGCTATCTGATACCAACTGAGGTAAACCATAAAAAGCTTGGAATTGTCCTTCGGTTACATTACCAAAGAATCTGAATCTGCATAATAGTTTTACATCGGTAGGGAGTAACGACTTGATGCCATCCTCACCCATGTTTATCTCGAGAGAGAAATTGACCATATCATATTCCCCTTTCATGCTTGCACTAATAATTTTTCCTGAATTATAATCAACCAAAGCCTGTCCCTTAATAAGTTGGGTGTTGTTCATCTTTGGTTTGAAGTCTATTTTAGCAGTGCCGTTAAGTAAAAAGGTAACAAGATATTTATAGTAGACTCTGTTTCCAGAATTAAATGGTGACAATATATCTCCATTGAATATGGTTGGACTATATATTTCTGGTGTGAGATACTTCAATACGGTGGTCATCGTATTCCTGTTATGTGGAATAGTAGACAACTCGGTAATCTTTTCTACGTTATAATTATTAAATCCTTTGAAATTTATCTTTTCATAAGTTTCACCTAGATATCTGCGCTTTCCTCCATGGGCAACCGACCACATTGTAGGAACAGCAAGCAAGGTTATATTACGTTTCTTTACGAACAGTGAGTATTTGGTATAAGAATAGGCACTGTACTTTGGTATGTTTACAGTATCAATGCTTCCTTCATATTTGAAAATTCGATCAAGTAACATTTTATCAGGACGAGCTTTGTCGCTCGCCTTGACACTTATTGTAGTATACAGTATAATCAATATTACCGTAAAACATCTGATATATATGTTGGATAATCGTGTTTTCATTTTATCTTAGCGACAAAATTATAAAAAAGGCTTTAAATCACCAAATTTATGCATCTTTTTAATGAAGTTAGTTAGTATTCTTTCTTTTTTTAGTATTTTTGCATTTATAAAAATATAATTATATAATGAATCGCAGATTACTATTTGTTTTTTTATTATCAGTGTTAAATATATCCGTGTTTCACGCTCAGCAGAAAAGAGAATTCCGTGGAGCATGGATACAGTGTGTTAATGGACAATTTATAGGGCTAGGCACAGAAGGTATGCAACAGACACTAAGAAGTCAACTTGACGAGATGCAACGTGACGGTGTTAATGCAGTTATATTTCAAGTGAGGGCTGAATGTGATGCCCTATATCAAAGTAATTACGAACCTTGGAGTAGATTTCTTACAGGACAGCAGGGTGTTGCCCCACAACCATATTGGGATCCTTTGAAATGGATGATAGATGAATGTCATAAGAGGGGTATGGAACTCCATGCATGGATAAATCCTTATCGTGCAAAGACAAAAACCACATCTGTGTTGGCATCCAGTCATATTGCAAATACAAATCCAGAACGTGTATTTGAATATGATAATCAATATATTCTAAATCCAGGACAACCTGAGAATAGAGAATATATTTGTAAGATAGCAACTGATATTACTCGTAGATATGATATAGACGGTTTTCACATAGATGATTACTTCTACCCATATCCAGCACCTGGACAGACTATTCCAGATGATAAAGAGTTCCAAAAATACAATAATGGAATTAAAGATAGGGGAGACTGGCGAAGATACAACGTTAATCTTTTTATAAAGCAATTATCTGACAGTATACATGCTGTTAAACCATGGGTGAAGTTTGGTATTTCGCCTTTCGGTATTTATAGAAACAAGAAAAACTCTCCTATAGGAAGCCAAACAAGCGGACTGCAAAACTATGATGATTTGTATGCTGATGTTTTATTATGGGTAAATAATGGTTGGGTTGACTATTGCGTTCCTCAATTATATTGGCAAGTAGGTCACAGTTCTGCTGATTATGAAGAACTTATTAAATGGTGGAATAGATATGCAAGTAACCGACCATTATATATAGGTGAAGATGTAGAAAGAACTGTGAAATTTGCAGATCCGCAAAATCCGCAGAGCAATCAATTGCCATATAAGAGACGTCTTCATGATGAGATGAAGAATGTAGACGGAACTGTGTTATGGTATGCAAAATCATTTGTTGATGACATTGGCAATTATGCAACCACAATGCGTACAACTTACTGGCGCAATCCGGCATTACAACCTCTAATGCCATTTATTGATTCAAAAGCTCCTAAAAAGCCTCGTGGTTTAAAACCTGTTTGGACAAAGGACGGCTATATTCTATTCTGGCGTGCTCCAAAAGGAAAGAAATGGGGTGATATAGCTACAAAATATGCTATATATAGATTTAATGCTGGTGAGAGTATCAATATTTCCAACCCGTCTAAAATAGTAAAGGTAACATCCGAAACTATTTATAAACTACCTTATGAAGACGGTAAAACAAAATATACATATATTGTTACTGCTCTTGACAGAATGAGTAATGAAAGTAAGATAGTAAAGAAGAAAATCAAATTGTAAAGATGATAAAAAACGATTATAATCGCCCTGGTGAATACGACTATTATGTTGTTGAACATAAAGGGATGTTGTTGGAATGGCTTTTGGAAAATGTCAAAGGCATGAGTAAGTCTAAAATAAAGTCTACTCTTCAAGGTCGTGGCATAAAAGTTGAGAAAAAGATAGTTACTAGATTTGACTATCCCTTAACAGAGGGTATGAAAATAACAGTAAGTAAGACGAAGCAAAACAATAATACTTTTAAAAGCCGATACCTTAAGATCGTATTCGAAGATCAATATCTTGTCGTTATTGAAAAGAATATCGGCATATTATCAATGGCAGCTGGTCACTCATCACTAAATGTTAAAACAGTCCTTGATGATTATTTCAAAAGAAGTAATCAAAAATGTAGTGCTCATATTGTTCATCGCCTGGATCGCGACACGAGTGGACTGATGATCTATGCTAAAGATAAGGAAACAGAAATGTTGCTCGAAGAAGATTGGCATAACATAGTCTTTGATAGAAGGTATGTTGCTGTGGTCTCTGGTGAAATGGAACAGAATGAAGGCACTATCGCTAGCTGGCTAAAAGATAATAGTGCATACATAACTTATTCTTCTCCTGTAGACAATGGTGGAAAATATGCCGTTACACATTTTCACGTGCTAGACAGAACTACAGAACATTCACTGGTAGAATATAAACTGGAAACAGGTAGAAAAAATCAGATTAGAGTACATTCAGCCGATATGGGTCATCCTGTATGTGGAGATATAAAATATGGTAATGGAGATAATCCTATAAAAAGATTATGTTTGCATGCTTACGTGCTATCATTTTATCATCCAGTAACGCATGAACCACTGAATTTTGAGACTCCTATTCCCCCACATTTTCGTCACATTTTTAAATAGAATATATGGTACATAATTTTGGATATTTTATCTTTATACTTATTGCGATAGTAGTAGGAATAATTACGATTAAAAAGGTTACAGGTTGCCTTATAAAAGGCGTTATTGGTGTTGTATTAGTTGCAATATTAGCCCTGTTATACTTTTTATATTTCAGTTAAAACTCAAATGTAATTTTTGTATTAAGTAATCTACCTGAAAGGTAATTAGGTACAGCATATTGCTGGTTAGTGACATCTGTTATCCAGTAATAACTGTTGACATTATTTATTCCAAAAAGATTAAGACACTCTATACCAAGCCAAATGTTTTTAAAGACATTTGGCTTTTCTTTGTTTGCATTAGATAGAAGTCTGTAACTCATACCGATATCGGCTCTTTTATATGCAGGAGCTCTAAACGAACTGCGGCCGTATTCATTATGTGGAGTTGAAAAAGGCAGACCGTCAGCATAACTCAATGACAGCGACATCTTCCATTTATCTGTTCCTGGGAAGTAGTCGGTATAAAACAAATTGATTGCGTATCGTTGATCTGTTGGCAAAGGAATGCTATAACCCTGAAGATTCATTTTGGTATTCATCAATGATAGCGTAATCCATGAATTAGTATTCGGCACGAATTCACCATATAGTTTGAAGTCTATACCTGCAGCATGTCCAGAAGCCTCGTTACGTCCATCGTATACCACCTTTACATTGTTCACCGAATAGGGGATTAGATTGCTTAGTATCTTGTAATAGGCATCGGCACTAAACTTGAATGGTCTATTCGCAACATTGAATCGGTAATCCATTCCTGCAATAAGATGTATAGACTTCTGACTTTTAATCTTATTGTTCAATGAAACAGTAGTTATTCCGTTAGTGCTTGTAGTGTCGCGTAGTTCCTTGAAGAATGGGGCTTGATAATACACGCCAGTTGCCAGTCGTAATGTGATGTTCTTGTTGAAAGATGGGATTACAACTAATGATATTCTTGGAGACACGATCGTTTCCTTGTTATAACTCCAATGACTTATCCTTGCACCATAATTTAGAGTAAAGAATGTATTTTCATTAGGACTTGTGAACTTCCATGAATCTTGAATATAACTTTCTATACGTCTTGAATTAATCTTATTATTCGCATTTAAAGAGTAAATCATATTTAAGTCGGTTCCCGTATGTGGTATGCTGTAACCACTTGAATCCCTCATCTCATACTCATTACTATATTCTTTTATGTGTTCGTCTTTAAATGTTATTCCTGCTTCAAGATGATGTTTGTCTATATTATGTTTTAATATCAGCTTTAGAATGTTGACATTAGCCTTTAAATAGTTTCTTGCATGTTCAAAAAAGGTACCAACTCCAATATTCTCTTGGCTTTCGGTTTGTGTAAGCCAATACTGACTTTGTATATCATATTGCTCCTTTTCATTTGATGTGAATGATGAAGCCATTAATGAAATACTGCTACTAGGGGAGAATTGCCTTGTTATTCCAAATGTAGCGCTAGTAGTTTTGAAGATATCATTCTCTTGACCGTCAAAATACACATTAAATGATTTCACATTATCCATTGTACCAAATGTAGTCTCACGGGTTTTAGGATAAAAATTATAATGGTTACTATTATAGTTTCCTATGATATCAAAGCTCCATTTCGAATTTGGTCTATAAGAAAAATATGTCTGATAATCTGTGAAATTCGGTCGGAATTCACCTGATGTTTGAAGTGAATTTAGTAAAAAACGATTATTGTTATATCGAAAGCTGTTAGTCCAAGAAAACTTCTTATTACCGAATCCAATATATGCATCAGCAGACATTAGACTTGCAGATACAACAGATTCAAATTTCTCAGGCTTCTTATAGGTAATGTCAAGAACTGAAGACATCTTATCACCATATTTTGCTGTAAAACCACCGTTTGAGAAGTCTATATTCTCAACCATATATGGACTAATCGCTGATAAGCCTTCTTGTTGTCCGCTTTTTATAAGGAAGGGACGGTATATTTCATTGCCATTAATATAAATACTATTCTCATCAAACGAACCACCTCTTACGTTATACTGTGATGAAAATTCACTGTGTGTTGATACACCTGATTGTAATTGAACAAGTTTTTCAACAGTATTTGAATTAGCGCCAGAATTAAGATTCTGCAAATCATTTTTCTTAAGGTTCTGTAATAAACCAGATTGTATTTTCTGCCCTGTAACTTCGACGGTTTCTAGTGTATTGTCATTTGGGTACATTGTAACCAAAAGCGTTTGTTTCCCTCTTGGTTTAATTAAAACTTTTGTCTTAGTTTTATATCCAATCATTGAAAACTTAACCTTTACACTATCAGCAGAAAATAATGAAATAGAAAATTCACCTTTGGAAGAAGTCAAAGCAAGTTTACCCTGATTCAGTACTGAAACAGACGCAAATTCTATTGGCTTATTGTCTGCGTCAAGAACTCTTCCATGAAGAAGAAAACTTTGCGCGTCAATATTCAGCACAAATCCAATTGATATTATAAGTAGGATTAACTTTAACTTCATATACTATATACAAACGAAAATCACATTCGATTATTGTATATAGATTAGTAATGATAAAAATTGATTATAAATATATTCGTCTTATCTGGAAGCCCACGAAAAGGAGGCAATTTTGAAAACCCTATGTGCGTGCGATAATGCTCACTATAAGGTGAAGCATTATTAATGCAATATTGGCTAACATGCCTTACAGAATTTAATAGGTAGTCTCCTGTTTGATAATTTTACGTGTGAATTATATTTTAATTATGATTAAGAACTTTTGAAGTGTAAATTGAAATAAAATTCAATCTTTCTTGTTAATTATTGTATTTAATGATTTTTTTTATTATATTTGCGCTAAAATTATAAAATAAAGAACTATTGAACGGATAAACTACTTCAATAGTTTGGATTTAACTAATATACGGAATATACTATGAGTACACAAAATCGCACTTGGCTAATATACGCCAACAGAGCCAAATGCAATCATGCTGATGCTATCCATAATTTGGGATTTATTAGTTGGGCAATGGGTAAAAACTATAAATTTGCTATCGGGGATACGGTATATGTTTTTATGTCTGATGAACGTAGAGTTCGATTCAAAATGCAGGTGGAGGCAGAAGGCATAAAACGTGAAGACGGGACATATTTTAACGTGTTGCCTCCTAATGACATCACATATAGGCTGCATTTTGTAGCAGAGTATAATGGAAAACTTCTTAATTATGATGAACTTTTAAATCACGGATTTAAAGATGGTCGGAGTATACAAAAACCTTCATGCGGAGGAAAATACATGGATTATATTAAATCCGTTTTTAATTCTATAGAAGGTGTTGATCCAATGTCTCTTGATATTGCGGACAGACCGATGATGGTTGTTGACTTGTTCTCTGGAAGCTATACCAGTGAGTATATTGGGCATGAGGTACTCAACCTTGAAAAAAATATAAAAGATGGACGTTATTATGGTTATTGTCCTCCACTTGACAACGTAGATATCACCAGTCTTGGTGCATTGCGCAAAACAGAAACAATAAGTGGTGTCACAGTTATATATGTCAAAAAACAAAGAGGTTCAAATGACCGAGAAGTTATTGCTTTCTGTGAAAATGCGACTGTCCACAATAAATCCATAGATGGTAAATGGTTGAAACGCTATCTTGACAAAGAAAATGGTTATTGTTCTTATTCGATAGAGTCTGACACGATGGTAAAATTGATGAATGAGGAAGATAAGTTTGTGATAAGAATAAACGACTACGAGAATAAAATGTTCCGAATGCAAAGGTTCTATAAAGGAACATATCCTGAGCTGGATCAAAAACTGTTTACTTATCTTAAAGGCTATTTGTACAAGAAAAATGTAGACGATGATGATGCATCATTTCAATTGAAAGTTCAGAATGTTGATGAAACTAGTTGCTTAACCATTGGTGACAATTCTAGAGAAAAACCAAACTTTGCAACAGATAAGAGTTCTCTCGAAGTTAACAAGAGTGCTACAGTTTCAAAGCAAGCATTGATGGCTGCTAAATATATCTGTGCCGAAAACCATGATCACATCACTTTTGAGACTTCAAAGGGAAAACCATACATGGAAGGGCATCATTTGATACCTTGTACCTATACGAATACCCAATATTTTTGGAATAAGCAAGGTGTTAATATTGATTGCCAGGCAAATATCGTTTGTTTGTGTCCTACCTGTCATAGACAAATTCATTATGGTTCCAACAGCGTAAAACGAGCGCTGATAGAAGAACTTTATAGTGTAAAAAAAGAAGAATTGGATAGTGTTGGTATATCTATTTCTCTTGAGGAATTATTTAAGCTTTATTCGATGTAATAATTAAGTGATGATGAATATTCTTGCATTAATTATTGGAGTATAAACAAAAACAAATCATAGGCATGATATAAAATAGTTGCATTTATCAAATGAAAACAATAGAAAATTTTTATCAAACTTTAGAAGAAAAGAATAACTTTTCTTGTCTTACTTCGAATTTTATAAAAGATATGTCAGACGTTGATATCTTTATAAGAGATATGGAAAGATGTGCCTTCTTCGAAAATATTGAAATAATAAAAAACTTAGAATATTACATTAAAAAGGATCGTCAATATTCTATTGACTATTATAAATCGAGGTTTAATGAAACTCAGAATCCAATTCTAAAAGCACGATATTCCTATGTACTAAGCAAACTTGATCCATCGAAAGAGTGGGTAGATAATGCGCAAAAGTATTTGATGATGTCATTAGAAGAGCTAAATAGCAATTTAAATAAGCCTCTTGATGTATTGAAACCAATAAAAGATCTTATCGATCTTGCTGTTCATGACAAAAGTATACAATATATAAACATAGAGAAATTTATATATAATGTTTTCACAGTTTCTGATTTTGAAACTCAAGCTGTAATTATATCGTGTGAGACACGAATATTTAGAAGTAGAGATATTATAGTTCATGTACTCCAAAAATGTAAGGAGATATTGGAAAAGTTAGATATTTATCATCGAGAAAATTTATGTGAGGCCGCCATTTATTATTCAACTAAAATACAAGATGAAAACTTGAAGAAGTATTTTTTAGAAAAAGCTGGAGATACTCAATTGGAAATAATGGAATTGAGAAAAGGAGATGCGTTCGTAAATGAGCATTACCTAAAGAAGGCGTTGGATAATTATCTAAAAACTAATAATGAAATTAAGAAGGATAAAACTCAAAGACAATATGACACAAATAAGCATAATATTAGATTATGTTCTTTTTCTCAGGAAGTAACACTAAATACAGAATTCTTGAAGCCTTATTTTGATATGACATCTTCAGAATTATTTAAGTATATAATATATGGGCTGCCAGAACAAATCGGAAATAATCAATCAAGTGATTACGGTTTTGATCAGTTATATAATAATTTCTATAGAATGGGGATACAGCTTGTCAACTTTGATGTAAATCATAATAGTAGATCTATTCTTACTCAAGATGATTTAGAAAGTGAAGTACATCGTACCGAAGTAAATTTTAAATTTCAATTTGCGATGTTGTGGATGCATAAAATATTGGTTGTAGCCATTGCCAATGGTAAATTGAATTTCAAAGACTTCTATAGATACCTGTGTCATAATACTATTTTTGGCAAGATAGTTACTGAAGGTGTAGATAAAGATTATCAATATAGACCTATAGATAAGTTTGATTTTGCAATTCAAAATTTCTTTAAACTACTTAAAGCTGCAACAAAAAACAAAAACGTTGATTGGCGTAGGACAATCATCTGTATGACTACTGCTTTTGAAGGTGTTCTTCGAGATATAATGATTATTAATGAAGCAAAAACAGGACATCTTAAGAATAATATGATAAAAGAAATGCTTTTAGATAAAATGTTAAAGCAACCATTTGTGAAAGAATACTACGGTGAAGAAAACCTACAACTATTTGAATATATAATGACTCATGAGGGACTAAATATCAGAAATAATATTGCTCATAGTTTTTATTCGCCTCGTAATTATACGATGGAGACGGCTATTCTAGTTTTTATGTCTTTAATGCGCTTGGGAAGCTCTCCAAAAAATATTGATAATAATAAAGAGGATTGATTGCTATTGTCGACGCGTAGTAGACCATGATCCGAAAAGCGACGACTTAGTGTACTTTATAATCAAATTTTGACGAAAATATAGAATAGTACTTGCTTTTATAGCAAAAAATATATAACTTTGGCATCATAATTACCATGATATAATAATTCAATCAAAGCTATAATCTGATGACTGGAGTGATGTCTATGAGAAAATACAAATAGAATTCATCTAGAGACCCGTTAATATTAACGAGTTGAACGATGGAAAAAGCAATACGAGAGGCTGATAACATTGTAGCAAGAACTTTTGGTGATTCTGTTTTTGGGTAAATTATTAAAAATATATAGCCGATGGTTTTTTTTCTGAAATATTTGGTGTAGACTCGAAAGTCTTGGAAGATTATGGAGCAATTAATATATCATTACTCAATGATATTCCGTTATTTATTGATCCATTTCTTTTGTATGCAAGTGATAAGCCTGAGTATAAGGCTTTGCATGAAAATATATTGGATTATCTCATATTTCTTCGGGATAAGGCTCTGGATGGAGGTGTAACTCCAGCCCTAATTAGCCGTTGGTATCGTTTCCCTGAGGTGAAACAAAATTGGTTGGGATATAGTGAAACTGGCAATGGAGGCAGTGGATTAGGCAATGGTTTCGGCATATCAATGACCAATAGTATCTGTGACGTTTTCCGTGACTTAAGAAATGAGACAATAACAGAATCTACTCATCTTGAGAAATTATGCTTATTTAAAACAGGTGTAGGTCGTGATATGATAAGTGACTTCTCATGTAATCTTATCAAAGAATATCTTTTGCAATATACAGAGACTTTCGCGAGAAAGTACTTGAAGTCAGAACAATGCCAAATAATAGCTGTAAAGAAAGTTAAGTTTGATTATACATATGAAGTATGGCGCTCAAGTGAATTCTATCTTCCATATTTTAATAATGACTTTGTACTATTAACACCTAAGGATCTTCTTACAAAAGATGAGAACTGGATTAACTTGGGTGATATGCAGCATAGATTTTTAGATATAACAGCAAGTCTCCCAAATCCGGAAATGCGTGATTTGATAAATGATGTGTACAGAAAAGCTATTCCTAATAATGCTAAACAAAAGGATATATCAAAAGCAGCTGTTGCTACTATAGGTAAATATCCTCAATTGATGGATTATTATATAAAACTGAAGGAGGAAGACAAGATCGGTGCTATAAAGGCTTCTGCAGATATTATTTCTGAGGCTGATAAAATATTTGTTTGCAATATTCAGAGGTTGATTGCTATTCTGCAAGAAAAGACTACATTTTATGATGAATCAATTGGCTCTTTAGAGGCTACAAAGAAGAGAGTTAAATTTCTGAAGCATATCATAGAAAATTGCGATGGGTATAAGTTGTTATATAATAATGGAAAGTCTGTAAAGAAGGAGAAAGATCTGCAACTGCTTTTTAAGTTGACATGGTTTGGAACTGCTTTTGATGTTAACGCTGAGACAAACAACGGAAGAGGACCTGTTGATTACAAAGTCTCGTTTGGATCTTCGGATAAGACACTAGTTGAATTCAAGCTGGCGACAAACACGAAATTAAAGCAAAACCTAAAGAATCAAGTGGGTATCTATGAGAATGCTAATGATACTCAGCAAAGTTTAAAAGTTATTTTGTTCTTTACAGAACAAGAGCAAGTAAGGGTCTTTAGTGTTTTGAAAGAGTTGCACCTTGAAAATGATGATAATATTATTTTGATCGATGCTTGTGATAACAAAGATTCAGCATCGAATGTAAAATCTTAATAACAAAATATTATGTTTAAGATAGTTTGCATAGAAACACTTCATAAAAATAAGGAGAAATATGTAATAAATAAAGGTATGCTATCTAATGATAGAATGGCTGCAGAGTTGTGCCTTGGACGCTATAATAGCGTTATGAAGATATTGCAACCTGGTCAAACATTTTGGTTTTATAAGGGATACCATGTGGATGCGACTGGCAATTATTACAGTTCACAAAATGTTACTCCTGAAAATTTCTTTATTAATGTAAAAACTAAGGTTAGTATATGCTCAATTGTTGCAGAGAATGGTATGGGTAAGAGTTCTTTGCTGGAGCTTTATTTTCGCTTAATCAATAATGTTTCGTATGCTCTACGTGATGGTCTTCCTGTTCAGAAAAATTCACTTTGCTTTGTAAGGGATATCTACGCAAAGCTGGTTTTTGAATTAGATTACAACTCCTTTATTTAGAGCAAAAAGATGGAATAATTACATACCACGATCAAACAAATCCTGATGCCGATTGGCTGTATGATTATGATAATGCTACAGAGCAAAATCTTGTGGAGAATGATGCTAAAAATAAACTTAGAAAACTTTTCTATACGATAGTTGTGAACTATGCTCAATATGCATATAATACTTCAGATTATATTGCGGAATGGGATGACAGACAGGATGTTCTATATAGCAATGATAATCCATGCTGGATAAATAGCCTCTTTCATAAGAATGATCACTACCAGACACCTATCGTATTAAATCCGTTCAGAGAGAAAGGGAATCTTAATATCAATGTAGAACGTGATTTAACACATAAACGGCTTTTTCAGTTGGTAATGACTAACCCAGAATTACTATCTAAAGTGCTGAGAAACAAAAAAGCGAAAAGTTTCGTGTTTGATGTAGATGATGATTTGAATCCAGTTGGAAGAAAAAGATATAGTTCTCGTAGAGTTTTGAGAATGATGGTACAGATGAACATAATTCATTCTATGGAGTTTGGAATCGAAACTAATGAAGTTGAAGATATAGGTAAACGTATAACGACCGCATGGAAAAATGCTTTGGGCAATGATATCGAGCTAAAATCTAGAAATAATTATAAGAGAAATATGGATATAGTGCGTACTATAAATTATATAGTATATAAAACTCTCAAGATTTCTAATACATATGCTCAATACTACAAATATAAAGATTGCTTTAGTAGCAAGAAATTGGTACAGGAGTATGTGTTGGCATTGAGTCAGGATAATTCACATATTACACTTAAGATTAGAAAATGCTTAGGTTTTCTTAACTTTGAGCATTATAGTACAGGACACATAGAGGATGGTCATATCGTAGGTAATGAAATGGATTTTAATGACTTTGACAAAGCCATTAAGTGTTGCCTTAAAACGAAGCCTTCTCCTAAAACGTGTGCATCTTTTCATATATGGCAACTTGAGGAATTATTACCTGCTCCATCATTTAGAGCAGACATCTTGTTGGAAGATGATGAGAATAATTTGATAAGATTTAGCTCGTTGAGTTCTGGTGAGAAACAGATGATATATAGTCTTTGTACTGTGATGTATCAGTTATCAAATATTAGTTCAGTATGGGATAATCCCGAAGATGGTTCTGTGAAATATCGAAACGTAAATATTGCATTCGACGAGATAGAACTCTATTCTCATCCAAAGTATCAACTAATGCTTGTTGATATGGTGCTTTCAAGTATCCAGTCCCTAGAATTGGTTGGCGTGTTGAATGTAAATATTATGATAGCAACTCACTCGCCATTTATTCTGAGCGATTTGCCATCGTCAAATATATTGTGCCTAGACAGTGGCAAGCCTGCAGAGGATAAGCGAAACATAAATAACTCATTTTGTGCGAATGTGTATGATATACTTAATAATCAATTCTTTATGTCAAGATTCGTGGGCGACTTTGCTGCAGCAAAGCTTGATAAGATGATAGAGGAATCAAAACAAGATAATTTAACTCCAGAGCAGAAAAACAATCTCCTAAAACGAATAAGCTATATTGGCGATAGCTTTATTAAAGGGCTTCTGGAAAAAAAGTTGAACGTTACAGAAGATAAATAGAATATGATACCAATATCGTTTAATAGTGTCCCGATTGAATACGTTCGTTTTATTCAGAAATTTAGAAAGAAAATTCAAGGATGGTATACAAGTGGAGTAATGGGTAATGCGAAAGCTAAAATTTATGTATGTCAGGATTGTAAGCTGTTTTTTAAATTATTGCTTAGTAAAGATCATCTTAAAACCATAATGACAGCTAAGGCATCTGATCTTCCAAGAATAATTGAAATTGTTGAATCTAAGTTTCCGCAATTAAAAAACGATAGAGAGCATCCAAATGATGAGCATTCTGAGCTATATACTTGCCTATGTAAAGCATTTAACACTTTAGGGTATAGTGATCCTGAATTTCCGAATTATATAATTACAAAATCATTAGACCTCAAAGCATGTCCCTATTGTAATCAAGTAGAGATTTATTGTAATAAAGTTATAGCAGAAGATGATAGACAAAATACTATTAAGGACAGCGAGTTAGATCATTTTTATCCCAAAAGTAGAGTTCCATATTTAGCTGTTTCCTTATTCAATTTAGTTCCCAGTTGTAGTACTTGTAATGGTGGTAATGGTAAGCATACAAGTGACATTTATGCAGAAAGGCTAGTAAATCCATTTACACTAAAAAATGCAAATGGTTTAGAGTTCAAATTAGATATTGTTGGCGATGGTTTGCTTAACATTAAAACTTTCAATCAAGCGTGTGATATTCAAACTATTACTAATGATCAAACACTTGTACCTAATAGGAAGATATTTAAAATTAAGGGACGATATAAAAATGAATTAGATAGAGCTAAGGACGTCTGGATTTCTCATAAAAAGATTGAGAGTAAAGGTTATATCATGGCAGTAAGTGAACTTAGTGAACAAATTGGTGAAGAAATAAATATTAGCCAATGGCTTAATCATGAACTGCATATTGATAGCTCAAATTATAATAATGCAAAGCTATCTAAATTTGTGATGGATATATGGAAGCAGCTTGATGATAATTCCTTATAATAATGAGAATTTGATAGTTTAAACACTACGAAACAGGTGTTACGGAGAGTCACCGTTACGATTTTTTAAATGTCAATCTCTGGAATGTTGTTAAAACTTAGTATAAGGTTTGCTCAAGTTATTATCTCTTAGTATCTAATTTTGTAGATATCTAAATATGAAATAAACTGCATGCTATTGTTCTGAGTTGGTTGATAATGTGGTTTGCAGAAGAATTATTATCAATCTTATTAATAATACTACGTTATCTTGGGCTTTATTTCGTCAGACACAGGATAATTTTCCCGTTAAGTTGTGTGCAGAGAATATAGCACTAGCAAACTATGAATAGCAAGTATCCTATAAATAACTGTTTTGTATCACCCAATATGTAAAATATCACTATTTCGAGATGCATTTAGCAACAACAAAGCACCTTGAACCCCTACCTATATCAACAAAAAAAAGTTTTTTTAGAGTTTTTAGTACTGTTTCCTACATGATTTGGCGAAACGCATTGTTATACAATACGTTAGCTAATGTATAAGAGTCCGTTCTTATACATTTTAGGGAGTGATTAGGGCCTAATCACTCTGCTATCCTACATGCTTTACCGAGTGATTAGGGCCTTATTACTCAAAAGCACTCCGAAAAAGGTGATTTTATTCTCGCTGCACTTTATGTATTTTGACCATAATTGGTATCTGTATATACATTTGTAGTTATGCATACTGAAACACTATACATAATTTTAAATCGTTACTGGTGATCATTATATTTTCTCAAATCCCTTACTGAAAAGCTTGACGCATTAAAATATTTGTAAATAACAGTTGAAAAAGGGGCCAGTATTTTAGTTGAAAAAGGGGCCATCGATAACGATAAATAATAACCCGTCTGCTGCGTTATATTCATAGAGTATGAACTAAGGCAGACACAACAATGTTAAAGATGGTCGATAGACAAACAATTATCCACATGTATCGGGTGCAGAAGATGTCGAGACGAGCAATATCCCGAGAACTTGATTGCAACCGTAAAACAGTAAACAAAATTATTAAGGAGTATCAGGATGCTATGAGCAGCAGTAATCCGGAAGAGAACCTGGATGAAGTACTTACTTTGCAACCTGTATACGACTCTTCCAACAGAACCTTCCGTAGATTATCTGAGGACATGATAAAAGAGATAAACTGGTGTCTTGAACGTAATCGTGTCCAATGTGCTACAGGAATGAAGAAGCAACGGAAGAAAAAGTGTGATATACACGAGTGGCTACGTGAGAAAGGGTATGAGATAAGCTACTCTACAGTTTGCAACTATATCCGCATGAAGTCCAATATTGACAGGTCTGACGAAGCCTTCATCAAACAGGCATATGATCCAGGTTATGGTGTCGAGTTTGACTGGGGCGAAGTTAAACTTTACATTGACGATGTCCTCACAAAGTTCTATATCGCCGTATTTACCTTCCAGTCAAGTAACGGTCGCCATGCCTATCTCTTCCGTCACCAGAACACATTGGCCTTTATAGAATCGCACCGTAACTTCTTTATGGATGTCAAGGGTGTACCAGCCATGATGATCTATGATAACATGAGAGTTGCCATCAAGGAGTTTGCTGGCCTTGAAAAGAAACCTAGTGAAGCACTCCTGCGTATGTCGGCTTTCTATGCCTTTGACTATCGCTTCTGTAATATCCGTGCCGGCTGGGAAAAGGGGCATGTAGAACGTAGTGTTGAGTATGTTCGCCGTAAGAGCTTTTGTAGCAGAGACCATTTTATCTCGATAGAGGATGCCCAGAGTTATCTGTCTGCTAAATGCCATGATATGAACTGTCGCTGCGGAAGTATGGCTACCTTAAATAAAAAAGAACGCTATAAACTCGACATAGACTCCTTGCAGAAGCTGCAGGGGCATATCGGATGTTTTGGACTGGAAGAACATAGTGTGGATAAATGGTCTACTATTACTTGCAATAACGTACACTATTCTGTACCGGACTCGCTTGTCGGAAAGCGTGTAAAAGTCAAGATATACAGTGAAAAGATCACTGTCTTTTACATAGATCAGAAGATTGCGTCTCACGAACGTTCATACTCGAATGGCGACTGGAAAATCAGTCTTGATCACTATCTTGAAACCATGAAGCGTAAACCAGGGGCTGTAGGTGGATCCGTAGCCTTGAAACAGACACCGGAAGGATTACGGAATATCTTCCGGAACAACTTTAAGCATAATGCCAGAGGTTTTGTTACCTTGCTTCTGTATGCCCGTGATAACGGATACAGTTACAAGGATATCTGTACGGCCTACGATGCCTCTGTTAACAGTGGTGCCACTAATATAACCGAAGACCATATCAAGGCAATGCTCCATACTGTTACGGAAAATACAGCAGAGCTGCAAGCGTATCATGAGGATCAGCAAGGACGAGAGATCCAGGACAGAGCTGACCATACACTTGAGGTTCTGACAAGACTTACCAATCAATCCTGTTTAGGTACTCTTTAAATAAGACAGTATGGACAAACTTATAGAAAAGGAATGCATCGATAACTATGCCAAGGAGTTAAAACTCCCAGTGATGCGGTTAGAACTTGATGCAATGATAGAAACTGCCACCCTAGAAGAATGGAACTATTACAGACTGCTCAGGGAACTGCTCGAGAAGGAATATGAAAGCAGAACAGAGAAGCGAAAGAAGCAGAGAATACACCAGGCTAACTTCTCGGAATTAAAGTATCTCGAAGAACTTGAGATAAAGGAACTTCCCAAGGATGCTCAGGTAGCATTAAATGGACTGGAAACTCTGGAATTTATCCAAGAAGGCCGTAATGTCGTGCTTTATGGTAATCCAGGAACTGGCAAGACACATATAGCTATAGCTTTGGCTATCAAAGCTTGTGAGCAGGATATGACGGTAATGTTCACAACTGTACCTAGACTTCTGACACAGATCAGAGAATGCCGTTCTCAGAAAAAACTGAAACAGCTTGAACGGAATTTTGAAAAGTTTGATCTAGTAATATGTGATGAGTTTGGGTATGTATCATGTGATAAGGAAGGTTGTGAACTTCTGTTTAATCATCTCTCGTTAAGAGCTGGTAAAAAATCAACTATCATCACTACAAACCTAGCTTTTAACCGATGGAATGAAATCATAAAAGATAAGGTACTTGTTGCTGCTATGGTTGACAGACTTACACACAAAGCCTTGATCATTAATATGACAGGTGACTCTTATAGACTTAAAGAAACAAAAAAGATAATGACTAATTTGCAAAATAAGAAACAATAAATTACTTTTGTAATGGTAACTTCGTGGTCCGTTTTTCAATTGAAAAGTGGCCCGTTTTTCAGTTAATACTTACAGATCTGATGGATAAATTTCGAGTTTTGTATGCGTTTCTATATAGAAACGTAACTGTTTTCATATAGAAACGCAAACGTTTCTACGATGTTTTACCTCCTATTGCTTCGTAAAACGCAGTGCATTTTATCGTAAAACACACTGTAAAGCATCGCAAAACGTAACGAAATATTTCGTAAAAGGCAATGCAATATAATAAAATTTTCACCCATATTTTACCGACGGATAACCGTCACTTCATTCGAACCGAAATGATTTCTAACAAGTTGGTGCTCAATGGATAGACACTTTGACACTTGTTTTTACGAAAAAGTCAGAGTGCTCGCACGTACGCACGTGTACAATATAATGTGTAGCGCCAAACTTTGGCTAACAGTCTAACCT
>Ga0183099_1000102_pt1 | contig 87502 bp, 54 predicted proteins | sample Biomet1_FD_127788 | JGI IMG/M metagenome (GOLD analysis project Ga0183099, IMG submission 127788) | Microbial communities from bioreactor (seeded with anoxic lake sediment) at LBNL, California, USA - Biofuel metagenome 1 | ecosystem: Engineered > Bioreactor > Anaerobic > Unclassified ...
TCTAATGCGGAAGTAGCTCAGTTGATAGAGCATTAGCCTTCCAAGCTGAGGGTCGCGGGTTTGAGTCCCGTCTTCCGCTCCATCAAAAAGAGAATCTAATAATTTAGATTCTCTTTTTTTATTTATTCCACACCATAAAAGGTTATCTGGATAAAATACAATAATTTGCGAATTGTATTATCTTTGTAACCCAAATTCAAGATAACAAACATCATGAACAAGCAACCACTTCTAGGGATGACTCTCAGTGAATTACAAGATATAACTCGTAATCTGGGAATGCCCAAATTTACTGCGAAACAAATAGCAGCATGGATCTATGATAAAAGAGTAGATTCTATAAACGAAATGACGAATCTTTCGCTAAAGCAACGAGAGAAGCTAAACGAAGAATATGAGATTGGTGCAAGTGCTCCTATTGAAGCAATGCGTTCTGTAGATGGTACTATAAAATATCTCTTCCGTACTCCAGATAATAATTTTATTGAATCCGTATATATTCCAGACGATGATCGGGCAACGCTTTGCGTATCTTCGCAGGTTGGTTGCAAAATGAATTGCAAGTTTTGTATGACTGGCAAACAAGGTTTTACTGCGAACCTTAATGCAAACCAAATTATCAATCAAATTTATTCTATTCCAGAAAGAGAAAAGCTAACTAATATAGTGCTAATGGGAATGGGAGAACCTCTCGACAATTTGGATGAAGTACTTAAAGCTTTAGACGTTTTGACTTCTGATTACGGTTATAAATGGAGCTCAAAACGAATAACAGTATCTACTGTTGGTTTACGCAAAGGACTCAGACACTTTTTGGAAAAAAGCAATTGCCATTTAGCCATTAGTATTCATTCACCACTACCAGCTCAAAGATCAGAGTTAATGCCTGCAGAAAAAGCTTTTTCAATAACAGAAGTGGTAGATTTGCTACGTAATTATGATTTTAGCAAGCAACGCCGTCTATCCTTTGAATACATTGTATTTAAAGGGGTAAACGACTCTCTTATCTATGCAAAAGAACTGGTAAAACTCTTAAGAGGGCTGGACTGCAGGATAAATCTTATTCGCTTCCATGCAATCCCAAACGTTGATCTGAATGGTGCAGATATGGATACAATGATAAAGTTTCGCGACTATCTTACAGCACATGGACTTTTCACTACAATCCGTGCATCACGTGGAGAAGACATATTTGCAGCGTGTGGAATGCTATCTACAGCAAAGGAACAAGAGAAAAACAGTTAAAAACTTTAATATTTCAATTTAATACTCTACCTTAGTTACCTATTTAAGTAAAAACTAATATCACTGATTAAAGAATGGAAGATAATAATAAAATACGGATTGGTATTACCCAAGGGGATATCAACGGTGTAGGATATGAAGTTATTTTAAAGACTTTTTCCGATCAAGCAATGCTTGAACTTTGTACTCCTATTATTTATGGTTCGCCTAAAGTTGCAGCATATCATCGCAAAGCATTGGACTTATCTACAAACTTTAGTATAATTAATACAGCTGCAGAAGCACCACATAATAAACTTAGTGTTGTTAATTGTACAGACGATGAAATAAAAGTTGAGTTTACTAAGCCTACCCCAGAAGCGGGTAAAGCAGCTTACGAAGCTTTAGAAAAAGCTATTGAAGAGTATAAAAAAGGATTAATTGATGTAATTATCACTGCACCTATTAACAAAAATACCATTCAATCTAAAGATTTTTATTTTCCCGGGCACACTGAATACTTGGAAGATAAATTAGGAGAAGGGAACAAATCATTAATGATCTTAATGAAGGACGATTTTCGTGTTGCATTGGTTACCGGACATATACCTGTATCAGATATTGCGAAATCTATTACTAAGGAAAAGATCATTGAGAAAATAGAAATATTCAATAAATCTTTAAAACAAGATTTCAGAATAGACAGTCCTCGAATTGCAGTATTAGCTCTTAACCCACATGCGGGAGATAATGGATTAATAGGCAAAGAGGAAGAAGAAATTATTATTCCCGCCATTAAAGAAATGTCTGAGAAAGGTATTCAGTGTTTTGGACCTTACCCAGCTGACGGATTTATGGGAGCCGGTAATTTTACTCATTTTGACGGAATACTTGCCATGTATCATGATCAGGGATTAGCACCGTTCAAAAGTATTGCTATGGACGAAGGTGTAAATTATACAGCAGGACTTCCTGTAATCAGAACTTCTCCGGCTCACGGAACTGCTTACGACATAGCCGGACAAGGATTAGCTTCAGAAGATTCTTTCCGTCAGGCTATTTACGTTGCTATAGATGTATTCCGTAACCGTCGTTTTGAAAAGGAAATACATGCTAATCCACTTCGCAAGCAGTACTACGAAAGACGTGATGATAGCGACAAACTGAAACTCGACACTATTGATGACGAAATTTAAAGATTAACAACAACTTATGAAATTTGCTATAATCTCTGCCGGAGAAGGCTCCCGTCTGGCACAAGAAGGGATAAAACAGCCAAAACCTCTGGTTCCTCTTAACGGCATGGCTATGATTGATCGCCTCATAGATATTTTTATGAAGAATGATGCAACTTCCATTGCTATTATAATCAACAACGAGCATGAGCAGACTAAGAAACACCTGGCAGAACTGCAAAAGAAATATCCACTGGAGATTATTATTAAAAGTACTCCTGGATCAATGCATAGTTTCTTTGAACTTATGCCACTGCTCAAAGACGATAAATTTTGTTTAACTACCGTTGATACTATATTTGATGAAGCTGAATTCACAGCATATATAGAAAATTTCAAAGCGTCTGAAGATGATGGTTTTATGGCTGTTACAGATTATATTGATGATGAAAAGCCATTATTTATTACAGCAAACGATTCACTTGATATTACCGGATACTACGATACAAAAACGCCCGAATGCAATTATATTTCGGGGGGAATTTACTGTCTTACTCCGTCATGCCTGGAAACCTTGCAACATTGTATGGATAAAGGGTTAACAAGAATGCGACAGTTTCAACGGGCATTAGTAGAAGAAGGAAAAAAGCTGAAAGCATATCCTTTTAGTAAGATTCTGGATGTAGATCACGCAGAAGATATTGCAAAAGCAGAAGCTTTTCTTAAAGAACCTTTTCCTATTGTCGGCATAGATCGTGGAAACAAGTATTCTCCGAATAAGACTGGAAGTGATGCCTTAATATTCAGTAGAGTAAAAGAGAGTCTTGAAAAACGTGGTTATAGAGTGCGTACATATACGGAGAGTCATTTTATTGATCAGCCAATGTTTGCACCAGTAGTCTTTACAATGGCTCGCAGTAAGATGATGCTGGACATACTTGATTTACTAGAGCAAGAAGATGCACTGATAATCAATTCTCCCAAAGGTATCCGAAATTCAGGAAGATTAGAAATGACATCCTTATTACTCTCTGCAGACATACCATCCCCAGTTAGTACGACCCTATTTACTAATAAAGGTATCGAAGAACAAGAAGTTCCCAGCTTTCCATTCTGGATTAAACGCGGAGATGGACATGCACTGGTTAAAGAAGATGTTAGTTTTGTACAGAACGAACAAGAAGCTTCTGCCGTTTTATACGATTTCAATAACAGAGGCATTAAATTGGCTGTGGCTAACGAACATCTGAAAGGAGATTTAATTAAATTCTATGGTGTAGCAGAAAATAACTTCTTTTACTGGTTCTACCCCTCTCCTACGGTTAATAGTAAATTTGGTCTGGAAGCAATCAATGGAGAAGCAAAAGGCTATCCTTTCTCAGAAGAAGATTTAAAAAGTTATTGTGAGGAAGCAGCCAATAAGCTTGGACTGTCTGTTTATGGAGGAGATTGTATTGTTTCTTCCACAGGAGAAATACGAATTATTGATTTTAATGACTGGCCCAGCTTTGCACCTTGCAGTAACCAAGCAGCAGAAGCTATTGCCGATCTTATAGTGAAAAAGATGCAAGATGGAAAAAGAAATTAGAAAAATGGAGCTGGAAGCTTCATTAAAATCGCTGGATACCGAAGAATTCATTGATATTCATTTTTACCGGCCAATAGGATATCGTTGGGCTTTGTTTTTCAAACGATTAGGAATTTCTCCAAATACCGTTACTGTAGCAAGTATATTTCTTGGAGTTGCTGCAGGTATTCTTTTTTATTTCGAAGATATTAAGATGACGCTCTGCGGAATTTTCTTATTAATATGGGCTAATTCTTATGATAGTGCAGACGGACAATTAGCTCGCCTGACTGGACAAAAATCCGAAATCGGACGTATTCTTGATGGTGTTAGCGGTGATTTTTGGTTTATCACAATTTATGCCTGTATTTGTTTACGCCTTACTCCGGAATGGGGAATATGGATTTGGTTATTAGCTGCAATTACAGGATTCTTTCATAGCAAACAAGCTGCGATGGCCGATTACTATCGCAATATTCATTTATTTTTCCTAAAAGGAAAAGCCGGAAGCGAACTCGATAATTCAGTTCAACAGAAAGAATTATTTAAATCATTGTCATGGAAGACTGATTTTATAAGAAAATTATTTATATTCTTCTATAAAAATTATACAGCTTCACAGGAACAATTAACTCCTAAATTTCAGTTACTATTCAACAGTTTAAAAGAGAAATACGGAGATAATATACCCCAAACTTTTAGAGATGAATTCAGAGCTTTAAGCAAGCCATTGATGAAATACACCAATATATTATCATTCAACACAAGAGTTATTGCCTTGTTTATCAGTCTTCTCGTTAACGAACCATGGATATACTTTGTATTCGAACTAACTGTACTCAATATTTTACTAGTATATATGATAATGAGCCATGAATCATTCTGTGCAAGGTTAAATAAAAAAATATCTTAATATATTTTAGTGTGAATAACAACTATCGTAACATATTCTTTTTAGTTGGTATAATTGCTATCGTAATTATGCTCTTCACTTTTGACATGAAGTTTGATGAACTTTTAAGCAATTTAAAAAGAGCAGGATTATGGTTTCCGATAGTAATGTTATTATGGGTGTTTATTTACATGATAAATGCCCTTTCCTGGTACATGATCATTAATGATGATGGCACCAAAAAAGTACCCTTTCTAAAAGTATATAAATATACAATTACAGGATTTGCACTTAATTATGCTACCCCAGTGGGATTAATGGGAGGCGAACCTTACCGAATAATGGAGTTAACTCCCTACGTTGGAGTTAGTAAAGCCACATCTTCTGTTATTCTGTATGTAATGATGCACATTTTTGCACATTTCTGTTTCTGGTTTTCATCTATTTTTCTGTTTATTATTCTTTATCCCGTTAATATACCAACTGGAATTATTCTAACCTTTGCCTGTATTTTCTGCCTTTTTTTCATTTACTTTTTCGTTAAAGGGTACAAAAACGGAATGGCAGTAAAGGCACTTCGTATATGCAAAAAAATTCCTTTCCTAAAGAACTGGGCTATTCGCTTTGCAACTGAAAAGAAAGAAACCCTAGAACGAATTGATAGTCAGATTGCAGATTTACACAAACAAAGGAAAAAGACCTTTTACACATCTTTATGCCTGGAATTTGCAACCAGAATTATCGGAAGTCTGGAAGTTTTTTTCATTCTAAAGATTCTTACTCCAGATGTTAATTTTCTGAATTGCATTCTCATCATGGCATTTACAACCTTGTTTTCTAACCTGTTTTTCTTTTTGCCCATGCAATTGGGAGCACGAGAAGGAGGAATGGCTATTGCAACCGGAGAATTAGGATTAACAGGAGCCTTCGGTATATATACAGGTTTAATAACCAGGGTACGAGAACTGATGTGGATAGGTATTGGAATGCTGCTAATGAAAGTAGGCAATAAAAACAAGATTCTCTCAAATAATAATATAAATGAAACAATTCAATAACATAAAAGGTATTATTTTCGATTACGGAGGCACAATAGATACAAATGGAAAACATTGGGCCGAAGTATTATGGAGCAGATATAAAGAACTAAATATCCCTGTAAGTAAAGAAGACTTTAAAAAGGCATACATACATGGTGAACGAACATTAGCTACCCAGCCATTAATTAAGCCGTCTCATGATTTTTATGACGTTTTGCTAATAAAGGCAAAAATTCAAATTGAATATTTAATTCAGGAAGGTTTTCTATCAAGCTCAGAACAAGCAGATAAGTACCCTGAAGAGATAGCTAAAGGCTGCTATAACTTTGCCAAAGAGATGGTCAATAAGTCTCTTTTTGTAGTCAAAAGGTTGTCGACTAAACATAAATTAACTCTTGTTTCGAACTTTTACGGAAACATCAACAAAGTACTGGAAAACTTTGGCTTACTTTGTAACTTTAGTAGCATAATTGAATCTGCTGTTGTTGGAGTGAGAAAGCCCGATCCGGCTATTTTTACTCTAGGCGTTCGTGAGCTTGGATTTGAAGCACACGAAGTTGTTGTTATAGGCGATTCTTTTTCAAAAGACATCATTCCAGCAAAGGCTGCAGGTTGTCGTACCATCTGGCTAAAAGGAGAAGGATGGGGTGAAGAAACAGATGATTCTGTTCCTGATGCTATTATTACAGACTTAGAACAATTATTAAATATATTATAATTTTTAAACCTAAAAATAGAAATATAGCCCACTAAGCTATAAAAGAATTGTAGTTATGGAAAATGAAAATGTAAAACCGGCAACGGGGAAACTAGGTGTATTGTGTGTAGGTTTAGGTGCAGTTACTTCTACTTTTATTGTAGGAACATTAATGGCTCGTAAAGGTTTGGCTAAACCTGTTGGTTCACTTTCGCAACTGGCCACTATGCGTGTAGGAAAAGGAAAAGATAAGCAATATAAGAAAATTACTGAAGTCGTTCCTTTAACTGACTTAAATGATGTAATATTTGGCGCATGGGATATTTTTGCTGACAATGCTTATGAATCAGCTATTCATGCAGAAGTTTTAAAAGAAAAAGATATCAATCCGGTAAAGGATGAATTGGAAGCAATCAAGCCAATGCCTGCGGTATTCGATCAGAATTTTGTTAAACGCTTACATGGAACACACGTTAAACCAGAAGCTTCACGTTGGGATTTAGCAGAACAAGTTCGTGAAGACATCCGTAACTTTAAGGCTGCAAACAATTGCGAACGTATTGTTGTTATCTGGGCTGCAAGTACAGAAGTTTATTTGCCATTGAGCGACGAACATATGACTCTTGCTTCTTTCGAAAAAGCAATGAAAGAAGACAATAAAGAATTAATTGCTCCAAGTATGTGTTATGCATATGCTGCTGTTGCTGAAGGATGTCCTTTCATTATGGGTGCACCTAACTTATGCGTTGACACTCCAGCTATTTGGGAACTTTCTAAGAAAACAAGTGCTCCTATTGCCGGTAAAGACTTCAAAACAGGACAAACATTGATGAAAACTGTGCTTGCTCCAATGTTGAAGACTCGTATGCTTGGTCTTGACGGTTGGTTCTCTACAAACATCTTAGGAAACAGAGACGGTGAAGTTCTTGACGATCCAGATTCATTCAAGACAAAAGAAGTTAGTAAGCTTTCTGTTATCGAAACAATCCTTGACGGAGAAGAACATCCTGAACTTTACGGAAATATCTTCCACAAGGTTCGTATCAACTATTACCCACCACGCAACGACAACAAAGAAGGATGGGATAATCTTGATATTTTCGGATGGATGGGTTACCCAATGCAAATCAAAGTAGATTTCCTTTGCAGAGACTCTATTCTTGCTGCTCCACTTTTGCTTGACCTTGTATTATTCTCTGATCTTGCAAAACGTGCAGGACGTTATGGCATTCAAGACTGGTTGTCATTCTACCTGAAGAGCCCAATGCACGATTTCGAGCACAAACCAGTTCACGACTTATTCCAACAATTCACAATTTTGAAAAACAATCTTCGTGAAATGGGTGGATATGAAGCTGACGAATGTGTAGACTAATATTTTACTAAGAAATAACTTAAGCGGATAGTGTTGAACAAGCACTATCCGCTTTTCTTTTTAACCTTATTTCTGCCAAAACTGCTTGTAAGCTCAAAACAAATTTGTAATTTTGTCATATAATTAAAGGAAATATGACTAGATCTGAGATTCAACAAGTAAAGCAACGATTCGGTATTATCGGTAATACGGAAACACTGAATAGAGCCATCGATATTGCTATCCAAGTGGCTCCGACCGATTTATCTGTATTAATCACAGGAGAAAGCGGTGTTGGTAAAGAAAGTTTTCCTCAAATTATACATCAGTACAGCCGCAGGAAACACGGTCAATATATAGCAGTAAACTGTGGAGCTATCCCTGAAGGAACTATTGATTCTGAGCTTTTCGGACACGAAAAAGGAGCTTTTACTGGAGCTATAGGCGAACGTAAAGGTTATTTCGGAGAAGCTGATGGCGGTACTATTTTTCTTGATGAAGTTGGAGAGTTACCTCTCCCAACCCAGGCGCGCCTGCTACGAGTACTGGAAAGTGGCGAATTTATTAAAGTTGGCTCATCAAAAGTGCAAAAAACAGATGTACGCATTGTTGCGGCTACAAATGTAAACCTGCGCGAAGCAATTTCTTCCGGAAAATTCCGTGAGGATCTTTATTACAGACTAAACACTGTTCCGGTACAGATTCCTCCTTTGCGGGAACGCCCTGAAGATATTGTACTATTATTCCGCAAATTTGCTTCAGACTTTGCCGAGAAATATCGCATGCCAGCTATTCAATTATCCGAAGATGCTAAACGAGTACTGGTATCTTATTCCTGGCCGGGGAATGTGCGTCAGCTAAAGAATATTACAGAACAGATATCAATCATTGAGACAAACCGTGAAATTACCCCGGCTATTCTTCATACTTATCTTCCCGAACAACCGGGAGAGAAGTTGCCAATGCTTTTTGGAGGCAAGCAGCAAGGCAAAACTTTTGAAAGCGAACGGGAAATTCTTTATCAGGTATTGTTCGATATGCGGCAAGATGTTACAGAACTAAAGAAACTGGTACATGATATTATGACGGATAAGGCACAACCCGTTACAACACAAACAGTAGTCAACCATGTACCTACCATCAATATTCCTTCAAACAACAACATTTCATCCGTACACCCTATTCATGTGGAAGATGATATTCAGGATACAGAGGAATATGTGGAAGAGTCGCTTTCTTTAGACGATCTTGAAAAGGAGATGATTAGAAAAGCACTGCAAAAGCATCATGGTAAACGTAAAAACGCAGCTAAAGATTTAAATATCTCCGAGCGCACACTATACAGAAAAATAAAAGAATATGGATTGGATAAATAAATTAAAACAACCGCTTGCTTTGCTTTCACTGCTTATACTGATGAGTTCGTGCAAAGTAGGATATAAATTTAATGGTTCGTCTATTGACTACACCAAGATAAAGACTATATCTATCGCTACCTTTCCTATAAAGTCAGATTACGTATATGCACCATTGGCTACTAAATTCAATGACGATTTGAAAGATATCTTTATCCGTCAAACTCGTTTGAGCCTTGTTCCGCGTAACGGAGATTTAAACATTGAAGGAGAAATTACCGGTTATCAGCAGCTAAATAAAACTGTTAAAGCCGATGGATATGCATCGGAAACAGAACTTCGTATCACAGTCGTTGTACGTTTTGTTAACAACAAAGATCATTCGCAGGACTTAAGCGACCAACAATTCACAGCTTTCCGGAATTATAATTCATCTTTGATGCTGACGGCTGTTCAGGATCAGTTGATTGCTGAAATGACAAAAGAAATAACAGAACAGATTTTTAACGCAACAGTAGCAAACTGGTAATTTCAATGAACGCTCAGAATCTGCAACAATGGATTTCTCATCCCGTAAGTCTTAATAGAGATACGCTTTACGAACTGAGAACAATACTGGCACACTACCCGTATTTTCAATCAGCCCGGCTGCTTTATCTAAAAAACTTATATCTGCTCCACGATATTACTTTTGGGCAGGAACTGCGTAAAGCAGCTCTTTACATTGCCGATCGTCGTGTCCTTTTTAATCTCATAGAGGGAGATAAGTTTTCTATCGAACCGAAGAAAAAAGAAGACCCCTCTTCGATGCAGGATGAACCTAATCTGGATCGAACGCTAACGCTTATTGATTCATTCCTTTCATCACTGCCGGAAGAGCCGCTTCCTGTAAAAATGGAGTATGATTTATCAACCGACTATACAACTTATCTTCTTCAGGAAGATAGCGATATTGCTCCGGATGAATCTGCTGATAAAAAAGAAGTACCAACGCCTAAATTAAGAGGCCAGGAATTAATTGACGGATTTATTGAGAAAGCAGAGAATGAGGACATTATAAAATTGCAAATTTCGGAAGAAAAAGAAGAAAAAAATCCTCAGCCCATAGAAACTGTATCTAATGAAAATGAGGACGATGAGAGTTATTTTACCGAAACTTTAGCCAAAATATATGTAAAACAACAAAGATATTCCAAGGCACTTGAAATAATTAAAAAATTAAGTTTGAAATATCCGAAAAAAAATGCTTACTTTGCAGACCAAATAAGATTTTTGGAGAAATTGATTATTAACGCTAAATCAAAATAACGAAATGTATTTATTATTAATTATCTTAATTGTTATCGCAGCAGTACTATTGAGCTTTATTGTTTTGATACAAAACTCAAAAGGTGGAGGTCTTTCTTCAGGCTTTTCATCATCAAATCAAATCATGGGTGTTCGTAAAACAACAGACTTCCTTGAAAAAGCTACATGGGGATTAGCTGCTGCCATCGTAGTATTAAGTATCATTACTTCTTATACTATGCCAGCTGACACAGCTGAAGGTTCTGCGATTCTTGAACAAGCACAAAAAGAAGAACAAACAAATCCGATGAATACACCGGCTGGTTTCGCAACTCCAAAGACAGAAACAGCTCCGGCTGCTGCTCCTGCACAAGCTCCGGCTGCAGGTTCTTCAGAAGCTACTCCTGCTGCTGCTCCTGCTCAACAAGCACCTGCTAAACCTGCAAAATAAAAAGATTTATCTAATAAAAGATATAGGTAAGAGGTAAGCTGTATATACAGCTTTACCTCTTTTTTTATTCGAACAACCAATAGCCCAATCACCTTTTTCTGCTAAACCGCAAAGCTATCATTCATTTACACAACCTTTGCTACGTACTCATTTATATAATAGCAAACAAAGCTGAACAGCATCTCTCCTATCCTTATATAATGTAGCTTACACCCTTTAGAATATACCAGATAATTCGTACTTTACAAAAGACTATTTGCTTAAACATCAGTTACCTGAGATGAATTAATAAGGAATAACTGGGGGCAATAAAAACATGTCAAAGAATAAAAGAATTATTGTACAAAAGAATGCAATATTCTGTACAAAAGAAAGAATTCCCTTGTACAAAAGATTGCATTCTTTTGTACAAGGGAATAAAAAAACTCCCCGAAAGATTTATAATTTCTTTCGGGGAGTTTCTGTTATATCTATTAATTACGCCTCACGTCCGTGGCAGTTTTTAAACTTTTTACCGCTACCACAAGGACAAGGATCATTACGTCCTACTGTTTTCTCTACACGAATTGGCTCCTTTTTAGCCTCACGAGTATCGTGCTGAGCTGCAGCTTGCTGATTAGGATCAGTTAAATCAGTCTTTTCAGTACGGTACTTACTGTAATCCTCCTGAATTTCCGGAGCAGCCTGCTTTACTTCTTCAGGTTCCTGGAAAGGAATCTTACCGCGCATTAAAGATGCAACTGTATTGTTATTAATCTTATTAACCATCTCATCAAACAAGTTCACAGATTCAAGCTTATAAATCAACAGCGGATCTTTTTGTTCGTAGCTTGCATTCTGTACAGAATGTTTTAGTTCGTCCAGTTCGCGAAGATTTTCTTTCCAGCCTTCGTCAATGTTATGAAGAAGAATAGTCTTTTCGTATGCAGTTACCGCTTCTTTACTTTCATTTTCATAAGCAGCTTTCAGATTACAAGTGATGTTATACATACGTTTGCCATCTGTAATTGGAATAAGAATGTTTTCAAAACGATTACCTTGTTCTTCGTATACCTTCTTAATTACAGGATTGGCAACATTAGCCATGCGTTCTGTTCTGCGCTTAAAGGTAGCCATTGCAGCATCAAACGTACGATCTACAAGCTTCTCAATCTTGGTATTTCTTGATTCTTCTTCAGTATAAGGCATATCCATTGCAAAGATTTGAAGAATCTCCATTTTAGAATCTTCGTATTCTTTACCTTCGATAGCGTTAGCACAACGATCCCATATCATATTTACAATATCCATACCAATACGTTCTCCCATCAAAGCGTGGCGACGTTTAGTGTAGATTACTGTACGTTGTTTGTTCATCACATCATCATACTCAAGCAAGCGTTTACGAATACCGAAGTTGTTTTCTTCAACCTTCTTCTGAGCACGTTCTATTGAATTAGAGATCATTTTGTGTTCAATCATCTCACCTTCTTTGAATCCTAGTTTATCCATTACTCCGGCAATACGATCTGAAGAGAACAAACGCATCAGGTCATCCTCCAAAGAAACAAAGAATACAGAAGAACCTGGGTCACCCTGACGTCCTGCACGACCTCTTAACTGACGGTCTACACGACGTGATTCGTGACGCTCTGTACCAATGATAGCCAAACCACCGGCAGCCTTAACTTCCGGACTTAGCTTGATATCGGTACCACGACCGGCCATGTTGGTAGCAATAGTTACTGTACCTTTAAAACCTGCCTGAGCAACAATATCTGCTTCCTTCTGGTGAAGTTTTGCATTCAACACGTTGTGCTCAATCTTACGCATCATAAGCATCTTGCTCAACATCTCTGAAATTTCAACCGAAGTAGTACCCACCAATACCGGACGACCAGCATTTACCAAAGATTCAATTTCTTCAATTACAGCTTTGTATTTCTCGCGTTTTGTTTTATATACGCGGTCGTTCATGTCTTTACGAAGGATTGCACGATTTGTTGGAATAACAACCACATCCAATTTATAGATATCCCATAACTCACCCGCTTCTGTTTCGGCTGTACCGGTCATACCAGAAAGCTTGTGATACATACGGAAGTAGTTCTGTAAAGTAATAGTAGCAAATGTTTGTGTAGCAGCTTCAACCTTTACACGTTCCTTAGCTTCAAGAGCCTGATGAAGACCGTCTGAATATCTACGACCTTCCATGATACGTCCGGTTTGCTCGTCTACAATCTTCACTTGTCCTTCAATAACAACATACTCATCATCTCTCTCAAACATTGTATATGCTTTAAGTAATTGGTTGATGGTATGAACACGTTCAGACTTAATAGCGAAGTTAGTCATCAATTCGTCTTTCTTAATCTGCTTTTCTTCATCACCCAGATTTTCATTTTCGAGTGCTGAAAGCTGAGAAGCAATATCAGGCAATACGAACAATGTAGGATCGGGAGAATTACCTGTAAGTAAATCAACACCTTTATCAGTAAGGTCTACACTATTCATTTTTTCTTCAATAACGAAATACAATGGTTCAACAGCTTCAGGCATACGCTTGTTGTTCTGTTCCATGTAGATTTCTTCAGTTTTAAGCATTCCGGCTTTAATTCCCGGTTCACTTAAGAACTTAATCAATGCTTTATTTTTAGGCAAAGCTTTGTGGCTGCGAAACAAGGCAAGGAAACCTTCTTCCTGATCTTTCTTGTCGTCAGAAGCAATTAAACGTTTTGCATCCGACAAATATTTTGTAGCTAATATTTTCTGTACATTAACAATCTTTTCTACCTCAGGACATAATTCCTCAAAAAGCTGATCTTCACCTTTAGGAACCGGACCAGAAATAATAAGAGGAGTACGGGCATCATCAATCAATACAGAGTCAACCTCATCGACAATTGAATAGTTATGCTGGCGTTGTACTAAATCTTTTGGACTAACCGCCATATTGTCACGAAGGTAGTCGAAACCAAATTCGTTATTTGTACCGAAAGTAATATCAGCAAGATAAGCTTTGCGACGAGCATCTGAGTTTGGTTGGTGTTTATCAATACAGTCAACGCTCAATCCGTGGAACATGTATAAAGGTCCCATCCATTCCGAGTCACGTTTTGACAAATAGTCATTTACAGTAACCACGTGTACACCGTTTCCGGTCAATGCATTAAGGAATACCGGTAAGGTAGCCACCAACGTTTTACCTTCACCAGTTGCCATTTCGGCAATCTTACCTTTATGAAGAACAACACCACCAAAGAGCTGAACATCATAATGAACCATATTCCAGGTTACTTCAGTACCTCCGGCAATCCAGTGATTCTGGTAAATAGCCTTATCTCCTTCAATATGAACAAAATCTTTAGTAGTAGCAAGTGTGCGGTCAAAATCAGTAGCAGTAACTTCTATCGTTTCATTTTCAGAGAATCTCTTTGCAGTTTCTTTCACAATAGAGAACGCAACTGGAAGAACCTCATCAAGAGCTACTTCATATTTATCAAGAACAGCCTTTTCAAGCTTATCTATTTGCAAAAATAAATCTTCTCTTTCTTCAAGTTCTGTTGTTTCAACAGTAGCTTTCAGCTCTTCAATCTTTGCTCTTTCCTCAGTAGCTGAATCGTATATATATTTCTTTAGTTCTTCTGTTTTAGCACGAAGCGCATCATTGTCAAGTTTTGCAACTTCATCGTAGGCTGCTTTTATTTTATCTACCCATGGTTGGATCTCTTTCATATCCCTAGTGGATTTATTACCAAAGATAGCACTTAAAAATTCATTAAATCCCATTGTATTTTTGTTGTTAAATCATTATTAATCTTGTTTTTATGGCTGCAAAGATACATTAAAATGCCGACTTATATAATTATAGCCAGCTGTTTTTTTATCTTAATATATTTGCAAGGGGAGCAGAAGAGCAGCCATTTGGTGCTCTGATTCTCATAGAACGAGCAATAGTAGGTGCGAAACAGTCAATATTGACCGGAGTATTTATAATTTCAGGCTTTACATTTCCTCCTAACAAAATAAGTGGAGAAGGAATATAAGCTTTACGTACAACTTTACTATCTGACGGAGAATCAGAATTAACAACAGTCCATCCTAGTAAAATTTCAAGAGCTAAATCACCAGAACGGTTACGGTTATATGAATTTCTCATCTTTTGAAGCTCGGGAGTCCATGCTCCTTGCAACAATCGATAAGATGAATAAACTTCTTTTACGCCACTAAACTGAATCAGGAAATCAGAAGATTTAGCAAGAACATCGTTTAAGTTCAGCTGCTTCTTCTCTATTAGTTTGCGGTTCAAATATAATTGTAAGTCATTATGCGCTTCAATATACTGTCCTTCGCCATAAACAGCCATAAGGTACATGTTAAGAAGTGCAGCACAACGATCTAAATAAAACTCACCACCAGGAATACGGTATTTCTCCAGTTCCGGACCTTCAGCATCAAAATAACCGGTAGAATTAATGCAAAACAAAACATTGTTAAGCCCTACCTTTTTATCAATAATATCCAGAAGATCGCCAATGCTCTTATCTAGTCTCACGTAGGTATCCTGCATCTCCAAAGCGCATTCTTTAGCACTTTTATGATCGTAATTACCTGCATAATAAGTCAAAGAAAGTAAGTCGGGAGTTTCGTCCTGCCCCATAGTACTGCTTGTAAGTACATCTAAAAGGAAGTTGTTGATTTCTTCATTAATAAATGGACTTGCTTTCAGTTTCCGGAACTTGTTTTTCTTTGCTTCATCAAAGTTATAAGAGAATGTTTCCTGAGCAAACTGAGACGTCAGGTATTTATAGTCTGCAACCGGACGAGCTGGTATCCAAACCATTCCGCTAACACGAAAATCAATAGCTTTCCGATCGTTATATTGACTTACAAACCAGGGAAAATCATTATAATAGGTAGATCCGCACCATTTTCCGGTATCATCATTCAACCAGAAAGCGCCATTACCAGCGTGCCCTGCTCCAAAGATTGCAGCTTCGCGATATGGTGCAATTGAATAAACCAGACCTTTACCTTGAGTAGCAACTTTCAATTCATCGGCAACGGTAGAAACCATCAGTTGTGAAGCAGAAGTTGTTTCGGTTGTATAATTACCCATAAAATTGCGGTCATCCACGCAATTTTTTATCCGTAGTGTAGAAATATCAAGCCAGTTCTCACCTATTATTCCATTTACAGTAGGAACCGTTCCGGTATAAAGAGCAGCAACAGAAGATGCCCTGTCCGGATTTGAAAAATTAAACTCTGCATTTCTGTATACTCGTCCATCTTTCCATAAGCGCTTAAAACCTTTTTCTCCATAAAGAGAAGAAAAAGCTTCAATATAATCGGTACGAAGCTGATCAACTGTCAAGCCAACAACAAGTTTTGGTGTTGTTAGCTGAGACGGAGTCTGAGCTTGGAGTCCAGTTATAGTTAGTACGGTTATTATTGATGTGAGTAAACTTCTCATTTATTTCTTTTGTAATTCAGACATACATAGTTCAAGGAACGTATCCACAAACAGAGTGCCAAAGGTACAACAGCTAAATTAATTTTTTGGGGTAGTAAGCAGAAAAACACTATAAAAAGTGTTAAAACAGCCAAATTAACCAATTGATAAGGGTCTTTCATCCTTTTATATGCTCTCCAAACCATAAAAGGTAAATAAAGTAAATGTAAAGGATGAAAAACAAACAGCATATAATTAGGACTTACGGTAGGATGTTGTGAGAAACAAACAAGAAAAGCAATGATACATCCTGCCATACCTGCCATACTAAATAAGATAATATCTAATCCCCAGAAGCTCTTTTTCTTTTTATATCCATACGCTGTAATAAGCAATACTAAAGCAAATAATGTCCAGGCAGTTAATAAAGGAGACGGATATGAAGACTCTGTTGATTCTTTACCGGGAGAACGATGAACAATTTCTTCTGTATTAGAAACCAACATTCGCTCTTTTCCATCATTGGCTTTTATCTTAGCTCCAGTCAAAGCCTCTTTTAAATAGTTAGGAGCAAACATCTTTAATCTATAATCAATAATTTCGTCGGCTTTGCTACCCAAACATAAATCTATTCCAAACTCGGCCCAATCATGGCCGGCTGTAAATTCGTGAACAATATCTCTAAAAGATAATGGAACTGTATTTTTAGTGTAAGTCACTTTACCTTTAATACACTCTTCCACACGATCTCTTGGGCGAGTGGAACAGTTATCAAAAAAGAAATTATAGCGGTAAACTCTGTTTTCAGGCAAATAATTCTTTTGCAAAATCTGAAACAAAGCATCTTTTTCTTCAGGAAGCAGATTCAATGTCTGTTGGTAAACACTTGAGTTACGTTCTGAATATTCTTGTTCAAAATAGAAATAATCGGTAACACCCAGCTGATAATCTGTTTCTCCTTTAATATATCTCCATATAAAATTAGGTGCATGAAAATCAAACATTCCGTAATTAAAAACCACATCCATGCCAGTATTCATATTTCGATACCGCAAAGCTGTATGGCCAAAGAGAGCATAAATCTCACTTCCAGGCGAGCAAGTGAGCAAGCTTATTCGAACAGAATCTTCAGATGAAGCCTTTGATTGAAAAGGAAAGACACAAAACAGACTAATCAGACAAAAAGCATATTTAATATATAACTGCTTACTCGCTTTTTTTACTTTTTTCATCACTACTTTATGACATTTTTTCCGGAAAACTTTTCTTCCCATAATATCCACAGCAAGAAAATTAATCCATAAAATAAATATTTAAACAAAACATCGTGTAATATCTCAAAACTTTCCGGGTTAGATTTTATAAGCAATGTTATAATACTAATGCGCATTACATTAAATAATAACAGCACAAAACTACCCAATAAAAAATAAATGAATCGTTTCCACCAGATTCCTCTACTGAAAAGGATTACAAGTAAAAGGATATAAAGTTGTTTAACTCCCGTACATCCCCATATAATATTAATAGTCGGGCCATGCAATCTATCGTAAGAAAGAAGCGTGCGCGACTCTATTTTTTTGCTACTTGAAGAATCCACATAATTCAAAAGACAAAGAGGTTGTCTGCAAACTAAATTTACAACCCAGAAACTAGCCAAAGCTGTCTTTTCTGTCCACGGAACAAACTTTGCCGTCAAGTTATTATTAAAGAAAGAAATGTATCTGCAATCCGTATTCTTACTATCAACATCTCCAGCTCCAATTCCATGCCACACCTTTCCTTTTATATTCGTTATAACAGACGATGAACTATTCTTTGTTAGAATCTTATTACTATATTCCTGATTTTCAATCCCTGTATGAAAAGATATTTTCCAGGAAAGATGAGCTATTAAAACAATAGTAATAAAGAGGAAAACCCCACGAAACGGTTCTAATTTTCTTTTCAAATACAACAACCGTTCATTCGGTTTCACTCTCATATTCCATATATTTTGCGTGCAAAAATACGTTTATTTCTGATTAAACGAGGCGAAATCTTTTTTTTTTAGTTATTAGATACAAAATTAATACTGTTGTTCTATTTTTTTTGGCTTACTTTGCAAGCTAAAAGAAGCAAGTGAATTTAATAATAGATATAGGAAACACAGCGGCTAAAGTTGCGATATTCAATAACAATTCATTAGTAGAAGTTTTTCGCAGCTCTAATCAGTATCTCGATTGTCTGCCGGAGATTCTTTGCAGATTCCGGATTAATCAGGGGATACTGGCATCTGTTATTGATCTATCCAAGGATATTTCTGAACAAATAAATGCACTCCCCTTCCCTATTATCAAGCTAAGCCCGGAAACACCAATTCCAATAGAAAATTTATATCATACACCTAAAACTTTAGGCAATGACAGATTGGCAGCTGTAATAGGTGCTAACGAAATTTATCCTAAAAAAGATATATTGGTTATAGATGCAGGTACAGCTATCACATATGATTTTATTGATGCAAAGGAAAGATACTTAGGAGGAAACATTTCTCCGGGTAAAAAGATGAGATTTAAAGCTCTTCACGAATTCACAGGAAAATTACCTCTTATAGACGAAGAAGGAATAAGAACGCCCCTGGGCGTGAATACGGAATCTGCAATCAGGGAAGGCGTAATAAAAGGTATAGAGTTCGAGATGGAAGGATATATTAATTCGTTAAAGATGAGTTATCCCGGACTTTTGGTCTTTTTAACAGGTGGAGATGCGATTCTTTTTGAAACTAACTTAAATAATAACATCTTTGTAGATACTTTTTTAGTATTAAAAGGTTTGAATAGAATTTTAAATTACAATAACAGAAATATCTAAAATAAACAATATATTAGATATGAGAAGCAGAGGTTAGTCTGCTAAAATAAGAAAGATAGAAACAATGAGCCAAAAGGATTTTATGTCAAAAATATATAGAAAGAATTATTTTATTTTTAAAACAAGCATAACAATAGTCTGCTGTACTATTGCTACAATCCTTTTATTTCCTTCTTGTACAGAGAAGAAGCGTCCTCTAGCAGCTGCAATTACAGATAGAGACTCCTTGCCTTTTATGAAAAGTTTAGATGTAACTACTTTAATTTCCGACTCAGGAATCACACGTTATCGGATAAAAACTAAAGAGTGGTTAATATACGACAAAAAAAATCCGCCATACTGGTCGTTTGAGAAAGGATTGCTTCTTGAAAAATTTGATTCAACATATCATGTTGATGCCAGTATAAAAGCAGACACTGCATATTATTACTCTGATAAAAAGCTTTGGGAACTAAAGGGACATGTAGTTATTAAGAATGTTAAAGGTGATAGGTTTAACACAGAACAATTGTTCTGGGACCAAAACCTGGAAAAAGTTTATTCAAGTAAATTTATCCGAATTCAGAAATCGGACAGGATTATTACCGGTCATGGATTTGAATCTAATCAGCAGATGACTATTTATACCATTCATAAAACTACCGGTTCCATACCGATTGAAGATAAAAAAGTAACCCGGCCTGATACCATTATTGTTAACCACTAAAACTATGAACCTTATAATCTATATACTAATTGCAATTTTCTTTTCTGCTTTTTTCTCGGGAATGGAAATTGCATTTACTTCAGCAGACAGGTTACGTTTAAAAACAGATAAGAGTGATAAAAATATAAATCCCAGAATTCTCTCTTTCTTTTTTACGAATTCAAGAAACCTTATTTCCACTATATTAGCGGGGAATTACATGTCATTAGTAGTTTACGGAATTCTGATGGCTCAGTTAGTTAAAACACATCTACTAATTAAGTTTACCAATAGTAGCTTTTTACTCATTTTACTGCAAACTGTTATTGCTGTAATAGTAATCCTGATAACATATTTAATAACACCTAAAAAAATATTTAGAAGGTATGCAAATTCAGCTCTTACATTTTTTGCTATACCCTTGTTAGTCTTCTATATTGCACTTTATCCTGTTTCAAAAGTTTGTTCCGTATTTTCATACGTATTATTAAAGCTATTTGGAATAACAACAGGCAAAGAAACTGATAATAAGATTTTCGGGAAAGAAGACCTTGACAACTTTATACAATCGAGCATTGACAAATCAGAAAACAGAAAAGAAATAGAAACTGAAGTGAAGATTTTTCAGAATGCCCTCGATTTCTCTTCCATTAAAATACGAGATTGCATTGTGCCCAGACCGGAAGTTATTGCAATTGATCTGGACACAGATTTAGACACCTTGAAAACAAAATTCATCGAATCAGGAATTTCAAAAATCATTGTTTACAAGGATAATATCGACAACATAATAGGATATATACACTCTTCCGAGATGTTTAGAAATGCAGATAACTGGAAAAGCTGCATTCAGCAGATACCAATTGTTCCGGAAACAATGGGAGCAAATAAGCTGATGAAACTTTTTATGCAACAAAAAAAGACATTAGCTGTGGTGGTAGATGAATTTGGAGGAACAACAGGAATAGTATCGCTAGAAGACCTGGTTGAAGAAATATTCGGTGAAATAGAAGATGAACATGATACAACATCTTACATTGCCAAGCAAACAGACGAGAACGAATATATACTTTCTGCCAGATTGGAAATAGAGAAGGCTAACGAAATGTTTAACCTTGGATTACCTGAATCAGATGATTATATTACTATCGGCGGATTCATACTAAACCACTATCAAAACTTTCCAAAACTTCACGAAATAGTCAAAATCGGACACTTTCAGTTCAAGATTATAAAGCTTACTACCACTAAAATAGAGCTAGTTAAGTTGAAAGTGATAGAATAATTTATTTTTTTTCCAGAATAAATGAATGCGTATTAGCATTTTTTGTATCTTCGTGCACTTAACGTCTCAAATTAAGAATAAAAGAATAAATAAATAAATAACAAATAAAAAGTATTAATTAAAATGGCAACGTTACAAAAAATCAGATCTAAGGGACCACTTTTGGTTATAGTGATTGGTCTCGCTCTGTTTGCATTTATTGCGGGTGATGCCTGGAAGATATTTCAGCCTCATCAAACAAAAGATGTAGGCGAAATAGACGGAGAAGCTCTTTCAGCTCAGGATTACCAAAAATTAGTAGAAGAGTACACAGAAGTCGTTAAGTTTTCAAGTGGTATGACTTCTTTAACCGATGAGCAAACAACACAAATCAAAGACGAAGTCTGGAGATCTTACGTTAACAATAAACTTATTGAAAATGAAGCTAAGAAATTAGGCTTAACAGTTTCTAAAGCTGAAATTCAGGCAATGATTGATGCAGGTACAAACCCAGTACTTCAACAAACTCCATTCAAGAACCAGAAAACAGGCCAGTTTGACAAAGATATGCTGAAAAAGTTCCTGGTAGATTATTCAAAGATGGATAAATCTAAAATGCCAGCACAATATACAGAATACTACGAATCAATGTTCAAATTCTGGACATTTGTTGAAAAGAACCTGGTTCAAAGTCGTTTAGCAGAAAAATATCAGAACTTAATTTCTCGTTCCTTAATCTCTAACCCTGTTGAAGCTAAAGCAGCATTCGAAGCAAGAGTTAATACAGCAGACTATTTAGTAGCGGCAGTTCCTTACACTTCTATTCAAGACGCATCTATTAAAGTTTCAGATTCAGAACTTAAGGATCTTTATAACAAGAAAAAAGAACAGTTCAAACAATATGTTGAATCTCGTAACATTAAATACATTGATGTACAAGTTCTTCCAAGTAAAACTGATAAGGCTACTATAGAGAAAGAAGTAAAAGACTATACTACTCAGCTTGCAGGTGTAGCAGGAGATTATACTAACTTCATCCGTACTACAGAATCTGAAGTTCCTTTTGCTGATTTATTTTATTCAAAAACAGCATTCCCAGCAGACATTGCAGCTCGCGTTGACTCTTCTGCAATAGGACAGATCTACGGACCATATTACAATCAGACAGATAACACATTCAATTCTTTTAAAGTATTGGCTAAACAATCTGCTGCCGATTCAATTCAGTTCCGTCAAATTCAGATTGCTGCTGCAACTCCTGAAAAAACAAAAGCTTTGGCAGATAGCGTATACAATGCTATTAAGTCTGGTAGCGATTTTGCAACTATTGCAAAAAAATACAATGGTACCCCAGAAGCACAATGGATTACTTCACAAGCTTACGAAGGCGCTTCTTTAACAGCTGACAATGTTAAATTGTTCTCTACACTATTCAACTTAGGAGTTAACGAAACTGCTAATGTTGCTCTTCCACAAGCAAACATTATTATGCAGGTTGTTGATAAGAAAGCTGTAAAAGACAAATATAAAGTTGCAGCAATCAAAAAGACTGTAAACTTCAGCAAAGAAACATATAACAAGGTTTACAATGACTTTAGTCAGTTTATTGCTTCCAACCCAACTTTAGAAAAGATCAATGCAAATGCAGAAGCTAAAGGATACAAATTATTGGAAAGAAACGACCTTTATAGTGCAGAACACGCAATTGGCGGCATCAAAGGTACTCGCGACGCAATGAAATGGGTATTTGAAGCCAGCAAAGGTGATGTTTCTCAAATGTATGAATGCGGTGAAAGTGATCACCTTTTAGTTGTTGCTGTTACAGGCATCATTGAAGAAGGTTATCGCCCTCTTGAAGTTGTAAAAGACCAGTTGAAAGCTGAAATTATCAGAGATAAGAAAGCTGAAAAGATTATGGCTGATATCAAAGCTAAGAATTTGACAAGCTTTGAACAATGCAAAACTATTCCTAACGTAGTTACTGACTCAGTTAAACACGTTTCATTTGCTGCACCAGCATACGTTTCAGCAGTAAGAAGCAGCGAACCTGTATTAAGTGCTTACGCTTCAATTGCTCAGCTTAACAAATTAAGTGGACCTGTAAAAGGTAATGCTGCAGTATTTGTATTCCAACCTTTCAATAAAGAAAGACTGAAAGAAGTATACAATGAAAAAGATGAAGAACAAAAAGTTAAGAATATGACAGCAAGAACTGTTAGCAGATTTGTGAATGATCTTTATATCAAAGCAAATGTAAAAGACAAACGTTACTTGTTCTTCTAAGAACTGACAATAAATTATTATAATAGAATTTAAAGGGGGTTGTCCAAGTATTTAGGACAACCCCCTTTTTTATATCTCTCCAGTCAGACCATTTTGCTATAAAAACACAAAATAAAATAATACATTTAACTTTAATTTATAGATAAATATTGTATTTTTGTTGACTAACTTAAGTAGAAAAGGCTATGACAAAATACCATTATATCACTCCTATTCTTCTTTCATTATTAGTTTGCTCATGTGTATCCATCAGTCAGATATCTATTGACAATCTTGAGCCTGCAAAAGTAAGTTTTCCGAAGGATATAAAAACTGTTGCAATCATCAATAACACAATTACTGATAAGGAAACTATAACAACTGAAGAAAGAGGAGAACTTAACCAGCTTATCAGCACAAAATCCACTTTTCAAGGGAATGCAAAATTAACAACCGAAGCTTTTGCAGAAAATGTAGCAGCAGCAAACTTTTTCGAAGAAGTGATAATCTGCGACTCAGCCTTGAGAGAAAAAGATCTATTGCCACGAGAGTCTGAGTTATCACAAAATGAAGTTAAGAAACTAACATCAAACCTTGGGGTAGACATGCTTTTTTCTGTAGAAAACGTTACAATAAAAACAGACCAAAGAACCCACTTTCTTGATAATATATTTCGAAGCACCATTGATGCCACAGTTGCACCAATGATAAAGGTATATCTTCCATCTCGTGCAAAACCACTTTTTATTGTTTATCCTGAAGATAAGATATATTGGGATGGATATGGCCTATCTCCAGCAGTAGCAGAAAAAAATCTGATAACCAAAGATTCACTGATAAAAGAAGCTTCTGCATTTGCCGGAGAGCTACCCACAAAAGTTATTTTACCAAGATGGGAAAAAACTAACAGATTTTATTACACTTCCGGATGCCTGGAGTTAAGGGATGGCGGCGCGCTTGTTCGTGAAAATTCATGGGATGATGCTTTTAAGTTATGGCAAACTGCATACGAAAAGAAAAGTAAGAAAATAAAGATGAGAGCAGCCTTAAATATTGCTTTATATTACGAATTACAGAATAAAATTGAGCAAGCAATAGAATGGGCAGAAAAAGCTGATCAACTAATCCAGGAAAAAGAAAACAAAAAAGAAAAGATTGTTGAAGAAAAACAAGCCCAACTCAATAGTAACGATTCGCTGGATTACATCATTATTACAAGGTATTTACTGGCGTTAAAAGGAAGAATGAATGCTATACAAACATTAAACCTGCAAATGGAACGTTTTAATGGCAATTTTTAATAGATTTTATAGCATGATTAATTTTTTTTTGTACTTTTGGGTAAAATACTGAAAAGATAAATTTATCTATATATGAAATTAAGTGCACAATCGCAATCCCTTATAGAGTCCGCAATAAAAGAGGCTATCTGCCAATTTGCCGGAAATGATGAACAAACTATTGTTACAGATATTCATATACTTCCTAAACAAGACTCAGGTGAATTATACATATTCAATGATGACGAGGAAGAGCTATCTAAAATTATAGTTGAAGAATGGGTAGAAAATGATACTGAAGATTTTTCTCAGAACGTAGAACGCATTCTTCGCGCTACTCTAAACAGATTAAAAGAAGCGGGAGTATTCGATAATCTTTCTCTGCTAAAACCTTATTCTGTTGTTCTTGTTGACGAAGAAAAGGAATCCATTACAGACCTCTTGCTGATGGATGACGATACTGTATTGGTCAACGATGAACTTCTAAAAGGTCTGGATGAAGAATTGGATGAATTCTTAAAAAATCTACTGGAGGATTAATTCTCTGTTAAGAATATAATTGAAAAGGGCACCCATAAAGGTGCCTTTTTTATTTCAACCATCACTACCCTCACTTTCAAGTATAACACACTAAAAAGCAAGTAATTACAAAGTGATGGATTGATTTTTACCATCACAAAACCATCACAAAAAGGCATGAACCATCACTTTTTTGAGCACAATAAGCAAATTTCAGACTTTATTCGTCTTGAGCAATAATTTCACTGAGCTTGATTCTATTTGGATAAAAAACAACTCGAAAAAGTGAGGGATACCCCCCAAAGTGAGGGTTGGGTGAGGGCTCAAAATGCTACCATCACTAAGTAACAAATTATATTTTAATACATTACAAGAGAAAGTGAGGGAGTGAGGGATGACTTTCATTTTCCTGTAAAATCAGCAAAAATACAATGCAAAAACATCTCGCCTGCTTTTTTTAAAACGTAACCGGATGTTGAGCAAACTCCCGCCTGTTTTTTTTGAAAGCAGGCGGGAGTTTGAAACATTATCCTCCAATAAATTTCAACCATTGCCCAATGGATTTTATTTATTGACGAATGTTTTTATTCTTTCGGAACCATTTCTTTGGAAATATCTCTAAACAATATGCATCAATAATGCAGCAGAATATAAATCCTAAAATTGCGCCCATATTTTTCATTTATTACACAATGTTATTACTAATATCAATCTTATATATTAGTCTGTACTAAATCTATACCAAAGGATATTATTATATATATATTATTGTAATTCAGAACTATACATAATATTATTGAATTTAATTTTATAAAAACTTTTTCATTTTGATATAATAACTACCCCATTTTGATAAATGCAGATCAAATATAAAGAGAAATATTATACTCAATATTAAACAAACCCCAAGAGGCAATCTTTAATAAAGCTCGCCACCTAGGGTTAAAGTCTGATATAATTATGGATACTACTTCAGCGTTATTCCAAAAACGAAGTGTACATCTTCTCTATTAGGATTCCAGATAATCTGACTAAAAACTGGCAAAGAGAATTTATCTGTTACTTTAAATTCTTTAGATGCTTTAAAGGACACATTAGTAACAGTAAAGCTATTGTTTTTATAGTTTGAAGGAGAAGCAAATGGACTAAGGCCAACTACAGCATTTAAATTCACATCTTTGATAGTAAATGGAGCTACTATTTCTGCATAAGAAGAATAGGCATTTTTAACCTCACCTCTATCATTTGTCTTTTTATCCGCTCCCCACATCATGGTGTACCATGAAAGGCTTAAAGGCATTTTTTTAATTGGTAATGTATATGACAACCCTGCTTCCAGAATATGATCCGTTTTGTGATTATCCAGATGGAAATAATTATTGTTGCCGTTTTTACGATTATTGTATATTCCAGATTGTCCTCCCCACCAATAGTCTGCTATGGAAGCCGTTAATCCTTTAACATTATAAGCAGCAGTAATATCTACTTCTTTATAGCCCTGCCCGGTAAAGTCTTCACTTCCCCAGGCTGTTAATGAAAAACTTCCTATATTTATACCCAAAGTAGACTGAATAGAAGCTCCTGATTCATACATTCCACGCCAAACATATGAACTGACAATATCACCCTGCAAATTAAAATTAACTTTGCCATTTTCTTGCGCCTTGCAAACACTTGTTGTTATCCATAAGAAAGCTATAATTACAGCTAAAACTCTAAAAAATGATTTTGTTTCTTTATCCATGACTTTATTTTTTACGTAAATAATTATTTTTTATCTTGTACCAACGCAACATTTAGTTTAAGCACATTAACCTTTGCTGTACCAAATACTCCTAATAATGGTTTTTCTATTGCTTTATCGACGAGATCCTTAACCTTGGCTTCATCTAGTCCTCGGGCCATTGCCACACGCTTAACCTGTATATATGCACACTCTGGAGTAATATCCGGATCAAGACCAGAACCACTGGCTGTTACCATTTCAGCAGGTACTTGTTTTCTTTGCAAATAAGGGTGATGAGATAAGAAAGTATCAATGCGGGCTTCTACCTTTTGAAGATACTCTTTGTTTGTAGGTCCCTTATTACTACCACTAGAGCTTGATGCATCGTAGCCATTTCCGGCAGAAGAAGGACGTCCCCAAAAGTAAGTTTCTTTTGTAAAAGCCTGACCTACGTTAGCAGCACCAACAACTTTACCATTGAGTGTCACCAATTCAGCATTTCCATTATTGTGCCCGGTAAAGCGAGCAAAAATCCAGAGTACAAAAACATACACTACAGCGAGCATTACACAAAGCACGAGAGTTATCTTGATAGACTTTACCAAATTTTTCATTTTATCTCTATTTTAATAAGTTAGAAAAAAAGACCAACAATCATATCTATTAATTTAATACCTATAAATGGAGCAACAACACCACCAACACCGTAAACCAATAGATTGTGGAGAAGCAATGCTGAAGCACCAATTGGTTTATATTGCACACCTCTCAACGCCAATGGAATGAGAATAGGAATTATAATAGCATTGAATATTACAGCACTAAGAATAGCACTTTCAGGAGTATGCAAATGCATAATGTTAAGAGCGGAAAGTTCTGGAATGGCTAGCATAAACAGAGCCGGAACAATTGCAAAATACTTAGCAACATCATTAGCTATAGAAAAAGTAGTCAACGTTCCTCGCGTCATAAGTAATTGCTTTCCTATTTCTACAATCTCAATTAGTTTGGTTGGGTCATTATCCAAATCCACCATATTTCCGGCTTCTTTTGCTGCCTGAGTTCCACTATTCATGGCCACCCCTACATTTGCTTGTGCCAAAGCTGGTGCATCATTTGTTCCATCTCCCATCATGGCTACTAACTTACCTGCATTTTGTTCTTTTTTGATATAGTTCATTTTGTCTTCCGGTTTAGCTTCGGCTATAAAGTCATCTACTCCGGCTTTCTCTGCAATATACTTAGCTGTAAGCGGATTATCACCGGTTACCATCACAGTCTTTACTCCCATTTTTCGCAAACGCTCAAAACGTTCTTGAATACCCGGCTTAATAATATCCTGCAATTCAATGACTCCTGCCACCTCTTTATTTATACAAACAACCAGCGGCGTACCTCCATTATTTGAAATATCCCGAACTTGTTCTTCTGTATCATTCGGAAAATGGTTTCCTACTTCTTGTACTATTTTTCGGATAGCCTCGAAAGCCCCTTTGCGAATTTCTGTCCCGTCTGCCAGATTAATACCACTGCATTTAGTCTCGGCAGAGAACTTCACCATGCGGGCACCGGTTGTATCCAAATTTCTCATATGCAAGCCATTCTCGTGTCCTAATGCAATAATAGATTTCCCTTCAGGCGTGTCATCCGAAACAGATGAAAGCATGCAATACTTTACAAAATCTATCAAACTGACATTCATTGAATTGTTTTGTGTAGGATAAAACTTTGTAGCTTTTCGGTTACCTATAGTAATTGTTCCGGTTTTATCTAGCAAAAGAACATCAATATCACCAGCTGTTTCTACCGCTTTACCCGATTTAGTAATTACATTAGCACGCAAAGCACGGTCCATTCCAGCAATACCTATTGCTGAAAGTAAACCACCAATAGTTGTTGGTATCAGGCACACAAACAAAGAAATAAGTGATGCTATTGTGATAGTAGTTCCGGTATAATCTCCAAAAGGTTTTAATGTGATACATACGATAACAAACACTAATGTAAAACCAGCCAGTAAGATGGTCAGTGCTATTTCATTTGGTGTTTTTTGTCGTGAAGCACCTTCTACTAAGGCTATCATTTTATCAAGAAAACTCTCACCTGGCTCAGTAGTAACTAACACTTTAATTTGATCAGATAACACTTTTGTACCACCGGTAATAGAGCTTTTATCGCCACCGGATTCCCGGATCACCGGAGCACTCTCACCAGTAATGGCACTTTCGTCAATAGAAGCCATACCTTCTATTATTTCTCCATCTGAAGGGACTGTATCACCTGCTTCGCAAACAAAAATATCTCCTTTTTTAAGTTCCGAACTGCTAACAGTAACAATCTTACCATTCTTTATCTTTTTAGCTGGTGTATCCTCACGCGTTTTACGCAAGCTGTCTGTTTGCGCTTTACCACGTGCCTCTGCAATAGCTTCCGCAAAATTGGCAAACAGTAGTGTAAGAAACAACGTTAAAAAGACAAGCAAATTATATCCAAATGTTCCTTGTGAAGCGTTGCTTATAGAATAGAACGTAACCAACAGCATGGTAAATGTAGAAATCTCTACAGTAAACATAATTGGGTTCTTAATCATTACTCGTGGATTCAATTTCACAAATGACTGCTTAAGGCTTTCCATTACTTGCTCCTTTTGAAATAAGGAGGCAGATTCATTCTTTTTCATATCTTATTCAATATCTTATTTTATAAACTTAAATGTTCAGCAATAGTGCTTAATGCCTGTATTGGGAAAAATGAAAGAGCTGCAATTATGAAGATAACAGCAAATGTCATCACGCCAAATGTTGCAGTATCTGTTTTTAGCGTTCCTGCACTCTCGGGAATATACTTCTTATTAGCCAATAATCCGGCTATAGCAATCTGACCTATAATAGGAATAAAACGGCTCAGAATCATTACAATTCCGGTTGATATGTTCCAGAATAAGGTATTATCTCCCAAACCTTCAAAGCCAGAACCATTATTGGCTGCCGATGAAGTGAATTCATAAAACATTTCACTCAATCCATGAAAACCAGGATTATTTAGCCATCCGCCTTCGCCTGTAACATATCCAGACGCATGCACAAACATCCATGCTGAAAGTGCAGTACCTACCAAAATGATAAATGGATGGAACAATGCTAAAATTGTAGCAATCTTCATTTCCCTGGCTTCTACTTTCTTGCCTAAAAATTCGGGAGTACGTCCTACCATTAATCCACTGATAAACACTGCTATAATGATAAAAACATAGTAATTCATAAATCCAACACCAACACCTCCAAACCACGAGTTAATCTGCATATTTAGCATCTCGGTCATACCACTTAATGGCATCATACTATCGTGCATGCCATTTACAGAACCATTAGAAGTTACAGTGGTTGCTGCGCTCCATAAAGCAGTGGCTCCAGAACCAAGCCGAACTTCTTTGCCCTCCATAGCACCACCGCTTTGAGAAATACCCATCGCTTCTATTCGTGGATTGCCACTCATTTCCTGATAAATATTGATTCCGGCAGTCACTAGAAAGGCAAATAGCATAACAGCAAATATACTGAAAGCCAACCTTTTGCGTTTGATACTAAAGCCCAATGCAAAGATCATGGCCATAGGTATTAGCAAAAGACTTATACACTCTACCATATTAGTCAGATAGCTTGGATTTTCAAGTGGATGCGCGGAGTTAGCACCAAAATATCCTCCACCATTGGTACCGAGTTGTTTGATAGCAACAATTGCTGCAGCAGGACCTTGAGATATAACTTGTTTAGCTCCTTCTAGCGTTGTTATATTCATTTTTCCATCAAAACCCATTGGCGTACCTTGCACAATAACGATAAAGCCAACAATTAATGATAATGGCAATAAAATTCGGGTACAGCTCCGGACAAGGAAATACCAAAAGTTACCAATTGTTTTTGTAGTCTTACCTGCCATTGCACGCATAACACCAGCCATAGCCGCCATTCCAGTTGCTGCAGTTATAAACTGGAACAACATAACAACAAATAGTTGAGTAAAGTATGTTAATCCACTCTCACCACTGTAATGCTGCAGATCACAGTTTACCAGAAAACTTATACTGGTATTAAATGCCTGATGAAAGGATTGTGATGTATTACCATCCGGATTAAGCGGTAACCAAGACTGGCAAACGAGTAGAAGCAGCCCCCAAAAGAACAAAAAGAAGTTCAGCGTAAGTAATGCCTTTAAAAAATGCTTCCAATTCATTTCTTCTTTATAGTCAATGCCACAAATCTTATAAAGCAAATTTTCAATTGGACTCATAAAATCCGACCAACACCTTTCTCCTTTAAACACTTTTGAGATATATTTCCCTAACGGCCATGCCAAGGCAAGCATAAGCACTATCTGTGCAATAATACCAATTAATTCTGTATTCATTTATGTTTGATTTTAATTTGTTTATTTACTATGTTTCTCAAAATTTCTCGGGCTTTACGAGTACATACATCAAATAAATGAAGATGCCTATACCTAAAATAAATAATACTGTATACATAATTATGTCCTCCTATTTTAAATTTCCCCAAACCAGTCTACACATTTAAAAAAAATCACAAAACAAGCTATACCTGTGAGGCAGCAAATACTAATACCTAAAATTTCATTCATAATTTTTCAGTTTTACATTGTTACTAATTTCATTCATATAAATGAGTATATGCCAAAACTATACCAATGTATTCATCAACGTATATAACACTATTTTTCAGTCATTTAACAAAAAGGTCTCACCTGTAAATACAGATGAGACCTTTTCATATTGGGTAAACAGTTAACTCGTTTTGAAAACGTTTAGAGTTTATATTCTTCTATTTTTCGGTAAAGTGTAGTAAGTCCTATTTTAAGTAATCGGGCTGCTTCACTTTTATTTCCTTTAGTGTATTGCAATACACGCGCTATATGCCGACGTTCCATCGTATTCATTTCAAAGTCAGACAGCCCTTTTCCATCACTGTTTTCTAAATGAATATTCTGCATATCCAGTGGAAGATCTTCTGGTTCAAGACTATTATTATTACCAACAATCAAACTTCTCTCAATTACATTACGAAGTTCCCGGATATTACCTTTCCATGAATATTCTTTAAATATGTCTATCACTTTTGCAGTAAGACTAATTGGGGGATATCCTAGTTTATCAGAAAAGAAACGCACAAAAAATTGGGCAAGTATCTCAATGTCTTCTTGCCGCTCCCGAAGTGGAGGCAAATGAATCTGAAAAACAGAAAGACGATAAAACAGATCTTCACGAAAACACCCTTTATCTATTTCCTTCTTTAAATCACGGTTTGTGGCTGCAATAATGCGTACATTTACTTTTGTGGGCTTAGTCTCTCCTAATTTTATATACTCACCTGTTTCCAAAATACGTAGTAATTTGGCTTGCAGCTCAAATGCCATTTCTCCAATTTCATCTAAAAAAATAGTACCGTTATCAGCCTCTTCAAACAGTCCTTTTTTATCTTTCAAAGCCCCTGTGAACGAACCAGCTTTATGCCCAAACATTTCGCTTTCTAATAACTCTTTGCTAAATGACGAACAGTTCACAGCAACAAAATTATTCATATTTCGGGGACTATTCTGATGAATAGCCTGAGCAAAGACTTCTTTACCTGTACCTGTTTCTCCGGTTAATAGAACAGAGACATGGGTCACTGAGACTTTTAATGCTAAAGACAAGACTTCCTTTATTACTTTTGACTGCCCTAAAATAGAATCTAAAGAATACATTGGTTTGATTTTACTCACCTTTTTGTCGGCCATATTATTCATTCGTGCTTTCTCCATGGCACGGCTAACTAAAGGAATAATTTTGTTGTTTTCATTTCCTTTGGTTATATAATCAAATGCTCCATTTTTAATTGCTTGCACGCAATCCGGTATATTACCGTGAGCGGTAAGCAAAACTACTTCTGTTTTAGGGTATATCTTTTTTATATTGGTAACAAACTCTATCCCATTCCCATCAGGAAGAAATACATCACAAATAACAACTTCAGGCGTATGAAATTCCATCATTTTTAAGGCTGATTTACAATCCCCAGCATTGAACACCTCATATCCTTCAAGTTCCATCATACGAGCTAAAAGCTTCCGAATTTGCGCTTCATCATCAACAATAAGTATTTTATCCATATATTTTGCTAAAATTAAATAAGTTAATAGATAAATCTATTTCGTCGGATTAATATTGTATGCACATGTACTATCTATATCTTTCCAGATCTTTATTTCATCTGCTTCTATAGCATTACCTATTGATAAAGCACTATAACTACTCTCTTTATGTTTTAAATTATCAATTCTATCATAAGCATTTATACATATATCACCCTGTGTAATGAATATCGAGGTATCTTTCTGAGCAAAAAAAATGTCTTTAAGTCTGGTTTTAAGATAACTCATATCCAAATTCCGATCAATACCTGTTTTCAAAAAGTCTGTAGAGTAAAGAAATGAATTTTTCAGACCTTGCTCTTCAAGATAAAAACTAAACAAAGCAGTACTAATCAGTTCACCCTGTGCAACAATTCTTCTTTCTTCCATAGGTACAAAAGCCCCTTTAGTAAAATTCCAAATGACACGGAAGCGGTCTAATACATAACTAACAGCTCGTCTTTTAATATCATCATTGTTCAGTAAGTTATTTAAGAAATCAATAAATTTAAATTCCAGTCGCGTGATCGCATCATGAGCTTTTTCTATCTCACGATTAAAAAAATAAGCAGATATTTTCTCTAAACTAATCACAGTCTCTGATGTAGCCGAGAGAACAACTACTTTAGGTATATTATCACCAATCAAGTTTACTACATTCCTCATTTTTTCGATAGAACCAATTGATGATCCTCCAAATCTGTAGATTTCCATTTTCCTTTTTTTTATTATTATTGATTAATATCTTTTTAAATTAATAAGCCCCCCTTTCATTACTGCATGGTATTTGCCAAAATGAAATAAAAATAAGTAGCCAGAACTCTTTTATTCTTTTATAGAATAAGCTAACAGCCTTTAATTATAAATAAAAGAGATCCTTCACTGGAAGTCATATACAAGACTAGATCAAAAGCCATGCCAAATAAAACATTTATTAGTTATTTAGAAAAAAGTAGCAAAGGAAAGGCAATGAAAGAAGAATTATTATTACATTTACAAGCATTATAAATCATAAATTCAAGATCACAAAAATCAAACAAGCTTAGAGATATAATAGTAACTAATCAAAGATTTATATGAAAAAGACGTATCTATTATTATTTATTTTAGCATTGTTTTCTTGTAAGGAATTACAGCAAAAGGATATTATTGGAACATGGAAATCCGATGATGGATGTATTCTTCAAATCAATAAAGATAATACTTTTGAAGTTAATAACTTACCAGAGTGGATTCTGTTTGATAATTATACAAGTAAAAATTTGTACTCGAGTACGGGAACATGGAAATTTATTAGGACTGAAAATAATTTGATAATTGATCTTTCATTCCCCAAAAGTAAAAGAATACCATGTGCTTTTGGTTGTGAATTATCTTATGAAGAAGAATTATATTCAAAAAATGAATATTGGACAGTATATTTTTATGATGGAGCTAATGATGAAAAATACTTTTTTCATAAAATAAGATAGCGTTTCATTGTTGGTAATAATTAGGGTCTGCCTTATAGTAAACTGAAATAAGGGCTCTTCATTCTATTCAATAATAAATCCAATTTTAGAAGGATGATCTTTTATACGAGTATCAATGCTAAGATGACGCATCATTCCTAAAATAAGCAGATCTCCACTTCCTGCAATCAACATTATATAACCATAGAAAACAGCAAAGAAAGACCCTGTTACTAATCCATAAACGGTAGGTAATACTCCTAAAATAATGGTAGGCATTAATACACCTACATAATATTGTTTGAGTGATAATGATTCTACGCAGTGACAATATGGGAGCAGTGATTTCCAGATAATACCGAATCGAACACTCTTCCATCCATTGGGGGCAAACAAGCTCCAGCACAGCCCATGAATCAGCTCATGCAGTATAATACTCATTACAGACATTATCATACAAATGATAAGCCCAAATATAAAGGCTTTAGCATGCTCAGGTTTAAAGAAACTCATTCTCCAAATCAGAGAATAGGGTAACCATGTAACCAACACTGCCGGAATAAAAAAACAGAGTGAAAGAATATTTGCTTTAGTCGGACTCATTGTATATTCTTTCTTTTCAGTATAATGTTCCATCTCTTCAAATTAATATCTAACAACAAATATACTCAAAATTAAGTTGATCCAGTCACATACCGCAGGATAAAAACTATTATAGAATCTCAGTCAGATTGTTGGGTTTATAAAAGCAAAAAAAGGGTGACTAAAAAAGCCACCCTCTCCATTATTTGCTAAATCTATAATTATCCGATATATCGCATATCGTTATTTATTCTCGAATCCTTCAATACTTTCCTTGAGAGATTTAATAATACTTTCAGCATCCGCTAGTTTCTTACGTTCCATTTCAATTACAGCTGCAGGAGCGTTATTCACAAACTTCTCGTTGCTTAGCTTCTTAAGAACTGACTGCAAAAATCCTTCCTGATACTTCAGGTCGGCTTTCAGCTTCTCAATTTCGGCAGCAACATCAATCATGTCACCTAGTGGCACCGCATATTCTGTTGTACCAACAATGAACGAAGCAGCACCGGCAGATTTGTCTTCAACCGATTTTAAAGAAGATAGATTACACATCTTGGAAATAGCCGGAGTCCAGTATGCTACTGGGTTCTCTCCTATTATTTCAAGTTCAAGCTGATTCTTCTGAGCAATGTTCTTTTGCATACGTATGGTACGAACACCCGCAATAACTTCTTTCGTAGCTTCAAATGAGCTTAATGTAGCTTCATTAGCCGCAGCATAAGAAGGAAGTGTTTGATTCATCAGGCTTTCTCCATCCTTACGTTCGGTCAGACATTGCCACAACTCTTCTGTGATAAATGGCATGAATGGGTGAAGCAGTCTAAGCAAATCATCGAAGAATTTCAAAGTAACCGAATAAGTTTTTCCATCGATTGGAGCACCATAAGCAGGTTTAATCATTTCCAGATACCAGGAAGAGAATTCATCCCAGAATAGTTTATAAACAACCATCAAGGCTTCCGATAAACGGTATTTAGAGAACAAATCTTCTACCTCAGCTATTGCCTTGGTCATTACATTCTGAAACCATTCACCAGCCAATATAGCCGCTTCCGAAGGAGCTATTGTTTCGTCTACTTCCCATCCCTTAACCAAACGGAAAGCATTCCATATTTTATTATTGAAGTTACGTCCTTGTTCACACAACTGATCATCAAACAAGATATCGTTTCCTGCAGGAGCAGCAAGCATCATTCCCATACGAACGCCATCGGCACCGAACTTATCGATCAGATCAAGCGGATCTGGAGAATTTCCTAAAGACTTAGACATCTTTCGTCCTAACTTATCACGAACAATTCCGGTGAAATATACATTCTTGAATGGCAATTCTTGTTTGTACTCGTAACCGGCAATAATCATACGGGCTACCCAGAAGAAAATAATATCCGGACCAGTTACAAGATCGCTTGTTGGATAATAGTAGTTAATTTCTTCGTTATCTGGGTTATTAATACCATCGAACAAAGAGATTGGCCATAACCATGAAGAGAACCAGGTATCCAGACAATCTTCATCCTGACGAAGGTCGGATAGTTGCAAGTTGACATCACCTGTTTTTGTGCGGGCTAATTCCAACGCTTCAGCTTCGGTAGAAGCAACTACGAAGCCACCTTTTGGAAGGAAGTAAGCAGGAATACGGTGTCCCCACCACAACTGACGAGAGATACACCAGTCTTTCACATTCTCCATCCAGTGACGGTATGTGTTTTTGAATTTAGCAGGATGGAACTTAATATCATCGTTCATAACTGCATCTAAAGCAGGTTTTGACAAATCGGTCATCTTCAGGAACCATTGCATAGACAGCTTCGGTTCAATCACCACATTGGTACGTTCTGAGTAACCAACTTTATTATCGTAAGCTTCTTCCTTTTCAAGCAATCCGGCGGCAGCAAGATCTTTAGAAATCTGCTCGCGAACATCGAAACGATCCATTCCAATGTACATGCCACCAGCTTCACTGATTGTTCCATCCGGATTGAAAATATCTATTGTCTGAAGATTGAATTTCTCACCCAGCATATAGTCGTTTACATCATGAGCCGGAGTAACTTTCAAACATCCTGTACCAAACTCGATGTCTACATAATCGTCCATGATGATAGGAACAGCACGGTTCACCAAAGGAACAATCACTTTCTTATCTTTCAGGTAGCTGTAACGAGGGTCGTTTGGATTTACACAAACAGCACTATCGCCAAGAATTGTTTCCGGACGAGTTGTAGCTACCACGATATATTTATTATCTTCGCCTTCAATCATGTAGCGGAGATAGAATAATTTGCTATGTTCTTCCTTGTAGATAACTTCCTCATCAGACAAAGCAGTCAATGCTTGCGGATCCCAGTTTACCATACGAACACCACGGTAAATCAATCCTTTGTTATAAAGATCTACAAAGACTTTAAGTACGCTTTCTGAACGAGATTCGTCCATGGTAAACGCTGTACGATCCCAATCACACGAAGCACCCAGCTTTTTCAACTGTTCAAGAATAATGCCACCGTGCTTATCTGTCCATGCCCATGCATGTTTAAGGAACTCGTCACGGGTAAGGTCTGTCTTTTTAATTCCTTCGGAAGCCAGTTTATTAACAACCTTTGCCTCTGTAGCAATAGAAGCATGGTCGGTACCCGGCACCCAGCAAGCATTTTTTCCTTCCATACGTGCACGACGAACAAGAATATCCTGAATAGTATTGTTCAACATGTGTCCCATATGCAGTACACCTGTCACGTTTGGAGGAGGAATCACGACTGTATATGGTTCACGACCATCAGGTTTTGAACTAAATAATTTGTGATCCAGCCAATACTGGTACCACTTATCCTCAACATCAGCGGGGTTGTACTTACTTGCTAATTCCATATTATATTTGATAATTTATTAATTCATTGAATATTGCCCGCAAAATTAATAAAAAAAGACGATTAACTGCGAAAGAAATAGCTACTTTTGCTCTTGATTAAAAGAATTACAGACATGCATACTAGAAAAGAACAAATGGAAGCCTTTGGCCGCTTTCTGGATATCCTTGATGAACTTCGTGTAAAATGTCCCTGGGACAGGAAGCAAACAAACGAAAGCTTAAGGGCAAATACAATTGAAGAAGTTTACGAATTAAGTGATGCTTTGATGAAAGGCGACAAAAAAGAGACTTGCAAAGAGCTGGGAGACGTATTGCTTCATGTTGCATTTTATTCTAAAATTGGATCCGAAACTAATGATTTTGATATTAAAGACGTTTGCGACCATTTGTGCGAAAAACTTATTTTCCGTCATCCTCATGTGTTTGGAAATGAGGTTGCAGAAACATCCGGACAGGTTTCACAGAACTGGGAACAACTTAAATTAAAGGAAAAAGGTGGCAATAAATCGGTTCTTAGTGGAGTGCCGGCCTCTCTCCCATCGCTAATCAAAGCATATAGAATTCAAGATAAAGCACGAAATGTAGGATTCGACTGGGAAAAGAAAGAGCAGGTATGGGATAAGGTAAAAGAAGAATTCAACGAACTTCAAACCGAAATTTCATCCATGGATAAAGATAAAATGGAAGCAGAATTGGGTGATTTAATCTTCAGCATTATCAACGCAGCCCGCCTTTACGGAATAAATCCCGATAATGCACTTGAGCGTACTAACCATAAATTTATTCGCCGTTTTACTTATCTGGAAGAAAACACCATAAAACAAGGTCATAATCTGAAAGATATGTCTCTTGAAGAGATGGATAAATACTGGAACGAGGCAAAGAAAAAAGGATTATAACATTATATATAAAACAAAATGACCCGATGCATGATTTTTAAATCAAACATCAGGTCATTCCCCCCTTAAACTAAATCCTATTTATAACTATTAACCTTCATTACTGTAGAAAGAATCCTTTGTTTCAGTTCCTCCTTTTCTGTGGAACTAATGCCCGGCTTATCATCCTCATTTAAGAGTACCTGTCTCGCATTCCGTGCCAAAGATTCCTTTTCGGGATTACATTTAAAATAATCATCCCAATACTTCTTCAATGAAGAAGTCTGCTCGAAAACATAACAAATAAAACTATCATTTGTTAAGAAGTCTTCTATATTGTTAAGTTCATCTTTTCCCACTTTATCATATAATTTATTGATATAATAAAAAAACGAATAAAGGGAGAAGTTGTACTCATTATATTCTATAAAAATATATTAAACAGCAATACTTCTGAGTTTTAATATTCCACGATGAATTAAATTTCGTACTGATTGGTAATTCATGTCCATCAATACACAAATATCCTCATACTTTTTTTCTTCTATATAATACAGTGTCAGAGCCTCTTTTTGTCGCGGCGGAAGCTGATTTAAAAGGTATTTCACCTTTTCATTTGAGACACAATCCATCTCAAAGTTAATATAGTCGTCTTCCACATTTTCTGAAGCCACAGGATTTAATTCCTCTACCGCCTGATCTGAGTAATTAATTCTTTTGCGGCTTTCATCGCACAATTTATTTTTCAGTGAAATGAATAGATATGATTTAAAATTTGCGATTTCACAAAGATCTTCGCGTTTACTAAAGATCTTAATAAAGACATCGTGAATGCAGTCTTTTAAAAGCTCTTTATCTGTGGTCAGGCGACAACCATAATTAAAAAGCATATTCACGTGCAAATCGTATAATCTGGAGAATGCTTTAACATCTCCTGATACTAAAAGGGAGAGCAACTGCGACACTTCAGTATCGACACTTATACAATCCATTCTATTCTCTTCTTGTTCCTTCATGATACTCTTTAAAAAATTAAGCATTGCCTCCTTGAAGAGACAATGCAAAACTAAAGCTATAAAGGATTTTATTTAGGGAATATTTGATTATAGAGTAGAAATAATTGATAATCTGCTTTACAACATATTTAGAGCAAATATTCCCATTTTTTTAGTTCTATAAAGCCTTAAACCAATACACAGAAGGAGCATTAGAATTTCCTTTAAACTGGTAAGAATCACCACCTTTCAACTTCTTAACAAGAGTTGTAACTTTACCACTCTTTTGATCAATTTGTTTAAGTGAATAAGTTCCTGCAGCCAGTGGTAAAGCAAAATTTTCTTTTGATTGGGAATAAACAATCACTCCCAAACCGGTTTTTTCCAATTTATAATATCCATCTGTACCTGTTTTTTCTACATGCATTTTTGCTGCATCATTTAAGAAAGAAGGATCATTTATTTCTGGTAGTACTGGTAAAGATCCTCCAGCCATGAATACAGCCCAATTCATATCAGGATAATTCTGAGCATAAAAAGTCACAGCTTTTTCCGGATATTTTTCTCTGTATTCGCTAACAGCTTTATAAGCTTCATTAAAGGTTACTTTGCCAACTTTCATCTGACGTGCATGTTGTCTTGGAGCTAAATTCTTTCCACCTTCGGGAGCATAAGTTGTTCCATCACTTTTATAATGCCAGTATCTTATATCTATAATATCAACCAAAGCTGAACGCTTTTTATCTTTAAGGATAGCATCCTGAACATCTTTAGTTGTACTTAGAGCAACTGTTGCATGCTTACCTGTTTCCTTTTCCCATGCGCCAATTTCATCTAACCAGAATTCAACAAAATGAAGAGGACCAGTAAATTCTGCACTAATTAACTGAACTACGTTCTTATTATCAGCAAAATTATTCAGACATTGACGAATGTATTTTTTGTGCAGTTCTCTTCTTACAGGATGAGATATGTCATAAAAACGGTCGGCCATAAATATTCTCTTATCACTTGTAAAAGGAACTGGTTCCGGAAAATCAGTGTCATTAATATTATTAGCTGAACGCCATGGACAATCTACCCAGTGTGCCCCTGCTTCAAGAATATTGTGCTGGAAATAATTCTCATGGAAAAGTACCAATCCTTCCTTGTCCGACTGAGTAGCAAACTCTTTCAATCGTCCCCAATACCATGCATTTGGTCTGGTCAAATCGTATTTTGATAATCCTTCCCAGGCAGAACTTTCACCACTTCGAGCAAATGGCTGTTCATAGAATGGTCCCCATACATCACCTGTTCTACGACGTATACGTTCATGATCGTCTCTTCTTCTGTCATACCACAATCCATAATTATGGTCTAATACAGTTATCTTTTCATTCTTCATGAAGTTTACTACAGAATCAATACGATCGGTAAGACCTAATCCTTCTCTTCCAGGAACAAATCTGGTAATATGTGGTTTAGCCTTAGCCAGATAATTAGTTCTTAATTTACCACTCCACCAGGGAACGTCAAAACGATTACCAGTAAGAAGCTGGTTGTTAACTACAATTCTACCATCTTCAACTGACATTGTTTTCATTGAAGGAGCTTTTTCTTTTTCTACCTTAAGTGATGAAGCCAGTTTAAGTTTATTTTGATCTGTAGAAACCAAAAGTGTATCTTGTTCAATCCAATGATGTAGTGTCAGTTTTGGTAGATAAGCTTGTCTTGCCATTTCTGCTGCAGCAATAAGAGTCGGACTGCTTGAAGCCTCTGAGCTAACAGGTAAGATACGAGCTCTTTGAGAACAATCTTTGCCAAGTCGTTCAGCCAGTTGGGAATAGAAAATGCTTCTTGGTTGAATATGGTTGTCTGATCCATTCCATTCACCATCTCCGGAGAATTGAGCCCAGCATCCGTATGCTCTGTTTACTGCATCTTTTGCTGGAGAAAAACATTCAATTTCAGCAGCACTACATTGCCAGAAAAGACTATTTGCTGTCCCCCATCCTGCACCATTGAAATATTGTCCCATATTCTTAAACGAAAGATTATTGCCATCAACGTTAACGATATCGAACAATAATCCACAAGCCCAGCTATCAATAGCTCCACTAAAGCCTAAAGATTCTTTTGATTCACATTGTACAAAGGCATTTGGTCCGGGAGCACAGTATCCAGCTCCAAAATCGTGAATACCATGTTCTGAGTAGCAACGTTGGAAAAGAGTTTGCTGTCCCATTGTGAGGAAAGTATTTCTGCGTAGTCCTCCAATTTCTGAAACCGGATCAGTTGAGATACAATCTTCTACCGTAACTTTTGATGCTGTTCTTTGAACAAACACTGCACTTCCGGCAAAATATCTGAATGAAGCATGACGAACCCAGCAGTTCTCTGCGTTTTCAATGGATACGCCAGTCCAGCAATGATCTTCATCTTTTGGGTATTTTTTATTATACTCAGATTCAAAAGAGATATTTTCTACACCAGAATCAGAGATACGACCATTCCAATGATATAACAACACCAGAGCTTTACCCTGTTGAGCATCGACAGCCATCGTTAACAGAACATCCAATTCCACAGTTCCATTATTCAGACTTGTAATTGTTCTGTCCCAATACATTTCAATATCACCGGCTTTCCAGCCTAAAGCAGTAATGCCTCCACCAAAGTGCTCGCAACCTAAACTTTCAATCCATTTCGTAGTTGAAGGGCGATAGATCATCACTCTATCTCCTTTTTTCAGCTTAGAAGCTGAAGCTACAGCAATTGAACGGGAATTAACGGGAATATAAGAAGATGTAACAGAGAGTGTATCAGTAACAGAAAAATCATTTTTGCCTTCAACATAAACCACTGCACCTCTATCGGAGCCTCTTTTAACTAAAACAGTCTGGTTTTTGTCAGCTCCGCGTAACACAACACCAGATTTAGAAATAAACAGAGATTTATCTAGATGGAAAACACCTTTACTTAGTAAAACAGCTCCTCTGAATCCATTTTTGTCAGGAGCCAAAGAAGAAACATAATTTATCGCTCTTTGAATTACAGAAGAACAATCTCCTTCCTGACTAGAGACAACTATTTTATTAGGCACCTCAGGTATATCTTTCTCTGAACTTCGATATCCACAATAGGAGAAATCAAGAACTCTATTATTCTGGTCATCTACATTATAGGAAATTTTACCATCTTTCAATGTCATTGAAGTCTTTTGAGCAAAAAGACTTTGCACTGCAAATGTGCAAAAAAGGCCTACAAGTATATTTCTTAAAGCTATTCGAACTATCCTCATTATAGTAAACTTTTATTTGGGTTAATGAATATAATTCTAAAACGAACAGAAAAGCCTTTTGTAATCAGTATTTCACGATTTTCTATAAGTATTCATGTATTCACGCGGAGACTGATCATATTTCTTTCTGAAACATTTACCGAAATACCCCACATCTTTAAAGCCCACGGCGAAAGCTATTTCCGAAATACTCAAATCGGTGTTCTTAATCATCTCAATTGATTTATTCAGTCGAATTTCTTTAACTAAGTCTACAGGAGCAAGTCCAGTAAGACTTTTTAATTTCTTAAAGAAAGATGAGCGACTTAAACCAATAGTAGAAGCAATAGTATCGATATTAAAATCACTATTATCGAGATTGTCTTCAATAACCTGATGGATTTTTTCCAATAGCTGAACATCTTTCTGAACAAGGAATTGTTCATAATCAACTGATGGTTCCTCATTATCTTTTTTCCAAAGCCTTTCCTGGAAAAGTTTTCTTTCTCTTAATAGCTGCTCTATGCGGGCTACCAGATAATCCTTGCTGAAAGGTTTTGTTATATAAGCATTAGCTCCAAGACTAATAGCTGTAGTCTTAGCTTCATCGCCACTCTTGGCAGTAAGTATAACGACTGGAATGTGACTGATCTTAAAATCTTTCCTGATACGCTGCAGCATTTCCGTTCCATCCATTTCCGGCATCATTTGATCGGTTACAACAATATCCGGATGATACAGATGAACCTTCTTTAAGCCTTCAACTCCGTTATTAGCGATATAAATACGGAACTGGTCTTCCAATTGCATCTTTATCAGATTACATAAATCCTTATTGTCTTCTACAAGCAATAAGCTTGGTAATGTAGAATTGTCTTTGCGCAAATCGTCTTCCAGTCCATCCTCTTCTTCATTTCTGTTTGTATCCAGAATTGCCGTTTCCTGAGGAAGATTATCAACCTGATCACTAAAATAGAAATCTACCTCGTCAGATTTAAAATGTTCTTTGCCCAACAATAGTTCTACTGTAAATGCCGATCCTTTGGATTGCTCACTTTCAACAGTAATCCGTCCGTGATGCAAATTCATCAGTTCTTTAGAAAGAGCCAACCCAATTCCTGTACCTTTATAAGTGGTATCTTTTGCATTATCACCTTGTGAGAAACGCTCAAATATTTCAGTAAGCTTATTCTGAGGAATACCAGTACCGGTATCTTCTACTCTTACAAAACAAGCTTTTCCATCAGGAAGGAGTCCCACTGTAAGAATTATACTTCCACCAGAATGGGTAAACTTAAATGCATTCGAAAGAAGATTACGAATCACTATTTCCAGTTTTTCTTGATCTGCCCACACAAAAATATCACTGTCATTGTACTGACAGGTATAACTAATTTCATTTTCTTCAGAAAGAACTTCAAACTCTTCGCTCAGATGTTCAATCATCGAATTCAGATTTATAAGAGAAACATGCAAACGCATTTTCCCATTTTCTATCTTTCTGAAGTCGAGAATCTGATTCACCAGATTAAGCATCTGATCAGTGCTTTTTTCCATTAAATCAATGTATCGGGCTCCTTTGTCGGATAACTTTTCTTTCTCCCGTAACTCCTGAATAGGCCCCTTAATCAATGTCAGAGGTGTACGTAACTCATGTGATATATTTGTAAAGAACTTAATTTTCAATTCTGCAAGTTTCTGTTCAATATAGATATCATTCTTTATCCTTATAATAAAAAAGACAAACTTCATAACTCCATATAATAAAGCCAGGAACAATATAACATAAATTACATAGGCAATATGAGATCTCCACCAAGGTGGAAGAATAATAATCTCTAGTGTTCTTTCAGAAACAAAAGAAGGATTTGCTTCGTCAATCGTCCTTACCTTAAACAGATACTTACCCGGAGGTACATTTGTATACGAAGCAATCCGGTTCTTTCCACTAAAGTGCCATTCTTCTTCATATCCCTGAAGTATATATTTATAGCTGATGCGATTCTGATTATAATAGTTTAGTGCAGCAAACTCAATTGTGAACATAGACTGATTATGCTTCAGAGTAATGGTTTTAAGCTCCTTAACAGATAATTTATGCTCGCCTGTATTCAATGAATTGTAGTCCTGATTAGAAACTTTAAAATCAACAATAAAAGTTTTATTGGCAAAATTATATGTTTCAAGTCTGGATGGGTCAAACTTTATTATACCATCTTTACACCCAAACCATAGCTGTCCGGACGCACAACGCAATGCGCACTCCTCTTCCATTTTTACAGGAATAAAACCGTCATACTTATCAAAATTACGGAAAGATTGTGTTTTCATATTAAAACGGGAAATCCCCATTTCAGTAGCCAACCAGAGATTACCTTTTTTATCCTCCACTATAGACAGGATAACATCACTTTTCAACCCTTCCTTCAGTCCATATGATTGGAAAACAGGCATTCTGGTTTCATGATCATAGCTAATAAGCTTATTTAATCCTCCCCCGAAAACACTTACCCATACTTGTGATGCTTTGTCTTTATATAATGCATATATATCATTATCTGAAATATCTGATCCATTCTGATAAACCTCAAATTTTATTTTATCAGCTCTTTTGAAGTTTCCATCAAACGACATCAACCCATCACTTGTACCAACCCATATACGTCCTTCGGAGTCTTCGATCATATTACGAATCTCCATATACATGCCATTGGATGGATAATAACTAAAGCAATTATACTTATGTCTGAAGATAACTCTACCATTTTCTTCTTCCAATAAATTCAGACCACCACCGAACAAACCGGCCCAAATGCGCCCTTTGCTATCTTGATAAGAACAATAAACTTCATTACTGCTAATTGAGTTCGGGTTATCTTCTTCATTCATAAAACGGGTAAAACGGAATCCCAATTTTGATGAATTATCGGGTTCAGCCTTTACCAATCCCTGACCTTTAGTAGAAAACCAGAGATTACCCTGGTTATCTTCCATTATATGGTATACATTTCCAATATTGTAATTACCCTCAAAGAACTTTTGCTTTAAAGCACCATTTCTGGCAATTCTATAGACTTCCGAATTACGGGTTCCTACCCATATATCACCATTCTTTGCTTCAAACAAGGATTTAACTCCTACTTTACAGATTTCGGCATCTGTAATTTTGTTTTCAAAGCTACACGGAGAAAAAAGAGAAAATTGTTTTTTAGGAAAAGTAATTTTATAAATACCATTATCCAAAGAAGTAACCCACAATACACCGTCTTTGTCCATTAATAAGTTACAAAGCCTGTTTCCTTTTTCGAATTTAAGGAACTCTTCAGAATGATTTAAGTAATCCTCTGTAAGTTTATTACGATCTATCCGGACTAAATCACCTGATGAAGTAATAAAGAACATTCCATGTTCTTTTCCATCTTGTTCCTGTATTTCTTCATTTACAAGGCCATCCTGAAATATGAATTGCTTAATTTCATTATTTACCGGGTTATAATATACTACCCCTTTCTTTCCAAGAACAAACCATATTTTTCCGTAACTATCACTAAATAGCTTCACAACAGGCTCTTTAACCTGAGGAGTGAATAACAGTTTGAAAGTCTTTTTCTTCAGATCATATAAATAGACACCTTTATTAGCAACAGATATATATATCTTTGTTCTGTTTTCAATATAGATATTCTCAATAGCACCTTTACCGGATAATATTTTTATTGGAATGATACGTCCGTTATAGAGAGTTATCAAATAAATATTACCTTGTTTATCACCTACCCATAAAACTCCTTTATTCTCGTATGCACATGAAAATTCTGTTTCGGGAGTAACACCAAGTCCTTTCAATATAAAATCAGATGGCTTAGATTTTAAGGAATTGCCTTTAGGACTGGAGAGAATTTTGTAATCTGTACCAATCCAGCTGATATAATCCTTGCTTTCGCACAATAGATTTTTCTTCAGCTTTGTATTACCGGCCTTGACTTTTGAGTTGTGAAGGAGAATAATATTTAGTTTGCCATCCTTATTGGAGGATGCTTTTAATAAGTCTTTGTTTTTTGTTAATAATAAAAGTTCTCCGTCGGCTGTTTTCTGAATCTTAATAATCTGAGAATTTACTGAGTAATTTTTTCTCAGTTCATTAAACACGGAGTAAAAGCACTCTTTGTGCTTATCAAAAAGATAAAGCTTGTGGTCAACGGTTTTGACCCATAAGTTACAGCTTTTATCTTCTATTATTTTTTGGATTTTTCTGGGAGGTATATCTGTGTAGTAGAGATTCCGACTATTGTAAGTTTTAAACTTCTGTCCATCGAAACTGCATAATCCATACCAGGTACCAAACCATACAAAGCCTTCTGAATCTTTGATAGCACAATTTACAATTTCATGAGGAACTCCATTCTCAACCGAATAATGCTCAATAATTATGTTATTACTTGCTGTCGCAAAACGACAGCAAAATAACATAATTATAAGCACCAAATATTTATTCATGTCTTCTGCCTGTTTTTATAAGTAATGAGGTCAAAGTTAAGTAAAGGCAGACAAATGTACAACAATCGGTTAACACTTTAAAACTTATTAATCACTATTTTAAGTGCTTTTCACCAAACTCAGTCTGCTGAAGTTCAACTTCATTCAGAACTTTTTGTTTTTCTTCTTCTGTAAGAGTTGGTTTTGTTTCATTAGTTGTTTTATTATTCCGGTTAACTTTGCTTTGTACCTGATCTATATAACAAAATGGTTTCTCAGAAGGAACACTCTCAAACTCTAGTTCGGCAGATGTTGGTGCATGCACCCCTTCAAACTGAACATGAGCTTTAACCTTAATTTTCCCAGCCTTATTTGTTGCACGGATTAATACAGGAGCAGAGCCAAATTCCACAGCTCGCGGATTAGCACCAATACTTGCATCACCAATGATTGCTCCCTCACCTTCAACAGTGAAAACAACATTTTCTTTTGCCAACCTGCGCACATTTCCGCTATCATCAGTAACTTCTGCAATTACAACAGCGAAATCTGACCCATCGGCAACTAACGCCTGTCCTTCATGATCAAGTGTCAGTCTTAATTTTGTAGAACGACGAGATGGCATTCTTTTATAACTGCATACCACCTTGCCATCAATAATACCTTCTGCGACGAAACTTACTTTCTGCCAGTTCTTCTGAACATAAGTATATTGTCTCATATCCCAGAAATTATACACATTCTTAAATATTATCGGAGCATTAGGTATTCCATTCTTTTCATGGATAACTGGTTGTACGATAGTATCTTTTTCATAAGCTATTAATCTTACAGAATCGCAATTACTGAAAACAATCACATCACTATCTGAGAATGGAGTTATTTCATTGGCTACATAGACCATTGGTCCTGTTTCACAAACAGGATGAGTAGCTTTGGGAGATATCTGACTCTTAAACATGTAATATGCATATTTGGGTTGGCGGAAACAATCGAAGATTCCTCCCCAATATGGATCCGGGTGGTAACCGCGTTGGTGATCAAAAGGATGCCATTGTGCACCACCAATAAATTGTCCGGTTGTTTTAAACATAGCACCATAAGATTCAGCTAGTGAAAGAGCCTGAACTAATTGAGAACGCTCGCCCCAGCTTCTTGAAGCACGGTTATTATTGTTATGAGCATACCAGTCGTCAACATTTTCACCAAACTCACGAGTAAAGATACATTGTTTAGCTTTTCCCTCATCAGTAGGCCAACCATATACCAAGCCATAATTATCGGCAACTCCGTCTGAATTCAAGTCTCCTGCAGCAACAGGAGCACCTGGATACGGAAATTCATCTTTCGTAACTTTCAAAGCTGATAAAGAGAAATCCAGTGGATAACGTGTTTCGTTCAATATCGGTTCCCAGATAAGAACTGATGTATGATTACGATCTCTACGAATCATCTGATGTGTATTCTCATTTACTAATTCAGCAAAGTGAGGATCTTTATTCCAGAATTGCCATCCCGGAGTAGCTACAATTATAAACAAACCAAGCTCATCGCAAGCATCCATGAATGCAGGATCCTGAGGATAATGTGCGGAGCGGATTATTTTGCAACCGGCATCACGTAATTTCTTTGCGTCACGCCATTGCTGAGAATTAGGAAGAGCATTTCCTACATAGCCAAAATCCTGATGTCTGTTAGCACCGATTAATTGTCCGTAAGGCTTTCCATTCAAATAGAATCCATCTTTTCCACGGAACTCAGCTTTACGAATACCGATACGAGTAGTTCCGCCATCCAATGAAACTTTACCATCAAGCACTCTTGAATTAATCCTGTATAAATACGGATCATCAGGAGACCAAAGATTTGGTTTGCGAACTGTAATCTTTTGCTTTGCTGTTTTACTTTCACCATTAGCCAGAACAAGCTTTGTCTTTTCACGAGCTATAACTTTCCCAGCTTTATCACAAAGTTCTGTTTCCAGATATACAGTCTTGCTTTGTTTACTTTCATTCTTTACGTCCGTATCTACAAAAACATCGGCACTTTTTTCGCTGATATTATCATAATGAACAAAGACTCCACCACCAGCAACTTTGTTTGCTTCAATTGCATCTGTAATAGCTACAGGTGATTTTGCAATCATCCAAACATCACGATAAATACCTCCATGATAAGCAAAGTCAAGCGTATATTGTTTCTTTCCCGGAGGGAAGTTCTTATCATCACTATTGTCGGTAAAGACTGCAATCAGGCAAGATTCACCGGCGTGAATACCAAGATCTGTTAATGATACTGAGAAAGGAAGGTATCCGCCAAGATGTTGTTTTACCAGTTTACCATTTACATAAACATCCGATTTACCCATCACAGCTTCGAAGTATACCGAGACATTCTTTCCTTTTAGTGATTTATCAACCACAAAATGCTTTCTGTACCAAGCCGGTCCCTGATAATTGCGGCATCCACTGGCTTCCGCTGCTTCCAATGCTACTGTATGTGGTGTTGCAACAACTTCCCACGATGAATCATCCAGTCCGATAGCACCGCCATTTTTAACATCTCCTTTAAAGAAACGCCATCCCGGATTGAAATTATAAACAATTCTCCCACTGCCTTTTAAATCAATAAAGCCTGCAACTGAAGTTTCAGGACTATATGAACCAGCGGAACAAAGCGCCGGCATTAAAAAGAGCAAAAGTGCTGCAATAACATTCTTCATTCTATTCTGTATTTATTTTATTATTTCTTAATCATAATAACAACATCTTTCATCCTTTCAGCAGGATATACTTGTAGAGTGGCAATCTTTCCATCTTTAAGTTCAGCCTCAACAGTCGTATTTTTAGGAGCATGCATCTTAAAGTGAACGTTCCATTCAGCAGGCCATGCCGGGAAAAGAAGGATCTGTTCTCCGTTTGTTTGCATCAGCATTTCCTGAAGACCAATCATTCCACTGCCTCCCCAATTATGATCAGGAGTCCAGTCATAACCTGGTCCCCAGAATGTAGGGAATCTAAGTTCGCTATCTTTCATTTTTAAGGAAGTCAGCCTCTGTGCTTCTTTGGCGAGTCCCAGACAAGCAGCAAAAATATTATCTTGTTTCCATCCTACATGACTTCTGAACTTCAACGCATCAGAATCGTAAAGATAGGTGTTAACCGCTATATCCAAATCCCTTTTTCCCACTCCATATGTTCTCCATGGAAAAACAGGATACAATTGCGGAGATTCAATATTATTGATTCTTTGCCACAATTTAGCAGGAGCAATCATCTTCTTTCCACTCTCTTCTCTTATAGTAATAGGCGGAATAGTTGAAAGCATTTGTTTCCAGCGAGCAGATTTAGTACTATCCGCAGCCGAATATTCAATCATCTTTTCTAAAACAACTGTCAGAGCCGAAATAGTAGATGTGGAATTATAAGCCATCTTATAAGTTTCACAAGCCGAACCCGGATAAAGTACCAAATGTCCGTCGCCATCCAACACTTTTCTGCCACGCTCAGTAGCCAGCATTCTATAGTGCTCATCAAAGAAAGTCAGAGCGCTCTCTATCAAAGGAACATACTTATCTATTTTCTCGTTATTATATTCTTTTGTTTCAAGAATCATATTACAGAACTCCAGAACAGTATCCCACTGATATTCCAGCCAAGCATTATATTCTAATCCCTTATCAAAGTTTGCCGGACGTTTCCATCCATACTCACTCGGATTAGGTAAACCAAAGTTCTCTATTTGTTCTGTAAAGCATCCCCCTTCGTGATTCCAGTAAACCTTGCTTCGTAGTTCTGCATTCTTTAGGATACGCAGATAAAAATCGAACTGAGACTTCATCATATCAAAGTCTCCACTCTTAAGCATCGGAAAATAGACTAATCGCTGATTCTGGGCAGTCATTGTTCCCCCACCCCACTTACGAAAATCGGGAGTAAAGTTAAGAGTAGAATCAACGCGAGCCGGATCAAAAGTAAATAAGCCACCATTAAATTTAGTTGGATAACTACCGTAAGCATTACATCCCAACATATAACGGAAAAGTTGATAGTTTCTTCCAATCTTCCAGGCTTCGGAATCTTTATTTGTTTCGTTTATGCGGATAGCACTCTTATTCCAGAATGAGTTCCACCAGGCTTGAGTTTTTTTCTGATCATCATTACTTTTTATACCTTTCACAATATCAGCTAATCCTTGTTTCCACAGATTAAGTGATTCTGTCTGTTGAGTATGCAAAGCTATCTGAATATGATGCGAGGATGAAGGCTTCACACTTTTCATACACCATGATTTATAATCAGTTCCAGCGTATTCTCCCGAAGCAGTTCCTGCAAACTTCAGATTATCTCCAAAGAGCATTCCACCAGATGTGAGGTTTCCAATCGGATTATACATCTGATTTTTAACGGAATCCATCCCTTGCTGGGCAACGGTTACATCAAAAACTGTCTGAGCATCGTTTTTATGATAGAAAATTACTTTATCAGTACTATTCTCTATTGCGTCTGCCTTTGTTATAAGTCCTTTAGGAATTGCCCATTTATAGGAATTGGCATTCCCCTCTCCTTTTCTAACCGGACGATCTTTATAGCGCCAGTTTTCATAATAAACCTCTGCCGAAAGCTTTTCTTTGCTATTTATATCAACATGAATAACCGGACTAAATACATTTACCCATAAACGGATATTCGTATTGCCGGCATTAACATCGACAAAACCTTTTCGCAGATTTAATTGCTGACTAAAATTTGAATTTATAAAAGGATTGGGAGTCAGCTTTACACGGATACGTCCTGATTTAAGAAGACAATTGTTTTCGTCCAGTGAGCCACTGCGTGATATATAAAACAGTAGTTCATTGTTTTCCACCCACACATTCAGGCCAATGTCTCCACCTCCGCAAGGCATGGACTCGTAAGAGCCCTTGCTTTGAGAAGTCCACAAAACATTATATGAATCCAGCCAGTCGGTCGCCTTCGCGGCACGACTGGTAGAAATAAAAGTCAATAATATAAATGCAACAAAGGCTTTTTTCATCTATTTACCAATTATCAGTTCTGAATGAAGAGACAGGAAGACCTTCAGTGCCGAATAAATCACCATCTACATAGTTTTCAAAAGCATAGCGAACAGCAACAGGCTTCTTAACAGCATCCGATTTTACATACACCTTACTTCTTACAATCCATGCTTTAGCAGGATAGAATTTCTTGTCTGCACCAGCTACCTTAAAGTTCAGCAAGTCGCCTTTTGGAGCAGCAACCCACATTTGTGTTCTGTCAAAGCTTAACACAACAGTATCATTCTGAACAGCCATTTCTTTATAAACCGGTCCGTCGGCAGTTACGCCGTTAATTTTATAAGTCTTCACCAAAGCCTGAAGAGCAAGACGTTCACCTGCAATTTGTTTCTTTCTTGGGTGAATACCTTCCTTTAATCCGGCATCAAGCAATACTGCCATACCTGTATTTTCAACTTTCCATTCTACTTTACTCTGAGCTTCGCGTAAATAAGCAGAGTTAATAACCTCTTTACCGGCAGGAGTAATGATTGAATAATCATAAGGAGCAATCTGACAGAAATAGAATGGGAAATTACCCTGATTCCATCTTGCTCTCCATAAATTAATCATTGTTGAGAAAAGATCTGTGTATGATTGATAACGATCATAATTAGATTCTCCCTGATACCAAATTGCACCTTTAATTGTATAACCAACCAACGGAGCAATCATGCCTTGGTATAAAGTTGTAGGGGTACGGTTCTTCTCTACTATATCTTCCGGTGATTTGGGAATCTTAACTTCCGGGAAACCTTTAAGCATTTCTTTATCCATCCAAGCCTCAACACATGAACCTCCCCAGCTGCTGCAAATCAATCCAACCGGAACATTCAGCAACTGCTGAAGCAGACGACCATAGTAATAAGCTGTTGCACTGAATTCTCTTACAGACTCGGGAGTAGCAGCTTTCCAGTCGCCTTTTACATCATTCTGCACATCAATAACAGAATTATGTCCTACAGTGAATAGACGAATCTGAGAATTTGCAGATTTAAGGATATCCATATTCGAGTTATCAACCGGTTGGTTTTTATAGCCTTTCATTGGCATTTCCATGTTCGACTGACCAGAGCAAAGCCACACCTCGCCAACCAACACATCTTGCAGAATTGTTTGTTTGCCATCATTGAATGTAATTGAATACGGACCTCCTGCTGTAGGAGTTGCAAGAGCAACTTTCCATTTTCCTGTTCCGTCAACATCAACAGTATATTTCTTTTTATTCCATGATGTAACAATAGTCAGTTTCTTATCAGGTGTTGAAGTTCCCCAAAAAGAAGCATTAGTTTGTTGTTGTATAACCATTCCATTTGAGAAAAAAGCTGGAAGTTTAACTTCGGCCTTTATTGTGGTCGAACAAAAGAGCGATAGCGCCAACGCGAGTGCTCCAAATCTGAACTTGTTATTCATTTAATTATATATTTAATAATCAGTATCTAAGTAAAACCCGATAATAAACTAAGTATTTATTGAGGTTATCTTAAACCAATCATGTACATGTTTGGTAATCGATCATGTACATGTTTACTTTCAATCTTGTACATGATTGGATCCGAACATGTACATGTTTCTACTAACCAATCTAATTTAAATTATTAATGTCTCTATTACTTTCTCTTACTTTCCTTCATAAGAAGCTTTAAAGGTCCTAAAAGTCCCGATTCCTGCAAAGGTAGCTTTTCTGACCAATAGGTAGCATTTGTCCAAACATTATCTGCTTTAATCTTTTGATCGCGGACACCTTTCATCTTATTCAACCAAGTATTTACAACCTGAATCTCTAAGTTGTTATTTCCATTCTTTATTGCTTTGGAAATATCAACCCGATAAGGAGCAGTCCATGCAATTCCGCAATTTATTCCATTAACAATAACCTCGGCCATTACATTTACTTTACCCAAATCAAGATATACTTCGTTCTTGCCTACTTTGTTCTTCCACTGGAATGCAGTCGTATAATTGGCTGTACCAGAGTAATACTTAATATCAGTATCATTTTCTTTACTCCAGTCGAACAAAGAATCTTTTTTCAGACTTTTGGATACTTGAGGGAAATTCACCGTCCAATCTTTAGTCTGCAACAGCGAAGTTGTAACAACTGACTGCTTATTTACTGAAGCAACTTTAGTTTCACGTTGGAATACAACAAAAACCGATTCGTTAGCATCCAAGTCTAAAGCAACTTCTGTTCTGTCATCAAATTCGCTCCACACTTCCGCATCCTTAATTTCACCGGTTACAGGATTCCATAATTCCGGCTGTCTGCCACTGCAGCGTAAAGAAGCAGTCACTTTACGGCGTTCATTCTTCTGATTAGCGATAAAGTAGATATCAACATTCTCGGCAGCACGATGAGTCCACGCAAAATCTTTCGCATTATCTTTAAAGATAACATCCTTCTTTAAACCGAACTGAGAGAAATCGGCTTCGTTATAAGGAAGCTTATATTGTGGTGAAGCCGACCAGATATCTTCAACTATCTTATTTACCTCTTTAGTATTATAATCCTTATCAGCCAATCCTGGAACTCTTGATGGTTTATCACCCAATAGAACCACTACTCCGGATTTTTGAAGTAATCTAATTTTGCGTGCCACTTCCAGACTCATATAATCTCCGTCGGGAGACATTGGATGAGGTTTAGGCAACACTAATATTCTATATTCAGCTCCGCCGGAAACAATTAGTTTACCATATTCCGATCTTGAAAGACGTACCAATGCATCTTTATTAAAAGAATCATAAGCATAGCCTGATAATGGATCAATCCAATCGCCCAAATCAGTCATGTTTGCAGAGTTCGAAACTCCCACAGGCATTTCTCTTACAGGTTGTCCCTCATTAGCTAAACGTTTTGCTTCAGATTCCACACGTTCTTTTCCAAATATTCCTGGAAGAGAAGGAACAAGTCTGTCGGGCAAAATAGCTCTTCTTGGCAACTCTTCACCGGTAAACACAGCAACATCTACTACCGGATGGCCAAATTGAAGCAATGTCTGACAACGGCGAGCGTAATCAACCCATGCTTTTCCTTGCTTCCACCAAGTCTGATCGCGCTGGAAGTAAAGTCCAATACCATCTAATGTTATGCCCGGTGCTTTGTCCACATAAGGATTATGCACATAAACATGATAGAACAGTTTGTTAATTCCTAAAGCATAGTTTCTATCGAGTAAAGGTTTAAGCATTGCCGGATTTTCATTCCACATTGTGCGTAGCTGAGTAAACCCTTCAGCCTGAATAATATTCTTTCCATAAACATGTGCGCCAGATATAGCGTCGAGCATATCATTTGGTTTATCGTGAGTAGGACTGTTTAACCAGAATTCCCCCATTGGTCTGTCCACAGCCTGATAGTGAAGCATACCATCACTAACCATAGTAGGTGCAACGCTTTCAGCAGAGAATTCGCAATTGTATTCTTTAGCTTTATCAGCTAAAGTTTTATAGAACACATCTACAATAAGTTCTGAGATTGTCTGACGAATATCATTCAGAACACTTTCTGATTTTTCTGCACTTTCAAGAGGAGTGCCTGTATATACCAATAAATATGGAGTAAGGTCGTACCCTCTTCGTTTCTTAAATTCGGCCATAAAATTGTCCGACCAATTCTGACTTCCACATTCCCAGCTATCTACATGCATGAACTTCAATACACGTTTAGCTAATTCCGGGTCAGTCTTTCTGAAAGCCTCGCCAAACCAATGGTCAAACTGTACCTTCACAGCCTCTTCACTGAACTTATCACATTCCAGTCCTTTACCTGCACCACCGGTAGCATTGGTATGTCCGGTAGAAGTATGTCCCATTCTTACAATTCTCCATCTTCCTGCAGGAAGAGTTGCATTCAACAAGTCACCATTCAAAGAAGCAGAGAGATCAATCACCTGATTCAGCTTTACACAATCCTTATCCGGTAATTCATCAGATTGAGTTCTTTTGCTTACGCGCCAAACCAATCCGGCTTTACCTTCAAACTGACCTATTAAAGCTCTGCTGGATAAATATAGTTTCTTTATTTTCAGAGTTGGTTTCCACTTTGCAGCATCCATATCTTCCGCACCGGGTTCAGAACCTTTCGGATCCCAATAAAAACGGAAATAACGAGCAGTTGTTGCAGGAATAATATGAGTAGAGTTCTCATCCGTATTCTGCCAACCCTGACGTGCAGGAGTTAATTGTTTAACCGTACGGAAGTTTACGCCATCATCACTAACACAAACTTTTAAACGGTGAGCCTGATAGTTATTTCCATTCAGTACAAGTTCAAGAGAGCGACAAGTAAAAGGCTGTTTAAATGAGTATTGAATCCAGCAGGCAGAAGAAGCTTTGAAAGCACCTTCACCGTATCGGGTAACTAAATAAGAGGGAGTTTTATCCTCGGCACTCGAAGAAGTAACTTCCGGAACATTTATTTCAGTTGAGTATTCCTCCTGAACAGGTATGGCATAAAGTCCTATTTCCTTATAGAAACCTTCATAAGATTCAGGACGATACAAATGCATATTTTTTATTTTCCCGCCAGAAATAATTGTATCACTCCACACAACTTTCTGCATAGATTTCTCGGGAGTAATCCACGGTCCGCCAGCCAGGGCAAAGCCATCACAAATATGCATACCAAGTTTCAGTCCTACCCTGTCAGCTTCCTGCATGGAAAACCGAACCATCTCCCACCATTCGGGAGTAAGCTGCCTGTATGCAGGAAGAAAAGATTTATTATTTATCGTATCTTTAATAGGCATAAGGTAAGCACCGCCTAAACCGGCAGCCTTCATTGCTTCCATATCTGCAGTAATGCCGGCTTTAGAAACAGCACCCTGCATCCAGTACCAGAATACCCACGGCGATGCCTCTTCCGGTGGATTATTAAATCTATCGGACAACAATGTTTTTTGTGCTGTAACAGCAGTACAGCACAAAATCAACAGAAACAACAGAAACGATTTATATTTACTCATTATTCAGGTTCTCCCTCAAAATTTATGAATTTACTTAAAGTTGAAAACCAATTTACCGGTTTTTTGTCCGCTTACCCATTTAGGTTGTGAAGAAGGACCAATCAAATCTGTAGCATTTACTTTATTTCTTACCGCAGGAATTACATCCAAAACAGAAATTCCGCTTTGAGGCAAAGTATATAACAATGCATCGCGACCATCTCTTGGCTGGTAAACTCCTAAATACACATTAGGTGTTTCATTGGTAATAGAAATAACACCTTCGGTAGTAGTCAGGTTCATCCATGAACAGTTTGCGAAATAACCTTTAAATTCAGGATAAGTAAAAGATTCTCCCGGAATTGGATCGTTGTATTTGTTTTCCCAAACATCGTAAGCAGTTCCATGTAAACGGTTTTGCCATACACGGTAAGGGCCATTACCCAACCAGCGCTTGCTTTGCATCTGATCTTCAGGATAATCAAATCTCACTCCCATTAAATCTACAACACCATTAAAGTTATAGGTATAGTTCAATACAAGAGAACCGTCAGGTCTCACTGTCCACTGAGCAGTCTCCATATTTCCCAGTTTATAGGAAGCAGTAATTACTAAATCATTACCTTGTTCTTTTACTGTAAGTTTTTCGAATACAGCTGCATCATTAAATTCTTTGTAAGTTCTGTCCAGACTCTTAGCATTTGGATCATCATGATTATAGAACTGGTCTAATGAACGGTCGGCACGGCGAGCACCAATGAATCTTGGACCGTTAGCAAACGATATTTTCTTTCCGTTGCTAATCACCTCTTTTAACTGACCATCCTTTTTGCTGAAAGTATAGCTTTTATCTGCAACAGTAGCAGTTACAGCACTTTCAGTTTCTTTATAAGAAGCAGCTTTACCTGTTTTTGTTTCTTCTTTTTGAGCCTTACCTTCAATCTTCCAGCTCCAACGCCATAGTTCTTTACCGTTCTTATCAATAGCAGTAAGAAATATAGCACCAACTTTATCAGTTAATGAAGGCATATTTGTTTTAAGTACACCGGCTGCATGTGGAGCAATATCTGTTCCTTTTACTTCACCTTGTTTCAAAACAACAGTTGTTCCCTTATCATCCATAGCAGATGGGAAAGCAACTTGTTTCCAAACGAACTTACATTCATTTATATTAGTAAAATCATATCTGTTTTCAAGTTGGAATACTCCATCGAAGTTCTTATCCAGACTAGTATTCATCACCTGAACCGGACACCATATCTGTTTGATAGTAAAGAAGCTTCCCTCCTTTTCATGATGAGGACCAACAATACCGTCGGCACCAAAGTTTCCCTGGTTATCGATACGGCCATCTTCATCTACACGTTTCACGCCTTCATCTGCCAATACCCATAAGAAACCACCGATGCAACGAGGATGTTTACGCATCATTTCCCAGTAATCATATAATCCGGCACCATGTCCGCCATCATACAATCCGTGAAGAAACTCTGTAGGCATAAAAATCTGAGGTAAGCGCATATATTCCTGACTTTCGCCATAAGAGCGATAGTGCATTGTTTCAAATCCGCTAAAGTTTCCTTGTGGGTGAATAACCGGACGAAGCTGAGGATCCCATTTATGGAACTCACCATCCAGTTCTGTATTCCAGCCTTTCTCATTACCATTGCTCCACCAGATAACAGATGGGTGATTTACATCTCTGGTAACCATTTCTTCTGCCAGTTTAACACCTTCGGGAGTTTCATAATGTCCGTGCCATCCGCCAAGTTCGCTCATAACATATAATCCCAGTTCGTCACAAGCTTCATAGAAATCAGGATCAGCAGGATAGTGAGACAAACGAACAGCGTTCATATTCATTTCTTTAATCAAGCGAACATCTTCATAGTTCTTAGCACGATCGAGAGTACGACCAGTTTCCGGGCGGAAACTGTGACGGTTCACACCACGAATATTCACACGCACACCGTTGATATAAAGACCATCGCTTTCACGAACTTCAATTGTTCTGAATCCGAATCTTTCTTCTGTCTGATGAAGAACAGCTCCATCTTTATCAACCAAAGAGAACTGAGCTTTATACAGATTAGGAGTTTCGGCCGACCATAATTTTGGAGAAGCAACATTTAGAGAAACAGTTGTCCAGTCTCCTCCATCTTTTACAGGAGCAACAATCTCTTTTACTTTTTTGCCCACAGCATCAAGAATTACTGTTTTCAGACTTAATTTATCTGAAGTAGCATTTCCAAGGAAACAAGTAGCCTTGAAAGAACCATCAGCTTTTGCATCCAAAGCAATTCGTTTAATATTCATTGCAGGCTTTGCTTCCAGAAATACCGGACGGAAAATTCCACCAAAGTTCCAGTAGTCAGCTCTTCTTTCTGCCAGGTTTACGCCCGCATTCTCTGATTCTTTACTAACAGTTACTTCCAATAAGTTCTTCTTTCCATACTTCAGCATATCTGTAACATCGTAAGAGAAGCGGTAGAATGCACCTTGATGCTTTTCGCCGGCTTTACGACCATTTACCTTTACTTCAGTATCGGTCATTGAAGCTTCAAAAACAAGACGTATACTTTTTCCTCTCCATGAAGCAGGAACCTCAAATTCGTGTTTATACTGACCTTTTTCCTTTGCTATTCCATCAGGAAAAGGTTTACCGTAGAATGTTATACCATATTGAAATTGTCCGAATCCTTGTGTTTCCCAACAAGACGGAACCATAATTTTAGACCACTTTCCGGAATTTCTTCCATCGGTGCAATAAAAATCCCACGCTACTGCATCATCGGCACCTTTACCAGATAAAAACTGGATAAGAGTTTCCTTATCAGTCTTCTGAGCGTATAAGAAGGAAGTTAAAAATAATGATAAAAAAACAACTGCTTTTCGCAGATTCAGAATTGTATGCTTCATAATCTTTTATTTCTTATATACAGAAAGACGAGCAGATAATGTTTTTGTACCCAATAAAACAAAAAAGAACACCGCTCAAATGCTGTATAAAAAGCATTTGAACGGCGTATATGTAAAAGCTAAACCTACTGGAATATATGGATAGACCTATTTGAAACTACTCAATTACTCTGATTCTTACAATAATCCATTAATAAAGGAACAACATTATTACATATCTCTTTTTCATCTTTTGATTTGTCTCTGTTTTCCAATACAAATTTTGTTGCATAAGCAAAGTATATACTTAGTAATGCAAAATTGGATTTAATAATTTTACAAATAGTCTGATTTAGCTTAAATTTAAAATCGGACGTACCATTAATCCAAAGTAACAAGAAATGCTCAGCCGACTCCCATTTCCAGTTATTTCTGTCAAATGGAGTTGAAGTCAAATAATTAGCACATTCCAAAGCTTGCTGTTCTGCACGAATATAATCAGCTTTGCTGTTTAATTGAACTCTGCTTAACTGGGAGAAATCTTTCGAACAGCTATTTTCAATAAAGCTATCGGCTAGAATTGACGAATTAAACATTTTAGAATTCATAATCTTATTTTTTATTAGATGACATAAAAGATACCAATGCAATAACTCTCAAATATCAACCATTGTAATTAAACTCATTTTTCAATCTCAATTTTCCCTCATCTCAGAAAGAAAATCTAGTGCTTTTTCAAGCAACCTTTAAAGAAGCAAATTAGCCTTTATCGGATGATACAAAAATAGAGAGTAATAATGGAACTATCAAAAAATACGTTGGACAACTTAAAAACATCACTATATAAATAAGATATTGATAATCTGAAAATTAAACGCTATTTTTATAATAATTTGAGACTCAAGCATTGGACATTTTATCAGAATGGTGACTTTACAAAAAGAAAATTTCAATAAAAAAGCAGATCGCTATAAAAACTTCTATTCATTTTATTCAAATGCACTACGGACTAATTTCTTTATAAATATTCATACTTAAGTTTCACAAAATGGCGCATAAGCTTTATATATAATATATGCCGGATAAAGAAACCAGAATTAGAGTCTAATTTAGTAGAACGATTATTGCTAAATTCATATATAAATCATACATTCGCCATTGTTTCGTGCAGATAATGTGTGAAATCTCACACTTTCCGCACATAATTTGTGAATCACATAAAATCCGTAGAGATATTATTGACAGTTTAAAACAATGTTACAACGAGCAATAGAAATAGCAAATAAAGCCCATGAAGGTCAAGTTGACAAGGCCGGACAGCCATATATAGAACATCCATTACGCGTGATGGATATGGGAGCCACAGATGATGAAAGAATTGTGGGTGTATTGCATGATGTAATAGAAGATAGCGATTGGACCTTCGAAAAGCTGTTGGGAGAAGGTTTTTCTATAGAGGTAGTTGAAGCTCTTCGCTGCTTAACAAAATTATCAAAAGATGAACCTTACGAAAAGTTTATTAAGCGCATAAAGAAAAACCCATTGGCTGTAAAGGTTAAAATCAATGACCTGACCGATAATATGGATATAAGGCGACTAGCGTATATTTCCGAAAAAGATGTAAAGCGACTGCGTAAATACCTAAAAGCTTACAAACAATTATTAGGAGAATCAACATACTCTATCGAGGCATGCAGAGTAGAACATCCAAACGCTTATACCCCCTGGACACAGGAAGAAGATGATAGACTGGAGCAACTATTTTGTGAAGGAAAAACAATAAATCAGCTATCTGAGATATTTGGTCGCAAAAGAGGAGGCATTAATTCTAGGATTAAGAAATTGGAGTTAGAAGAAAAATACAGATAATATGAGTCGAGCTTAGTTTAAGCTTTAAATAAATGACTAAAACTAAATACTATGGAATCAAATTGTGTCAAATGCTCCTTAAGAGCTAAATTTGAGAAGAACCCTAAATCATTTATCGGTAAGTTTTGGCGTTGGCATATCAACTTCTGTCCGGGATGGAAGGCTTATTTCACTTCTCTTTCTTCGGAAGAGAAAGAAGAATTGAGAAAGAAGTATAACTTCAGGAAATATTAATCAGCACTTAATTGTAATTTTTCCAATCCATCTCCACCATCTCCCACCAAAACGAACAAAAAGCCTTCGCAAAAGGAGTTTCAGCTAGTAGCAGATAAAAATATTCAACTACTTATCTGCTACTAAATTCTGTTTATCTGCTACAAATCAGAGCCATCTCCCACTAAATTAAGCGTTCCAAAAACATCATAATAAGTATTCCCGTTGATCCTTCGACTAGGAATATTCAGTTTTTTAAGGATGCACCCGAAATGAATGGCGTTTGTAGTGATAAGCCTTATACCACTTCTTTTCTGCAAAAAACAGAAAATCAGATTCAATAATTTTATAAATCTGCTTATCAATATTGAATGAAGAATCAGTGCTTTGTATCATCCAATGTAATAATTCAATTGTACGCATAATTCCGTTAAAAACTTTTCCTAATTCTAATAATTGTTAGAATATTTATTCTATTTTTGCAAAGAAATAAAAATACAATAGTATGCGTTACCTTTATCTTTTTATCATAGAAGCACTTATTTTAGCCTCTTTTAATTCATGTATTCTCAATGATACGGCCGAACCAGTGACTATTTCTGGAACAATAACCAACTCTTCCGGGACTGGCATACCGCAAGTTGCAATAGAAATAGATGCCTCCTCAGAAAAAATAAGTACAATTACTGGAACAGATGGAACATATAGTGTAACCGTACCTACCGGAGGAACAGCAATTATTACTTTATCAAAAGAAGGGTATACCACCCGTACAAAGCATATAGCCTTTGGAATGGGCGATCATAAGATTTTTAATTTAAAAATGAATACGCTTGTTCAAGATTCATATTTCAAAGTAGACATGAAAGAAGCATCGGTCAAGAAGATGAAAGGAGAAGTATATGCCTCAATCACAACAAATATTGATTTTGATTTTGATTGTAAAGAGGACTGGATAAAATGTACAAAATTTAAAAATGGCATTACAATTATTTATGATACGAATTATTCGTTTGAAGAACGTTCCGCTACCGTCACACTAACATCAGAGTATGGAAATATACAGACTATTAAAATAACCCAGGAAGCTGGTCCTCCTTTTGAACTTATAAATTATATCGGCAAAGGTAACAATTCCGATTTCTCTACTACTGTTCCATTTATTACGTTAAGCAATGATGCAAAACTTACATCAGTGAGTTCATCTTATGAAGGGTTAGATTTAACTGCTGAATATTCTCCTGATAAGAGAACAATCTATTTTCCCAATATTAAAGTTCCAGCTTTTTCTCCTGTTACTATCTCATATACAGTTGAATCGCCCACTAAAGAAAAACAGAATGGCCAGTTCGAACTTAAAGCTTTTATAAACAGTACCAGTACAACAAGTAATATTGCACAAAAAGTTCTTTTTACAAAAGACAGCAAATATTGTTGGGTATATACCTATGTTTCCGGAAGCTCTACTTTAATTCAATATTCATCGAGTGATCTTTCTGTTTCCGGAAACATTCCATGGAACCAAAGCACATACAGTACTGTATCTTATAACAGATATAATAATTGCCTGTACATTTCCAAGAAGAATGCAAGCAAAGTAGATGTATACGATGCAACAACCGGTCAATATATTAAAGAACTCGATCTATCTTCTTCCTTAAATGGAAATTCTATTTCCGATATTGAATTCGCAGAGAATGGTTTTGGACTTACCTTTGTTAATAATCTGTTATATTATATAGACTCTGCAGATAATAATAAGTGCGGGGTGTTTTCAAATGATCCATCTTTATATAACCCTTCAGACCCTAATAAACTTATTGTAAAAACTATCGCGACCTGCAACAAAGGAAAAACGTTTGTTTTAACTGATAAAAGTGCTGAAATTAATAATGTATTTACTATTGATGCATACAGCAAAAAAATGACCAGCTATTACAATCTAAGGGATTATTATTACGCAACCAGTAATTCCTATCCGGGAGTTTTATTAGGTTCCTCAAAAGATGTTACATATATTGATTTCTCAACCGGTTTAAGGCGCGATATTATATCAAATTATACGGGTAACAGAGGTTCCATTCTTTTGAATGGAGAGCAATATCCAACAGTACTAACATCTGTTTTGTCAACTATATCCATTGAAAACGGACAGCAAAAGAAATTTGAGCTAAATAAAAACGGAGCAACTTCCGTTTCCAACATCTACTCATCAAATAATGGTGAAGTACTCGTGATAGTATATAGCAATAAAATATATCTTTTTAGTACTGAGATATTCACTAAGAACAGTAATAAGTTAAAATAAAGCAACATGAAATATATATCAATCTTCATTATTTTATTTTGTCTGACAATAACAGCGAATGCACAAAGTAACTATATTATAGGCTATATTGTTACAAACAGTAATGATACCATCCAAGGTCTTATTGATTTCAGAACAGATAAAGTAAACTCCAGTATCTGCAAATTCAAATTATCAGAAGAAGCAGATGAACAAATATTCCATCCTGATGATATTTTAGGTTACATGCTGATTAACGAAGTTAAGTATTATGTATCCCGAACAATTACCCTGGATAATAAAAAAGAAAAAGTGTTTCTTGAATATTTAGTTCAGGGTATAAAAGACCTCTACTATTATCCGAAAGACCTTGGATATTATTTCATTGAGGATGAAGATGGAAAAATGATTGCTGTCACAAAAGAAGCAGATAAAATAGTAGACAACAAGTATATAACTGATAACAAATACAAAGGTATTTTGAGCTACATATTCAGAGATTGCAATTCAGTAACCAAGAATATTGCAAGATCAACATTTGAGCGTAGTACAATGATTGAGCTAACAAAAAAATATCACCAACAGATGTGTGCTCCCGGACAAGAATGTATTGTGTTTGAGAATGATTACAAAAAGACATTTATAAAATTAGATTTTATAATTTATGGAGGCTTACAGATCATGGATTTCAAATTCAAAGACTCAGAACCAGCCAAATTTAATCCGAACAAATATTTGTCGCCTGTAATTGGAGGACAAGCCTGCATCAGTAGTCCCCGACTTATGAAATCTCTCAGTTTCGATATTGATGCCTCATTATCAAAAATAGAAGGAAAGAAAGATTTATTCATAGAAAACAGTGATTTAGAGAGTCATTACCAAAAATATCAGTTTGATGGCTTAATATCTACTTTTGGATTAGGATTAAAATATACCTATCCAAAAGGACAATTTCGTCCAACAGCAGAAGCTGAATTCTGCTATTCGCAATTTTTTGAGTCATCTAATTCATTCTATAACGAAACAAGACTAATGGGAAGATTGGAAAAAGAGACAAATGAAAATTATTTTCTTCTTCCAAACAGCTTTATTGGATATAAATTCGGCGTAGGATTCGATTTTCAACTAAATAAGAAGCACGCACTTCTTTGCCGCATTGTTTATAATAAGATGCTTGATACTGCTGCCAATATTAATGTAGTACAGGCAAGATTTGGATATTCTTTTTAAATTGAAATATAACTAATCCGATATAATGAAAAAGAAGTTTACACTAGTTTTATTTGCAGTAATGATCTGCACCCTACCTCTTTGTGGGCAGGTGAGTAAAACCATAAATATTACCTCTGCAGGTACACTTAATACACTGCTTACTTCTGATGAATTAAATACAGTTTCCAATTTAACTCTCACCGGACAAATTGATCAAAGAGATTTTGTTACTATGAGAGATAAGATGGCCGCTCTGACAAATATTGACATGAAAGGTGTTAATATTTTAGCTTATAGTAATTATGCGGCAAATGAGATACCAATAGATGCTTTTTATACACTATATGCAGTAAGTAGATTCAAATCAATTATTCTTCCGGAAACGCTAACCAGTATAGGAGAACTGGCTTTTTGTTATTGCCAAAAAATAACAAGTATCAAACTTCCGGCAACGCTTACTAATATCGGGAACCATGCATTTAGTGACTGTACAGGGTTAACAAACATTATTCTACCATCAGCACTCACAACTATAGGCGACGAAGCGTTTAACGGATGCAACTTTAATACTTTTAAAATTGAAGCAATAATTCCTCCGAGCGTCGAGAGATACACTTTAAACGGAATTCCAATTGTATATGTGCCTAAAGGATCAAGAGATAGCTATAAGGCAGCTAATTATTGGAAAGATGTATATATAATTGAAAGTGAAGGGAGTGCTCAAGTCGGTAAATCGATAAATGTTACAACAGCCGGAACACTTCACACATTGCTCTCTCAGAATGAGCTAAAAACTATTACCGACTTGACTCTTTCCGGGCAAATAGATCAAAGGGATTTTGTTACTATGAGAGATAGTATGCCTGTTTTGACAAATGTTGATATGAAGAGTATTCATGTTATGGCATATAGTAATTTTGCTGCAAATGAGATTCCAGAACATGCTTTTAATGTACTTTACAATTCCTCATATTTCGGAAAAAAATCCTTAACATCGATTATCCTTCCCGATGCTATAACAGCTATTAAAAATTCGGCATTTGAAGATTGTTCTAACTTAAAAAACATCAATCTTCCAGCAAAACTAACATCTATTGGAGACAAGGCTTATTACGGCTGTAAAGTAGGTTCTTGCATCATTGAAGCAAAAACGCCTCCGATCATTCAATCGGAATCCTTAGGTAGTATCCAGACTTTTTATGTACCTAAAGGATCTGGAGAAATTTACAGAACAGCCGATTACTGGAAAATCAAAACAATAGTTGAAGATGAAGGAACAGCCCTACACTTAAATATTTATACTCCAGGAACATTATCAGCAGAAATAGAATCTGCAGGCTATACGGCAAATGAAATTAACTTTCTAGTTTTAGAGGGACAACTAAATGTTTCCGACCTTTCATTTATAAAATCTCAAATGCAAGGGTTAATTACAATCGATCTCAGCGAAACAAATGTAACTTCTATACCAGTCAGTACATTTACTGATAAAAGAAACCTTTTAAGCATTATACTTCCAAAATCGCTCAAAGCAGTAGAAGCAAATACATTTAAAGGTTGTACCAGTTTAAAAAACATGAAACTTCCAGAAACATTGAATTCTATAGAAAACAGTGCATTTGAAAGTTGTACCAGCCTTACAAACATCAACTTTCCTGCAACTGTGAATTACATTGGAAACAATGCATTCAAGGATTGTAGCAGTTTAACAGACTTAAAGCTTCCTGATTCACTTGTTTCCATTGGAGAAAGTACATTTAGCAATTGTGCTAGTTTAAAAAGTGTTGAAGTCAAAAAAAGACTGTCTAGCATCGGAAATAATGCGTTTAGTTACTGCATCAGTTTGGCTAATATTGAATTTCCTGAGACATTAACTAAGATCGGAAATGAAGCTTTTTCAAATTGTATAAACTTAGCCAACATAAACTTTTCAGTGGGATTAACAGATATCGGACACTTTGCGTTTTCAGGTTGTAACAGTTTAACAAGCATAGAACTTCCTGAAGGACTTAAGACGACAGGATATGCCTCATTCTATAAGTGTTCTAATCTGAGAGATGTAAAATTACCAGAAACATTAAATTATATAGGCGGTGGCACATTTCTTTATTGTTATTGTTTGACTAACATAAACATTCCTGAAGTATTAATTTCTATTGGAGATAATGCGTTAAGTCGTACCAGCATAACAACTATTAATCTCCCGGAAACATTAACATATTTATCAAGCGAAGCATTTAGTTATTGCACGAAACTGACAAAAATAAATTTTCCATCCAGTCTTAATGGAATAGGACGTTATTTATTTGCGGGATGCAGTAATTTATCGGAGATAAGCACACTAAGATCAAGTCCAATAGACCTTACAGCTTTTCTTGACCATGGCGTATATATTTTTAGCGGTGTAAATAAAAACACCTGTAAACTAATAGTTCCCAAAGGATCTGTTGATGCATATAAAGCAGCACCTGTATGGAAAGACTTTAAAAACATAATTGAGTTTGATGCAACAAGTATAAACACTGCATCATCCGCTCCTACCAAAACATGGACTGCAAATGGAATGATTTATATCTCAAGTGAGAAACTGATGAATACCGTTGAATTATTCTCTTTATCCGGAAAGGCTCAATCAAAGATTCATGTCGGAGAATCTACATGCCAGATAGATACGAATAATGAAAAAATGGTTATTATCAAAATTATATACCTTGATGGATCGTCAGAAATAATTAAGGTAGTAAACAACCAATAAACCAGGCTTATATAGTCTGGCTTACTAGAAAGTACTAGCTTCATGTTTTGAAACACCAGCATAACTTCCTACACAGCTTCCTGATAGATCGTTCCTTCAGGCGCCTCTATCAATTGTTCCTCACGAATTAATTGTACATAAGACATATCATAAGCAAAAACTTAAAGAAATATAAGTAAGCCCACGGCTGTGAACCCATGGGCACTCTTTCGAGAACCCATGGGTTCTTGAACGCAGGCTTATCGGTTCTTGGCTGTGGGCTTACTTAGTATTACTGAAAAGAACCAATAACAACCTAAATAAAGTACTATGGCCTAAACCGGATATCTAAAAAAGGGCTCAAACCTTAAAAAAGACGGAAAGAAGCGCCCACTAGTAGCAGATGCAGAATTTAGTAGCAGATAGAATGTATATAATATTTATCTCCCACCAACTTAATTTATTAATTATCATGTAATTGACACTAATTTAGTGGGAGGTGGCAGATCCAAATGAATAAATTATTCACAGTCATGATATAACTGCTTTAGATGTATAAAAGCTAATAATACAGTTGATTATTTTTGTTGTTGTAACGCAACTGCAGATTTTTGTAACAGATGATTAAGATATGTAAGATAGAAAAAGGCACATGTAACATAATAATGTAAGCTGCAAGTAATTACAATCTATATTTGTGCTAAATCAAATACTAACATGAAAAACATGATTAAAAAATTAGCCGTTACTTTTTTTATCTTAATTATCGCTTCAAATGCAAAAGCATGGATAGGTGGAGCAATGCCTCGATTGCATGTTGATGGACGTTATTTAAAAGACACCCATGGTAATGTAGTAAATCTACATGGTTTTGCTCAAACATACTCTCCGTGGTTCAACGAGCAGGGAAAATTCTGGACCAATTATGATGTGAAAGGATGCCTGAACTATAATAAAGGGCTTATTGATGGCATTATGACTGCCGGTTGGAAAGTTAACTTTATTCGTATGCACATGGACCCATACTGGTCAAATACCCCTGGTGTATCTGTTTCCGGTGAAAATGATATCTCGGCGTTCAACTTTGACAGGTTTAAAACGGCACTCGATAATGTGTTTATCCCTATGGCTGAATATGCCATATCGAAAGGACTTTATGTCATTATGCGTCCTCCCGGTGTTTGTCCTGAAAAAATAGCCGTGGGTGATGCATATAATCAATATCTGATAAAAGTGTGGGGATATGTGTCTCAACATCCTAAATTGAAAAACAACCCCAATGTTATGTTTGAACTGGCAAATGAACCTGTACACATACTCGGGCCGGACGGTACCTATGGTGCAGGTTCGCAAGGGCATTTCGATAATCTGAAAACATATTTTCAAACGATTGTTGACGCAATACGGACCAGTGCAGACAATATTCTTTGGGTACCGGGTTTAGGATATCAGTCATTGTATCAGGGATTCGCAGTCAATCCTATTAAAGGAGAGAACATTGGCTATGCAGTACATGTTTATCCGGGTTGGTTTAACAGCGGACAAGGATATGCAAACTTTCAGAAAGGATGGGATGCCCAGGTGAAACCTGTGGCCGATTTTGCTCCGATAGTTGTTACTGAAATGGACTGGGCACCTGAAAAATATAATGCTTCTTGGGGTAAAGATATTACCGGTACAGCAGGTGGAGACGGTTTCGGGGCCAATTTCAAAAAGATTACGGACGATGCCGGTAACGTGAGTTGGCTTATTTTTACTTGGCCACACCTGATGGCTAAATTTGATGCCACAAATGTAGCCACAGCTAATAATCTGGTCTTTCTGAACGATCCGGAAGCATGCCCTTGGCCAGCATTTCACTGGTATCAGGAATATGCGAAAAAAGATTATCCGAGAGAGGATTTTGTGAATAATTCGAATAGCGACAATAACAACGGAACATTTACCAATCCTGTTATTTTCGGCGATTTTCCTGATCCTGATGTGATAAGGGTGGGCGATGTTTATTATATGTCTACTACTACTATGCATAATTTCCCCGGTGCTACGATATTAAAATCGTATGATTTAGTAAACTGGGAATATTGCAGTAATCCATTGGAGAAAATTGAATCTTCTGCCTGTTATAACCTGGACGGCTGTAACCGTTACAGTCATGGACAGTGGGCAAGCAGTCTCAAATATCATAAAGGTACTTATTATCTTCATTTCAATACACTGGACGAGGGAAGCTTTTTGCTCACGGCTACTAATCCGGAAGGTCCATGGACCATGAAGAAATTGTCGACCTCATTCTATGATGCCGGTCTTTTCTTTGATGACGATGACAGAATCTATATTGTATATGGTATCAACAAGTTACACATAGCCGAACTTGATTCCAATTTTAAAGTAATACGTGATCAGGCTATAACATTTGGCAACATACAGTCGGGCATAGATAATTCAGGAACGGAAGGAAGCCATCTGTATAAAATCAATGGTTATTATTATATTTATGCTACAACCGGAGGATATTATGCTACTCAGGTTGCTTTCAGGTCATCTTCTATTTTTGGACCGTATGATGAAAAAGAAGTCTTTAATAGTGACCGTATTCATCAGGGAGCTTTGATACAGACACAAACCGGAGAATGGTGGACTATGCTTTTTGCCGATAAAGGAGCTTATGGACGGTTACCTAGTTTGCAACCGGTAAGCTGGATTGATAACTGGCCTATTGTGGGTGTAAACGGAAAAGGTGTTACAACTTATAAGAAACCTAACGTAGGAAAAGATTATATAATAAAGGCATTGCCCACAAATGACAATTTCCGTAATTATAAATTAGATATGCAATGGGAATGGAATCACAATCCTGATGACTCTAAATGGTCATTGATGGAAAAAGCAGGTTCTCTTCGTTTGCAAACAGTTAATGTCGTTGATTCGTTACAAAGAGCTCGCAATACATTAACACAACGAATATTGGGATACTCTAATAGTACAGATTCTTATGGAACTATCCGTATGGATGTACAAAACATGAAAGAGGGTGATGTAGCTGGTCTGGCGGTATTTCAGGATCCTTACGCTTATATAGGAATAACCGTTTCGGGAGGAATAAAGAAGCTTGTAATGATGAATACCGGAAACAAAGCTAATTTCTCTCAACCAATAACATGTGATTCGATCATTTATTTAAGAGCAATAACCAATTACAGTACGAGTAAGGCCAGCTTTTATTACAGTACAGATAATGTTACCTATAACAAGTTTGGCAATGAACTGGACATGAAATACAATCTTTCTGTTTTTGTAGGTAATAGATTTGCCATCTTTAATTATGCAACTTCCCAAACAGGTGGTTATGTTGACGTTGATTGGTTTAGTACCGAAAGACAATTTACAGAAGACACTTTTTATGATAGTTCTTTTGTAGGGTTTACCAAGAATCAAATGACAATAAGCAGTGTATCAGTGGAGCAAAATACATATAATATGTTGATTGGTACTTCTAAGGATTTTAAAGTTACAGCTCATTATTTAGACGGACATACAGAAGATGTAACGAATGAAGCTATTTATAGTAATCCTTCCTCTAATATTGTCTCGATAGTAAATGGACAAATAATTGCTAAAGCCGATGGTGTTGCAACGGTTGATTTCAGCTATCAGGATTTATTAGGAAATATACAAAGTGGCCAATTTCAGGTAAATATCGAAACGTTCCCATTAACAAGTGAGCTTTTTAATTCTACAATTTATGGAGCCGGCACGTTTAATGAAGCAACTAAATCGCTTACTACATCACAATATGGATTTGGTGGCTGGAAATATGCAAATGGGTTAAATCTTTCAAGTTACAAATATCTTGTAGTGGAATTGGCCGAGAAACAAACATGTGGAGCTTCGTTCAGGTTGTTTGATACGTCTAATTATTGGACAGATTGCTATATGTACGATATGGGTGACAAGTTAAAGGTGGCTGTTGATCTTTCTAATTTATCGAAAAGTAAAACTCCAGCTGTTAAATGTGATCCTTCACATCTATATATTATCGGCTTCTGGTCGTTAGGCAGTTCACCAATAAAAATCAAGGATATTTATTTGAGTAATGATGGTGAGACTTCTGTCGGCATTCCAGTTATTGATAATGATAACAGCAACAAACTTGTAGATGTTTACTCAATAGAAGGAATTAAACTCCGTTCGCAAGTGCAAAGAAAAAATGCATTGGATGGACTTGATCGCGGAGTTTATATTGTTGATCGCAAATGCATTATGGTAAAATAATCTAATTAAAGAGGGTATTCCAAAAGTGATATAAACCCCGAAAGTTAGACAAAAACTTTCGGGGTCACTACAATTTTAGACAGCTCCTTTATTTATCTATCTAGTTTTTCTGGAATCAGCTGACGGTTTACAGAAGAAATACGGAAATACAGTGTATGTTCCTTTTTATCTATTGCAAAACGCTTCAATACAGCCGGACCGCAACTACTGTTTCCTAATCCTAGTTGTTGGGCATCAATAGACAGAATTATATCCTTTCGGGGTACAAGATCACAACTATGTGCAGTACGTGCCAAATCCAGCGCTGAGTAATGTAATGCCGAAGCAGAGAATGGTTTCTTCATGGCAGTAACCGAAATCCCTTTTCCTTTTGCATTAGTCAAGGTAAGCAACTGCACCTCTTCTTTATTACCACTTTCCTGAGGAACCGGATAATCAAAAAGCTGTTCGGATACAGTTGAACGCCATAGACCTACCTGAGCAGAACTTTTCCTGTCAGGATAACTTTCCTGAGGACCATAGCCATACCAGGCAAACTGTTCCAACTCTTTATTAAAGATCATAGCAACACCTAAACGGGCCAATTCCGGAAGTTCTCCCTGAGGTAAGAAATGATATTCCACATCCATACTACCATCTTTATTTATGGTAAACTGAGCACGTGAAAGAATAGTTCCTTTAATATATGTACTTCGGATAGCTGTATTAACAATAACACTACCATCAGCAGCTTTCTTCCAATCGGCAGATTCTACTGTATATTTAGGAGCATCCATTCCTGCATTTTTCCAGTCCTTTGCCAACCAGTTACCGAAACTCTTGTCGTTATCAACCGGCGCACGGAAAGCCTGGAATATTGGTTGGGCAGGCATATCTTTCGGATTAGACAACATTTCCTGTTTGCCATATACCAAAGAGTTCAGACTGCCCTCTTTCAGATTCCATTGCATTGAAAAGTTCTTTCCATTCACTAACAATACATCTCCATTTACTGATGCTTCAAGGTTGTCCGACTTATTTGCAGCAGTTGCAGGCAAAGCAGTATTATCAGCAAAACCATTACGAATGCAAAGCTGTTCCCATGCCACTTCGTATCCGGCTTTAGCCCACGGGCAATCATTCTTCAACACAAAGCTCACCTTAAGACGAACATCTCCTTTGGCAGGCAATGTTTTTCTTGTTTTCAGCTGAACAGTAGCAGATTCTCCGGGTTCAATAACCGGAACTGCTACTTCTGAGTGTTCAACTACCTTGCCATTGGCTGTGATTGTGCACAACATTCTGTAAGCCGACAAGTCGGAATGATGTTGTCTGTTGGTTATTTTAAGTTTCAAAGCAGAACTATCCTGCCATTCTATATGAATAGGCTGATACACCTTCTTAACTTCAAGATATTTGGGAGTAATGCCTCTGTCGGAAGAAACAATTCCTTTCAAACAGAAAGTCTTCAGATTTGGTACATCTCCAAAGTCGCCACCGAAAGCAACCATTGTTTTACCATCAGCACGTTTCTTAAAGATTCCCTGATCGGACCATTCCCAGATAAAACCTCCCAGAAGTCGTGGATTACTATACATTTCATCCCAGTATTCCTTGAAATTACCTAGTGCATTACCCATAGCATGAGCATATTCACTGGTCATAACCGGACGGTTATCATTTGTTTTCTGAGCAATAGTCAGCAAACGTTCCCAACGAGCATTCTCCGGTCTCTCTTTATCTCCACCTTCGGGTATATTCGGATTAAGATATTCTTCCTGAAGTCGTGGATAGAAACGGCTGATTACATCTACTGTTTCAGGATCTTTATCAACTCCCTGCGCACCTTCATAATGAATAAAACGAGTTGGATCATAATCTTTGAGCCATGCAGAGATTGCAGCAAAGTTAAATCCGTAACCGGCTTCATTACCCATTGACCAGAATATTACTGACGGATGGTTCTTATCGCGAATAGCCATGCGGCTTGCTCTATCAAGGAAAGCAGCGGTCCATTCAGGATCACTGGCCAATGCCCCACGAAGTCCGTGTTCTTCAATATCGGCTTCGTCCATTACATAAATACCATACTGATCGCATAACTCATACCAACGTGGATTGTTTGGATAATGACAAGTACGCACCGCATTGATATTGCCTTTCTTCATCAGAAGTATATCTTGCAACATACGTTCTTCGCTCATCACTTTCCCAGTGTACGGATCATGTTCATGACGATTTACTCCTCTCAGACGGATAGGTTTACCATTCACAAGAAATAGTCCGTTCTTTATCTCCAAACTTCTGAATCCTATTTTGGTAGTAATCTGTTCTACCACTTCATTATTGGCATTGTTCAGTGTAAGCTGCAATGTATACAGATTCGGAGTTTCCGCTGTCCACTTCTTCGGATTAACAACCTTTGTTTCCAGCCATGCAAACTTCCTTGCTCCTCGCTGAGGATTACGGTCGTTCATTATTTCAGCTTTATTGTCAAGGTTAAGAACCGGAACTGCATCTTGCTTAAGAGCAGAAGACAATACAGGATTTCCTGCTTCATCATACAACTGTGCCTGAATACTATACCCCTCTCCTCTTTGTCCATTGTAAACAGCCAGTTTAGGTTCTATCTGCAAAGAAGCATTCTTATAATCGGCATCCAGAATTGTACGAACTGCAAAGTCACGAATACGGATATTTTCTGTGGAATATAGATAAACAGAACGTTGTATTCCGGCAAAGCGCCACATGTCCTGATCCTCCAAATAGCTTCCGTCACTATAACGATACACCTCAACAGCCAGTTTATTCTCGCCTTGTTTCAGATAGGGAGTAATATTAAACTCGGAAGGTTCCATACTTCCTTCACTATATCCTACTTTCTTCCCGTTTACCCATACATAAAACGCGCTCTGCACTCCTTCAAAGTGAAGAAACACCTCTTTGCCATTCCATCCGGCGGGCAAAGTAAACGAGCGACGATAAGAACCAACAGGGTTACGTTCCTTGTAAGTGGTATAAGTAGCTTTGGGTTCCCCCATTACAAACGGAGGATTTATTTTAAACGGATACCCGGCACTCACATAGATAGGAGTTCCGTATCCATGCATTTCCCAATTGGCAGGAACCGGAAAGTCTACCCATTTTGAATCGTCAAAATTAGTTTCGTAGAAATTCATGGAGCGTTGTTCAGGTGTTGATACCCAATTGAACTTCCACAAGCCATCCAATGAGAGCATCCGGTCATTCTTTTCCTTGCCAAAAGGAACATAAGAAGCATGCGCCGGTTCACGGTTTATCTGCAATACATGCTGATTTTCCCAGTCACTATTTTGTGCGGATAATGATGAAAAGATGCTTAAGCCAAATAATAAAACGAATAATTGTTGTTTCATTTAATCAAAAGTTTAATTATTGCACATCCAGTGCATTAAACCATAAACCATTCATATTCTCGGCTGAGACGCGGACTTTATAATGACCGGCATTGATATAACTGCCGGTTGTTGTACTCAACGTTTTCCATTTTTCTGCAGCAACCGGGAAGGTTATCTCATCATTCTTCAGGATTCTTCCATCGGCAGCAATCAGTTGAACACGAACTTTGATTGGAGCCAAAGTAATATTCATATAACTAAACCGAAGAGCATACACATTGGCTATACCTGTATTAATGTTCCATTCAATACTGTTTGAATTACCTTTCAAGAAGCAAACACCTGTTTGCTTCCTGTGAAGCTTCTTTTCAGATTTACCTTTTACCAAAGCATCTTCAGCCTGATAAGTAACTGTGGCACGTGAATCTTGTCCTTCAGGTAATGAAGCCGGCGGAGTAGCAACTACACATTCAGCTTTATCCCATGACCAACCGTTTGACGGAGCAGCCTCAACCGGACGAATATCTTTATTGCGTGAAGCAATTGCAATTGCAGATATAACAGCCTGACCAGCTTTTACTTCAGGGAAGGAAATCTTCAGTTCGCCACCTTTAATCGTTGCATTTACTACTTTCTTATAAGCAACATCGTGACCAGATTCTGCCCAGAGATCCATGTCATTAATATAGGTAGAATCATTAACAGCAACATCAAAGATACGAAGTCCTTCGCAATCTTTACTACCTCCTGTTCCGTGCCATGGCTCTGTGAAATAGAGTTCTACACGATACTCGCCATCTGGAAGAGGGAAGTGATAAGCCAGTTTATGACGTCCATATCGGAAGTGTCCGAAAAGACTCCAGTCTTTTGTTCCATCAATAGGATCTGAAGTAAATCGCTGACTGCCCAGATAAGGATTTAGTCCTTTGTAATCATCAGCCCATGAAGTAGATCCCCAACCTTTGCTTGTTCCTCTTGCCACATCTGCACTCCAAACCTGTCCGTATTCATCTGTATATTTATCACCACCACAGTTAACACGGTAAATATAGTTATAATCATTTTCACCTTTCAAGATAGGAGCAACATTAGTATATAGCTTATCAAAATGAGGTGCTTTTTCCAGTCCATCCAAAACAATTACATCCTGAGTTACCGGTCTTCCACCATAATAACCAACTGCACGCAAAACATTGTAACGAACAGCTCTGTTCTCCCACATAAAGTGAGTTCCTACTCCATGATTAACCTTCTTACCCATTAAAAGAGTATCGGTTGCATCATTATATAGTTTCACTGAATCGCAATTACTGAATACATCAATATTCACACGACCTTTTGTTTTTGTAAAACGATCGGCCCATGTATGAGATACAATATAAACCATTAGATCTTTCTTTGCCGGAACATAGTATGAACGATACATATAGTAAGCATCTACCGGTTCTTCCCATGGAGTAACCAGACCTTTATAATTAAACGGTCCCACTTTATCAATTACCCGATAAGCTTCATCCGGTTGTTTACGTCCCGGATTATCGTGAGAACTGAATACCCATTGGAACTGACCGCAACAGCTGTCCTTTACAGACTCAGCCAAACGAATCTTCTTTTCGAGCAACTGACACATTCTGTTTTCGCTCCACACACCATTCTGATCAAAATCTCCTTCGGTATGTAAATCAATAGAACGCCAAGCACCATATTCACCATTCAACAACTGATTGGTGATTTCTTTATTATAGTTATCAGGAAATCCACCGTATGTACCCGACCAGTTTTGAACCACATCCCAATCTGTACCTTCTCCACCGTTACAAGTTGTTATAATTCTCTGATTTCGGGCAGTTGGGTCCATCTCGCGAATTATATTTGCACACTCTTCTGCAAATTCCTTTGGCAAAGAACTTTCGTTTTGCAATCCCCACATCACTACAGAAGGAGAATTACGTCGTTCCTTTATCCACTGACGAAGTAATGCTTTAAAGTTATTACGGAATTCAGGAGAATCGTACCATATATGTGCAGAGAACTGAGGCCAAAAAATGATTCCGTTCTCGTCCCAGTAATTCTGATAAGACAAATTATGAGGTTGGTGAGCATCACGGAAAGCATTAAAGCCCGCTGCTTTTATTTGTTTTACTCGAGAAGCAATCTGTTCATTGGAGAAAGCATGAGATTGTCCAAACTGATGTTCGTACTCACAAACTCCGTTAATGAAAACCGATTTACCATTCAAACGGAAAGTCTTGTCACCATCTTTACGAAGTACCGGCCAGCTTACCGTACGAATGCCGTAAGAAGTAGTCATCTCGTCAGTACTCTTACCTCCACGTTTTACAACTGAAGCTAATGAGTAAAGATACGGATCTTCAACCGACCACAAATGAACATCCTTAATTTCAGGGCTCACCTGTTTTATCACTTTTGTTTCTCCCGGTTGAAGAGTTACATTTTCTGATAAACGAAATGCCTGAGTCCAATTTTCATCGGTAAGTTTGCTTACAAGCTCTACTGTTTCAACAGTGTTACCGTAATTCTTTATTTCAGTTTCAATGCTTATAGTCTTAGCTTTTTCATCATTCCATATATGTACACCAAAGGGTTCAATACGAACTTTATCTGTAACTTCGAGAGTTACCGGACGATAGATTCCCATTGGCTGAGAACCTTCCGAGAATCCAAATTCAGAAGAACAACCACCACAAACCCATGGCATATCCGAAATCATTGAAGGATGCTCTGCCTTAACGGCAATTGTATTTTTTGCACCCGGTTTCAAAGCATCTGTTACATCGAGAGTAAAAGTTGTGCGACCACTCGGACGGCGTCCCATATTTTTGCCGTTTACATAAACTGTTGCATAAGAGCCTACCCCATCAAAACGGATAAACAATTTCTTATCAGCATCATAAGCAGGCAAGTAGAATTCTTTCTTGTACCAGGCATTGCCATGACGATTACCATGTACCAACTGACGGTATCCCGCATAATCATCCCAGTTATGAGGAAGATTTACTTTCTTCCAGTCGGCAGTCACATTAAATGCATCGTAAGTATTACTGTTTTCTCCGGCAGCAACAGTATACCAATCATTATTCAACGAACTAATAATTCTTTTTCCGGTCTGTTCCGGAACAGGAAAATGAGTTTCCGATTTTCCCATTGGTTTTGAAACAGCAACTGCAATACCACGCTGATCGTTCTTATTCACCCCACAATAATAGTGATAAACCACACCTTTGTATTCAATAACACAAGACTTGTGAGCAAAAAGATTATCATAATCCTTAGAAGGAATAACTAGATCATCGCCAGTCCAGTCTGTCCAGTGAACAAGGTCATACGAACAGGCAAAAGTATTGAATGCTTTATATTTCCTGGAACTACGGAAAGCACTGAAATAGAACATCACATACACATCGCCTATTTTCTGGATATGTGCATCGGCAGTAAGTCCTTCTTCATGAGTAAAGATAGGATTACCTTCATATCTCTTCCAGTGAATCATATCATCAGACAGAGCAATACCAATTCTTTCCGCTTTGATATTTGTCTTTGGGTTACGACCGCCGGCATTGTAATACATTACAAACTGCTTGCCTAGCTTTTTATCCTTATCCCAATAAACACAACTCTTATACTGAGTAATGTTTTCAAACCATTGTGCATCCTTGTCTTCAGGACTCAGGATTGGTTTATCCAGACTCTCCCATTCGTGAGCCTTAGTAATATTATTCTTAGTAAAAGCCACACCAATTTTCAACGGTCCGGACTCATATCCTGCAGAAGCACCACCAATATAAGTCATCCAATATTTATTCTTGAACTTATTCAGCTTATAGCTTCCACCCCATGTATTATCAAGTAAAGAAAGGAAACCACCACGCTGATTAGTATCCCAGGTACCATCACGGAAAGAAAGAACATTTCCAAGCGTTTCCCACTTGAGCAAATCATCACTCTCCGCAAGCATAGTCTGGTAACCACGACCATCTTTACCATTCTGCCCGTTATACATCAGGTAAGTCATATACCACTTATTCCCTTCTCTGAATACACTTGGGCAGTCTACCTTATATTTATTAGTGGTTGGTGCAATAACCAGACCATACTTATAAGGAGTTTTTATCTTCTCATAAATTTCCGCCATTATATTCTGAGGAACTTGCTGCTGAGCAAATCCCCCCAATGAAATAAGAAAAATAAGAAAAGCCGTTAAATGGCGTTTTGTTATCATCATTTTATCTCTATAATTTATATTAATAGAATAACCAGTCTACTGTTTCATCAGCTCCAGCCAAACCAGCATTCCGTGTTACCATATCTTTTTTATTTGTAAATCCAAGAACAATCAGATATCCTTTTGGCAATAAAAGTTTATGTTTACCAGGCGCAAAGCTAAAAGGATGAACATTTGCAAGAGGCATGTTGTTTATGCGAATAGCATTTATTATTACAGGCTCAGCCTGACCATATTCATTTGCAGAAGCATCAACTTCCAGCTTTGGAGCTTTAGCAAATTTTCTATGGTCATCACGGAAATAACCAACCAGTAATGTAACCGGTTCCTTAGTTTCAAATTCAATTGTTGTAGCCTCTTCACGTTGTTTGTCACCATTGAAGCAGAAAGCAGAAAGACCTTCCAGTTCAGGAGCAATAGCTACAACTTTTTCGTTCAGGTTAGTAAACAACTGCGCTCCCTTTGTTAGTTTTACTATAGAAGGATTACCCAACAATGTAACTTTAGCAGGAGCAAACGCAGCAATCTTTGAATCTGTAGACAATAACTTACCGCTTGCTTTGTCTTTCAACATTGCCAGATTTGCCTTAAAGTTATCTAATTCTTTTTGATAATGAACAAGCATTTCTGCCCAGGTTTTGTTTTTGCCATCATCTCCACCAATAGGAATACGACGTAGTGAAGTTTGCATACTGTTAGCATACAGGTAATGATCCTTTGTCAGATCAACTAATTTACGATAATGAACAAGTCCCTGCTCCATCAATGGAATAGCCGCATCAAGATTCTTAATATCCTTTCCCCACTGATAGTCGAGCACTAGCTTAGCAGCTTTAACCTTAAGGTTGAAAGCATAAGCAAACTCACGATAACAATACATATCATTACGAAGACGTTCAAACTCTTCTTTATTCTTTGTTACTTTTCCATTAACGCTGTCAATAGCCGCTATTGCTTTATCGCCATGCGCTATTACCTGAGCAATGATATCAAGAGGCAACTCCCCAACATGTGGTTGTTTCTTCCATTCCTTTTCAACGTATTCAATCAACTTCTCACCTTCCGGTCCGCAGCTTTCATAGAATCCTGGATAGATTGTGTACTTATAAGGATTAACCAGCTGACTCATAAACATTCCCAAAAGAAGCGTCTGTCTGTTTCCTTCTGTTATACCAAAACGACGCAATAGTTTAGGAGCAATCTCGCCAGTCTGTTCATAAGCCTCAAGAATATTACCGGCATCTTTTGCATCGATGCCATAATAATCTCCCAATTGTTGTTCCCAGTATGTTACTTCGTCCTTACGATCACGGTGGCAATTCCATGCATAACGAGCCCATCCTTTATACCACATCCAGTCACGATCTAATTGTTCCTGACGCTTACCATCAGGTAATTTATCGGCAGTATAAGGCCAATCCCAGTAAGAAGCCTGCGGATAAAGGTGAAGCGCATTAGCACCATGAACATTATGCATAGCATTAACAGCTTTCTGAATAAAATCAGGAGAACTCCAGCGGAAAGGTTCAAGGTTTGCCAGAATATGTACATTACTGATATGTATACTTCCAAGAGAACTAAGATCCTTATGAATCTTTGCCCATGGACCGCGAGGTTCGTAAGTAGTAAGCGATTCACCATTATATTTATGCATTGTATACAGATTCTTGTAAAGAGGAAGTGCTTTATCCATTACCATTTTACAGTCGGTATCGTGAGCGCGAAGTAGAACTGGAGGTTCGTCGGTACGTCCCAAAGCCTTAAGTCCGTCTTTTACACCCGGAATAATAGTTTTGGTAAACCACTCCACATCATCTTCATAAGTATCTATTGCTTCACCAAGACAAACCAATAATCCAACATTAGGATACTTTTCAATAAAAGCAGCGATAGATTTGCGTGTATAGTCAGCAATCAATGGAGTAATAGGACGATTTCTGTCCTGAGTCTTAATACCATAATGCTCAGCAAAAGGTTTTGAAACAAGGATATTATAAAACATCTGAATAACAAAGATACCACGTTTGTCGGCCTCTTTTGTTATGAATGAAAACATCTCTTCGTTTTTCTTAAAAGTAGCATCATCCACTTCAACGGCAAACGGATAATCTTTCAGCTTCACTAAAGAAGCAAATGGGTGACCATTCCATAAATAAACAGAGTTCATTTTGTTGGCCACAAGCATATCCAGATATTTAATCCACATCTGCTTGTCATAAAACCATGGGAAGTTATCTTCTGTATAAGGATACTCGTATACAGTTCTTCCAGGTAAGTAATAAGGCTTCTGTACTCCAATGCAAGAACCTCTAAGTACCATTTCAGGTGCATCGGTCATGCTTGCAGAAAATTCCAGAGTATTCCTTTTAACCTGATCTTTCAGTTGAAGGCAACCATACAAAGCTCCGGATGGATCATTGCCATACATTAAAGTTATATTTTTCTTAGTCCCGATATAGAAGCCCTCTTTCTTGTTAAAATCAGGAAGCATAAAACCATATTTCTTTGCAAGGTCAAGCGAAATAGGATCTCCTTTTTCCAATGCAAGAATTGTTTTTCCACTTAAATGTTTTGCATCATTCAAATTACGGACTTTAACCGTATATCCGTCATTCTCAAGAGTTGTCTTCAGCTGTTCTGTTCCAAACTGTAAACGTTTGGATGCTGTAGGCGAAGTAATTATCGACACTGCATTCTTTTGGCATGAAGCAAAAAGACAAGCCAATGCACACAAGGTCAATACTTTCAGTTTCGTCATCGTTCAAATAAGTTTATAATGTTATAAAAATGAGACGAAAACAAAGGAGGAATGTACTCAAAAGCATGCAATTTCCTTAAGAAAGAAAGGAGCTTTCACTCAGTACACCCGGATGGACAACATTTTTACACCCGGATGGACCCTGACGGTACACCCGGGTGTAGAAAGTCCGTACACCCAGGTGTACGGAAGAATGAATAAGTTATAAATAAAAAGAGCGAAGAAGCATGGATAATAACCTGCCTCTTCGCTCATTTTATTCAAAGCTATTATGATTAGTTACGGTAGTTTACTGTAACTTCTGCATTATTGCCTTCAATTAATATACGATATTCATTGTTAGAAAGTTTCTCTACAACTCCGGTAGATGCTTTTGGTTTGCTTTTACTCTTGAAAGTAAGATAACCTTTGCCCTCGCCGGCTTTTACTTTGATCGTCTTTGTATCCATATATACATGAACGCCTCCCTTTGGAGTAGGAACCGTTCCTTCAATCCATTTCAATCCACCTAAAGAAGGATTGATGGCGAACTCACTATATCCGGGTTTCAAAGGTTTCACTCCCAGATAATATTTACCTAACAAGTAAATAGGACTTGATCCCCAGGCGTGACAAAGACTCTTTCCGAACGGACGGCCATACATTTCATAATGCTTGCTGCCCTTATCTTCCGGATTATATTTTTCCCAGAAAGAAGTAGCACCCAGTTTAAGCATACCACCCCAGTAATCCTTTATTTCTTTGGATACATTCGTTTGTTCGCCAAGTGCACAAAGAGATTCCAATTCATAGAAACGCATGTAAGGAGTTGAGATCTTCATAATAGAATTATTTAGTATAACCGACTTCTTAACGGCTTGTTTCTTTTGATCATTCAGATAATCAAAAAGGATTCCAAACATATTAGCATAGCGAGTTACTTGTTCACTTTGCTTTCCATTCAAACGATTATGAACAAATCCTTGTTTCTGGTTATTCCAGAAAGCAGGTTCCAACTTCGATTTAAGAGAAGTCGCCAGTTTATCATACTTTGCTTTATCCTCTTTATTTCCGGTAAGATCAGCACAAACAGCCATTGTTTCCAGACTCTTGCAGAACAAAATCTGTTCAAAGCTAAGTTCGCCGTGCTTATCCATATAACCATCTGCCCAGTCAACGAATACCCAGTCGCCAGTCATACCTTCAACCATACCATCTTTATTGGTTCTTCCCAGCACATAATCCATCATGGTAGCCATTTTCGGATAAAGTTGCTCGATGTAGTGACGGTCACCTGTATACATGTAGTAATCATATACACTAAGGAACCAGTAGAACGTATAATCCATGATAGTATTAATATGCGAAGTAACAGGATCTTTACCACGAAGCAGATTTATAGTACGTCCTACAGTGTGAGAATCAAAGAACAAGTAATAGTTCATCAGATAGCTTTGAATGGCATCACCACTCCACACCCAGCGGTCGCGCTTAATACCATCAATAAAGAATTCACGAGTAGTAAGATGCATTGTGTAAGCAGCCACATCCCATATTTTATTAATCTCCGGATCACTGCAACGGAAAGAACCGCGATAAGTTTCAGGAAGAGATTCGTAAAGCATAGATGCCTTTGCAAAGCTCACTCCCGGATCGGTTACGATATATACATATCTGAAAGCCTTAGAACCCTGAACGGTATAATCTTTAGCCTCAGCATTATTCACCTCAAAACGATCGAGTGTTTCACAAGAGCCTGTGCTCATTGCTTCTTCTTTTGATTCTCCATAGAAGATATTCACTTTTCCGTTTCCTTTCAACTGTTCAAGTTTAATGTAACCAAAAGTTTCCTTTCCAAAATCAAGTAACACGCCTTGTGTTTGCGGAGTACTGGAAACCGCATTAGCAGGTTCAGTATGCAATTTAAATTGAGAAGGCAACTGAGAAGGATCATTAAAATTCCAGCTGGAAGCATCCATATAAGTCGTAGCCGAAGTATCCGATGCCTTACCCGATTCGTCAATCCATTCCTTATCTTCGTAAGTTACTTTCCATGACTGATCAGAGAAAATTGTTTTACCAGATACATAGATAGCAGGAACCGTTGCCTGATTGTGAACTTTGATATTCAGACTATGTTTTCCTTCCGGAATAATAAGCGTTTTAGGAGCACCAAACAGGAGCTTACCATCAAGTTTCACATTGTAACGACCTTCAACGGCAATAGTAATCTCCTCCGGTTTAAACAGATTCAGCTTCTTTGAGAACTCCACCAATACATAATGGCTATCCATTTTCCAGAAAGGAGGAAAGAAAGCTCCCCTCTCCGTACGGTTATTGTTCATATTATTACCGAGCCATATTTCATAATCGCCCGGATACCAAATCCATGTAGCTTTTTGTGCTTTCATTGAAGAAACAGAAAGAACTATTAAAAGGATTAATATAAAATTACGTTTCATCTTTATATTATTAAGATTATTTTTTCAACAAATATAGGTAATCAGGTTGTAAACCAGCACGTTTGCGAATACTATCTGCCACCATCGGACCATTGTTTGTCCATACATTACCCGGGCCATTGGCATTTTTCAGGAACTTTTCGGAATCGCACCAGTTATCTTTCACTTCTATGAAGGAAGAACCTTCGTCGGTATACAAGTAGAACCAGTGATTTGGATCGTGTGCATAAGGAGAAAGAACAATATCATGCACGTAATTCTCAGCAACCACTGTTTTTGGTTGAGAAGCAAGCGTATAAATCCCCGCCACATCATGCATGTGAATAGCATAATGATGGATATTATTTGCAATTACTTTATTGTTTCGCATGCAATTTACAGTCTGAGTCCATCCCCATCCCAGGTTAATTCCAGTATAGGACACATAACTGATTTCGTTATGCTGAATGGTTACATCTCTTACAAAACCCGCACATATAGCCACACATCCCCAGTCCTCGTTTGTTACATCCGTAAAGTAATTGTTAGCAATAAGCTGATTAGCGCAAAGTACTCTGCTATCTGCCGGATCGTAAGGTAAGTGCGACTCAAACGAAGGATCGTTAAACTTACCTGTCTGCAAACCATTGCCGGCAATATCCCTGAAGATAGAACCTTCCACGCTTACATGCTGAGCAGCCTCAACAAAGTCGACTCCACAAGAGCCTAAATGTTCAAAAGAACAATTAGCAAAAGCAATATTATTTGCACCCTGCACCTGAACGGCAGCAGGCGGACGACCAATCCATCCCTGATTATCAAGCGGATGATTATTATCATCTCGCAGTTGTTTAGGATTTAAAGTATAAGCATCCAGCATATACATTCCGGCCTGCAAAGGCACATGTCCTTTTTCCGACGGACGCATCCAGGTGGTATAATTAAAGTTGATACCTTCAAAATGAACATTTGAAACCTGACGGTCAACCGTTCCTTCTACCTGAACCAAAGTTTCCAAAGCAGGAACCACGGCCGATGCCGTTTTCATGCTTTCCCCTTCACGCGGATAATAATAAAGTCGACTGGTTCTGTTATCATAATACCACTCACCCGGTTGGTCGAGTAGTTCAATGGCGTTAGTCAGATAAAAAGCAGAGTTCACCCCTTTGCCCAACATTGGTCGTGGCCAGGGATGTTCAAACTGAATACGACTTTCTGGATTACAGAATTTAATTCCGGCAGAATCACCCTGAACCTTGATAGACTTAATACGAAGATTGGCAATTGCCCACATCTCATGAAGCACCAATTCTGCATGACGAGCATTCATAATAGCCTTCACCGATTTAGCAGGCACCCAAAGAATTTCATTCTCGGCATCATTATTCACAATTCGCGCCATCTGTTTAAAGTCGGCAACATTACGGGCACGAACAGCTTTCTTTCCGTTTATCCACAACTGACG